>Ga0172381_10000293_pt1 | contig 61354 bp, 58 predicted proteins | sample Leawel6488metaG_FD_119754 | JGI IMG/M metagenome (GOLD analysis project Ga0172381, IMG submission 119754) | Leachate microbial communities from a municipal landfill in Southern Ontario, Canada - Leachate well 64-88 metaG | ecosystem: Engineered > Solid waste > Landfill > Unclassified | place... | reverse complement strand
TATCCTGTCTCTTTCAAACACATCTAATTGATTATATCTTTTACTTTTCATCTTCCTTTTCATGGTGATTTCTTAAGGGTTAATCATACCATAAAAAGTTGCACTTCAAAACGGAAAAAATGGTTTAATCTTGATGATATCGATAAGGAATTTTGTTTTATTTATGGTGAGCTTGGTGAGGCTTATGATGCGTATCGGAAAAATAAAGACAATGTCGGAGAAGAGCTTGCGGATGTGGCGATATATCTTTTAGGGATTTCTGAGATGTTGGGGGTTGATTTGGAAGAGGAAATTAAAGATAAAATCATAAAAAATAGCGAGAGGAAGTATAAGAATATAAAGGGAGTGAACATAAAAGTTGAAAAATAATTTTTGCGCTGGTTGTTTCTTATATATATTTTTTCTCTCTTGCTTGGGCAAAAGATGAAATAAATCTTTTTTTAAAGCGTAATATGAGAGCGAAGAGAATAAGCTTAGTATAGAAATATGAAAAATAATAAAACAATAAAATCCGTGTTTGTGTCTTTGGGGGCTTTCACTATAATCTCGTCAGCTTTCGCTTTTTTGGGATATAAAGATAAAGTTCAAGAGGGGAGTATTTCTGCGAGCGATGATATAGGAAAGGGCGTCGTAGAAAATGTTACTCAGTCGGAGCTCTCGGTTTTGGAAAATAGGTGTCGAGGTTGTGGAAAATGCGTGCGCATCGATTCGGAACATTTTGCGCTGGATGTGAAGAATGGAGTGGCAATTGTGGTTTCTGCGAATAATTTGGATTCCGACAGTCTTCAACAGGCGGTAAGTATGTGTAATGACGGCGCTATTATAATTTCATAAGAAAAAATATGTCGGGAGATTATAACTTTTTTGTTATTACTTTTCTCGCGCTGGCTTCGTACTATGTGAGTTTGATGCTTGTGAAAAATAAGATGATAACGCTGGTTCAACATAGGAGACTTTGGAACTGGATTTTGCTTGTGAGTTTCCTCGTTTCGGGAATTTTGGGAATGTTTATGTCTTTTGCGATTGATAGTGGGGTTAAGATCGGATTTTATGGCACGATATTGTGGCTTCATGTGGAAATGGGAATCGTAATGGCGGTCGTTTCAATATTCCATCTTTTGTGGCATAAGCAATATTTTGTAAGAAAAAGGTGATTACTCTGTGCACAAAATAGATTTTCTAGAATACTTCCTTTGGGGAGTTTTTTAAATATCATTTTTATTCAGTCGGGTCGGGTATATAAAAATTTGGGCTTGATTTTTTCCGGCATAGGTGTATTATAAGTAAACTAAGGTTAACTTATTAAATATGCCAAAGCAAAGTCAGGAAGATTATCTGAGAGAGATGTATTCTCTTTTTGAGGAGAGTGCGGATGGAAATATAAATTCGGTTGACATCGCTCGTAAGCTTGGGGTTTCCAAAGCGGCAGTTTCTAAGATGCTCCATAAAATGAAGGATGAGGATTTGGTCGAGATGGCCCCTTATTCTGCAGTGGCTTTTTCCAAACAAGGTCTTTTTCAGGCAGAGAAGGTGATGCATAAACATCGTATTATTGAGGTGTTTTTGGTGGAAATATTGAAAGTCGATAAAAAAAAGATGCATAGCGAGGCTCACGCTCTCGAGCATTATTTTTCTGATAAGTCAATCAAGAGATTGGCGAAGTTTTTAGGTTGTCCGAAAAACTGTCCCTGTGGGCATAATATCCCGAAGATAAAATAATAAATATGATTAATCTAACTGAATTTGAAAAAGGAGATTGCGTGCGCGTCATCTCATTCGGGTGCGAGCAGGAGCTAAAAAAGAGGTTGGCGGATCTGGGAATATTCGTCGGTGTAGAAATTAAGGTTTGTAAGAATGATAATAATGGACCTTTGCTGGTCGGGGTTTTTAATTCCAAAATAGTACTGGATCGGGAAGGAGCAAAAAAAATATATGGAGAAAAAATCTGATTTTACAATTGCGCTTGTCGGCAATCCTGGGGTGGGTAAGTCTAGTCTTTTTGCTAAGCTGACTGGGTGTGGCGGAAATATCGGAAAGACGATGGAAAAGAGAGAAGGGTATTTGGATTTTAAGAGGAAAAATATTAGGATAGTAGATCTTCCCGGTTCTTATAGTCTCAACGCCTATACGAAGGAAGAGGGAGTCGCTTCATCTTTTGTGCTTTTCGAAAAACCGGATGTGGTGGTGCAGATTATTGATGCACAGAATTTGGAGAGGAATCTTTTGATGACCGCTCGTCTCATGGAAATGGATGTCTCTCTGGTGATTGCGATTAATTTTCTTAATCTAGCACAGGATCGGGGAATCTTTATAGATATAAAAAAGCTTGCGGAGCTTCTGGGCGTGTCAGTGGTTGCGGTGAATATAAATCAGAAAAAAGGAATAGATGAGCTTCTCGATGTTGTTATGAAAGCGAAAAGCAGGGAGAATGGAAAAAGAATAGACTATGGTATGGAAGTTGAGGAAGAACTGGCGAAAATCGGAAAATTCGTAAGCTGCGACCGAGAATTGCCGGAGGGTAAAATTTTGTGGCTTAGTCTTGGAATCTTGGAGGGCGACGAATGGGCAAAGGATTTTCTGTCGAAAAAAGATTATTTTTCTTCTCTCTGGAAAATGCGCGAGGAGAGCGTGGCGCATCTTGAGGAAATATTCGGGGAAGATTTGAATACGATTATGACGCGAATTCGTTACGGTTTTATTGGCGGGCTTGTCAGGGAGTGTATTGCAAAATCTTTCGTTTCTGATAAAAAAAATATCTCTGATAGGCTGGATAGGATCGCACTGGATAAATTCTTAGGGATACCTTTGTTTTTATTCGTGATTGTCACGGTTTTTCAGTCGGCGTTCAAAATTTCTCAACCTTTCTCGAATCTTATCGAGATTTTTTTCTCATTCCTAAAAGGGTTTACGGTTTCGCTTTTGCAGTGGGCAGGTTTTTCCTCTTGGACGATTTCGCTTGTGACAGATGGTATTATCAGCGGAGCAGGAAATGTTTTGGTGTTTATACCTGTCCTGGGAATCTTGTTTGCGCTTATTGCTATTTTGGAAGATAGCGGCTATATGGCGCGTATCGCTTATGTAATGGATAGGTTCATGCATAAATTCGGACTACATGGCAAAGCATTTATCCCGATGATTTTGGGGTTCGGATGTAATGTGCCGGGAGTAATGGCAGCGCGTATGTTAGAGAGTAGACAGGATCGTTTTCTGGCGATTCTCATCAATCCCTTTATGTCTTGCGGCTCGCGTCTTCCGACATACATACTCTTTGCGGGAATATTTTTCCCTGGACATCAGGGGGAAATTATTCTTTCTCTTTACGCTTTAGGTATGCTGACGGCCGTTTCGGTTGGGTTTATTTTTAGAAAATTTATTTTTAAGGAGCTTTATTCGCCGTTCGTTATCGAACTTCCTTCTTATCGTTTTCCTAATATGAGAGGAGTCTTGGTTCATGCAGGGGGAAGGGTGGGGGTGTTCATTAAGAATGCAGGAACGGTCATCGTCGCATTTTCTGTTTTGGTCTGGTTTTTGGCGAATATGCCTGCGGGCACAGCCTACGGTTTGGAAGAAAGCTATGCCAGTATTTTTGGTGGAATTGTTTCTACACTTTTTGCTCCGCTTGGGTTCGGTTTTTGGCAGGCTGCCGTTGCACTCATTTTTGGCGTGGCAGGAAAAGAAATTATTGTCGGCACTTTTGGTACGCTTTATGGCAGTGGTGATGCGAGCGTTTTTAACCTTTCATCAGCGCTTGGGGCGGATTTTACCGCACTTTCCTCCTATGCGTTTATGGTGTTTGTGCTTCTCTATACGCCATGTGTCGCCACTCTTGCGACCATCAAGCGGGAAACTAATTCGTGGAAATGGACGCTTTTTTCCGCAACCTATTCGTTCGTTATTGCTTATTTGGCGGCGTTCGCAATTTATAATGGCGGCAGGTTACTCTGTCTTAATTGATATAAATTTATGAACATTGTAGAAATTATTTTTTTATCTAGTATCTTCGTTTTTTCTTTTGTTTATGTGAGGCTTGTTTTCTCCGGAATTTTTGGAGTCGGCAATAATAAAAAATGTGCTGCTTGTCCTTTTGCAGGAGAATGTACTAAGGACAAGAGTCAGGTAGTTGCTTTCTCGCTTAAAAAAAGATATTATAAAAATATAAATAAAAAATAATTCAAAAAAATGAACGGACAGAATTCAAGTACGGATTTGTTGAAGGCGGTGTTTTCTTTTATTTTGTTGTCATTTCTTTTTCTTGGTTTGATGTTCGGGCTTTCTTTTATGGCGAGGAACGGTTCTATTTATGAGAAAGATATTATTCCTGTAGAAAACATAGAAGATGATAATGCTCTGCCTGTGGAAGGGTCGGAAAATCAGATTGAAGAAGTTGAAGAGGATACTAGGTCAAATGCTGAGAAAGTGCTCGGTGAGATGATGATTCAGGGCATACTTCTGGATTTTGCTGATCAGGAGAATTATAGTAAGATCAGTGATAACGGAGTTATGAGATCTGCGGTTATGGGAGAGAGTGAGGGACTTGCGGATAGGATTACTGAGGCGGAACAAAGCCTCAGCGAAAGAGCTGAGACTCTTCAGGATGCGCCGGATATGAGAAGTTTTTATAATGCGCAGATTAAAGTGTGTGTCGCTAAAAGCATCTCCAATGATGACTTGAAAAATACTTGTGAAATTTTTGGTCCATTGGGCGCTGATTTTTCCGATCCTGATGATTTGACTGCCGCTGAGGCGATTCTTCCATATTTTTTGATGGGAATGGCTTATTATCAGGATGGGGAATACGAAACCGCCAAGGCGTATTTCGATAAGATCAGGGAGCATAAGGCAGCGGGTATTGTTCGTTGGGAAGATGCGGATTTCCCTCTACAAGGAAACGATCAGATTTATGCTCGGATTTATGATGAAACGCTGAGAGTTCTTTCTGATATGGGATTTTCGGAGTAGAAGACTTTCCGTAAAGTTGTTTTTAGTGAAATGTTCCTATCTTACTTATAAGTTTCGCAGAGAACGGTTTTAAGGCCGTTCTTTTTTATGGTTCGTATGGAGCGATAGGATTTAACCTGCCTTAAAGCTTTCAACCTGTCATCTTGAAAGGTGTATTCGTCTGAGGGATTTGGGAAGTGTCGAAGACTCTTATGTCAATATCTTTTATAATAAAGCTATATCCGCATGGTATCATCCCTAGATTCCTCAATCGGAGTACCTCATTTCGGAATGACAAAATAGGTTTTTTATTTATCTTAAAGCCCTCAGCCTGTCATCCCGAAAGGCGTACTCGCCCGAGGGATCTGGGAAATAAACGATATCTATTAAAATATTGTTTTGCGGGCATAATCTATCCTTTGTCATTTTGAGTGCAGCGAAGCGGAGTCGAAGAATCTCTTCACTGCTGATTAATCCATATAATGTCGTTTTGTTGCAATGAAGCGATTTCGGGGTCGGAGTACCTCATTTCGGAATGACAAAGTGGGGGTTTTGTTGATTTATAGGGGGAAAGGGATAGAATAAGAATATAGATATTGTTAAATAAAATCATATGCAAGATGTATATTCAAAATCAGTAGAACTTCACAAGAAACATAACGGCAAACTGGAAATCAAGAGCAAGGTGCCGCTTGCGACTCGGGAAGATCTGAGTTTGGCTTATACTCCGGGGGTGGCGGAGGTTTGTCGGGAGATTGCGAAAGATAAAAATAAATCTTTTACGCATACTTTTCGCGGGAATGCAGTAGCGGTTGTGAGTGATGGGAGTGCGATTTTGGGATTGGGGAATATGGGGGCGGAGGCGGCGTTGCCGGTGATGGAGGGAAAGACGATTCTTTTCAAGGAGTTCGGAGGGGTGGATGCTTTTCCGATTTGTTTGGCGACGCAAGATGTCGAGGAAATTATCAAAACGGTGAAATTATTAGCGCCTAATTTTGCGGGTATTAATTTGGAAGATATTTCTGCGCCTCGATGTTTCGAGATCGAGGATAGACTGAAAGCGGAAATGGATATCCCTGTGATGCATGATGATCAACACGGCACGGCGGTCGTGGTTTTGGCGGGGCTCATCAATGCGCTCAAATTGCGCGGCTCGGAAAAAGAAGATGTGAAAATTGCCATAAGCGGTGTCGGAGCGGCGGGAGTTGCTACGGCAAAGCTGCTTTTGAAATATGGGTTTAAACATATCACGATGTGCGACAGTAAGGGAATCGTCTGCACGGGGCGCGAGCTTATGAACCCGTCCAAGGATGAGATTGCTAAGGTGACTAATTTGGAAAAAGTGACCGGTTCGCTTGCGGATGCGGTTCGAGGTGCGGATATATTTATCGGAATGAGTGCGCCGGAGGTTTTGAAGCCTGAAATGGTAAAAACTATGAACGAAAGGCCGATTATTTTCGCGCTGGCAAATCCCGTACCGGAAATCATGCCGGACACGGCGAAAGAGGCGGGAGTGTATATCGTAGCAAGCGGTAGGAGCGATTTTCCCAATCAGGTGAACAATGTGCTGGCTTTCCCGGGAATCTTTCGTGGGGCGCTCGATAGTCATGTAAAACAGATCACTGACGAGATGCTGATCCGTGCGGCGGAAGCTCTGGCAGGCGCCGTGACTGATCCGACCACGGAAAAAATCATTCCAGATGCGCTCGATAGAAGCGTGGCGGAGAAGATTGCCGAGGTAATACATTAGGGTTGATATCGTGGAGGCTGTGTCTTCTCTGTTTGAGATTGTCTAAAACTTGGGTTATGAGCTATTATAAATATGTGAGTTATTAGCTGTTTTGTCTTTATCCTGTTCTTTTCAATCGTAGTGCTTGATAAATGAATATGGCGTATATTAATAAGGTTGGAGCATAATGTGAAGATTATGGGAATGTAAATATCTAATTTTATGGTAATTTAAGTTTTATGGTTGTTTCTGATATGTCGCAAGGGGTGATATAATAGAAATGTCTTTAAAATATATAAGTATGAAACTTAAAAGATTATCAATAAAGAAAGTTTTTTTTGCGCTTGTTTTGTCTTTTATGGGTGTAGCTGTTGCTGTTTTGGTGATAAATTTTAGTGTACAGAAAGGGAGCGAAAATTTGATTTACGATGCGGACAATGTGCCGCAAAAAGAAGTTGCGTTGGTGTTGGGTGCTAGAGTGTATGAAGATGGTCGGATGAGCGATATGTTTCAGGATCGGGTTGATGTGGCGATTGGACTTTATAATTCTGGAAAAGTGGAGAAAATTTTGGTAAGTGGAGATCATGGACAGGAGAATTATGATGAGGTGAATGCGGCGAAAAACTATATTTTGCAGCAAGGCATTCCTGGGGAAGATGTCTTTTTGGATCATGCGGGATTTGATACTTATGACAGTATGTATCGTGCGCGGGATATTTTTCAAGTTGGATCGATGATTGTTGTGACACAAGAATATCATCTGCCGCGCGCTTTGTATATCGCAGAAAAATTAGGCGTGGATGTGGTGGGAGTGAGGGCAGATTTGCATACTTATGGTGGAGAAAGTTATAGAAATTTTCGAGAGGAATTTGCGGTGGTGAAAGCTTGGCTGGATATTGTTTTGAAGTCGAAGCCAATATTTTTAGGTGAGCCGATTCCGATTTCAGGGGAGGGGTTTGCGAGTTGGGATTAAATAAACTTTTTATCATATGAAAATGCGAAAGCGAGTGCGGGCGATAATCAAAGAGGAGGATAGATATCTTTTTATTCATCGGGTTTTGGACGATAGGGAATACTGAGTTTTTCCGGGTGGAGGAGTTGAGGAGGGTGATGCCAGTTTGGAGGCGGCACTAATCCGAGAATGTGAAGAAGATCTAGGCGTACAGGTGGAAGTCGGAGAATTTTTTACTAAGTCGTATTTTTAATTGCGCGGGGAAAATCAGGAGCAGTATATATTTTATTGTAGAATAGTAAGTGGTGAACTTGGAACTGGACAGGGTCCGGAATATCAACCAGATGGTCCTTGCGAGGGTGAATATAAATTGGAGTGGATTCCTAAAATGGAAATGAAAGACAAGTATATTTTGCCTGAGGAAATTAAAAATATATTGCTTGGAAATTAATAATTTCTAAAAGGGGAAAATGTATATATTCTATTTTGTAAAACTGATCTATATTTCACAGTAAATAGATAATACACGATAAAACAAAAATGGATTCTCGCTGTAATTGTATAAGTTATTCAATCCGCTTACAGCATTTGTCATTCTGGAATTTTGTTACTACGAAATATCCGGAATCTACGAAGTGTAGCGATTAATCATCGTCGTAGAGCAAAGATAAAATATAACGAAGATACCGGGTCAAGTCCGGTATGACACGCAAAAAATGTTAGTATGGGAAATTTATATAGTATTTTGTCAACGAGGTATTTAACTCTTGTGGGAACGACAAAAAGTTGGTTTTTGTCACAGGGGGGGAAGGTTTATAGGATTGATATGGTTTACTAAATCTATTTTGTGGTTATATTTCTACATATAAATCCTAAATATAATAAATATGAAAATTATTAGAAAAAATCAAGCTAAACTTTTTAGAAACAGCAAAGAATGTGATGCGTTTGAATATGATTTGGGTTGTACGGGCTTGGGAGGGGTGGTTGTCGAGGTACGGGGAAGGCATCCAGAAAAAGGTCGAGTGGTAAATTTGGAATGTGAAGAGCTCGCTTATATATTGGAAGGAGAAGGGAAAATTCTTATCAATGAGGCTGAGCAAGAATTCATGAAAGGGGATATGATTCTCATAGAGCGAGGCGATAAATATTTCTGGGATGGAAACTTTTCGGTGCTATTGGCTTCCGCTCCGGCGTGGAATGCGGGGCAATGTAAAATGGTTGATTGAGGTATTTTTGTTTTTTTGCCGGTAATTATATATTTTTTCCGCATTTGACTACTTCTTGCTTTTAGTGTATTATCATATTTATCGGTTGATTTTTCGGAATCGATTTAATTTGTAAATTTATTTATGGGGCATTTTGGCGTTTTTTTGGCAGTGCTTATTCTAATAGTACTTTCTTCGCTTTTTTCCGGGCTGACGCTCGGGCTTTTTACTCTAAATACGGACGGCCTCAGGCGGAAGGCTGAGTTGGGGGACAAGAGGGCGGAAAAAATTTTTAATGTGCGCAAGAACGGTAATCTGCTCTTGTGCACGCTGCTTATCGGTAATGTGACGGTCAATTCGATTTTGTCGATTCTTTTAGGCTCGATTACCTCGGGCGTGGTTGCGAGCTTTGTCTCTATATCGCTGATCGTAGTTCTTGGGGAGATATTCCCTCAGGCGATTTTTGCCCGCAATGCACTTGATTTCGGAGCTCGATTCGTGTGGTTGGTGAAGATTTTTGTCTTTATATTTTATCCGATTGCAAAACCGCTTTCGATGCTTTTAGATAGGCTCTTGGGCGAGGAGCTTCCGACGGTTTATTCTAAAAAGGAATTAGCTAAAATCATAGATCAGCAGGGGGGAGTTAAGGGTGGAGTGATCGATGCGGATGAGAAAAGGATAATCAACGGAGTTCTTTCTTACTCTGAAAAGACGGCGGGAGAGATTATGACTCCAAGGATAACTATGGTTTCGGTGGATCGCGAGAAAGAACTTACGCATGAATATATCGACTTTCTTCGGGAGTCGGGACATTCTAGGATCCCTGTATACAAGGACAGTCCTGACAACATAGTAGGGATACTTTACGCCAAGGATTTGATTGGGCACGATATGAAAGGCAGGAAGGTTGGCGATTTGGCGCGCGGGAGTGTAATCTTTGTTGGTCCACAGAAACGATTGGATGATTTGCTCAACGACTTCAAGAGGACGCGTAATCATCTCTTTGTGGTAGCTGACTCTTTCGGTTCGATTATGGGAATCGTTACTATCGAGGATGTGATTGAGGAAATTATCGGAGAGGAAATCGTGGATGAATTTGATAAATTCGAGGACTTGCAGAAACAGGCCATGTCTAGGGCTAAGAAAAGAGTGGTCTTATAATTTGTGATAGTTATTTTACAAAAAAGAGGCTTATCCAAGCTTCTTTTTTGTATTGACAAATTCGTTTTTTGGGTATATTATCTACTTACCGTTTGGTAAGTTTTTACATGTTTTTCATTAATAAATAACTTATAAATAATGATATCTATGAAAGAAGATAATAAGCATTGCAAGTGTCTCACTAGATGCAAAATCATAAAATCTGCCGAGGCATTATTTTCCAAATATGGCTATGCTTCCGTTTCCATGGATGATATCGCGCGGGAGGTGAAAATAACCAAAGCCGCCCTTTACTATCATTTTGACGGGAAAGAGAAACTTTTCTTGGAAATGATGGAAGAAGGATTTTCTAAGTTTGACGACAAGGTGCTCGATAGTTTAAAAAGTGATAATGATGCAGATACGAGATTCCGGCAATTCATAATCGACTATATAGAATTCGCGCTCAAGAGAAAAAGTTTTATAAAGATAATGGTGCAGAAATTTTCTGGAAAAGATAAGAGCGTGATCGAAGTGATAAGAAAGAAGAGAGAAGAGATGGCTAAGATTATCGAGCCTTTCATCAAAGACATCTTTGAAGAGAAAGGTTTCGGGAAAGAGTGTGATAGCTATTTTGCGACATTTATGTTTATGGGAATATTGCATAATGTCATCGCTGACGAGCTGATCTTCCAGAATCATAAATGGAGCTCGGAACATATCGCGGATCAGATTCTGATGCTGATGCCCGCCAAGAAATAATATCTAAGAAAAACAATTATATGAAAAAGGAAACTATTATGAATATGATAAAGATGAAGAAGCGTGATGATGTAGCAGTAGTAGTCATCGCTATATTGGCAATAGTCGCCAGCTCTTATCTGGTTTTAGGAAAGAAGTCTTCTGAAACTGTAGATGAGGGAACAGTCAAAGGCGCTGTGTCGGTGAAAACTCAGACAGTTATCAATGAATCTTTAGGCAGTGAGATCTCTATCTCCGGGACAGTGAAAGCTTCGGAGGAAGTCGCGGTATATCCGAAGACTTCGGGGAGGCTTATGGAAAAATATGTGAATGAGGGTGATACAGTCGTGGCAGGACAAGAGATTCTCATGTTGGAGCAGGATCAGTCTTTGGTGGTATCCTATAATAATGCCAGGACCACTCTAGCCAATACGATCGCGACTACCAATCAGGATATATACAGCGCGCGGCTTGCAGTCAGTACTGCCGAGATATATCTTTCTAACCTTGAACTTAATATGGCAGAGAGTGTGAAGAGCGCTGAACTGGGAGTTGAGTCTGCCCAGATCGCTCTTGATAATGCCAAGAATACGAAAGAGAATTCCGCATCTAGCAGCGACGAAGCGATAGAGGACGCATATGAGAACGCAAAGAATTCGATAAGATCAGGCTTGGATAGTTCCAGAGCTGCTTTGACGTCGATGGGTGACATACTCGGAGAATATCCAGGAAGTGATAGTGCGAATGACAGCTATCAGGATCTCTTGGGAACAAGGAGCAGTCAGTCATATTATGATGCGAAAGAATCTTTCTTTGCTGCGAGGGAGAAATATTATGAGGAGGCAGAGAGATTCAACGGTTCAGGAAGTTCGCTTTCTCATGACGAGATAGATGCTGAGATAGCAGAAACGCAGGAAGTCTTGAATCTGGTGAAAGTCGCTTTAGACGATTGCCGGTCAATGCTTGATAATACGATAACCAGCGACCGTTTCACTTATAGCAGTCTGCTGTCTTTGAAGAGCGGAATAGACCAGAATCTCACGGTCATGAATTCTGCTTCCAGCGCGCTGAGTGGCAGAGCTCAGGCTATTTCCGGTGCGAAGATAGCAAAAGATGCTTCAGGGGATAATACTACTGACGCTATCAATGCGGCTAAGAAAACTTTGGAATCTGCAAAGCAATCTCTTGCGCTAGCCCAGAGCCAGCAGAGGACGCAGGTAGATGCAGCCGGCAGGTCACTGACGAGCGCTAGGTCAAATCTTGAAAGTGTGCAGAAAGCTGCGAAATTGCAGATCGAAGCAGCACAGGGACAGGTGGATTCTGTGAAGGCGCAGCTTGATTATTCGATCATAACTTCGCCGATTGATGGAATCGTAGATGAGATAAATTTCAATCAGGGAGAGATGGTTTCTTCGGGTATGGCAGTAGCGAGCATCGTCAATACTAGCGGCATGGAGGTGGAAGTCGCAGTAAGCGAGTATGAAGTGAACAGATTGAGATTGGGCGATGAGGTCAGCATCAGATCTGCCCTCTATCCAGAAAAAATATACATCGGAAAAATATATTATATAAGTTCGGTCGCTGATGATTCGAGCAAGAAATTTCCTGTGAAGGTGCAGGTGATAGATGCCGATGAGAATATCAAATCAGGAATGGCTGTCAATCTGACTTTCTCTGTAGATAAGCAGGATGATGTGATAGTGATTCCAAAGACAGCCGTATTCGAGGATAATGGTGAATATAAATTATATTCGATCGAGGATAATGGTGTCGTGGTTATCAGAAGCGTGGAGATCGAAGAATTCGATGATGAGAATTACATGGTGATGAGCGGGATTGCCGGAGGAGACAAGATAGTCGTGAATGGTAATTATGATCTTGTCGAAGGTGATAAGATCTTGGAAAAATAATTTTAGAAAGTAAGGAGTAAAAAGTTATGAATTTGCCAAGTTTTTCAGTAAAGAAACCTGTTACCGTCCTGATGGCGACTGTCATGGTCTTCATATTCGGAATGCTTTCTCTGAGCAGATTGGGACTGGATCTTATGCCTGACATGGATTTTCCTACGATATCTGTGATCACTTCCTATAGCGGAGCATCTCCGGAGGATGTGGAGAATTCAGTTACGGAATTGCTTGAGGGGCAGATCTCTTCGGTAGAGAATGTGAAGAGCGTCAGCTCGACTTCTTCGGAAGGCATATCGATGATCATGGTCGAGTTCAATGACGGCACGGATGTCGATACCGCTGCACAAGATATACAGAGTTCGATTGAGCTGGTGCGCGATTATCTGCCTTCGGATGTGGATAGCCCGGTGGTCATGAAAATGGATATCGGTGCGATGCCGGTTGTCGGATATGGAGTGACTTCGGATTCGATGGATTCTTTGGAACTCAAGAATTTTTTGGAGGAGAACATCGAGGATCAGATGGAGCGCCTGGAAGGTGTGGCTTCGGTAGTGTTCCAGGGCGCCCAAGATAGAGAGATAGCGGTCGAACTCGATAGGGACAAGATGGAGTCTTATGGCATAAGCCAGTCTGCAGTGGTCGCGGCTTTGCAATATGAGAATCTGAATTATTCCGGAGGTTCGATCGATCAGGGATTGGAGAGTCTGTCTTTGCGTACGATGGGAGAATTCGAGAACCTGGATGAGATCAGAGATACGGTCATCGATGTGCGTGATGGTGTCTCGATATACATAAAAGATATAGCTACGGTCAGTGACACTACTAAAGAGGTGAAGAATTATTGCAGGACGAACCAGAAAGAAAGTGTCTTGATGTTCGTGAGCAAGAGCTCCGATGCCAATACTTTGGAAGTCGCGGATGCTGCTAAAGAAAAGATTGCCGAGCTTGAAGACATCTATGGCGACAAGATCGAATTTGCGCTGGTAATGGACCAGAGTACGATAATTTCCAATTCGGTTAATTCCGTGAAAGAAAGCGGGGTGCTGGGAGGAATCCTTGCTATCGTGATCGTATATCTTTTCTTGCGCAGTTGGCGGCCGACGCTCGCTATCGGTCTGGCCATACCTTTCTCACTGGTGGCGACTTTCATCCCGATCTATCTCGTGGGGTACAGTCTGAATATCATGACCTTGGGAGGGCTGGTGCTTGGGATCGGAATGTTCGTGGACAATGCAGTAGTGGTCATCGAGAATATTTTCAGGCATATGGAAGAGAAGGGTGTGGATAAAAAAAAGGCGGCGATTAAAGGTGCGAACGAAGTGCGTCTGGCAATCCTTGCTAGTACCCTTACTACGGTCGTGATATTCTTGCCGATGGCTTTCGTAGAAGGCGTGGTCGGGGAAATGACAAAAAGTCTCTCGCTGACAGTCGTGTTTGCGCTGTTCTGTTCGTTGTTGGTAGCGGTGACTCTGATTCCGATGTTGGCCTCAAAGATATTCAAGAAAGAGAATGCAGAAAAATGTGATGGCATGGCAACGGGCAGGGGGTTCATGGGAAAAGTGGAAGGGAAATATAAAGTCCTGCTGGTGTGGTCTTTGAAAAACAGAGGGAAAGTCTTGCTGTCTACGCTCGCTGCGCTGGTACTTTCTGTCATGATGATTCTTTCTATGGGAGGTAACTTCATGCCTGATATGGAAAATAATTTGATGATCTTCCATATGACGCTTCCAGCCGGATCCTCTTTGGAATATGTGGATGAAACGGCTAAAGAAATAGAGGCGAAAATAGAAGATAAAGTCGGAGAACAATTTGAGAGCATGACGGTCATCGCCGGTGGTGATGACGCGGCTTCTGGCGGAGGAGGTATGAGTAAAGGCAGCAATAGTGCGACCTTCATATTCTATCTTAAGAATAAGGACGAGAGAACAATGGAAATGGAGGATATCAAAGAAGCCATCCGAAGCAGTGCTTTGCCGATCAAGGGTCTTGATATGCAATATTATGATATTTCAAGTTCTATGTTAGGAGGAGGAAGTTCGGAAGTCGAGATCAAGATATTCGGAAATGATATGGACGAGATCAAGCGTATCGGAAACGATATAGCTGAACGCATAGATACAGTCGAGGGCGTCGAAGATGTCGATATATCTTTGAAAGAATCAAAACCGGAAGTCAGCATAGATATAAATCGGGAACTGGCTTCTCAGTACGGATTGACTGTGGGAGGAGTAGGCTCATATGTGAAGAGCTTTATGCAGGGGCAAGTGGCTACCCAATTCAGGAAAGGCGATGAAGAGACTAATATCAGGGTGCGTTTCTCGGAGGATTACAGGGATAGTCTACAGAAAGTGAAAGATATGAATCTTACGACTACTACTGGCGAGAAAATATTTTTGAAACAAATCGCTGAGATTTCAGAAAGTCAGGGGTTCGTGGAAATCATGCGCGAAGACCAGGTCAGAAAAATGACGGTGACTGCCAATACTTCCGGCAGGGATCTGGATGCTATCACCGAGGACATAAATGCGAGCTTGGAAGATATGGATATTCCTGACGGATATTTTGTCGAGAATGGTGGATCATATGAACAGATGCAGGACAGTTTTATCGCTTTGGGTTATGCGATGATCTTAGGGATGATCTTGGTATATATGGTCATGGCAAGCCAGTTTGAATCGCTTCTTTATCCGTTTATCGTTATGTTCGAGATCCCGCTTTCTTTCATCGGTGTCGGACTTATCTTCTTCGTGACCGGACAGTCATTGACTATGCCTGCCATGATGGGAATCGTAGTTCTGGCGGGAATTGTGGTGAACAATGCGATCGTCCTGATAGATTATATAAATCAGCTCAGGGAGAAAGGCGAGGATATGAACGAAGCGATCGTGCAGGCGGGGCTTACCAGGCTTCGTCCGATCCTTATCACTTCGCTGACCACTGTGCTGGGAATGGTGCCTCTGGCGACATCCACACAAGAAGGTTCAGAGTTGATGAAGCCGATGGCCATCGCAGTGGTGGGGGGGCTGATGGTTTCTACCATACTTACTCTGGTCGTCATTCCTGTCATCTATAACATCTTCGATAGATTCTCCCGGAAGAAATTCGGCGAGGAAATATAGGATTATGAATTATAAGAAATGTCTCTTGCATTCAGGGGGCGTTTTTTATTTTTTCAGGCAAGGAAAGAAAATGCCACAAATGGCGTATTAAAGGTAGAACAGGTTTGACTTTTTGTTTGATTTATTAAGTTTTTAATGGAACTTTATGAAAAATAAGAAGAAACTGGGAGACGAGAAAAATGATAAAAAAGAAAAAGTGCGGAACGATTCTTCTGATAATGAAAGTGGAAAAGATAAGAAACTGGCTGGCAAGAAAAAGCTTCTCGCGATTACTGCAATCGTCATAGTAGCGGTCTTAGTCATTGCGGTGACTATCTCCAAGAAAAATGATGATTCTGGAGACGCGCAATCAAATGGAGGGGCAAAAGAAAAAGCAGGAATGGATATAGCAACAACAGCTGATCAGCCAGATAATGATCCGGACATAATAGGAATCGTGCAATCCATGAAGGGAAACAAGGCTACCATTCTTCTTTTGGAGGCTTCTGCTCTGGATGGAATAGATCTGGGAAGTGCTTCGACAGTGCCTGTGGAGGGCGGTGCAGCGGGAGGACCTATGGGAGGAGATGGAGAAATTACCATGCCAGAGAATATGGGTGACTTTGAGAATATGAGACAAAGCGGTGAAATGCCTGCCGATATGCCGGACAGAGGCGAAATGCCCAGTGGTGAAATGCCAAGTGGCGGAAGATCTGGTGGTCAGGGAGGAAATGCTGCCTCAAGTAATATTGATTCGGAAACTCTGAGTGAGCTTAAAGCGAAAAGTACGGGAGAAGTTACAATAACTATTCCGGTAGGAATACAGATGATTATGACTTCAAATGACAGTACAAGTGGTCCGCTTGTCCAGTTTACCGGAGTCAGTGCCAATAGTGTGGTCAAGATATGGTTGAATTCAGAAGTCGATGGAAGTGTCGCGGAATTTGTAAGTATCTTGGGATAATCTTAAGATGATAAAAATCAAGACGAAATATGTCTGAGGATGATAAAAAAAATGAAATGGCAAATAGCCTGGTTGCGGGGGTTAAAAATTTGTTTGAAAAAATATTCTTGCATAAGAAAATTTTCATCGTGCTTATTATACTGATAGCGGCAGGATATTATGTTTATTTGCAGAAAAATGAAAATAGCAACGGTATCTCCAAAGTTTCAAATAAGCAAGTAGATTCTATACTCGCCGATGAACCAGAGGAGGATTACGATATATATGGGATGATCGGATCTATAAGAGGTAATGAGATAAAAATATTGGAATTCTCTTCTTCGGATTCTTCCGATGTCGAAGGCAGTGGTAGTGAAAGGGACGGTGAAGAGGAGGAAACTGACAGCGAAGAGAACGCAATAAGCCTCGGGGGCAGTTCTTCTTCAATGCCCGGTGGAGGCAACATGCCTAGCGGGGGAGATCGAGGCAGCGGTGGTCCGGGAGGGTTCGGAGAAAGCACGGCGACAAGTCGTGAGACTATGATGGAAACCTTGGAAGAGATGAGTATAGGAACCGATACAGTAACTGTTCCAGTAGGGATTCCGATCGTTAGAAAAGCGGGGTCTTCAACTTCTGTAGTGGAAGACGAATCTGCGACGCTTGAGGATCTTACCTCGGACACATTGGTAATTGTTTGGCTGAAGGAGAGTGATGATGAAGAAGGGGAAGTCGTTGAGAAGGTCGCGGCTTATATAGAGATTGTCGGAAAAGTAGATATGGGCAGTGATTAGGGTATAAGCATATATGTAAAATTTTTAATAAATATAATCAAAGAATTCTAAAAATATGGCAGAATCAATTCTACAACAAAGCAGGAGGGTCAAGCGCATAGGGAGGGGCGGACTCAAGGGCAAGATTATGACTGTCGCAATTATCGCTTTTGTCGGAGTAGGCGCTTATTACGGGTATGCTTATTTTACAGGAAGCGATAACACCGCAAAGAATCAGGCGGATCAGGAAAGGACAGCAGTCGTTACCAAAGATGATATCCAGCTAGCGGTGGAAAATGACGGTACTGTGGTTGCTGAAGATGGAGTCGAACTTTCCTTTTCTATAACAGGAGAGACAGTCACGGCTATATATGTCGAAGAGGGGGATTATGTCGCGGAAGGAGATAAGATCGCTTCTATCAGTACAACCTCTTTAGAGTATGATCTTGAGAATGCTCAGGACTCTTACGAGAATGCTCTTCTTAGCTATAACGAAGAAGTGGCAGGCGCCAGTGAGAAAGAGATCAAAGAGTCACAATATCAGGTTGAGCAAGCTGAGACCAGTCTTGCGCAGGCTAAAAGTGATCTGGAGCAGACTAAGATAGATGCGGAAGAAAATGTGGCAGATGCCGAGGAGGCTATAGAAGATGCACAGGAAGCATTGGAAGTCGGAAGCTCTGGAAATAACAAGGTCATAGATGATGCATATTCTGATCTGTATGACAGCTTGGAAAGTATCTCGATATCTCTTAAGAATAATCTCTATAGTGCGGACAAGATTCTTGGGATAGATGATGTAGATGTGAATGATGATTTTGAGGGAGTGTTGGGAGCTTTGAACTATTCTTCTTTATATGCGGCACAGAGTAGTTATGAATCTTTGAAAGATGAGAGGCAAGATTTGGAAGATATGCTTTCTTCGGCGGACTATACTGATTATGAGGAAGTGGAAGCTGCAGCCGCTCAGGCTCAGATTGCTGCCGCTTCTGCGAAGTCGCTTTTTGTCGATTTGCAGAGTCTTCTCGATTATACTATCACGTCTTCGTCTTTTTCTCAGTCGGAGCTGGACAGTTTGAAATCGACGGTGTCTTCTGCTCGGACTAGTGCTAATAATTATCCCTCGACTATTACCAGTGCTCTGGAGGGGCTTGATGATGCAGACGACAGTTTGGAGAATCTCCAAGATGCTTATGATGATGCGGTTAAGAATCTTGAAGATGTAAAGAGACAGAATGAGATTAGCATCGAGAATGCGGAAATCTCGGTGCGTAATAAAGAAATCTCTTTGGACCAGACCAATATGTCTTATGAGGAACTAATTGAACCTTTGTCCGCGCTTGAACTTCAGAATTTAAGGATGAAGGTGAATCAGGCACTTAATAATCTCAAGGAAGTCCAGGAGCAGATCGAGGATGCTACTTTGACTGCGCCGATATCAGGACAGGTGAGCAATATCAACGGCGAGGTGGGAAGCTTAATCAGTGAAAATAGTAGCGAGAGCTTCTGCACGATTATCAATAAAGATACTTTGTTCGTGCAGGTTGATGTCGAGGAAGGGGACATCACCCAGATTGAAAAGGGACAGAAGGCGTATGTGACCTTTGATGCGGTGGATGATCTAGAACTGACAGGCGAGGTAACCTATATCTCTATGACTGCAGGATCAAGCAGTAGCGGAGTGGTGACGTATGAGGTGCGTGTGGTGTTGCAGAATGTCGGAGAGACTGATGTGCGGGAGGGAATGTCGGCGTATGTGAAGTTCGTTTCTGATGAGGTTAGTGATGTGCTGACGATTCCGGTAGGCGCGGTAACTAATGTCAACGGTGTTGCCAGTGTGCAGATGGAAGACGGAACTTATCAGGCGGTCGTTACCGGATTCACTGATGGCGAGACGGTTGAGATTCTTTCCGGACTGAAAGAGGGTGATCGAGTCATATATTAGATAGACGATTATGGAAAATAAAGATCTGATAATAAAATTAGAGGATGTGCATAAATCCTATTATTTGGCGAATGGAGAAGAGATTCCAGTCTTAAGGGGGCTTAATCTTGAAGTCAGGCGCGGTGAGTTTGCGGCGATCATGGGAGAGTCAGGAGGAGGGAAGACGACGCTTCTTAATATCATCGGATGTCTGCATCCTCTTTCAAGCGGCAGATACTTCTTCGACGGAGAGGATATCGGAGAGGTTCGAGATGATTTTACTCTGGCATTCATCCGTAACAAGAAGATTGGTTTCGTGTTCCAGCAGTTTAATCTCTTATCGCGTATGACTGCACTTAATAATGTGTGTCTGCCGGCGGTCTATGCGGGAATGGATAGGAGTGAGAGAGAAGAGAAAGCTACTAAGATTTTGGAGAGCGTCGGGCTTGGGGAAAGAATATTCCATAAGCCTACAGAGCTTTCCGGAGGACAGCAACAGAGAGTCGCAATTGCGCGGTCACTGATGAATGAGCCGGACATACTTCTTGCAGACGAACCGACAGGAGCTTTGGATTCGAAATCCGGACATGAGATCATGCAGATTTTCTTAGATTTGAAAAAACGAGGAAAGACAATCCTGATGGTCACGCATACGCCGGAAGTGGCGAAATACGCTGATCGCATCATATATGTCCGTGATGGCAAGATAGTCGATAATGATTATAAACTAAAGAGAAGCGATGATTATTGAGATTATAAAAATGGCGTTCCAGGCCCTGGTATCGAGCAAGGTCAGGTCGTTCCTGTCTATGCTCGGAATCATAATCGGGGTTTGTACGGTGATCGTCGTCTTTGCTATTGGGCAGGGGGCAGAGAAGGATATTGCTGACCAATATAAGAATTTGAGCGTTAACACTATCATGGTTATGGGCTCTATGGGCGGGGGTATGCCAGGGCAAGCGGCGACGAGCTCGAAGATATCCGAGGATGATGCAGAGGCGATTTTGGATAAATCCAGTTATATCACTACCGCTGCAGCAATCGTGCAGACCAGCGCGACTGTAATTTATGATGATGCCGAGAGTTCACCTAGCCTGATCGGAGTCAATGAAGCTTTCTTTGATATTTCCAATCTGAATATAGAGTATGGCAGGATCTTTACTGAAGACGAGAATACTGAATCTAGTAGCCTTATCATCCTGGGAAGTACTGCAGCGGAAGATCTCTTTGGGACAGCTAGCATGAGCGTGATCGGAGAAGTGGTGACGATCAACAATAAGAAGCTGCAGATCATCGGAATCATGGAAGAAAATGATAGCAGCTCGACTATGCTTGATTACGATTCTTCAGTTTTTGTTCCGTATAATTATGCCAAGGAAAAACTTATGTCAGGCGGAGGAAGAGAGAATGTGCGTATCATGGCACTGGTCGATGATGTCGATAATATTGATTTGGCAATTGATGAGGTTACGGATATTCTGCGGGCGGAGCATGGTCTGAGCTCTTGGGATGATGATGATTTCTCGGTCATGGATGCGGGAAGCATGGTCGAGGCGGCGCAGTCTTCTGCCAGCACGATCACGATGCTTCTGACATTGGTCGCAATCGTGGTGCTTATCGTTTCTGGTATCGGAATCATGAATGTCATGTTCGTGACGGTGGCGGAAAGGATCAAGGAGATCGGAATCGCCAAAGCTATCGGCGGGACGCAGCAGGAAATCTTGGGACAGTTCCTTTCTGAGTCAGTGATGCTCTCGATGATAGGGGGAATTCTCGGTGTCATCACGGGACAGGTAGCTCTTATGATAATCGACCAGATGAATCTTATAAGCGTGGTGTCATCTTTTGAAGGAATTGCGATCGGTTTTGGTTTCTCGGTAGTGGTCGGAATATTTTTCGGATTCTATCCTGCACTTAAGGCGAGTCGTTTGGATCCGGTGGATGCACTTCGAAGTGAATAGGCAGATTCCAAATTTATATAAGGATGGGGTTTTTATCATATTCTGATATTTTTTTTATATAAATTAGATTACGAATCTTTCTTTACCAATTTTCTAAGCTGTGCCATACTTTCATAAAGCATTAATTTATGTTATGCCAGAGCTTCCTGAAATTGAGACGATAAGAAAAGGGCTTTTAGGGAAAGTTCTAAAAAGGCCTGTTTTGAAGGTGCAGATAAATAATGGAAGCGTGATAAAAAGTAATGGAAGAGGATTTGTAAACTTATTAGAAGGAAGTTCATTTTTGGATATTTCACGGCGAGGGAAAATGCTTATATTCGAGATTGATAAAGTTATTGGCAAAAAAGATGGAAAAAGTTTTCTTTTGGTGCGGCTTGGAATGACGGGGCGGCTCGTTTATTTCGATAAAGAGGATGAGCTTTGGGGCGGATATAGTTTTAAAGATAAAAACAGTTTTTCAAATAAGCATTGTCATGTCGCTGTATGTTTTAAGGGTGGTGGCGTGTTGCTTTTCTGCGATACGCGGCGATTCGGATATATGGAGATTGTTGACGAATCGGGGCTGGAAAAAAGACTTAAAAATTTTGGTCCGGAACCGCTCGACAAGAATTTTACTTCGGCAGGACTTAGGGATATTATTAAAAGCAAGAAGACTAATGTGAAGGCGTTTTTGCTTAATCAGAAAAATATTGCCGGAATCGGAAACATCTATGCCGATGAGATCCTTTTTGATGCGAAAGTCCTACCTATGCGACGCGCAGATAGTCTGTCGTTGCAGGAGATAGAGGCGATTTATAATTCCATAAAAAAAATTCTCAAGAAAGCAGTTGAGAATAGGGGGACAACTTTCAGCGATTATGTCGATGTTTCCGGTGAAAAAGGGGAGTTTAAAAGATTGCTGAAGGTCTACGGACGAAGCGGGGAAGAATGTTTGTGTTGCAAATTGGAGACGATACAAAAAATCAAACTGGCAGGTAGGGGGACGAATTTTTGCGATAGATGTCAGAGGTGAGATTATCTGAATTTAATTTTTAATTTTTAAAAATATGACCAAGTCAAGACAAATTTATAAATGTCCGATTTGTGGGAATATCGTGGAAATAGTTCACACGGGTGCGGGTGAATTAGTTTGTTGCGGAAAACCGATGCAGCTCCAAAAAGAGAATTCTGTCGATGTCAGTCTCGAGAAGCATGTACCGGTTATTTTCAGGACCGAGAACGGTTATCGGATCATCGTCGGATCGGAATTGCATCCGATGACGGAGGAGCATTACATCGAGTGGATTGAAATTATTGCTGACGGTAATATCTATAGAAAGGAATTGGGGCCGGGCGATGCTCCTGAGGCAGAATACTGTTTTCCAGCGAATAATATCGAGGCGCGGGCTTATTGCAATCTGCACGGATTGTGGACAGCGAAGATGTAGATTTTGTTAAAAGACGGGTCTGTTATGGATTCGTTTTTTATTTTTGGAAATACACATGTTAGTCAATTAGACAGAGTTTAGTTACCATCAGGATGAGGGAGAGGTGAGATAAAATACAGGTACACGCCGATAAAGATGATTTTATGATGATAATAAAATGCTGATAAGGAAAGAATAGCATGATAAAACTTAAAACCACAGTGGACCGGGTCAGAGACCGCGCTTCCGCTACGCCTAAACTGGAATTATAAAATGTCCGTTAACCTAGGCAGAATTCGGTTTTATTAGGACGGGGGAGAGATGGGGTGAAAATTGAGATAAAAAATAGCGGATTGAAATTCTGCTATTTTTTTTGTGGGGACATCTATTTTGTTATTTGTCATTTTGGCTTTATTTTGCTAAAATTACATATGAAATTATCCGGATTGCGGAATTATAAAACAGAAAACCCAATATGTCATATATCGTTCAGGCGAAGAAAATCCAAGATGGTGAGGAGAAAGTCTTTGAAGGACCGATGGATTTGCTGTTGGAGCTTATTTTGAAGAATAAATTGGATGTCACTGATATTTCTCTGGCACAAGTGGCCGATCAATTTATAAATTATATGCAGGAAAACAGTGAGATTATCGGTCCGGAGCATCTGTCGGATTTCTTGCTGATTGCCGGCAAGCTGGTGCTTATTAAATCGAAAGCAATTTTGCCACTTTTGGAACTTGAGAGAGAAGAGGAAGAAGACATCGAGGAGCTTAAGCGCAGACTCCGCGAATATAAGAAATTCAAAGAAATATTTCCGCAGATAAAGTTGTTTTATGACAATAAGGAAAACTTTTTCGCGAAGCAGAGTTATTCTGGCGTGGGAACGGTTTTCTGCCCGCCGCAGAATCTGGCTCTGTCGGATTTGGAGAATCTTTTTTCCGTCGCGATAACCAGGATGCCAGTCAAGGAAGAGTTGGTTGAAAAAAGACATCTTATCAAGATTTCCATAAGTGATAAGATGAATGAAATAAAAAATAGGATACTGGATCGCATACAGGTCACATTTCAAAGTATGATTTCCGGCAAAAAGGATAAAGTGGAAGTCATTGTCACTTTTCTGGCGATGTTGGAGCTTGTGCGTAAGAGTCAGGCGATAATAGACCAGGAAGAAATGTTTGGGGAGATAAGTATTAAAAAAATATAAGATTATCTATGGAAAACGATATAAAATCTTCTTTGGAGAGTTTACTTTTTGTGGGCGGAGAGCCGATGGGTTTTTCAAAACTCGCCAAAATTATAGATGCAAGCGAAGAGGAGGTTCGCACATCGGCGGAAAATCTGGCTGAAGATTACAAGAACCGTGCGGGCGGGCTTCGGGTGATAATCCAGAATGGCAAAGCTCAGATGGTGACGGCGGGGGAGAACAGCGAGGTAGTCGAGCGGCTGATGAAAATCGATATTGAAGGAGATCTTTCCCGTTCGGCGCTGGAGACGATTTCTATTGTCGCTTATCGTGGCCCGATTTCTCGCTCAGAAATTGAAGAAATTCGCGGTGTTAATACGAGTTTCACTCTTCGCCAGCTTGCTATTCGCGGATTGGTTGAAAAGATTGATAATCCGAATGATGCGAGGGCCTATCTTTATCGTATATCTTTCGATTTTTTGAGGCATCTGGGAGTGGAAAAAATTGAAGATTTACCAAATTATCGGGAGCTAAGAGAAAAGGAACTCATATCGGAACAAATCATAAAGAACGGCGATGAGGAAACGCTGGAAGATGCGTCAGCGGAGAAAACCGAAGAAGATTCTTCTGAGTCTAATCAAGGTAACTAAAGAAAAAAATGTTGGGGGAAATTGCAATTATTGCGCTTGTCATTTTGAACCAGTTCAGCCTGATCAGTGCTGATCAAAATAGGGATACTTTTTTGGGGCAGTTTATCAATAATCCCGTCTCGGAGAAAAGTGGGGCTGTTAAAGGAGACGATTGGAGTTTTTATAAGCAGAATCTTTATCTGAGCAGGTTGCCTGTTTTGCCAAAGAAAGATAAGGACGCAGTAGAACCGGAAGTGAACGCTGTTTCGGTTTTTGTGATGGATAAGGATACTGATTATCCTCTTCTTGATAAGAACTCTAAGAAACAGATGCCGATAGCCAGCCTTACTAAAATCATGACGGCACTTTTGGTTGTTGAAAAAGGAGACTTGGAAGAAGCGGTCACAATATCTTCCGCGGCGGCAGGTGTCTTCGGGAGTAATCGGGGAATGGTGGCGGGGGAAAAAATAAAACTCAAGGATCTTTTGGGTATTATGATTATAGATTCTAATAATACCGCCGCTTATGCACTGGCGGAACATATCGGCGGCAGCGAGGATAATTTTGTGGTGATGATGAACGAGAAGGCGGCGGCACTCGGTCTTGGAAATACGAAATTTTTCAACGCGCACGGACTGGATGAATACGGCGAGGATAATTATTCCAATGCTTATGAGATCGCTCAGCTGATTGATGCTGCGCTTGATGAAGATATCATTTGGGAATATTCGGTGATGCAGAAAGCAGCTTTTTATTCTATGGATATGAAGCAGAGGCATGTTGTTGAAAATACTAACGAACTTTTGGGGAAGATGGAAAATATCTATGGCGGTAAGACCGGTTATACCGCAAGTGCGGGGGAGTGTCTGGCGCTTGTTTCCAGATCTGCTGACGATGAACACAAAATTATTTCGGTTATCCTAAACGCTGAGGATCGTTTTGTAGAGATGAAAAAAGTCGTCAACTGGGTTTTTAATGTTTACAGGTGGTGACGGCCCTGTAGATGTTTTTATATAAAAAATAAAATTGAGTGGGGGAATTTACTTGCAGCAGGATTCTGGACGCGATTAGTATGTGTTCATTTTTTGTTTACAAAATTTTTTTGTAATGGAAAAAATATGGCTTGTAATTAATTTTTGTTGAGTGCAATATATACACACACACTGCCATCTTTAAAATTAAACTTTTTATGAAAACAAAGTATAGGAAACTCTAAAAAAGATAGTTTCTGTCACTTCTGTACAGGTTAGATGATTCACTGACGCTTTAATTAGTTAACAGTTTCTATATAAAATATTTTAAAGAATTTTTCTTAAATGCCGAACTTACGATATTTGTCATTCCAGAATTTCGTTACTGCAAAATATCTGAAATTCAAGAAGTATAACAATTTAAATATTATGGTAGAGTGAAAACTAAAGATAACGAAGATACCGGGTCGGGGCCCGGCATGACACATAAAAAATTTAGTATAGGTGAAATTTATATGGTGTTTTGTTATCGGATTATCTAACCTGTACAGGGATGACACTTTTTATAAAAGCTGCATAATATAGTTTTTGTCATTCCGAAATGAGCTACTTCGACCCCAGAATTTGGGAAGTTGCGACACTGATGGAAAAGTATATTTATAAAAATAATGTTTTTAACCTTAATATTTTCCCCAGATCCCTTAGCCGATTATGGCTTTTGGGATGACAGATAGAGAGTCGAATCCATAAATACTTGCGGATTATTTTTTTGTTTGACAATATATTGATGTCTTTTATAATTATTAAAAAGATGCGGGTGATAGAAAATGGATAGAGATAATGCTTGTTTGGATTTTTTGCTTTGGATTGGCACTTTCGGTGCCGTATGTTGTCGTAGGTCGGGTAAAACACCCGCAATTAGAAGTGACTTTGCCAAAGGTTCTGAAGCCAAGGTTAGGGAGTTGGAAAAAAAAGGGCTTGTTAGACAGGACACTTTGTCTGGAGGCAATAAAAAAAATAAAATTCCCGTGATAGCTATCACGGAATCTGGAATGAGAAAATTAAAAGAAGAAAAAAGTTTTTCATCTGCAAAAGGAAGGTCGAGAAAAACTTATGGCATATAAACTTTAAAATAAAACCCCCGGGTAAACCCAGGGGAATCTTTTTTTATAAAGGAAAAACAGTTTTTACTTCAGATTTTCTTTAGCCTTGTTTGCGATGTTTGCGAACACTGCAGGGTTTTCCATCGCGATTTCTGAAAGCACTTTGCGGTCGATTTCGATTTTGGAAACTTTGAGTGCGTGGATGAATCTGCTGTAGCTCATGTCGAATCCTCGAACGGCAGCGTTAATCCTGATTTGCCACAATCCTCTCATCGATCGTTTTTTAAGTCTTCTGTCCTTGAAAGAGTTAGTTCCTGCTTTGATAACCGCTTGTTTGGCGGCGCGGAACTTGCTGTGTCTATCTCTTAAATATCCCTTTGCTTTACCGATGATGTTTTTGCGGCGTTTGTTGGCCATTACGCCTCGTTTAATTCTTGTCATATCTTTTTTAGAACTTAATTGAATTTATTATTTGCACAACTGTCTTCTGATCGCTTTCTTGATTCCGCTGGTAATTTGCTTGTCATTCCTTTTAGCTCTGGTCTGATTTCCGGTGTCAGTGGAGTTGAAATGGTCCTGGTTCGCAGTTCTAGCAATGATTTTTCCCGTCTTGGAGAGTTTGAATCTTTTTGCAACCGCTCTCTTCGTTTTGATTTTCATTATAGTAAATTTAAAATTATTTATGATATTAACTCCTCTTGAATTCTATGATAGTACTGAATCCCTGTGGACTTTGTTTTATTTCCTGAATCTTTACGATTTCTTTTCCTGCTGATTTGGGGTCGTTTTTCGCGATATCTGAAATGGAGGTCGCAAACTTTTCGAATTTTTCCTTGGCAAAGTCCGTGTTGGCTTTTTCGCGTCCTTTCAAAACCATCTCGACTTTGACTCGATGTCCTTTTATCATAAATTTGACAACATTGCTCGCTTTGAATTCCAAATCATGACCTTCGGTTCGCACGCTGACACGAATGCTTTTCGTTTCAACCTTTTTTTGTTTTGCGTTGTGCTGACGAGTTTGCTTTGATACTTTGTAGCGGTGTTTGCCGTAGTCCATAATCTTGCAAACAGGAGGGTTCAGGTTAGGGGATACCTCAACGAGATCGAGTTCTCTTTCTTTCGCCAACTCAATCGCTTTGAAAGTGTCCATAATTCCCAAATTCTCCGTCTGGTCGTCTATAACTGTAACTTTAGGAGCTCTTATTTCTTGATTGATCCTAAAATCTTTTGTTGTTGCTATATATTTATCTTTAATTATTAATTTTCTACGCAAACGGCCTTGCGGCCGATTTGTGGAGATGGCGGGAATCGAACCCGCGTCTAGATAATCCATCTAAAAATCTTCTACCAATATAGATTGTTCATTTTTTTGAGATTTACAGGTTATGAACAAACAAGATCCTGCAAATCCGGTCCTATTAATCTTCGAAACCGGGTCATAGGCAACTCCCGATTTCTACACTTGATGTATGACACCGGGGTCTGTCTATCAAGATTCAACAGTCCGATGGCTGTCGGCTATTTAAGCAACAGCGGTTGCGAAAGCAGGAGCTCTAAAAGCAGAGGCTACTTTGCTTGTAAATGTTTTTGCATTTAGCTTTTGCAGACAATTTTTACGAGTTATTCTGCATGCTCGAATGGCGATTTCTAAATAAGATTTCCATCGAAGCCAAAAATCATCCCCATAAGGGATTGAGGCTTTTATGTCTTATTTCCTCGCAGGGCTCTTCTGATACTGATGTTTGCTTCGCGCTCTTTGATGTCTTCGCGCTTATCCATCATCCTTTTTCCTTTTCCTACAGCAAATTCCAGCTTTATAAGCCTGCGCTTTGAGTATACCTTAATAGGGACTAATGTCAAGCCTTTTTGCTTGATTTTTCCAATCAGAGACTTAAGTTCGCGCTTGTGGACAAGCACTTTTCGCGAGCGGTAGGGGTCATAACTTTCCGGTGTATTTTTCTGCTGATAGGAAGGAATATGGGCGTTGGTCAGATAGAACTCATTGTCCTTGATTGTGACGAAAGCTCCTTTGAGGCTGATGTGTCCCGTTTTAATCGCTTTTACCTCGAATCCTGCCAAAGCCAAACCGCCCTCCATTTTTTCCAGGAGTTCATAATCGAAAGTCGCTCGTTTGTTGATTGCGTAAATACTCATAAGCTGATTTTATCATAATCTGGCGGAAAATCAATTTTTATGCAAGAGGGCTGATCTTGAGCATCCGGAATTTTAGGTCTCGATATTTTTTATATTACGCTCGTTGACGGGGGTTTTTTATTTGACCCCTAGCGGCGGCGGATTTATAATTAAGACAAGATTAATCAGCTAAAAGTTTGTGCGTTAAGATTTATCATTAGCTTCAAAAATATGAGAATCGGCATAGATGCCCAGACGGTTTTGAATCCCGCGTTGGGGGGTGCGGCTGGTTTAGGGCATTACACTTATCAAATCATAAGATACCTTTTGCGGACGGACGAGAAGAACGATTATGTGATCTTTGTGAATTACCGCGTGCGTGATAAGGATTTGGAAAAATTGAAGAAATTTAAAAATGTCACGGTAAAAAGGTTTCCCTTCTCTTACTACAAGAGTTTCTTGCCGGTAGTGTATAGCGAGACTCTTGCGACTGCATTTTTTGCAAGGGAAAACCTTGATATTCTTCATGTTCCTGGAGGGAGGCTGCCTATGGGGTATCGGCGCAAGTTTATTGCGACGGCGCATAATCTGGCGCTCAATAAAAGCCCAGAACTTTTTCCTAAAAAAGAACTGGTAAAATATCGCATCAAAACTCCGGCTTACAAGAGGGCGAATGCGGTGATTGCTACCTCTGAAGCGGCAAAGAGAGATCTTAAAGAATTTTTCTATGTCGATGATAAAAAAATTAAGGTTATATATAATGCTTTTGATGAGAAATTTTTTAATCCGGCACAACTTGAGGAGACACAGGAGGTCAAGACTAAATATGGCATCAACGGGGAGTATGTCCTTTTTATGAACACGGTAAATCCTATTAATAATCTGGCGCGGCTGATTGAGGCTTTCGCCGGACTTAGAATGATTCTGAAGAGCGAGATGCCACACTCTAATTATAAATTGGTTTTGGCGGGAAAGAATGGCTGGATGTCAGATGAAATAAAACAAATTGCTAAGGATTTTGGAATCAAAAACGAGGTTGTTTTTACCGGTTATATTGAACCCAAAGATCTGAATGCCCTTTTCGGGGGAGCGGAACTTTTCGTTTCTGTCCCGATCTATGAAGAATTCGGTTCGACGGTGTTAGAGGCTTTTGCTTCGGGGCTTCCAGTTGTCTGTTCGAATGTTACCTCTTATCCGGAAATAACCGGTGGGGCTGCAAAGATGGTGGATCCGTACGATATTGAAGGGATGAAAAGTGCGATTTTGGAAGTGTTGCGCGATGACAACTTACGCGCAGAGATGAAAAACAAGGGACTGGAACAGGCGAAAAAATTTCATTGGGAAAACACGGCACGGGAGACATTGAAGGTTTTTGAAGATGTGGTGGGAAGTAGGAGGTAGCTGTAATTTTTTATGTTTGTTGCGCTATTCTTCCGTAGGTCACTTAATTCGCTGACATTTTTTTATATGAAGGAGCCTTTGAAAAACTAAGAAATATTTAATTTTAAAATTTATCTTTTTCTCTGATTCTGGATTCCCGCCTCCGCGGGAATGACAAAAACTATCTTTTTTAGATTTTTTTAGAGGTTCCTGAAAATTATCTATACATTATTAAGCTATTTTGAAAAATACTTTTTAGATATTAGCCTTACAATATTTGTCATTCCAGAATTTCGTTACTGCGAAATATCTGGAATCCCGGAAGTATAACGATTCAAATATTATAGTAGAGTAAAAACCAAAGATAACGAAGATACCGGGTCGGGGCCCGGCATGACACATGAAAATTTCAGTTTAGGTGAAATTTATATGGTATCTTGATAAGCGAATTATCTAGTTTGTACGGGAATGAAAATATGCTTTTTATTATTTCATAAGTAATTTTATGCAAAAATTTACAAACGAGGATGCCAAAAGAGTCGGTGAAGAATTAGGTGTCAGATGGGATAAATTCGATATTAATCAGTTTCGCATGGGTATGGATGTCGAGCTTGAACATGGCACGCGGGATTCTCACACGAATGTGACAAACGATGATCCTTTTGTGACCGGTAAGGTTGCCCTTGCTCACCTTAATGAATTTCCGGATTATTACGATCGGCTGGAAAAAATGGAAAAAGAAGCGGATGAGTTTTGGGGGAAAGCGGACTAGTGTTTATCAGGAGAGATGCCGGCGGATAGTCGGTATTTTCTTTACTTTTGCCTGTTTTTGGCTTAAGATTAATCTTGTTAGGTCGTGATAATTTTTGGTTCGGGTAGGGAACAAAAAATTTCGTTCCGCATGATATGTAATAAAACCCTTTAAATAAAATATTTATGTTCAAAAAAGTTGATCCGAGGCAGAATTTTCCGGAGATGGAAAAGAGCGTACTTGCGTTTTGGAAGGAAAATAAAGTTTTTGAAAAATCGATGGAGGACGGCGAGAGGCCGACTTTCAGTTTTTATGACGGTCCGCCTTTTGCGACGGGGTTGCCACACTACGGACATGTGGTGGCGAGTTTGATTAAGGATGTCGTGCCTCGCTTTTGGACGATGAAAGGAAATCGTGTTGATCGAAGGTGGGGCTGGGATTGTCACGGATTGCCGGTCGAGAATCTGATCGAGAAAGAACTGGGAATCGAGAATAAACAGGCGATTGTGGATATGGGAATCGATAAATTCAATGAGGCATGCTGCGGCTCGGTTTTAAGGTACGCGGATGAGTGGAAGGAATTTATCCCGCGCATCGGCAGGTGGGTGGATATGGAAAACGATTACAAGACGATGGATTGGAAATTCACCGAATCGATCTGGTGGGTATTTTCGGAGATTTACAAGAAAGGGCTGGTATATGAGGGTTATAAGTCGATGTATATGTGTCCGCGCTGCGAGACTACGCTTGCCAATTTTGAGGTGACACAGGGGTACAAAGATATCACGGATTTGTCGGCGACGGTGCAATTTCGATTAGAACCCAAGCAAAGGATAGCAGATTTTGAAACAACAGAAGCTACTTTTGTATTGGCTTGGACAACTACTCCCTGGACTTTGCCTGGAAATGTGGCATTGGCTGTTGGTAAGGAAATTGAGTATGTATTATTAAATGATAGGGAAGTGTATTATATTTTGTCTACTGATATTGTTGAGCAGTGGAGAAAAAAGACTGAAAAAGAATGGATTGAATATACCGAATTTGGAAATTTTCCAGGCGCAAACACGGATAAGGCTTTTGTATATCAAATGTTGCTTTCGCATGGAAAAGAGGTAAAACATTTGAAAGGTAGTGAACTTGTTGGTCTTAGATATGAACCATTATTTTCGCATTACGCCAAAAAAGAAGATTTAGAAAACCGCGAAAATGGATGGAAAATATATGCTGGAGATTTTGTGACAACAGAAGAAGGCGTGGGCGTGGTGCATATCGCGCCGGCATTCGGAGAAGATGACATGAATCTGGGGCGGGTCAATAAGCTTCCTTTTGTGCAGCATGTCAGTCGAAGTGGTAAATTTGTGGAATTTATAAATGCTTTACCCGAAGAAGATAAACAATATTTTGTCGATAAGAATGGTGAGGGTAGGGAAGTGAAGCCGAGGCGCAATTCGCGTGAGACGGACGAGCAAGTTGTAAATTATCTAGAAGACAGAGGAATGCTTTTTGCAAGAGAGAACTACAAGCACAGCTATCCGCACTGCTGGAGGTGCGATACTCCGCTTCTCAATTATGCTTCGAGTTCTTGGTTTGTGGAGGTGACGAAGATTAAAGACAATCTCATAAAAAATAATCAAGAGGTGAATTGGGTGCCGGGATATATCAAAGACGGGCGTTTCGGCAAATGGCTGGAAGATGCGCGTGACTGGGCGATTTCGAGAAGTCGGTTCTGGGGTGCGGCGTTGCCGATTTGGAGATGTGAGGATTGCGGCGAGATCGAAGTCATCAGTTCAACTGCTGAACTTCTGCAAAAGGCTGATCCCGCAACGATCAGTTCTATCACTAAAGACGGAAAGGAATTCGACTTGCACAAACCTTATGTCGATAAGGTAGAAATCAAATGTTCGAAATGCGGTAAGAGTATGAAAATCATTGGCGATGTGTTCGACTGCTGGTTCGAGTCGGGCTCGATGCCTTATGCTCAGCTGCATTATCCGTTTGAGAACAAGGAAAAATTTGAGAAGAGCTATCCGGCTGATTTCATTGCCGAGGGGATTGATCAGACTCGTGGGTGGTTCTACACACTGATGGTTTTGTCGACTGCGCTTTTTGATAAGCCGGCGTTCAAAAATGTGATCGTGAATGGAATCGTGCTGGCGGAAGACGGACAGAAGATGAGCAAGAAGCTTAAGAATTATCCAGATCCGAATTTGCTTTTGGAAAAATATGGAGCGGATTCTTTACGATATTATTTGCTGACTTCGCCGGTGATGAAAGCGGAGAATTTGCGTTTCTCGGAAAAAGGTGTGGATGAAGTCTTGAAGAAATTCGTGCTGACGCTTTGGAACACTTATTCTTTTTTGGTGATGAATATTGAGCTTAACAAAATTAATGCCGAAGATATCGCGAAATTTCAGAAGTCGGATAATTTGCTTGATAAGTGGATTTTGTCTGAATTCAATCTGCTTGTACAAGAAGTGGACAAAGAGATGCAGAATTATGATCTCGTGAAAGCTTCGCGGCCGCTCAAAGATTTTGTGGATGAGCTTTCCAATTGGTATTTGCGCAGATCACGCAAGCGGTTCGGTTCGGAAGATTTGCAGGATAAGATGGCGGCCTATCAGACTTTGCAATATGTTTTGGTGAATTTTACGAAAGCAATGGCTCCGTTTATGCCGTTTTTATCTGATGAAATATATAAAAATCTGACTGATGGTGAATCGGTACATCTGGAAAAATTTCCGGAGGCGAAAAATGAGGATATAAATATCGAGGTGAGTGAACAGATGAATCTGGTGCGCGAAGTCGTAACCTTGGGGCTTGCGGTCCGGGCGCAGAATCGTATCAAAGTGAGAATGCCGCTGAAAACTTTACTTATACAGAAGGAGGGAGTCGATGTTTTGAATACCGAGCTTTTGGAAATTTTGAAAGAAGAACTAAATGTAAAAGAAGTAAAAGTCGTAAAAGCGGTTGAAGAGAAAGAAAATTGGGGTGTTTCTCTGGAAGGGGTGGCGAGAGTTGCGTTGGATTTGAATGTAACCGAAGAGTTGGAGCTTGAGGGATTGTCGCGCGAAGTCATCAGACAGATTCAGGCGATGCGCAAAAATGCAAAATATAGTCGTGATGATGTTGTGGAGATAGAATATTCTGTCGCGGATGGAGGAGTGAAGGTCTCTAAAATGTTTAAGAAATGGTCGGATGAAATCAAGGGTGAATGTCTGCTTAGCGGGCTCAGTCTGACGGAAGAAATTGTGAAAGAAAATTTTGACGGGGCGGAGGAGCTTGAGCTTGGTGGCGAGAAAATAATTTTAGGCATCAGAAAATGAGTACTTATCGGACAGAGGGAGTGATACTTCGAAGGTCCAACTTCGGTGAGGCCAACCTGCTTTTGCATATCTTTACGAAAGATTTCGGTAAAGTCGAGGCGGTCGGAAAAAGCGCGCGCAAGGCTCAGGGAAAACTAAAGGGGCATCTTGAGCCCTTTTTGTATTCTGATTTCGTGTTGGTTCATGGCAAAAAAATGGACACGGTGGCGAACAGTTTCGTGATGGATGCGTTTCTGAACTTGAGAGGGGAGATGGAGCTCATCCTCTTTTCTTCGGTGATATCGGAAATCGCTGACAGGATAACGATTGAGAATTATCACGACGAGAAGATGTTCTATCTTATCTTGGAGTCCATAAATGCTTTAGAGGGCGCATCTACCGAGGAGAAAAATTTTCTGTGGCTCGTGATCCTCTTTTTTGAAATCAACGCTCTCTCGCTTTCCGGTTTCGCTCCTCAGTCGGAGAATTGCGTTTTTTGTTCGGAGAAGCCTCGGCCGGGTAAAAATTATTTCAGTTTTTCTTTGGGTGGCGTTTTGGATCATGGATGCGCGCAGAGATGTCCGGATGCTTTCGCAGTGAGCGACGACACTGTGAAGCTGTTGCGTTTTTTGTCGGTTACGGTGACAAAAGGGGAAGAATATGACGATATCGTGAAGTCTAAACTTTCAGAACTCCGCAGGCTTAGTGTCGATCGCGCTGTCATATTGCGCAGCGCACTCGTGATGAAAAATTTCGTAGAGTTCAATATAGACCAGAAAATCAATTCTTTGGAAGTTCTGTGTAATTTTGCTAGAGAGGAAATTTGATTTATACTTGAAGCAGAGATATCTGAATTAGTCCTGAGACTTGATTTATTCATAAGGAAAGAGTATAAAGAGTCGGTGCTTGAGATATATCCCATATCCCTTATTTTATCAGTAATAATATTTTATGACTGCTCCTGGATTTACTTTTCCGAATTCAAGACCCGAGGGAAGAAGAGAACAGAAAATCCAAAGGACTTTGGAAGTTCTGCCGGGTATCGTTACTTGGACATTCTTGTTTCTCAGCCTGTTCCTTGCTTTTTATTATCCGATTGTAATCGCGTTTTTCATAATCATTTTTGATCTTTATTGGGTGGTGAAAGTTTTTTACATCACCGCTTTTATGGTGTTCGGATACAGGAGAATCAGGATTTGGGAGAAAGAGGACTGGATTTCTCGGTGCAAAGGACTGGTAAAATCAGAGGATGAGAATGATTTGAAAGATTGGAGGGAAATCTATCACTTAGTCATTTTGCCGACATATAAGGAAGGGCTGGATATTTTGCAGCCGGCGCTGGATTCGATTTTAAATTCTGATTATCCGAAAGATCGGTTGATTGTGGTTATGGCGTTCGAAGAGCGGGCGGGAGAAGAGGCCTTGGAGCGGGCAAAGATACTCGAGGATAAATATGGCGATAAATTTTTCGGTTATCTGACGACACTTCATCCTGACGGAATCGCAGGTGAAGCGAAAGTGAAGGGTGCCAATGCTAGTTGGGCGGGTGAGGAAGCGCGTTTGTTCTTGGACGAGAAGGGGATTAAATATGAAGATGTAATCGTTTCGACTTTTGACAGTGACACTTGTGTGAGCGATAAATATTTCTCTTGTTTGACTTATCGTTTTATGATAAATCCGAAGAGACTCCGATTCAGCTATCAGCCGCTTCCGCTTTATAATAATAATATCTGGCAGACTAACAGCGTGGTGCGGGTGATTATGATCAGCTCTTCTTTTTGGCAGATCACACAGAGTGTCAGGCGTGACAAAATGGTTACTTTTTCCAGTCATTCGATGAGTTTCAAGACTCTGGTCGATGTCGGTTATTGGCCGAAAGATGTCATTTCTGATGACTCTATAATATATTGGAAAGGATTTATGCTTTATCATAGCGACTATGCCGTAGAGCCGATTTATCTGCCGGTTTCTCTGGATGCGGTGCTGGCGGAGAATTTTCATAAAACAATTTGGAATCAATATAAGCAGCAGAGAAGGTGGGCGTGGGGTATCGAAAATATTCCGATCGTCTATCGCGCTCTCTGGCGGGATAAAAAAATTTCTCTCAAAAAGAAGCTTGAAAAGACTTGGGAGGAATTTATCGGGAGAATTTCTTGGGGGGTTTCGCCGATCATAATCGCGGTTTTCGGTTGGCTGCCTATCTGGTTCGGCGGGGAGCAGTTCAATCAGACGATTATCGCGCTCAATCTGCCGAAAGTTCTGGGATATCTGATGACCTTTGCGATGATCGGACTCATCACCTCGATGCTGACATCTCTTTATCTTTTGCCTCCGGCACCGGAAGGTACAAAAGGTATTAAAAAAGCGACAATGGTTCTTCAGTGGATTTTGTCGCCAGTTTTGGCAATCCCTCTCGGTTCATTGCCGATGCTAGACGCGCAGACTCGGATGCTTTTCGGGAAATATATGGAGTTCTGGGTGACGGAGAAGGTTAGGAAGGAATAAAAAACTAATGGGTTACATTTTTTTGATAGCAAAACAGGTTCTTGTATATTCTTATTTAAAAATAAATAATTACTATTTTGTCTCCTCTCCCATCGGGAGAGGAGACGGGATTGATTCTATTATTTTTAATTTGTAGATTCTTTTCTGAGACATATTTAAAAGGAGCCTTTGAAAAACTAAGCAATATTAATTTTTAAATTTATCCCCCTAATCTTGGATTCCTGCCAGAATTTATCCTCGCTAATGCAAGGGCGATAATTTTACAAGTTACTTAATTCGTTGAAAGTTTCTATGCAAAATATTTCGAAGAATTTTTCTCAAATGCCGAACTCACAGCATTTGTCATTCCGGAATTTCGTTACTACGAAATATCCGGAATCTACGGAGTATAACGATTAAGCGTTATGGCAGAGTAAAAAAGAAATATAACGCAGATTCCGGGTCGGAGCCCGGAATGACACACGAAAAGTATGATATGGATGAAATTTATGTGGTGTTTTGTCAGCGAATCCTCTGACTTGTACTGGAATTACAAAAATATATTTTTTAGAGTTTTTCAGAGATTGTTATATATTTAAAATCTATGCAAAATCTTGTTTTATATCTTAAACCTTTCTTAACTGCTTTTGTTTTAAGTGTTGTTTTTATGTATGTGCTTATCGCGCTTAGTAAAAAATATAATCTTTTCGATAGAAACGGTGGCAGGAAAAAGCACATCGGGAAGATTTCGCGTTTGGGCGGGGCGGGGATTATCGCGGCTTTTTGGTTGGCGATTTTTCTTTCTGGCACCTTGGTCTTTGATGGACTTAAGATCGGATTGGTCGTTTGTTCGGTTTTAATTCTTATTTTCGGACTTCTGGATGATTTGAAAAATATCTCTTGGAAAAAACAGATCGCGCTTCAGATTTTTATCGCGCTTCTGATGATATATTTCGGACTGGGCGTTGATTATATCGCAAATCCTTTCGGGGGCAGGGAATTTCGGTTGGACGCTTTTTATCTTTTTGATTTTTCGGTATTAGGTTCGCTTTTTGTGATCCTATGGATTGTGGGATTTATGAATGTGGTTAATTGGCTGGACGGGCTGGATGGACTCGCAGGCGGAGTAGGGGCTATTGCTTCGCTCACGCTTTTTTTCTTGAGTATTTCAGACTTGGTCAATCAGCCGCCGCTCGCGATCATGGCAATCGCGCTTGTCGGTGCACTTTTGGGATTCCTCTTTTTCAACTTCTATCCAGCAAAGATTTTTATGGGTACGAGCGGCTCGATGTTTTTGGGATTCATGCTTGCAGTGCTGGCAATCTTTGCTGGCGGAAAGATTGCGACCGTTTTTTTGGTAATGGGATTCCCGATCATCGATTCTCTTTTTGTGATTTTCAAAAGGATAAAAAATGGCAGTTCTCCTTTTCTGGGCGATCGCAATCATTTTCATTATTATCTTTTTGATAAGCTGGGCTGGTCGGAGAAGAAAATCGTCGTTTCTATATATCTTATATCTGCCGTTTTGGGATTATCAGCGTTAATGTTTGAGGGAGTGTATAAGTTTATATTTTTGATGATAATATTCGGTTTAGTTTTTGGCTTAATAATGAAAAAAGAAACCAGGAGAAATGATTGACAAAAATGCATTAAGTGCTATTTTGTTTGTGGAGGGATAGAAATTAATTCTAATCAGACAAATTCAGACATAGTTGCTGCTTTCGTAGCTATGTTAGATGATGTTGTGAAAGAGATTGAAGAAGCGAAAAAGAGTGGTAGTTTTCTGGGTTCCCCTCATTTGGTTCCTAAATATAATTCTGGTGAAAAGGAAGGAATAAAGGAGGCAATCCGAGATATTAGGGATGCTCTTACTGAAGAAGAACTGTCTTCTACATTAGGAGACCAGCAAGAAGCTGTCACAAGACTAACTAGTCTGCTTGAGTCCTGTAAATATTATGGGGATCTCTATGATGATGAAAACATAGGATATAATAAAGGAGTAGATTTAGTAAAGGGCGAGATACCCTCTTTTGTGGAAAAGTTAAAGTTATAGCTGAATTTTATTTTCTATTCAGCTTTTTTGTTGACACAAACAACCTTTTCTGATAATATAGCTTTGTTATCAAAAACCCCGTAAACCACTTAAACTAAGTTAAATTTAAGAAATATATGATCGCAGTTATCAAAACCGGTGGAAAGCAGTATAAGATTTCCCCGAAAGACAGGTTAAGAGTTGAGAAATTGGAAGGCGAAGAAGGCGCGAAGATTTCTTTTGAAGAAGTTCTATTGGTCGCTTCCGAAGATGGTAAGGAAACCGTCATCGGTGATCCGATTGTGAAGGGTGCTAAGGTTGAGGCTACTATCCTCAAGCAGGGAAGAGCCAGAAAGATTGAAATCGTGAAGCATATTCCGAAGAAAAGACACAATGTGCGCAATGGACACAGACAGCCGTTTACGGAAGTGTTGATTGAGAATATTGTGAAATAAAATTGTTTGAATAATAAAAAAGAGCTCTTGAGAAAAAAAAGAGCTCTTTTTTATTGTTTATTGTGGAGTAGAAGGTTTGAATCTACTCTCCAAGATTTGATTTATTGCGCGGGAACCGTGTCTCTGACCGGTTTCCTTATGGTTTGGTTTCAAGATAAAAACTTTTTATGGCAAATAAATATCATGATAAAAGATATTTTATCGAGACTTAAAAATGTTATGGACCAGGTCAGAGGCCGCGATCCCGCAAGAAATAGATATTTTCAGACACAGTTATTTGAACGGTCCCAGATGGCGCAGACTGAAGTCTGCTGCTACGCGAGACATCACGCATCAAAATGTTGGTTTATTTAAACTCTTTTCTTTCTTCCAGCGCGTGGGAGACGGTCATTTCGTCTGCGTATTCCAAGTCGCTGCCGGTGGAAAGCCCGCGGGCAAGATGGGTGATTTTGAGATTGAATTCTTTGAGGCGTTTTACGAGATACATCGCTGTGGTTTCGCCTTCGATGTTGGGATTAGTGGCGATGATGATTTCTTTAACTTCGCTTTTTTTGATTCTTTCAATCAATTGCTCGATATTGAGCTTTTCCGGTCCGGCGCCTTCGTGCGGTTTGATGGTTCCGCCGAGAACATGGTAAAGTCCTTTGAATTTTTTGGTGTTTTCGATGACTGGGATATTGATAGCTTCTTCAACGATACAGATAACGGAACGATCTCTTTTGGAATTCAGACAGAATTCGCATAGATCGTTTTCAGAGACATTAAAACAGTTCCTGCAGATTTTTGTTTCTTGCTTGAGGTCGTGTATGGCTTTGGCAAGAAGTTCCACTTCTTCGTCGGGTTTGCGAAGCAGATGAAAAGCATACCGGGTGGCGGTGCGAGGGCCTATGCCTGGCAGTTTGGAAAGTTCTTGTACGAGATTTTTTAGAGATTTCGGTTGTGACATTTTCTTTAATTACTGTGTGAAGTGTCCACATCTACAAAACTGGTGTATTCTTGTTTGAAGTATAAGTCGACTTCTCCGATAGGTCCGTTGCGGTGTTTGGCGATGATGATATTGGCGATGCCGGTTTTTTCTGAATTTTTCTTGGCGCGGTCTTCGCGGTATATGAACATAACCACATCAGCGTCCTGTTCTATTGATCCACTCTCTCGTAGGTCGGAGAGCTTCGGTTTCTGGTCGTCTCGTGACTCGACGCCTCGGGAAAGTTGGGAGAGGGCGATGATCGGAATACGCAGCTCTCTTGCTAGACCTTTGAGTGATCTGGAAATTTCACTTACGACTTGCACTCGGTTTTCGATATTGGCGCGGCCTTCGATGAGTTGCAGATAATCGATGATAAGAAGCCCGAGTCCGTGCTCTGATTGCAGCCGGCGCGCCATGGTTCGCATTTCCATAACATTGAGTCCCGCAGTGTCGTCGATGAAAAGGGGAGCTTCGGAAAGAGTTCCGATGGCATGACCGATACGGGAGAAATCGTCGTTTTCTCCGGAGGAAGACAGATTGCCGGTACGCATTTTCCAGAGATCGACATGCGCTTGTGAACAGATAAGTCTGTCGATGACTTCATCTTTGGACATTTCCAAAGAGAAAATTCCGACGGGTACTTTGTGTTTTACGGCAGCCTGGCGGGCGATGTCCATCGCGAAAGATGATTTACCCATACTTGGACGGGCTCCTAATATTACCAGATTAGATTCCTGAAGTCCTGAAAGCAGATTATCTAAATCCTTGAAACCGGTCGGAACACCTCGGAGTTTGCCCTTGTTCTTGCTGAGTTCATCAATACGATCGAAAGCTTCCTCCAAAATCGGTTTGACGGAAGTGAAATCCTGACGGATATGTTTTTGGGAGACAGAAAAGATTTTTTGTTCCGCCTGGTCAAGGACATCATCGACTTCGTTTTTTTCGTCGTAGGCATTGCTTACGATTTGCGAGGCATTGTCGATAAGCTTTCGAAGAATCGCTTTCTTCTCTACGATTTTGGCATAATGCGTGATATTGGCCGCAGTAGGAACTGTGTTGGCGAGGGATGCCAGATAGCCATGTCCACCAATCCGTTCAAGTTGGTCTTTATCTTTTAATCTATTGGAAAGGCTTAAAATGTCGATCGGTTCGTGGTTTTCGTAAAGATAGAGCATGGCTTCGAAGATTTTGCCATGTGCGTCTTTGTAGAAGTCCTCCGGCGAGATGAGATCGGCGATTTTGATGATGGCGTTTTTGTCAATCATCAGCGACCCTAAAACAGACTGTTCTGCCTCAACATTTTGCGGCGGCATTCTGTCAGCTCCAAAATCGGTGTTTTTTTGCATTTCCATATAAGATTTAGGTTAAATTCATATAGGAAAGTATAGCATTGAAAGACTTTTTATAGAAGAGGAGCGCCTGGGGATGGAATGTGGATGAAAAAACGGGTTTTTGTGTTTGGAGTAGCAGGTTTCAACCTGCGCTGTTATCATATCGGATAAAAATAATCTCTACTGCTGACGCTTTTGATTTAGAGACAACCGGCGTGAACTTAATTTTTCTACTTTACGGCGCATAGATAAAAAAACAGGCCCTTGCGAGCCTATTTTATTTCTGTAATTTCGATGCCTTCGGGTGTATCCTTAATTTCATAACCCTTTTCTTTGAGTTCATCTCGTAATCGGTCGGAAGTAGCAAAGTCTTTCGCTTGACGGGCAGCTTCTCTTTCTTTGATGAGATTCTGCAGATCTTCTGGAATTTTATCTTCAGTAGAGTTTTGAGTGATAGAGAATTTTATATTATTTCCGTTCAGTTCAAATTCTCCGGTTTCTATTCTTGATAAGGATACCTCAATGTCCGCCAAGCCTAGTCCCAACACTTCGTCGAATTTGAGGAGTGTCTTTTTTTTGTCTATGTCGCTTATGTTTTTGTCCTTTATCATTTCCCAGACGACTGCGATAGCAAGGGGGGTATTAAGATTGTCTTCAAGGGCAGTTCGGAATTTTTCAATATATTTTTCAATGTTTTTGCCTCCTTCTTCGGAATCTACAGAACCGGCAAAGGCATATAATCTTTTCAAAGCGTTCTGACTGTCTTGCAGGCTTTGCCAAGTAAAATTCATCTGTGACTGAAAATGTGCAGTAAGGCAGAGATAGCGGTAGGCGAGCGGATCAAATCTTTTGTCCTCGATGTTTTTCAAGGTGTAAAAATTGCCTTTAGACTTCGACATCTTTTCGCCGTCTACAAGAAGGAAACGGGCGTGTACCCAATAGTTCACGAATTTTTTGCCTGTTGCGCCTTCGCTTTGGGCGATTTCATTTTCGTGATGAGGGAAGATGTTGTCTTCTCCGCCGGTATGGAAGTCCAGCGTTTCTCCGAGATTGGCGATGCTCATTGCTGAACACTCGATGTGCCAACCTGGGTAGCCCACGCTCCACGGCGATTGCCATTTCATCAGATGTCCTTTGTCGGCCTTGAGCCAGAGCGCAAGGTCGTATGGATTCTTTTTGTCAGGTTTAGCTTCAAGTCGCGCACCGACCTTGAGATTTTCGAGCGCATTTCCGGAAAGCTGCCCATATTTTTCGAATTTATCGATGTCATAATAAACCGAACCGTTGATCTCGTAAGCGTATCCCTTCTCTATCAGTTTCTCAATAAGTTTGATCATCTCGTCGATGTATTCCGTGGCACGCGTCAATCTGTATGCGGGGAGGATATGAAGTTTCTCCTCATCTTTTTTGAAAGCTTCTTCATAAAATCTGGCAATATCCCGTGGTGTCTTGTGCTCGCGCTTGGCGGCTTTGATCATTTTATCTTCGCCGGCGTCGATGTCGTCTTGTGTCAGGTGTCCGACATCGGTAATATTTTTTATGTGTTTTACTTCATAGCCCAAGAAAAGTAGGGTGCGGCGCAGGAAGTCTGCCATCATAAAGGTGCGTAAGTTGCCGATATGCACAAAGTCATAGACAGTCGGGCCGCAACTATACATCGTGACGCATTTGTCGTCTATCGGTTTAAACTCCTCAATTTGTTTTGCAAGTGTGTTATAGATTCTGATTGCCATATTTTTTGATAGTTATCTGCTTTCTAAATTATTGCATAATTACGCTTTTTGGCAAATAAAAAGCCCTTCTTGAGGAAGAGAGGTTTATATAGTGCTTTGAATTACAAAATGCTTTTTTTATAACTTAATCCTTTTTTTGTGTCATTTCCGTCTTTGTGTTAGATGATTCGCTGACAAAAAAACATGTAAATTTATTTTATATCGAAAATTTTGCGTGTCATACCGGGCCCCTACCCGGTATCTTCGTTGTCTTTAATCTTTACTTTACTATAATATTTGAATCGTTATACTTCTTGGATTTCAGATATTTCGCAGTAACGAAATTATGGAATGACAGATATTGTATTCAAAGATATATATAAAGGGTAATGATTTGATTTGAAATGCTAGCGCGCTTAGATCACTTTTTTCCTGCCAGGGGTGGATATTTTTTTGCGCTAGCTTAGATACTATAAAATAAATTATGGTAATGTCAATAAAACTTTTTTAAAAAAGAACTTTTGCAAGGACTCTGATTTTTACTATGTATAGAAAAATAATAATTTGTGATTTGTCGACGGGAAGTGTTAAATTTTTTGTAATCCAATTTATCACTTCTTTTTTTGTTTTTCCGTCGACATTGGATAATAGCTCACATGGCGGATTTTGTAAAGATTAGTATATATAAAAAACAATTTTAGGCAAAATAAAATTCCTTTTAGATAAGGAAACAATTTGGCGGGGAGAAGAAGTTTTGTGGCTGGCAAACTTCTTCTTTTTCCCCTTATGGAGCAGAGACATAAACTGTTCCGGTCGTTCAAGCGGCCTCTTTGGCTCTTCTCTCTTTATTTATTTTAGAGAGCTTGAACTTTTAATGTCTTTTCTAACCCCTTTTTTTCTCCCAATCATATCAGATTGGGATAATTCTGACTCCTAACCTATTGGGTGGGAGTCAGCTCGTATAATAGCACATATATAATATTTGTCAAGAGGTTTCGGTAATGTATACATACATATTGCGCTTTTGCTAGACTAAGGGCATATGTCAAAAACTATGCCAAAATCAACACAAATGTAGATGGTTTAAATATTTTTTGTTTTTTATCTCATGGTTAATTTTATCCAAAATAAAAAACCGTCATCAGTCGGTTATGTTGATAATAGAGTATTAAACAGAAGAAAAGGGTTGATTAAAATTAAAAAGATGTTGCAAACCTTTTTATTATTTTTAAAAGATCCCCTTTCTTTCTGCTTGTTTAGGAGAATAGCTTAAAAACAGAAAAAAATCAATAGCTTAATAAAATAAATTTTTTAATTATCTTAAATAGATGAAGTAGCTATGGAGGGCTGGCTTATTCTTGCCGTTTTTTTGGAAGAGGTTTGTTTGAGGTTTTGTTTGAGGTGATGAATTTTCCCCTCCATAGCTTGTGAATATTATAGTCTTTATTTAAGTTGAGTCAAGGTGCTTAGAGAAAACAAAAAACCTTTCCAGGGGAAAGATAAAAAGAGGCTTAGTTTTTTTGACATGAAATTTGTCTATAGAAAAGACATTTTTTACTTCACTTTCAAGTTTTGGTAATGACTCCCTTTTTTACTAAACGGGGTTATGCGGCAGAAACTCCAATAGTAAAAAATATGGATATAAGTGATTATATCCATTTCTTATATTTGAAAAACAGGAAAGAGACCAGTGTGACAGTGAACATCATCAGGACTATTATCCAGAATCCGAAAGTATTTTGTAAAAGAGGCATTCCGCCGATGACATTCATTCCGAAAGCGTTGGCAATCAGAGAGAGGGGGAGAACCATAACTGAAAAAGCGGTTAAGACTCTCATCGTGTCATTTAGTTTATGTGAAAAAAGCGATTCGTTGGTTTGTTCAAGCGCCTCGATCATTTCTTTGTGATTTTCCAGTGTGTTCCAGACTTTAATATTAGATCCAATGACTTCTTTGGTTTCACGCGGATAATCTTTGCCAGCGATTTTGCAACTAGAACGCGCCAAGCTTTCCAAAACGGTCCGTTGCGGTTTCATCGCCTTTCTGAATCCGATGATGTCATGTTTGACGAAAGCGATCTCTTTCAGGAGCTTTTTCTCGTCGCCGTCGAAGATTCTTTTTTCTATCTCGTCGATGTGATCGTCAATGTGATCAAGCATCGGCATCCTAGTATCTATAAGCTTGTCTAAAATCCGGTATAGAGAAAAAACAGCGTCGTTTTCGAGATAATAATCTCTTACCGCTTTGTCCTCTTGGCAGTGATTAAAAATTCTTCTCAGCTCGGGGAAAGAATTGCAGTGGCTGGTTATCAGGATATTTTTAAATAGGATTATGTCGAGTTCTACGGAGCTGGTTTTTTTTGTTTTTTTATCGAAGACGGGAAAATGGATCACCACAAAAAGATAGCCCCTGTAGTCTTCTACTTTCGGTCGCTTGATAGGCGGGATAAATTCTTTGAGAATCGAAGGTGCAACATCGTATTTTTCTCTCAGAAAACGAGTCGTGTCTTTGTTGGGACTTACGATGTTTAGCCAGGTAATTTCTCCGTTCTTTACTTCTTTTATCATTTTATTTTTATGATTTTTATGCTTTGAGTAAATTATAGCTTTTTCATCCAAGCTTGACAAATTGTGTTTTTGAAGGGGGTGTTGTGAAAACGATTGTGTAGATATTTTGTTCAATCTTTTTGCCTTGACTTCATTTTTAAAAGTTATATACTGGGATTAGCACTCTTGGGTGGCAAGTGCTAATGAGTAAAAATTATTATGACCGAAAGGCAAGAAATAATATTAGGTTCGATAATCAGAGAATATGTGGATTTCGCTATGCCCGTGGGCTCGTCTCTTTTGGCGGAAAAATATTATTTTGATTTGAGTTCCGCGACCCTTCGCGCGGAGATGATGGCGCTGGAGGAAGACGGATATCTTTATCAGCCGCACACTTCCGCGGGGAGAATTCCGACTGATAAAGGATTCCGATATTTTGTGGATGAATTGATGGAAGAGAAGCAGCTTGGTGTTCGCGAACAAAAAGCGTTGCAAGTGGAAGTTCTGAAGTTGAAAGCCCAGAATAAAATGCTTGCTCGGACGACTGCGAAACTGTTGTCTTCGATGTCAGACTCTTTGGCGATAAGCGGACTCATAGATTCGGAGGATTTCTATAAATCGGGAACGCAGAAACTTCTCTCTAAGCCGGAGTTCGGCAGTTTGGATAGTATCTGTAAGCTAGCGGAAGTGTTGGACTATCTCGATGAGAACGCTGATGATCTTTTCCGAAAGACGGAAGGAAAGAATAAGGCTGAAATTTTCATCGGACAGGAAAACCCGATCCGTTTCGCTGATGAATGCAGTATGGTTGTTTCTAGATATAATTTGGAAACGGGGGAGGAGGGGCTTTTAGCAATTATCGGTCCGAAAAGGATGAAATACTCGAGAAATGTTTCCATTATAAACTATTTCAAAAAATTGCTCGGGGGAAATCTGATTGTTGCGCTGGTGATAATTTCTGTGAAGAATATATAAAAATAAATCGGATAAAATTTGTAAAATATGGAAAAAACTCAAAAAAAAGATGAATCAGATAAAAATAAAAAAGCAGATAAGAGTGTGAAGGGAAATAAAATTCTTGATAACGAGATGGAAGAGTTAAAAAGTGCTTTGGCCGTATCTGAGCAATCGGCGGTTGATAATCTGGCGGGATGGCAGAGGGCGAAAGCGGATTTTGTGAATTATAAGAAAGATCAGGAAAAGATGTTGGGTGATTTTCGTAAATATGCTAATGAAGATATGATTTTGTCTCTTTTGCCGACCGTGGACAGTTTTGATTTGGCGACGAAACACTTGCCAGAAGAACTTAAGGATTCCGACTGGGTCAAGGGTATCATATGTATTAAGGGAATGTTTGAAAGTTTTTTGAGGGATGCGGGAGTGGTAGAGATCAAATCCATCGGAGAGAAATTCGATCCACTTTTGTTCGAGGCAGTCGCCGAAGAAGAATCGGATGAAGAGGAAGATACTATTATCGAAGAAATCCAGAAAGGATACAAGATGGGGGAGAAGATAATCCGTCCGGCAAAGGTGAAAGTGGCGAAGGGAAGAGGATAACTATAAATTGATAAAAATGGATATCGCAGAATTCTTAACAAGTCGACAAACGGAATGATGCGATAATCGAAAAATTAAATTAACCAGGGCGATATAAGCTATTATTTAATCTAAAAAATATGTCAAAATTATACAAATGTGCAAAAGGGTGCGGAAGTATCGAAGAAACGGATAAGAACGAGGCACCGGTATGCTGCGGCGTTTCAATGGAAGAAATCTCTGAAGATGAGGTTTTCGGATGTGGCGGATGTTGCGCTTGCTGCGGCGGTTGTGGCGCGGATGAGGATTGCGGCGATGACGAGGAAGAGAAAAGGGATAATAAATAATCCTGTTCAAGAATAATTTTTAAAAAAGGAGATAAAAAAATATGGCAAAAATATTAGGAATCGATCTCGGAACCACGAACTCTGCCATGGCGATTGTCGAGGCGGGGGAACCGAGGGTTTTGGAAAACAAAGAAGGCAACCGCACGACTCCTTCGATTGTGGCAATGAGCAAGTCCGGCGAGAGGCTGGTCGGTCTTATCGCAAAAAGGCAGGCAGTAACCAACCCGAAAAATACGATTTACTCCGTGAAGAGATTGATCGGACGCAGCTTTGATGATGAGGAAGTGAAGCGAGATAAAGAACTCTTGCCTTACGAAATCGTCAAAGCGGGCGAGGGTGCAAAAGTGAAGATGGGAGACAAGGAATATACTCCGCAGGAAATTTCTGCAATGATTTTGCAGAAGCTCAAGGCGGATGCTGAGGAAAAATTGGGTGAGAAAATCACTGAAGCAGTCATAACTGTGCCGGCATATTTCAACGATTCTCAGAGACAGGCAACCAAGGACGCAGGAAAAATTGCAGGGTTGGATGTGAAGAGAATTATCAATGAACCGACAGCGGCAGCGCTTGCTTATGGGTTTAATAAGAAGAAAGAAGAAAAAATCGTGGTCTATGATTTGGGTGGCGGAACTTTCGATGTTTCAGTGTTGGAAGTCGGAGATGACACGATTGAGGTTAGGGCTACGAATGGCGACACTCATCTGGGTGGAGATGACTTTGATCAGAGGATTATCAATTGGATCGTGGAAGAGTTTAATAAGGATCAGGGGGTTGATTTAAGTAAAGACGAGATGGCGCTACAGAGACTTAAGGAAGCGGCAGAAAAAGCCAAACACGAACTTTCTTCTTCGGTTGAGACGGAAATTAATCAGCCTTTCATAACCGTAGGCGCTTCTGGTCCGAAACATCTGACATTGAAGCTCACGCGCGCTAAGTTGGAAGAATTAGTGGACGATCTTATTCAGAGAACTATAGAACCTTGCAAGAAAGCTTTGGCGGATGCAAAATTTTCTACGAGCGATATCAATGAAGTGATATTGGTCGGAGGTATGACCAGGATGCCAGCGGTACAAGAAGCGGTAAAGAAGTTTTTTGGTAAAGAGCCGAATCGTGAAATCAATCCGGATGAAGTGGTTGCGGTCGGTGCTGCAATCCAGGGAGGGGTTATGCAAGGCGATGTGAAAGATATTTTGCTTCTCGATGTCATCCCTTTGTCGCTGGGGATTGAGACTTTGGGAGGAGTTTCTACTAAGCTTATAACCAAAAACACGACCATCCCGACGCAAAAGACACAGGTATTTTCCACGGCAGTGGATAATCAGCCGTCAGTAGAAATCAATATCTTGCAAGGAGAAAGAGAAATGGCAACGGATAATAAATCTCTCGGCAGGTTCGTTCTCGAGGGGTTGCCACCAGCGCCACGAGGTGTCCCGCAAGTTGAGGTTTCGTTTGATGTCGATGCTAATGGAATTTTGAATGTGAAAGCGAAAGACAAAGCGACCAGCAAAGAACAATCCATCCGAATCGAGGCTTCCTCGGGCCTTACGGAAGAGGAAATCGAAAAGATGACCAAAGATGCGGAACTGCACGCGGAGGAGGATAAGAAGAAGAAAGAGGGCATTGAAATCAAAAATAATGCCGATACTCTGACTTATACTACCGAGAAGCTTATCCGTGAGAGCGGAGATAAGATGAAAGAGGAAGACAAAAAGTTGCTGGAAGATAAAGTTGAAGCGCTCAAGAAAGTGAAAGACGGCGAGGATGTCGAGGCGATCAAGAAAGCTTCGGAAGAACTTTCTACAGAAGCTCAGAAAATCGGTGCCGCGATGTATCAGCAGGAAGCGGCAAAAGAGGGAGAACAAAAACCGGAAGATAAAAAGGAAGATGGTCCGGTCGAGGGGGAATATGAAGAAGTGAAGGATGAGAAGGGCGAGGATGAGAAAAAAGACGACAGTGAGGAAAAATAGTTTTGGTTTTTTAAAAAAATAGACGATTTGATATCGTCTATTTTTTTGTCATTTTTGTACAAATTGCTTAATTCGTTGGTAAAATAATATATTTATAAGTTGACAATCTATCTGTCATCCCGAAAGCCGTAATCGGCTGAGGGATCCGGGAAATATATAAAATTTTAAAAATATTGTTTTTATAAATATACTTTTTCACCAGTACCATAACTTTCCAGATTCTGGGTTCGTAGTAGCTCATTTTCAGAATTTTGGTACTCCAAAATATCAGGAATCCCATTACTATTCGGAGAGAAGCGTGATGTTCGTATATTGTGAACTATAGCAGCGGGATTGCCGCGTCAGATTGCTTCCTTGTAATGACAATAAAAAAACAGACGGTGTGATGCCGTTTGTTTCTTTATATTTTAAAAAGGGAGTAGCGGGATTTATCCCGCGTGGTTATCTAATACGGTTAAAAAAATATTATTACGAGGAGGCGTCCGATTGAATAATTTTTTATATTTGAAGTAATGTAATTTATTTTACATTGCGTTTTGTGTTGCTTGGGACAGCCGCGCAGACTGAAGTCTGCTACTCCGTAAAATATATCGCGTCATTTTCTTCCGTGCTGAATTAGGCAACCGCGCAGACTGAAGTCTGCTACTCCGTGGAATTATATCAAGGGTTTGGGTCTATGATAAGATGAATTTTATTACTGGAGAGAACCAATCGTTTTTCATTCCGAGTCTGACAAATCCCGCAAGGAGCAATAACACCAGAACGAGCATAAAACGATTAGCAACTTTTCTTGGATCGGGACGACCTTGATACGCCGGTTTCCCCCAGTCTGCTTTTGACATATTTTGAAGTTTATTCGAGCTTAAATTGTTTTTATTATAGCTCAAAAAATCCCTGTTGACAAGTCGGTACGAATATGATAAGGTATGAACAATCAATTTTCATATCTCTTCCTTTTCTTTTTTCCTGGCTGGAGGAAGTAAAGAGAAGATTTGTAAATTGGGAAAAATATAAAGAGTAGAAAAGCTCTTGCTTTATGGCTGAATAGCAAGAGAGGAAAGCGTGAATTAAATGGCTAGTAGTCAAGTTTTCCACGGAATATCTTCTGTGGTAATGGATTCCAGGTTTACTCCTGGAAGCGGTAGGACTTTTAGTCCAGTTGGTATCGGACCTGGTCCAGGTTCAGTAAAAGTTCCGCCTACAGTAAGGGTAAGGCGTGTAGAGAGCTTGGCAGGGGTTTGGTCCTGTGCTAATGCTGCCGAGGGAACTCCCTTCGAGAGTTTCTTATCGGCTAATGTTCCTGAAAATTTCTCCGAGGTCGAAGTTGATCCTTTGAGAAAAAAGTTTTTTAACCCGGGAGAGTGTCTCTCGTGGAATCTAATAAAAGACCACAGGTGTGTTGTTTTTGGAAGAACTTTTGTCTATTGTTCGCAGGGGCGTGTATGTGTTATACGCTCACAAAGGCAACTCGAGGAAGTTCTGCAGGAGCAGAGCTGCAATGGCAGAAAATTAGATAATATACAGGTATTTGTGCAGAAGAGAAAAATCCGTGTTAGTTGATTAGATTAGAAGTATAAAGGCTTCTTAACAGGAAATAGTTTGTTGAAAAAATTATTACAAATTATTTCCTGTTTACTTTTTTTGGGAATAGGTTTTTTAGAACAAATATATAAACGCATTTAGGATGTGTTTTTTGTTTGTGCGGGTTTTTGTTTTCTGTTGAAGCGGGAACTGGTCTCCAGACCGGTTCGCTGTGGCTTTTGTTTCTGGATGAAATAATATAAAGGAACCTCTGAAAAACTAAGAAATATTAATTTTAAAATTTATCTTTTCCCTCTGATTCTGGATTCCCGCCTCCGCGGGAATGACAAAAACTATCTTTTTTAGAGTTTTTCAGAGGTTCCTAAAATATGAAGGACCAGGTCGGAGACCACGCTCCCGCAATCGGAATGTAAAATATGAAGGACCAGGTCGGAGACCACGCTCCCGCAATCGGAATGTAAAATATGAAGGACCGGGTCGGAGAACACGCTCCCGCCATGAAAACACGCTTCCGCTATGAGACCGCGGTCCTGTAATGAGACCATGTCCCCGCAATGAGGCTGGGCTTCTGTAGATAAAAATACTTTCGTGTGGATGTGTTTTTTGTTGTCTAAACTGTGAAAAAGCATTATACTTGAGATAGTTTTGATTTTTTAGAAGACTATAATTTTTTATAAAAATATGAGGAAGAGAAATATAATAATTGCAGCAGTTGTACTAATCGTGATTGTTGTTGTCATAATCAGCTCGTCTGGTGATAAGGCACTTAATTATACAAGTGTGCAGATTTCGCGCGGGGAAGTTTTGCAGACTGTGTCTGCGACCGGTGCGGTTGAAGCGAAAACGAAGATAGATATGAAATTCGTTAACTCCGGTCGGATTGAAGAGATAAATGTAAAAGTCGGGGATGAGGTGAAAGAAGGGGATGTGCTGGCAAAGCTGGAGTCGGCAAAACTTGAATCTCAATTGGCGCAGGCCGAAGCGTCCTTGGCGGCGGCTCGGGCGAATTTGCAGGAGCTTTTAAATGGTGCCACGAGTGAGGATATCCGGGTTGCTGAAACGGCGGTCGCTAATGCTGAAATCGCACTTGCGAGCGCAAAACAGAGTTTGGAAGATGCGAATTCTTCTGCGGAAAATACTATCGCCAATGCCGAGGCTTCTGTTTCGAGTGCCGAGGTAACGCTTGATAATGCTAAGTTGAGTTTGGAAAATACAAAAATATCGAACGAAAATAATCTGGATCAACTATATGACAGTGTTTGGGATGCGATTGACTCGTCTCTGGCAGTGGCAGACGATGCTCTGGGGACGAATGATACGGTCTTGGATAATGATGATGCCGCCGACACACTGAGTGTATTGAATTCGCAATATCTCATTAATGCGGAAGTTCTTAAAGGAGATGCTGAAAATCTTTATGATGAGACCATAGCTTATAGATATAGTGTCAATTCTGCTAAGACTTATGAAAATGCTGATGCGGCGATAGAGAAGACAGAGAATGTTTTGACTGCAGTGAAAAACGCACTTTCTGAAACTTATAAGGTTTTGCAGTCGACCATAACATCTTCTACCCTTACGCAAACTGAACTTGACGCTTTGAAATCTAGCATTTCTAATGATAGAGCAGCTGTGAATACTTCGATATCTAGTATGACTTCCAAAAGACAGGCGATTGCCACTCAGAAAATCACTAATCAGACAGCTTTAGATGGCGCGCAGTCGACAGTCAACTCAGCCACGAGCGCGCTTAATGTTGCGAATAATTCGCTTGCTTCTGCCCATTCTTCCGCAACAACGCAGATAAATTCAGCTCAGAATGCAGTATTTCTTCGCGAGGGGGATTTGCAGCAGGCAAGGGACAGATTGAGTCAGGTCAAAGCAGGAGCGACATCTGCGCAGGCTTCGGCTTCAAGGGCGCAGGTGGACCAGGCGGCGGCGAGCGTGGAACTTATCAAAAATCAAATCAGGGATTCATATATAATTGCTCCACGGGACGGTGTTGTGACTAGCGTCGAGGGTGAAGTGGGGGAAATTGCTTCGACGACCGGAGTATTTTTGTCGATAATGATTTCCAACGGTTTTGAAATCAAGGCAAATATTTCTGAGGTTGATATTTCGAAAATCAAAGTTGGGGATGAGGTAGAAATCACTTTTGACGCTTTGGGTTCGGATCAGATATTTAAGGGGGAAGTGAGTGAAATCGACCCGGCGGAGACGGAAATTTCAGGAGTTGTATATTATAAAGTAATGACGATTTTTACGGGCGATGGGGAAATTATCAAACCGGGAATGACGGCTAATTTGGATATTATGACCGCGTCCGAGGAGGATGTAATCAGGATTCCTTTTCAGGCACTCAATGAAGAAAATGGCAGGAAATTTGTTAAGCTTGTCGATAAAGAGGGGAATATCAAGGAAAAAGATGTAGTAGTAGGACTTCGTGGGGACGCCTATCTGGAGATAACCGACGGAGTTTCGGAAGGGGACGAGCTCGTGACCTTCATTGAGGAAGAATAAAAAAATAATGGCGGTAATATGGCGAGTCTTATCAAAATTGAAGAGGTGACCAAAACTTTCTATGCCGATGAGAATTTGGAAACTAGGATTATAAAAGGCGTCTCTTTTGAAATTGAGGAGGGCGAATTCGTGGCGATTATGGGTTCTTCCGGTAGCGGAAAATCCACTTTGATGTATATTCTGGGACTTCTGGATAAGGCCACTTCAGGCAAGTACTATTTTGAGGGTTTAGATACGGGAGAGCTTGATGATGACAAATTGGCTGAGTTCCGCAGCGAGAAAATCGGTTTTGTGTTCCAGTCTTATAATCTTCTGGAAAGGACTTCTGTGATGGAAAATGTACTTTTGCCGGCGACATATCTTGCGACAGTAGACATGGAAGCTTCCCGTAAGAGAGCGAAAGAGCTTTTGGAGAAAGTAGGACTCGGTCATCGTCTCGAATATATGCCTAACAAGCTTTCTGGAGGAGAACAGCAGAGGGTTGCAATCGTGAGGGCGCTTATAAATAATCCGAAACTGATTTTGGCGGATGAGCCGACGGGAAATCTTGATAGCAAGAGTGGGAAAGAAATTATGGAAATCTTGCAGGATCTGAATGAGGAGGGAACGACGATCATAATGGTGACGCACGAGCAGCAGACTGCGGAATGTGCAAAAAGGATATTGACCATTAAAGATGGCTTGATTTTGGATGATAAGAGAAATGGTTACAGGAGGTTGGCTTCCAATGGAGATTACAATAAATAAATGGATATCAAGTGGACGATAAAATATGCGCTGAAGAACATTTTCGCTAACAAGAAGCGTTCTTTTTTGACTATGCTCGGAATGGTTATCGGAGTCGGGTCGGTTATTTCGATTATGGCAATCGGGGCGGGAGCGGAGAGCTATGTTTTTTCACAGCTGGAAGTTTTCGGGGGAAATCTGATCGGGGTGATTCCGGGGGGTAGCGAGGAAGACGGTCCGCCCGCTTCCGCTTTCGGGATTGTTATAACCAGCCTCACGCTTGAGGATGCTGCGGAGATCGGTAAGATTCCTCATATATCTTCTATTACTCCTTATGCAAATGGAAACGCTAAAGTGACATATGGCAGCAAGAGCAAATTCGTTGATTTTTCGGGAGTGACTTCAGGTTTCTTGGATGTGGAGAGCTCGAAAGTAGGAACAGGGAGGTTTATTCATCCCGATGAAGATAATGGTGTTGTGAAAAACGCGATATTGGGATACGAAATCGCCAATGATTTTTTTGGGGACGCGAATCCGATCGGAGAGAAAATCAAGATAGGGCAGGAAACTTTCATCATTAGGGGCGTGATGAGTAAAAAAGGCGACTCTTTACTTTCTGATCAGGATAACCAGATATATATTCCTATCAAGGCGGCGCAAAAACTTTTGCTCGGGATCAATCATATCTTAATGATTCGGGCGGAAGTCGATGCTGAGGAAAATGTCAATCTCGTTACGCAGGAGATTGAAAAATTGCTTCGTAAAAGGCACAATATCAAAGAAGGCGTCGCGGATGATTTTACGGTTCGCGCAATGAGTCAGGCACTTGATATTATTGGGTCGGTGACGGGGGCGATCAGTCTTTTTTTGGGGGCGATTGCAGCGATTTCTCTTCTGGTGGGCGGGGTCGGGATTATGAATATCATGCTGGTGTCGGTGACGGAGAGGACGAGAGAAATCGGGCTTCGTAAGGCGATAGGCGCGAAGAGGAAGGATATCGTCACGCAGTTTCTGGCGGAAGCGGTGCTACTTACTTTTTCCGGGGGATTTATCGGAATTTTTTTGGGTTCAATATTCTCTTGGGTCGTGGCATATGCGGTCAGTTCTTTCGGATATCATTGGGACTTTGTCGTCACTCCGTTTTCGATTATTCTGTCCGTTTCCGTTTCCGTTGTCATCGGGGTAGCTTTCGGTCTTTATCCTGCGATTAAGGCTTCGAAGTTGGATGCGATTGAGTCGTTGAGATATGAGTGATCAGATTTATGCAGAGTGGCAGGTTTTAGTCTGTGCTTATGATTTTTTATAACGGCTTTGGACAAGCCGGCACAGACTAAAGTCTGTTACTCCATAAGTGGTTTTTACGGAGTAGCAGGTTTTAACCTGCGCAGTTGTCCGATGCGGTACAAGATATGATAGGGGATAAATTTTATTACTTCGGATTTTAAAAACTATTAGGGGCCGGTTTTTAAAACCGCTCCTGTAGATGTAAGAGAGCCTAGAATGATAAATAAAAAACAACGAAAGTATATTTCGTTTATGACTAGAAAAAATTGTAAGCTATAAAAAGTGAATTCTGGCAAAAAAGAGAACAGCGCATTGGCTGTGTATAGTTGAAAAAAAATTATGCTAGGCCCGTAATGGGCAATTGGTTCGTTGTTTCATCTTCTTCTTCTGGTTCTGGTGGGTTGTTAGTTTTTTCTTCTTTTATTTTGATTCCCTCTATTATTTTTTATAGAGTTAAAATTATATTACTTCATCATATAATCTATGTCAATGGATTTTTCAAAAATTAAAAAAAGTGTGAAGCTGGCTTTTTCTGGTTTGGGAGCTAATAAGACCAGGACGGGTTTGTCTGTGCTGGGAATTGTGATCGGCGTGGCGTCAGTCATTATGATCGTTTCGGTGGGTCAGGGCTTGCAGGCATTCATTTTAGGGCAGCTTTCATCTTTCGGTTCCGATATAATTTCTGTTCAGCCCAAAGTTCCCGGGGGAGATTTTCAAAACAGCCTGACTTCGATGGGGCAGGGGGTTGTTATCACCTCGCTCAAATCTTCGGACGCGGAAGATCTGCGTAATAAGGACAGGTTTCCTTATATCGCGGCAGCAAGCGGCTATTCTTCTGCCCAAGAATGGGCGGTTTATCAGGAAAAGGAAAAACAGCTTTTGATTATAGCGGCGGATGCTTATTATCCCGAGATTGATGCTTTGACTGTGGCAACGGCTGGGCGGTTTTTCACACAACAGGAAAATGACAGTATGGCAAAGGTCATAGTTATCGGCAGCGACATCGCCAAGGAGTTTTTCGGTTCTTCTGATCCGATCGGGAAGAGCATAAGGATAAAAGATAATAATTTTGAAGTGAAAGGGGTTTTGAAAGAGCGAGGGTCGGTTTTGTCTTTCAATATGGATGAACTCGTAATCCTTCCTATAAAGACTTCTCAAAAACTGATTCAGGGGGTGGATCATATCCAAGAGATCGGAATCAAGCTTGAGGACGAGAAATATCTCGCACAGGCTAAATCGGAAATCGCAAGTTTGATGAGGGAGAATCATAATATCGACAATAAAGAAGATGATGATTTCCAGATTATCACCATGGACGAAACACTGGCGACCATCGACTCGATAACCGGGGCCATTTCGCTTCTTTTGGGGCTATTGGCGGCAATTTCTCTTTTTGTCGGTGGTATCGGAATCATGAACATTATGCTGGTGATCGTGGCGGAGAGGACGCGAGAAATCGGGCTTCGTAAGGCGGTGGGTGCAAGACATAAGGACATAATGCAGCAGTTCGTTCTAGAGGCGGTTGCAATTTCTCTTGCCGGGGGTCTTATCGGTATTATAATTGGTGTATCTTTATCATTTATTTCTTCGCAGTTAATTACTCGTTATGCGGGGTTGGATTGGCCGTTTGTCATTTCTTATGGCGCGATTGCAATTTCGTTTTTTGTGGCGGCATTTTTTGGAATCGTATTCGGTTGGTATCCTGCCAAGGAGGCCGCAAAGTTGAGCCCGATTGAGGCGCTTCGAAAAAATTAGTATAAAAATGATTGCAGATTTTATAAATATGTGGAGTAGTGGACTTTATTTTGTGCGGCTGTCCAATGCGGAAGAATAATGAGGGGGCATAATATTTTGTGTACTAGAATGACATATTTATTGACTTGGGACAACCGCGCAGGTTGAAACCTGCTACTCCATGTGATAGTTCGTTTGATTTGCGCTATATTGTATGGCGCGTTTTTTTTGTGCATAATTTTTCTCTTGTCTCTCTTTCGGATAAGCGGTATAATTTATATATATTTAAAAAGTCTTGCCAATCTTAGGCTATTATAAAAAAGAAATATGCTCAAAATCAAAAACAAGTATCAAAAACTATTTAGTCAAAAGATTTCGCGCAGAGGGTTGACTGTTTTTTGTTGTGCCCTAGCCTTTGTTTTTACTGCTTCTCTTCTTGTTTCCTTCACGATAGCTCGCGCAGGATCACTCTCTCCTTCAGCAAGTCCCGCTTCGACGATGTATAATCTTTCTGATATCTATGCTCGTCTTACCACTAACGCCACTGCTACCGAAGGAAATCATAGCCTTTCTCCTTCGGCAAGTCCTGCTTCCACGATGCATACTCTCAAGGAAGTGTATGAAGCCATCCCGACGATTCTGGCAAACACTATAAAGGCAGGCACTTCGTATTTGGGAATAGCAGGCTCTCTCACTCCCGACGGAGGAACTTCGACGGTCGCCGATCTTTTTAACGGCAAAACCGCCAATCTTACTGACGACTGGAATCTCGACACCGGAGCTCTCGATCTTGCTTGCAACACCGCCACTTTCGATGGCACGGGCAACAAAGTTTCAGACGCTTACGACGGAGCAGGCGATGGCACTAATCGTTGGTGTATGACTGATTCAGGAGACGCAATCTCTAGTGATATTCTCACTGGAAAAACTGCTTGGGTGAACGGCGTGGCAGTGTCAGGCACAGGTTCCGCAGGATATACTTATGGAGACGACACTGCTGCCAAGGTCCTTGTAACCGCCACCGGAGCCGGCACCGCGCTTGCTAATATGTATAACGGAACTAACACAACCGTGACTTTTCCCGGCGGATCTCCGGCAAACGGAGGAGTGGATGACTATAACGCTGGCGGAGCCGCTCCGGCAGACAGATATGTAAAAGGTTGGACAGAGTGCGTTTCTGAAAATCATTATTGCGGAACTAATACCGCCGAAGCCGCTTACAGGGATGAATCTACCGGTCTTGTCTGGAGCAAGACTATGAATAGTGGCACTTACGCCCTAGACGGTAGTAACGGTTCTCTGACTTGGTTTGTCGCTAACAACTGCACGGAATCAAGCGGCAGTGTTTGCACCAAGAAGACCTCGGCGCAAACGGGCTGCGAGGCGAATGCAGGATGGAGTCTTCCTCATCAAAAGCAGCTGATGCAGGCCTATATCGATGGCTCTTATGGTTTTCTCGATCTGGGAGTCCCCCGCTACTACTGGTCAGCCACTACGAACTCGAATAATACCACTTACGCTTGGTACACGACCCTGTCTCTCGGCACCACGTACACCTTTAATAAGACCAGTACTAACAGCGTGAGGTGCGTTGTCTTCTCTCTTGGCAATTAAAAATGTTTTGGTCATTTGATTATTTGGGGGTTATTTTATTATTTTTTGCATTTTAGATTTGAGTTGCGAGAGCCGGTCTCAGACCGGTTTTTTATAGTTATATTTAGCGCTTATCTTTATTTAAATTACAATACTCTCAACAAAAACATCCTGCCTTAAAGTTTTATGCAATAAATAAAATCTATCTTGAAATCAAACCATGAGGGCCGGGTCAGAGACCCGTTCCCGCAATAAAAAACCGTTCTCGCATTAAGAATAATATCAGTATATGGCCCAATATAATCATTTGCCTATATTTCAGCTTGGCTATAAAATCACTCTCGAAATTTATAAAACTACATCCAGATTTCCCAGAGAATACAAATACAGTCTAGGACAGAAGCTAAAAGAAATAAGCGCAGAGTTTCTTGATTTTGTTGTGATTGCCAATTCCTTGAAGGAAAAAATTTCTGCACTGGAACAGGCAGGGGCGCGGTTAGACAGATTGAAAATCCATATCCGTTTGGCATATGATCTGAAAATCATCAGTTTGGGAAAATACGAGGAAATATTCCGTTCTCTGGAAGAGTTAAGCAAGCAACTCTCCGGATGGAAAGAATGGGCGGGGAAGGTGAGATGAATATTTTTCTTTATTGCGAGGAGCTAACACGATATGGTGTAAGGTAAATAAATATAGAATCTTCCAATGAGCCGGAATTTTTAGTTTTACGGAACTAAAAAGCGAGCCAAAATTTCATTGCGGTCTTGTTCGATTATAAAGCATATAACCATTGTTTGTCAGGAATCCATACTTTGTTTCGGCGAAGATTGAGCTCCGGAGAATTTCAAAGTGACAAGACAACAATTTCAGGAGTCAACCGCAACTACTGGTCAGCCACTACGAACTCGAATAATACCACTAACGCTTGGAACACGAACCTGTCTAACGGCAACACGAACAACAATAATAAGACCAATACTAACAGCGTGAGGTGCGTTGTCTTCTCTCTTGGGAATGAAAATAATGTTTATGCTCGTCGGTTCATTGGAAAATTTTATTTTCTATTTGTCGTTGCGTCGAATTATCTCCTCACAATATTGTATCTCATATAAATTTATCTTTCGTTTTTGCCTTTTTCTTGAAATCCTGTTTTATTCGAAAAGAAAGAAGCTCAGGACCTTTAGGCTCGATATAATTCTCTAGCCTTTGAAATTTGGTTTCCCAAAGATTTTTTCTGAGCTTGAAAGTGTCGGCGTGTTTGAAATATCCAAAATAGGAATTTACGGTTGCTAGTATTTTTTCTATATTTTCAAAAGGCGGATCATTCTCTTCGAAGGGCAGGGATAGCTGTCCTTGCTTGTTGATATCAGGATATTTCCGCAAGCCTTGATTGAAAAAATATAACTTTTGCTTGAAATTTTGGACAATCCTTTTTCTGACCAGGATATGATCCGGTTTTATTATATAGCCGAGCCAATCAATTCCTTTGTCGACATCTTCAAGAATTTGTTTTTTGAAATTTAGTTCAATTCCTAGATGCTCTTTGAGAAATAGGTCGATTTCTCTCTGCCAATTCTCCAATTCGTTTTTGTCGTTTGATAGAAGCAAAAAATCATCGACATAGCGGAGATAATATTTGATTTTGAGGTTATGTTTTGCAAATTGATCTATTTCGTTGAGGTAAACGTTGGCAAAAAACTGAGAGGTCAAATTGCCGATGGGCAGTCCTTGATCTGAAGGATTATGAAAAAGGGATTTGTATGGTGGGATTTTGGCAAAGAGACTTTTGTCGCTTTTGGCTGTGAAATTTTGGGTCGGATCATGGAATATGACAACCTTTGCTAATCTCAGAATTTCAGGATTTTTGATTTGTTTGGTAATCATCTTAAAGAGGATTTCTTTTTTGAGGCTCATAAAAAAGCCTTTGACATCCAAGTGGAGGAAGTATGTTTTTTTGTGGTGGTTTTGAGTGATTTTATTTAAACACTTACGAAGATCCTTTACGGACTTACTGGACCCCTTGTTTTTGCGGCAGGCATAAGAACCGTTTACGAATTTCGGTTCAAATACCGGTTCCATAAAATTGTAGAGGAGATGATGGACTATGCGGTCACGGAAGTTGGCGGCAAAAACCTCACGCAGCGTTGGCTTGGTAACTACAAAGCAGATAGAACGGCTGGGTAGGTATGTGTGATTTCTGAGTTCTCGCTGCAATTTCAAGAGCTCGAATTCGCAATTCTCTTCAAATTTCATTGAATGATAGGTCTTGCGCTTTCTTTTTCTACAGTTAACATAGGCTTTGTAGAGATTTTCAAACGAGAATTCCGGATAAGAAGGTGTCTGTGAGGGCATATACATTTTGTTATTGGCATAAGTATATTCTGTGTTATAATTTTCATATGGACAAGCAC
>Ga0172381_10000292_pt1 | contig 61364 bp, 45 predicted proteins | sample Leawel6488metaG_FD_119754 | JGI IMG/M metagenome (GOLD analysis project Ga0172381, IMG submission 119754) | Leachate microbial communities from a municipal landfill in Southern Ontario, Canada - Leachate well 64-88 metaG | ecosystem: Engineered > Solid waste > Landfill > Unclassified | place... | reverse complement strand
ATGTTACCTCGGTATCTACCTTCGAGGAGAACCTGGTGGATTATACCTCTGCATCCGTGTCAAAGGAAGACACTGCGATCATCGGCATTATCAAGAAACGGGTGAAGATCAAGGATAAGGAGAGCAACGAACTGATCATCTGGATCGATATCCGGCAACTCTTAAACGATATCGATATAGTAGTGTAAAAGAGCCATTCCCTCTTTTTTGCCAGATTGCCTGAGAATGCATCAAAGATCCCTACATTCCCACTATGACTTCAATATCTGTTCTGTATGTCGATGATGAACCCGGCCTGCTTGAAATTGGTAAACTCTTCCTTGAGCAAAAAAAGCAGTTCAGCGTTGACACCATCACCTCTGCCCCGGCCGCACTTGCTCTGCTGAAGTTGAAGAACTACGACGCTATTATTTCGGATTACCAGATGCCGGAGATGGATGGTATCGAATTTTTAAAAAAGGTAAGATCTCAAGGAAGTACCATCCCGTTTATCCTGTTCACCGGTCGGGGACGTGAAGAGGTAATCATCCGGGCGTTAAACGAAGGAGCAGATTTCTATCTCCAGAAAGGCGGGGAATCGGTATCACAGTTCACCGAGCTTGCGCACCAGATCCGCCAGGCGGTCCAGAAGAGAAGGGCCGAAGCAAGCATCCATGACTTTGAACGCCGCGAATCAGATATCATTAACTTCCAGCCAGATGCTACCGTTGCAATCGACCGGTCCGGCCATATTATCGCATGGAACCGTGCCATGGAAGAGGTGACGGGTGTATCGGCAGCGGAGATGCTGGGAAAAGGGGATTATGAATATGCAATCCCGTTCTACGGACAGCGTCAATCGACCCTGATCGATTTAATCTTCGAATCTGATGAGATCATTGCCGAAAAATATGCACACATCATTCACAAGAATAATACCCTGATCGCCGATGCAATTTTTCCTACTCTCAAAGGTAAGTCAGTTACATTCATGGCCATGGCAAGCCCGTTCTACAACCGGCAGGGGGAAGTAACCGGTGCGATTGAATCAATCCGGGATATCACCGATCGCAATCTGGCGGAGGAAGCGTTGAGGGAGAGCGAGGAGCGCTACCGCAGGATCGTTGAGACCACTGATGAGGGTATCTGCCAGATGAACGAACAGTTTGAAACGGTCTATGTCAACCGGCGGATGGCGGATATGCTCGGTTACACTCCGGAGGAGATAGTAGGCCAAAACATCGCTTCGTTCATGGTAGCAGAAGATATGCCCGACCATACCACCCGGAGAGAAGAACGCAGACAGGAACAGAACAGCCAATACGAGCGCCGCTTTGTTACAAAAGACGGGAGGATCCGGTGGATACAGGTATCCGGAACCCCGATCCTGGACCCGGACGGCACATTTCGGGGCTCCTTTGCGATGTGTTCCGATATTACGGATCGTAAAGCAACCGAAGAAAAACTCCGGCAGAATTACGATAAACTGACAAAAAACCAGAACCTGCTTTTAGAGAGAGAGAAGCAGTACCGCCTGATTGTCGAGACTGCGAAAGAGGGTATCTTGCAGGTTGACGAGAAATTCGACACGGTCTATGTCAACCAGCAGATGGCGGATATGCTCGGTTACACTCCGGAGGAGATGATGGGCCGGCACCAGACTTCTTTTGTGGCAAAAGAAGATCGGCCCGAACAAATCACGCGGTTTGAGGAGTGCAGGCAGGGGAAGAGCGGCCGGTTCGAACGCCGCTTTATTACAAAAGACGGGAGGATTCGGTGGATGCAGGTATCTGCGACGCCGCTCCTGAACCCGGACGGCACATTTCGGGGCTCCTTTGGGATGTGTTCCGACATTACCGATCGAAAGACCGCAGAAGAGGGAATTGCCTGCCGCAACCAGGAACTGCGTGCAGCATATGAGCAACTGTCAGAAATCGAAGAAGAACTCCGACAGAATTATGATGAACTGGCAAAAAGCCAGGACCTGCTTATAGAGAGCGAGAAGCAGTACCGCCAGATTGTCGAGACCACGAATGAAGGTATTTGTAAGCTGGACGAAAAACTCGAGATAGTCTATGTCAACCGGCGAATGGCGGAAATGCACGGCTTGACTCCGGAAGAGATGATGGGACAGAACATCACACATTTCATGGTAGCAGAAGATATTCCCATCAACACCTCCCGAATAAAAGAACGTCGGCTGGGAAAGAGCAGCCAGTACGAGCGCCGCTTTGTTACAAAAGATGGGAAGATCCGGTGGATGCAGGTATCTTCGACCCCGCTTTTTGATCCCGATGGCACGTTCCAGGGCTCCTTTGCGATGTATTCCGATATTACCGATCGAAAGACAGCGGAAGGAGAGATTGCCTGCCGCAACCAGGAACTGCGTGCAGCATATGAGCAACTGTCAGAAATCGAAGAAGAACTCCGGCAGAATTACGATGAACTGGCAAAAAGCCAGAACCTGCTTATAGAGAGCGAGAAGCAGTACCGCCAGATTGTCGAGACCACGGATGAGGGTATTTGTAAGCTGGACGAAAAATTCGAGATGGTCTATGTCAACCGGCGAATGGCGGAAATGCACGGCTTGACTCCGGAAGAGATGATGGGACAAAATATCACACATTTCATGGTAGCAGAAGATATTCCCATCAACACCTCCCGGATAAAAGAACGCCGGCTGGGAAAGAGCAGCCAGTACGAGCGCCGCTTTGTTACAAAAGACGGGAAGATCCGGTGGATGCAGGTATCTTCGACCCCGCTTTTTGATCCCGATGGCACGTTCCAGGGCTCCTTTGCGATGTATTCCGATATTACGGATCGTAAAGCAGCGGAAAAAGAGATTGTCTGCCGCAACCAGGAATTGCGTTTGGCATATGAGCAGCTGTCAGCAACCGAAGAAGAACTCAAACAGAATTACGATGAACTGGCAAAAAGCCAGGACCTGCTTCTTGAGAGCGAGAACCAGTACCGCCAGATTGTCGAGACCACGGATGATGGTATCTGGAAGCTGGACAAGAAGTTCGAAACGGTCTATATCAACCGACGGATGGCAGATATGCTCGGTTACACTCCGGAGGAGATGATGGGTCAGAGTTACACTTCTTTTGTGGCAGCAGAAGATGTGTCCGTCAATGCATCCCGGGTAAAAGAACTCAGGCTGGGAAAGAGCAGCCGGTACGAGCGCCGCTTTGTTACAAAAGACGGGAGGATCCGGTGGATGCAGGTATCTTCGACCCCGCTTTTTGATCCCGACGGCACGTTCCAGGGCTCCTTTGCGATGTATTCCGATATTACGGATCGTAAAGCAGCGGAAGGAGAGATCGCCAGCCGCAACCAGGAACTGCGTTTGGCATATGAGCAGCTGTCAGCAAGTGAAGAAGAACTCAAACAGAATTACGATGAACTGGCAAAAAGCCAGAACCTGCTTCTGGAGAGCGAGAAGCAGTACCGCCAGATTGTCGAGACCACGGATGATGGTATTTGTCAGCTGGATGAGAAGTACGAAACGATCTATGTCAACCGGCGGATGGCAGATATGCTCGGTTACACTCCGGAGGAAATGATGGGCCGGAGCTACACTTCATTCATGGCAGCAGAGGATGTGCCCGACCAAACTACCCGGTTAGAAGAGCGCAGGCAGGGTAAAAACAGCCGGTACGAGCGCCGCTTTGTTACAAAAGACGGGAACGTCCGGTGGATATATGTTTCAGCGACCCCGATCCTGGACCCGGACGGCACGTTCCGGGGTTCTTTTGCGATGCATTCCGATATTACGGATCGTAAAGCAGCCGAAGAAGGGATTGTCCGGCGCAACGAAAAACTGCATGCAACAAACAAGCAGCTGTCAGCAGCCGAAGAAAAACTCCAGCGGAATTACGATAAACTGGTAAAAAGCCAGCGCATGCTTGCAGAAGCAATGGATCTTGCAAACCTGGTGAACTGGGAGTGCAATCTCAATACGGGTATTCTGACGTTCGATGACCGGTTCTCAACCCTGTATGGTACCAATCCGAACCATAAGGGCATCCAGCATATGACGGCGGAGGCATACCTGAAGGATATCGTTTACCCGGACGATCGTGGTATCCTTGCCGAGGAAGATGAAAAAACCAGAAATACCACCGACCCGCATTACGTGTCAAAAAGGGAATACCGGATTATTCGTGAGGATGGCGGGATCCGGCACATTGAGATGTGTGTCGGGGTAACAAAGGATGCCAAAGGCCGGACAATCAAGACCCATGGCGTAAACCAGGATATTACCGAACGCAAAGTGGCTGAAGAGGCACTCCGGGAGAGTGAGGAGAAGTTCCGCTCGTTTGTCGAGAATGCAATTGATATCATGTATTCAATAACTCCTGACGGTATTTTCACCTACGTCTCCCCTCAGTGTACGGAATTACTGGGATATGAGACCAGCGAATTCATCGGAAAATCCGCTGCTGCCTTTGTTCATCCCGAGGATTTTCCCTGTATCCGTGAAGCCATCCGGCAGACTATCATGACGGGAGAAAAGAAAAGCGGGCTTGAATTCCGGATGCGGCACAAGAACGGCACATGGCGGTGGTATGCTACAACGGAATCTCCGGTACACGATGCCGGGGGCAAGGTTGTTGCAATCCAGGGCATCTGCCATGATGTCACCGAACGCAAGAGTGCGGGAGATGCACTTCGTCTGGCGAACCACCGCCTCAACCTCCTCGGCAGCATAACCCGGCACGATATCAACAACAAGATTACAGCCTCCCTCGGGTATCTTAAACTTGCAGAAATGAAATCCAGCGACCCCACGATTGGTGCATATCTCGGGAAAATGGAATCCGCTATTACAGAGATCCAGTCGCAGATCGGGTTTACCCGGATCTACCAGGATCTTGGTACCAAAGAACCGCAGTGGATAGCAGTGGACACGGTCATGCCCCGCACATATGTCCCGGCAACGGTTACCCTGAACGCAGAATTGCTTGGCGTGGAAGTATTTGCCGATCCGATGCTCGAAAAGGTTTTTTTTAACCTCCTTGACAACTCCATCCGACACGGGGAACACGTGACTGAAATCCGGGTATCCTCCCAAAAGTCGGGCGGGGATCTCCTAGTGGTATGGGAGGATAACGGGATTGGCGTTGCTGCTGATGAAAAGGAGCGAATCTTCGAGCGGGGATTCGGGAGAAATACCGGCCTGGGGATGTTCCTTGTCCGGGAAATTCTTTCTCTGACAAATATTACGATTAAGGAAACCGGGGAACCCGGCAAAGGGGCAAGATTTGAGATCTGCGTTCCCAACGGAAACTACCGGTTCAACCCGGAATGTCGTGAGAAGATCGCTTTAAAAGAATCCTCCTGATCTATGTATCCAAAAAACCGGGATCGCATCTTGTAATGAACCAAACCATATGTACGGGGAAGGCAGCACAAACGAACAACTCCGTGAGCGACCGTGTGCGGAACTGAATCGACCTCAGTCATATAAAAGGGAAAAACCCGGTTATTGCAGGTTTTTATCCGCCGGGAAGAGGCCGATCACTCCACGAGAGCTATGATCTGCGACGGGCAGAGATCGGCAGCATCGCGTGCGCAGTCGATGGTACCGGGAAGCGCAACACTGGTCCCAAGATCCCCATTCTCCCGGAATTCCTCGACGATCTCGCTAAACGAATCCTTCTCGTTCTGCACAAAAAGTGTCGGGCATGTATCCCAGCACGAACCGCAAGCGACGCACTGCATCCGATCGATCGTCACTTTCATAAAAATCCCCTGCACCGCATATAATCCTGCATGTCGGTGCCATACGCAATAAACATTCCACCCGTACGAATAACACATTCGGACTTGCGGGGTAGACCTGCCTTCTTCTTAGGAAAGTTTTTCGCATTCTTTTTTGATCTCCTTCCCTTCCAGCTTTCGTTACCGACGCCGATACATGAAATTTCCCGACGCGGGAAATATTAATTAATAACTTAATCATTAAGTGAATAATTAAGTGACATACATGAACCTGACTGCACCCGAATTACCGGAACTGTACCGGTGCTGGATGAGGATCTGGAACAAGATGAATATCATGGAGAGCAGCCCCTGTAAGTTCGGGGTGAGCGAACCGCTTTTTCTTACCGAGATCCACACCATTCAGGCAATCGGGAGCACTCCTGAGAATAATGTCAGGATCATTGCCGATGTCCTTGGGGTCACACCTTCCGCGGCATCGCAGGTGATCACAAAACTGACCAGACGTGGGCTCGTGCGCAAGATCCGGGGCGTCCGCAATGAAAAAGAGGTCACTCTCGAACTGACCGGGCAGGGCCGGATAGCATATGACAGCCACGCGCAGATCCACGCGCAGTTATATGAACGAATCATCGAACGGATCGGCCCCTTAAGTGAAGATGAGCGGGCCACCATGGGCCGGGTGTTTTGCGCGTTCGAGATAATTTATGACGAACGGATCGGGGAACTTTCGGCCGAAACACCGCAAAAGATCCGCTCATTATCAGAGGCTTAACACCATGACGGAACAGGAGAGGAATAAACCGGAGCCGGGCAGCGCAGGCACAGCGGCCATGAAGGAGATCGTGATAAACGTCGGCGGTATGATGTGCGGCCACTGTATAAAAAGGACTGAGGCCGCTCTCGGCAGGTTGCCCGGGGTTACCCGTGCAACCGTCAGCCTTGAGAAAAAACAGGTGGCTGTCGTGTTTGATCCTTCGCGCTCTTCACCGGACGATATGAAAAAGGCCATCGTGGGAGCAGGATACCAGTACCTCGGCTATACCGGGGAGGCCTGAAACATGGCTGAGCCTGAAAAGAAAAAAGCGGACATCAAAATTACCGGAATGCACTGCGCCACCTGCGCTATCGCCGTAGAAGAAGCACTTGCCGGGGTTAAAAACGTCACGAAGGCGCAGGTAAACTTCGGGACCGGGACCGCCCGCGTGGAGTTCGATCCTTCCAAGGTCAAAATTACCGATCTCGAAAAAGCCGTCCGCGACGCCGGCTACGAAGTGACCCACCGTGAAGTGGTGCTCAAGGTCGGCGGCATGATGTGCGCCACCTGCGTCCAGACCATCGAGGCTGCCCTTCGGGGACTGCCCGGGGTCGTCGCCGCGAACGTGAATCTCGGAAACGAACAGGCATATGTTACCTACAACCCGTCCCTGACATCAGTCGAGGACATGAAAAAGGCAATCGAGGACGACGGGTACCAGTACCTTGGGATAGCCGGGCAGGTCAGCGACGAGGCGGAAACGGCGGCCCGGGATGCCGACCTCCACGACAAACTGATGCGGTTTTCCGTCGGGTTTGCGGTCAGCATCCCTCTTATGGTACTCATGTGGGTGCCGCTTGGCATCTCCATGCAGGCACTTGCATACTTCATGCTCGTGGTCTCGACGCCGGTCTTCTTCTACGTCGCGTATCCCATCTTCAAAGCCGCATGGACGGCACTCAAAAACAAAACCCTCTCCATGGATGTGATGTACGCGATGGGTACCGGCGTCGCGTATGTCGCAAGCGTGATGGGCACGTTCTCGGTCGTGCTCACCCACGAGTTCATGTTCTACGACACGGCGATCATGCTTGCCGCGTTTCTGATGCTCGGGCGGTACCTTGAAGCGCGGGCGAAAGGCCGGACCTCGGAGGCAATCCGGAAACTGGCCGGGCTCCAGGCAAAAACCGCGATGGTCATCCGTGATGGGAAAGAGATCGAGATTGCCATTGAGGATCTCGTTGTCGGCGACATCGTGATGGTAAAACCCGGTAGCAGGATTCCGGTTGACGGCGAGGTCGTGGCCGGTGAAAGTTATGTTGATGAATCAATGATCACCGGTGAACCGGTCCCGCCGTTAAAGACCAAAGGGAGCCGGGTGGTCGGCGGCACGATCAGCACGAACGGCGTCCTGTCGGTAAAAGCGACAAAGATCGGGAAAGAGACCGTACTTGCACAGATCCTGCAACTCGTCGAGGACGCTCAGGGGTCAAAGCCGCCCGTGCAAAGAATCGCGGATGTCGCAGTCACATACTTCATCCCGGCTGTCCTCCTCATCGCCGCGTCGGCGTTTATCGTGTGGTACTTCGTGCTCCATTCGACCCTGCTTTTTTCCCTCACAGCCCTCATCTCTGTGCTCGTCGTCGCCTGCCCGTGTGCACTTGGCCTTGCCACACCGACAGCGGTGACGGTGGGGATTGGCAGGGGTGCGGAACTTGGGATCCTCATCAAAAACGGCGAGGCGCTCGAACTTGCAGAGAAGGTCACAACCGTGATCTTCGACAAGACCGGTACGCTTACCCGGGGAAAACCGGAAGTGACCGATCTCGCAGCAACCGGCGTCACGGAAGATACGCTCCTCTCCCTTGCTGCGGCCGTCGAGAAGAACTCGGACCACCCGCTCGCCCGGGCGGTCATCCGCGCTGCGCAGGCAAAGGGTATCGCGATCGGCGATGTGGAGAAGTTTGACACCGAAGGGGGGAAAGGAGTCCGAGCGCGGGTGCTTGGCGAAGAAGTGCTCGTTGGCAACCGCACGCTCATGCAGGAAAACGGCATCGTGCTCCCTGAGGGTATAGATGCGAAAATCCGTAATTTCGAGCAGGACGGTAAGACCGTTATTCTTGTCGCTATCGGCCACGAGCTCGCGGGCATTATCGCGATCGCGGACACGCTTAAGGAAACGAGTGCAGAAGCAGTCCGGCGCTTAAAGGCCCACGGGATCGCCGTCGTCATGGTAACCGGGGACAACCGGCGCACTGCAGAAGCCATCGCCCGTACGATCGGGATCGACCGGGTGGTAGCCGAAGTCCTCCCGGGAGGAAAAGCTGCAGAAGTAAAAGCCCTGCAGGACCGGGGAGAACATGTCGCGTTTGTCGGCGACGGGATCAACGACGCCCCGGCGCTTGCCCAGGCAGACGTGGGAATCGCTATCGGCAGCGGAACCGATATCGCCATCGAAAGCGGGGAGATCGTCCTTGTGCGGGACGACCTGCTCGATGCGGTAGCGGCGCTCGAACTCTCGAAAAAAGTGATGGGCAGGATCCGGGGGAACATCTTCTGGGCCTTTGCCTACAACGCGGCCCTTATCCCGGTGGGAGCCGGTCTTCTCTACCCGTTCTTCGGTTTTGTGTTCAGGCCGGAACTTGCCGCCCTTGCGATGGCTGCAAGTTCGGTGACTGTCGTGACCCTCTCACTCCTCCTCAAAGGGTATATACCGGAAGCAAAAAAGAAAGATCAATTGGTGATGAAAGAATGGCAATCGACCCGATCTGCAAGATGACCGTCGATGAGAAGACGGCAAAGTTCACGAGCGATTACAAAGGGAAGAGATATTATTTCTGTGCCCCGGGCTGCAAGAAGAAATTTGATGCTGATCCCGCAAAGTACGCGTGAGGGCCCGGGAAGGAACCGGGCACACTCATCTACGCGATCATGTAAATATTCCCAATTTCCCCGTATTTTGACCCGACTTTGAATAACCTTGATATACAAACGACGGCAACTTTTAATTTAATATACTGGTTTCCCCGGTAATACACGGGATAATGTGACCTGAGGCGTTTGCATGGCGTTTTTCATCATCAGTCCTGACATCTATGCATGGTTTATCCTGCCGACGCTCATCTTCATCGCGCAAATAGCAAACGTCTGCATGGAGACGCTCCGGATCGTTTTAGTCTCCAAGGGGATCAAGTACCTCGCACCTATTATCGCGTTCTTTGAGATTATCATCTGGCTGCTTGCTATCGTTGGCGTGCTCAACAACCTGTCCAACATTGCCTACTTCCTCGCCTATGCCTTCGGGTTTGCGCTCGGCACGTATGTGGGTCTCATCCTTGAAGAGAAGCTCTCGATCGGCATGGTGATTATGCGCATTATCACCACCGACGAATCCGGAGAGGAAATCACGGAATTTTTACAGGCTGAACATTATGGCACCACCAGCCTTGATGCAAAAGGATCGCGAGGCGGTGTCAAAATGATTATGTCTCTCGTGAACCGCGATGATGTCCCACGGATCACCCGGCACATTGAAGAGACGAACCCTGATGCGTTCTTCTCCATCGAAGATGTCCGGTACGTCAACCAGGGGGTTTTCCGCCCCAGAAAACATAACCCGTTCACCGGATTTATACATACTCTTGCAAAACCGCGAAAGAAAATGTGATAAACACTTTGTCATGAAAATTTTGAAAACTTCAGTCGATAGAGCAGACAAATGGAAATTCGAGTTTGGAGTGCAAAATTTTCATTGCTTTGGTGCGAAGTCTTTGACTTCATGCGGGTTTTTTTAGGATCCGGACGCTTGAATTCGTGACATGAGCGCATAACCTAACTTTTTTCCCTGTCTAAAGTAAAGACTACCAGTTACAGGTGTAAGGCACATGTCGGGTCGCTGTCGTTTGCAGATATGGCCGGGTGATTGGTCATGAAGACCAATATGCCCCTGTCCAAGCCCATCCGTGCGTTCGTCAGCGAAACCGAGCGGATGCTGGATACCGGGATTACTCTTTTAAGGAAACCCGAAGCAGCACCGGGCGGAACGCTCATCGATGTTTATACTTACAATCTCGATAAGAACATCATTATCTTCCCTGCAAACTACATCGGACTGTTAAAGGATTTTGTCATCGCAAAGCAGTGTACCTACCTGCTCATCAAAGGGGCAGCAGCAAAAAAATCCGGATACAAAGTCTGCTCGTTTACCCAGGATTCAGTCTATACCGGCATGCGCCAGATCTACCTTGACGCACTCAAGGACGAGGCAAAGAAGGACAAGAAGCTCCCGGTAAAAAAACTCCTTGAAATGCTTTTTATGCTCTATCGGCAGTTCCTTGAGGATATAAACGAACTTCCCTGGAACCCGATCGTCAATGCCCGGGTCTATTACCGTATGGAGCAGTTGAGGAAAACCCAGCTCTATATCCTTTTAAAAGATGGCAAGCAGGATATGGATGAGATGTCGGACATGATGGAGATCATTCCCCGGCGATATTTCGTGCTCGATAAATCCATGTTCTATGCAAGGGATCTTTACCTGGCAAAAACCCTCCCGGCGGATAAACTTATGCCGGTGATTAACATTCCCCAGATGAAAAAATTCGACCATCTCGAAGTAAAGGAGATGCTTACGACCCGATGGACCCACACCGCCTGGTACCAGTCCAAGTTTTTTGGCGACAACATGCTTAAAATCATGGAAAAACACCTGGCCGTGGACTGGAACGGGGAGAGATCCCTTGATTACTATGCAAACCTCTACCAGACCGGTGTCAACATGACCAATGAGCTGCTCAACTACATGTCGATGAAGGACTGGTTTATCTGGGAGAAGCCCAAACACCTGCTTGCCGCACAGGAACAGGTTGCGACCTATGAGCAGGCAGCTCTTAAAAAAATCTTTGGCGACCTGATTGAAGATCAGTAGTGATAATAATGGAAAGACCTGAAAAATTTTCCAAAATAACCCGTGAGGTGTCGCATCGTGACGGTAAGTGAAGTGGCTCATCTCTTAACAAGGGCTGAACATTACATCCGGCAGACCAAATACCGGGAGGCACTTGCTGTCCTGGACCAGGCAATCAAGATTGACCCGAAGAATGCCGGGATCTGGTGCCTCTGTGCATCGGCGAAAATTGAGATGGAAAAGTTTGCGGATGCAATTGCCGATTGTGAGCGGGCACTGTCCATCAACCCGAATTACGCAGATGCTTGGACTAAAAAGGCGCTTGCATTGTATCATCTCGAACAGTATGCCGCGTCCCTTGCCGCCTCCACCCGGGCGTCCACCCTCAACGCAAACGACGCCTCCGCCTGGTATATCAAAGGGATCTGCCTTGAAGAGTTGGGAAAGAGCGAGGAGGCGGAGATCGCCTATGGAAAATCGCTCGAACTGGAGATCATCCTCGATATCAAGGATGAGAGTAAACGCATCCGAAAATAACTGGCGGGTAATAACCGGCTTAAAGACCGCTTGTGATCTCCTTTAGTCTCTTCACGTGGCGGCGGCCACAAGGTTTTTTTCTTAATTTTCATAAACCGCACCCGATGGGAAAACAGTTTTGTCTTTTTTACCCGGTAACAGCAACTGGAGAGACACCCTGCACAATATCAATACCCCCGACGGCAAATTGTCACCTGCGATAGCATTATTAAAAAACAAATCAATCACATCGCATACAGGGAGGATTTTAGAGAATGTTGTCAAAAACCATTGAAGAAGCACTGAACCGGCAGGTTAACCGCGAACTTTATTCGTCATATCTCTACCTGGGTATGTCTGCCTATTTTGAGACCCTCAATCTCAAAGGGTTTGCCGGGTGGATGATGATCCAGGCAAAGGAGGAGCGGGCCCATGCAATGAAGTTCTACGATTATATCATTGCACGACAGGGAAAGGTCGTTCTTGATACGATCGAGGCACCAAAAGCGAAGTGGACTTCGGCCGGCAAGGTCTTTGAAGAGGTGTATGCGCACGAACAGAAGGTGACCGGCATGATAAACAACCTTGTCGACATTGCCATCCGGGAAAAAGACCATGCGACGTTCGAGATGCTCCAGTGGTTTGTGAAGGAACAGGTTGAAGAAGAGGCAAATGCAGCCATGATCTGCGAGAAGATAAAATCCGTCGGGGATGTACCCGGGCACCTTTTCTATCTCGATCACGAGCTTGCAAAGCGAAAATAACGACACATTCTTTTTTTATCTTTTGCCACATGGGGATGGGCAACGTCAGAAGTGGCCCGGTCATTATCATTGACGATGAGAAAGACATGCTCATGTGTCACGCGCCGATTTTTAGCGTGGTTCGGGAGAAGGTCCGGACCACCAGCTCAAGGAAAAGACTTCATCGCCCACTTAAACGACGAGACATTTGATGCGATCATTATCGGTCACGATATGCCTGAGGTCAACAGGACTTCGTATTTTTTTTTAAAAAGAGTTCCCGATCATCCGGCAGAACAAGTATCCGGTCATTGTGCAGGGTGGAACGCTCACGGGAAAAAAGCGCCCGACACCAATAACGGTGAGTGCTTCCCGGGGATGCGAGCGGCCTCCTCTTTTTTGACCTGCCCGGGATCGGATAAGGTACAATAAGGACCGGTACCGGAAACAAAACCCCGATGCAATAGTCTGACCGGACGCGAATTATAGATACGTGTGCGTGACAATAATCGATCCGGGATGATCCGGAAATGAAAAGCAGGGTCTGGTTTGCCAGCCTCCGGGCACGATCGAATGAGGAGAATACCGAGACAAAAATCCGTCGGCTCTTTGAGGTTGCCGGTTTTTCGTCCTGTATCCATAAGCGGGACCGCACGGCGATTAAACTGCATTTCGGGGAACAGGGTAGTGATGCATATATCAGCCCGGTTTTTGTCCGGCAGGTCGTGGAGAGGGTAAAAGCGGCGGGGGGTCTGCCGTTTGTGACGGATACAAATACGCTCTACCTTGGGAGCCGTTCAAACGCGGTCGACCATATCACGACGGCGATACTCCACGGTTTCGACTACGCGGTGGTCGGGGCGCCGGTGATTATTGCTGACGGGCTCTGCGGGAAAAACGTCGCCCCTGTCGCTATCAATAAAAAGCACTTTGAATCGGTCTCGATCGCGGGTGACATTGTTGCGGCGGACAGCATGATCGTGATGACCCATTTCAAGGGACATGAGGTGGCAGGGTTTGGCGGGGCGCTCAAAAACCTCGCGATGGGCTGCGCTCCGCCCGAAGGAAAACGGGCGCAGCACCAGGCTAAGCCATTTTCAATCCGCGATCTCTGCATCGGGTGCGGGAAGTGCGTGGCGTCCTGCCCGAAATCGGCGATCACACTCATTGAGGAAAAATCCAAAATCGACTTTAATCTCTGTATCGGCTGTTTCGAGTGTATGACCGTCTGCCCCTCGCATGCAATCGATATCGACTGGGAGACCGAAATCCCGCTCTTTACCGAGCGGCTGATCGAATATGCGTACGGGGCGGTGCAGGGTAAAGGGGGTAAGGTGGGGTACATCAGTTTCCTGACCCGGATCACACCGGACTGTGACTGCACCCCGTGGAGCGATGCATCGATCGTCCCGGACATCGGCATCCTTGCATCAAAAGACCCGGTGGCGATCGATGCGGCGGCCTGCGACCTCGTGAACCAGCAGCAGGGATATGCGGAGTCATTCCTTTCCACCCACCACCCCCCGGGCGAAGATAAGTTTTCCGGGATGCGGCCGAACACGGACGGCAAACGTCAGTTGCAGTACGCAGAAGAGCTGGGTATGGGCAGCCGCGATTACGAACTGGTCCGGCTCTGAACTTTTTTTCGTGACCTTGTACGGTCTTTTTTTGGAGTCTTTCCAGGTTTCCGGTCCGGGAGTACTCCCGATACCATGCCCGGAAGGGGCAGCCCCCTCTCTCCCCGGACAGGGGGTGGGGACTCATGTTGTGGTGACGGGTTTTGGGAATTTCCCGATCAATTATTTTTGCAATACCCGGGGAGTGCAGTTTTTTTAGGACGTATTCCTCCTGAATCGGGAGAAGAGCCTTCTTTTTTGGTGACTATCTCCCATGACTTCCCATTAGAGGAGTACGGGCGGTTGGATCATATGTGTCCGGCCGGGCGATGATGATAATAATGGGTGCCCCTTGTTCCCCATCGATGATGAATGCTCCCTTTCCGGCTGGTGAATCATGCGGCGGAGAAGGAGAAATTCATGAGTAATATGTCGTGTCATTTCGCATTTTATTAAAAACACCGAACATGAAAAACCGGATATACAAATGATAATATGGGTAAACGCATCAACAAAATGCAGGGATGTATGTATCCCGTGTGAGGTACACGATGGACCTAAAGAAGACTGAAGATACACAAAAAGAACTCAAATCAGGTGTATTGAACATTCACAAGGGTGCACAGGGATTCAGTGCAGAATTCATGGAATTCCTGAACAAATACCAGGTCATCGGTCTTGCAGTCGCATTTGTCATCGGCTCGGCAGCATCGACGCTGGTCACGGCACTGGTGAAGGATATTATCATGCCATTTGTCGGAGTCATTATTCCCGGCGGGGACTGGCAGAGTGCGGTCCTTCAGGTCGGACCGATCAAATTTATGCCGGGTGATTTTGCCGGTGCCCTGATAAATTTCATTATCATTGCGCTGGTGATATTCATCCTCGTGAAGTACATCATGAAGGGAGACGTTTCAAAGAAAGTGTGATCTACCTGATGAAAGATAGTACCTATCCGGAATTTTTTTTATCCTCTTATATTTGAGAAAATATCCGGGGTTGAAGAGTATGTAGTTGGCGAGGATCTGGGCTGATTCCACCCGTTCTTTTTTTTTTGAAAATCTTTGGCTGCCTGAGCCGGACATTTTCCGGAATTATCAGATTCAGTACTTCTCTAAATTATCCCAATAAACATTGAATGATCATCCCCCCCCAAGGCAAGCATCCCGGCCTTCCGAACCTGTCAACTCACAGGTCCAGTACTTCTCTAAATTTTCCTTTACACACATCAGAATTTTTAATAGGACTTGCCGAAGTGATTCACAATCCATTGGGGGTACCCCCCTCAACCAGCCCGGGGTGGCATCCCCCGCTCCCAAAACCGGGAGGTACCCTGACCCCCCGACCAATTTTTTAAAAGCACGATACCCCCACCCCCCGGTCCGGGCATAAGAGGAGGCCTACCCCCCCTTTCCGACATTTCCAAAACCTGCGCTTCGCGTGGAGTTATCGTCTGAAAGTATATTTTGTCGGCCAATGGCTTAGTGGGGGTAGGGGCCTCTTTTCCTGCAAGGGGGCACCCCCCGTTCCCAAAAATGAGAGGTACCCCCTCCCCCCGACCGATTTTTTAAAAGCATGATACCCCCACCTCCCTCTTGTTGCCCGGGAGTGGGGGGTGTCACCTTTGTACAAATGGGGGGAGTACCCCCTCCTGGCATAAAGGGAGGGTGGCGGCTGCCAAAAAAGGGTTCTCCCGCTTCCAGATCTGGCTCATACGAATTTTCGGCGGTTGTTCTTTCAACGTGAAAATAGAGAAGGACAGATGGACCTGGATCTTTTCCAGAAATGTTTGGCAGATCCATTGTCCGGCCAGATATGATGATGGGGGCTGATGGATCCATACCCCCCCAAACAAGCGAAGAGTTCTGCCGCACCAAAAAGGGAAGCCCCCGTGGCGGGCACGTGAATAAATTTCTGGAAAAGATCGCTTTGCCACAAATCTCCTTCAAACAGCAGGGAGGCATCATCACAACCGGGAGATGCCCGTGCGGCGGGGGTGTGAACCCCTGGGAAGCACGCTCTTTCCCGGAAAAATCATGCCCACAACAAAGAAGCCGGAGAAAAAATACGGAATCAAAAATCCCGGTGTTGCATCACCCTCAGGGAATTCTCCCCGTCCCCGACGGCAAAAACCATCAAAATCGCTGCATCCCACCCTTATGATACCTTTCCGGGTATTTCCGGAGCATAATAGTGGCAGATCCCGGTATTTTCCCCAAAAAAAACCGGGTCGCTTTTTCCCGGTATGAAACCCCCTTTATTTTTCGGCCATACTGCCCCTCCGGGCCTGTCCGAAGTCCCGGACAACCTTGCGGATCAGCCGGTTTTTCACGCTCAAAGAAAGGCCGCTAAATTGCACGGTTTTTTCCCGTTTAAAACGCCCCGTTTCAAAAAATAACGATTTATATCGATAATTTTATCAGGTGTTGGCACCACTTCCCCTGGAACATCCCGGCCTTGGATCCGGCTCGGGACCTCTTACGTCGGAGAAACGATCCTGGGAAACCGTGGGTCCGGCTATACCCCCCTTTATAAAGAGGGGATGACCGGAGGATGATACTACCTGCCTTGCGTTGCGGGTTTGTGTAATCGTCCGGCCCCCACCATTTAATCTCACCGACAACGGTCGGAAGAACCCGGGGCCTCCACCCGGTCCGCTCGTGCCGGGTGGGCACTTGCCTTTTTTCGTTCCGGAGTAGCCGAACCGTCACGTATTACCTGGGTTGCGCAAACCCTCACTGGCATGTACCGGACCCCTTGCCACACCAGTCGGCCTACACCCCTTCGCAAATCCCCCACTGGTATCATCATGATCGGAAAAAATTTTACAAAACACCAGCTTTATTACCCGATCGCAAGGAAATGTTCTCATGGAAAATGCATGTCCTGATGCCGCTCCGAAACGCGGCTCCTTTCGCGATATACCCATCGACATTCTCCGGGGTCTTGCGATTGTCCTCATGATCCTGGCAAACCTTGTCCCGGCACTCTTCATGCCCCCGGTACCCGGCTGGTTCCGGTTTCTTTGTTCTCTTGCGGCCCCGCTGTTCATTGTCACGGCAGGCATGATGGTTGCGTTGTCGCGGACCGGTAAAGGCCGGTCATTCGGGTACATTGCGCTTCGGGGTGGCCTCGTGATTCTCGTCGCGGCTCTTCTTCAGGTGCTGGTGTTCAAGTACATCCCGTTCATCGATATGGATGTCCTGTACCTCATCGGGATTTCGCTCCCGCTCGCCTACCTCTATCTCGGTCTGCCGGAACGGAAACGCTGGATCGTCATTGTCGCAATCCTCCTTATGGCACCCGTTCTCTGGGCCGGTTTAGGGTATAACACGGCCGTCATCGATCCCACGTTCTCGCTTTTTTCCCCGGCAGTTCCCGGCACGCCGGTTCCCGGACCGTTGGATATCGTGAAGTCCTGGTTTGTTGACGGCTGGTTCCCGATCTTCCCCTGGGCCGCCCTCGCACTGTTCGGTGCCGAGGTTGGTATGTACCGCTGGGGTAAGGGTGAAGTCCGCTCGTTCCGATTTAATTGTGAGGGACTGTACGCCACGGGTCTCCTTATCGGGGGTGGGATCCTCTGGGTTCTTTTCCCCGGCGCCCAGGCCCTGCGGGATGGCTATGTCGAATTATTCTATCCCCCGGTTATCGGCCTTTTACTGTTCAGTGCCGGGGTTTTCCTCCTTGCATTGACGGTTCTCGATCACCTCCCGGGATACTACTCCCTTCTGGATCCCCTTCGGGTAACCGGTGAATGTTCGCTTGCTATCTACCTTATCCACTATACGATCATTCAGAAAGTCATCGCCCCGCTTCAAATCCGTTTGCCTCTGCTCCAGTACCTTGAAGTGTACTTCGTCCTTCTTATCGGTATGATCCTCCTCGCATACCTTCTCCGGTGGGTCCGGAAAACCTGGCGTAACCAGCCCTTTCTGGTCCGCTTCCTTATCGGGGGATAAGGGAAAAGATCCTGTAATATTTTGTCATGAAAATTTTGAAAACTTCAGTCGATAGAGCAGGCAAATGGAAATTCGTGTTTGGAGTGCAAAATTTTCATTGCTTTGGTGCGAAATCTTTGACTTCATGCGGGTTTTTTTAGATTCTTTGGGAATTACGACCATCCCCCCAAACCGATCACACTCCCTCCCTCACACCACCCCCAGGCACACCGCATAAATCCCCACCTGGATCACCGTCAGTGGCACCCCGATCTTCGCAAACTCCCAAAACGTCAGCGTCTCCCCCCGGGCCTCAGCCTGCTGGATAATGATCACGTTGCTCGCCGCCCCGAGGATCGTGAGGTTCCCCGCAATCGTGCTCCCGGCGGCAAGCGCCATGAGCTGTGCAGTTGTTCCCCCGGCCTGCATGATGAGGGGCTGGAAGAGGGCGACGAAGGGTACGTTCGAGATGAACTGGCTGATGACGACGCTCGTTCCGAGGATCGCGGGGACGGAGGTGACTCCTGCGACTCCGGCAAGCGACTGGAAAAAGCCGGTCTGCCAGACGGCGGCCATCAGGACAAACATCGCGGCAAAGAAGACGAGCGTGCACCAGTCGATCGCTTTGAGCACCGTGACCCGCTCTCCCGAAAGGATGATAATCGGGAGGGCGGCGGCAAGGCCGATCAGCGGCAGGGGGATGACAATTGCGCCGGTGACAAGCGACGCGGCAATATTTGCGAGGGCAAGGCCGATGAGGATCGCAAGCGAGCACTTGACGATCCGGGTGAGCGCCGGGTCGGGGATGGCAGCCGGCTCCGGGTCGCAGGCGGCGGGTGCGGCCGGGGAAAACTCCCTGCGGTAAGAGAGACGGAGCACCAGCCACGCGGCGGCGAGGCTCGCGATGGTCGGGAGGAAGAGCCAGAAGGCAAACGTGACAAATGGTGCGGTCATGCCGCTGCTCGTCGCGACGAGCAGGTTCTGGGGGTTTCCTATCGGACTTGCCACGCCGCCGGTCGTGATCGCAAACGCGAGGGCAAAGAGCAGCAGTTTTTTCGGGAGACGGCACCGGGAGGCAAGCCCGAGCACGAGCGGCGTCCCGATGATCGCGAGCGTGTCGTTCATCAACAACGCCGAGAGCACCCCGAAGCCGAAGATCACAAGGGCGAGGAGCTGGCCCGGGGATTTCGCGTGCCGGAAGAACCGGGATGAGAGCCAGTCGAGGTACCCGCTCCGGGAGAGTGCTTCCCCCACGACAAACATCCCGAACAGAAAGCCCATCACGTCGATGTTTATCGCGGCGAGCGCATCGGCGGGCGCGATCTGGCCAAGAAGGAGGACGGCGACCGCTCCCCCGAGCATCACCTGCCAGATCCTAAAGGTAAATCTTCCCACCTGCCGTACCGCGATGAGGCAAAAGACGGCGGCAAGGACAATGATCGCGATATACGTGGAGAAATATTTCCCCGGGCCGGGTGATGAGCCTTGGCATCGGTTCTGAACGGAGCGGCACCTGACGGATGAAAAAAGAATTCCCGGATTTAGGAAAAACCCCTTACTGCGGTTTTACTGTCCAGTGGAGGAGGATGCCGTCGTCCATCCGGGTGACATCCGCGAGCACGAGCCGGGCAAACTCGGTTTCTTGAGTCCAGCCCGGGCCGTCCGCGAGGGTCGGCGAGTCCTTCCCGCCGATAACGATGCTCCCGACATAGGTATAGATCTCATTAACAAGCCGGGCCCGGATGAGGCCGGCGATAAGCGTCCCGCCGCCCTCCACCATGAGGCGCCGGATCCCCATCGCCCCGAGTTCATCGAGCACCCGGGCGAGGTCGACCTCCTCATCCCCGGCGACGATGACCGCCGCTTTTGCCCGGAGCACGTCCACCCGGCCCGGGTCTGCACGCCCCGAGACCGCCACTACCCGCAGGCCATCGCCTTTGTTGAGCACCGAAGCGTCAGGAGAGATCCGGGCCCGGCTGTCGATTATGACCCTCACCGGGTGCTCCGCTTTTCCCTCCTGCTGCCGCCGGCTTTTCAGGTCCGGGTTTTTTACCGTGAGCGAAGGGTCGTCGGCAAGAACCGTCCCGATCCCGACCATCACCGCATCGCAGCCCGCCTTGAGCCGGTCGACCCGGGCAAAATCATCTGCACCGGAGATCTTTACCTGCCGGCGTTCGCGGGTCGACAGTTTCCCGTCCGCACTCATCGCCACGTTGACAACAACCGAGGGGCGCATACGAATAGTGTTCTTGTTTTTGTGATTTTTATACCCCACCTTTAAAAAATCAGCATGCCGCAAAAGAACACTGGCATCGGGCTGGTGTATGTTTCCGTCATAATATTTTGGGCATGGTCCGCAAACCCAGCCCCGATTTTCATGGGGGATGCATATATATCAACAAAAGAAAAAACGTGAATGTCAATGGCTGGTACATCTCCGCAGCATCAGAGGTTCACGTTTGAAAGGGTAAACCTGTTGCGTGGTGGTGCGATCACGCTGCTGGTCGCACTTTGTATCCTGACGACGGTTCTTGCGTTTGCCCTTAATATCGATATCCTCACCACCCAGCTCTTCTTTATTCCCATCATCTATGCAGTCTACGCGTTCCCCCGGCGCGGGATCATCGTTTCGGCAATCTGTGCAGGTGCGTACGAAATTACCGGGTACGTGTTCTGGTATCCTGACCCGGTTGGGCTTACTGCCATTACCGTTCAGGCCGTGCTCTTTGTCGGTATCGCCGGCATTCTCGCGTTTTTGATCGAGCGTGCCCGTAAAGAAGAAACACAATACCGTGCAGTTTTTGAACATTCCCAGCTCGGGATTGTCATCTTTGACCATCGGAATGAAGCCATACGGCGCTGCAACCGGAAATTTGCCGATATGCTGGGTTTTACCGAACAGGAACTGCGGGCCATGAAGTTTTCGGAGATCATTTTCTCCCCGGTAGACGTGGAGCAGTTCCAGGTACGGATGAACCTGAACACGGATATTGAGGATTTCGAGACCCGCCTCAAAACAAAGGATGATGCCTCCTGCTGGGTAAACCTGTCATGGAGCCTGTTGGATACCGACACCATTAGTTGCACGGCGGTCAGTATTAACGCCCGAAAACTTGCCGAAAAAGCGAGCACCGACAATCTGATAAAATACCAGCAGCTCACCGAGAACTCTCCTGTTGGAATCCTGATCGTCCAGGATGGTATTATCCGCTACGCCAACCCCGCGTTCAGCCGGTTCCTGGGAGTCCCGGCATCCGGATTTTCAGGAAAACACTTCTGCACGTTTGCCGATGAACACGACCGGGCCTCATGCCGTGACCGGGTAAAAGAGTGGGAAGAGCAGGACGGAGTCTCCGCCACGTGCGACTTTGGATTTCGAACCGCATCGGGGGAACTCCGTAAAACCGAACTTACTACCACACCCATCCGGCACTTTGGAAAACCCGCCGTGCTCATCAACGTGATCAATACCACGGAAAAACAGCAGCTTGAGGACAAGATCGCGATCGATAATGAGCGGCGCCGGGGAATCATGATGACTATCGCCCACGAGCTCAGGACACCCCTCCAGCCGATTATCGGATATCTCAATCTCCTTCTCGACGACTCAAAAGGTGCCGGGCTCACTGAAGAGACCAGAAAACTCCTGGGACGCTGCCTTGCAAGTGCCGACCGCGAACGACAGATCATCAACAGGATGCTCGACCTCTCGGTTCTTGAATCCGGGAACCTCCAGATCACCTGCACCAGTTTTTCCATGGTAGAAATTATTCAGACGGTCATCGATACCAACGGGTACGCCGCACAGGCTGATATTTCGGTGAGTGTGCCTACGGATCTTAACGTTATGGCGGATATGAACCGGATTTTTGTCGTTGTGGATTCCCTCATCTCCAATGCTGTACGGTATTCCAGCCCGCCACGTACCGTTGTTATCGGTTACCATTCTGATGAGATCGATCCCTTCCATCATATAACCATCAGAGATAATGGAATCGGGATCCCCCCCCAGGCACAGGGTTCGATATTCGAACCGTTCCAGCTTGCCGATGCGACGAATCTTTCACGAAAGTTCGGCCGGATCGGGCTCTCACTAGCCGTATCAAAAAAGATCATGGAGATTCACGGGGGAGATATCACATTTAAAAGTACACCGGGTGCCGGGAGCATCTTTACCCTGCATCTCCCCAAAAACGTTTTAAAATAAAGTGGGGTTTGCCGCAGGGAAAAAAAGACGTTTCCCGCCGAACCGTTATCCCGATGTTGTTTCCCGGGAGGTTCGTGTCGGTACCTTTCCGTTGGACATGTCTGTTTCGCAAGGAACCAAAAAAATGCCGTTTCCCTGTCATGACGGCCCTTCCCGTGCCAGGTGTTATTTATTCCCGGTAGAGAAAAGCGGGATAATTTTTCCTGCCTTCTCATCGGAGATGAAAAAGACCAGCGTATCCCCTGCTTCAAGGCGCTGGGTCGGTTCGGGCTGGGTAAACCGCATCGTCCCCCTGCGGAACCCGAATTCCCGGATCCCAAACCGGTCTTTCAGGTCAAGATCCACGATGGCCTTTCCTTCCACCTGGGACCCGGCCTCCACCCGTACGGTGTGGACATGGGTTGCCTTGAAAAGCGTCTCGAAATTCTGTACCTTCTGGTGTTGGGCCGGGTCGGTGCACCGGGTAAAAAGGGCATTACCCAGGCGCTTTGACCGTTCGATGATCCTTACGACCTCCTCTTCCGGGATCTGGTAGCGTTTCAGGGCGCGGGTAAAGATTTCAAGAGCCGATTCAAACTCCTCGGAAATAACCTCATCTGCACCGAGATCGAGAAGGTGTTGCGCGTTCCTGACATGCCGTGTCCGTGCGAGGATATGCACATGAGGGGAGAGCTGCCGGGCCGTATGGATAATACGGGGGATCGCCTCCTCCTCGGAGACTGCCACAATGAGCGTCCGTGCATTCTGGATACCCGCATGTTCGAGCACTTCTTCCTGTACGGCATCCCCGAAGATAAAGTTGGGCCGGTACTGGGAGCGCTCCTCCCTGATGATCTCGGGATTGAGTTCGATCACCATATAGGGAATGCCGGCGAGTGTCGCCGCCCGGGCCACGCTTTTTCCGGTGATCCCATAGCCTGCGATAACGATATGATCTGAGAGCCCCTCTTCGGGTGCTATCTCACTTGGTAAAACGGCTTTTTGGTGTCCCAGCCATTTCGGGAAGAGCCGGTAGAGCAGATCGACAACCTTCGGGGAAGCGCTCATGGCAAACGGGGTAAACGCCATCGTGACGATCGCCCCGGCAAGGAAAAGCTGGTAGACCGCAGTCTGTATGACCCCGGCGTCGAGGCCGCTTTTCGCGAGCACGAACGAGAATTCCCCGATCTGGGCGAGCGCGAGGCCGCAGAAGACACAGACCCGGGTCTGCATCCCGAGAACCGCTGCCGAGAAGACACCGGTCAGGACCTTGACACAGAAGATCCCCAGGATGATCAGGGCGACATAGCCGAAATTGTCAAGGACCGTTGCCGTGTTAAGGAGCATTCCTATCGAGAGGAAGAAGATGGCCGCAAAGACATCGCGGAACGGGATGATATGGCCCAGTGCATCGATATTATAATCAGACTCCCCGACGATCAGGCCGCCGATGAACGCGCCCAGCGTAAATGACAGCCCTGCCTCGTTTGTGAGCCAGGCAATAACAACGCAGATACCGGCTATCGTAAAAAGGAAGAGTTCGCGGCTCCGCTCCTTTGCCACCTTAAAGAGCACACGCGGGATGACCCAGTACCCAAGGACAACGATCGTAAGGATGATCAGGGCAATTTTTGCTACCTGGTAGGGCGCTGTGGAAAGGTCTATGCCGCTGTCGTTTCCCGCAAGAAGGGGCAGCACGAGCATCATCGGGATGATGGCAAGGTCCTGGAAGATCAAAATCCCGAGAAGTGTCCTGCCCTGGATCGTATCAACCTCGCCTTTCTCCTGAAGGATTTTCATCACGATGGCCGTACTTGAGAGGGAGACGATAAAGCCGAAGATCAGGGCCTCGTTAAAGGGCATCTGGAATGCGAGGGTGATCAGGGTTATCGCGACAATCGTCGTGCATACCTGGACAACCCCTCCGATAATGACCGCACGCCAGGATCGGAGCAGGGTCTGGAATGAGAATTCAAGACCGATGGTAAAGAGCAGAAGGATGATACCGACCTCACCGATCGTATCGATGACAGACTGGTCGGTAATAAGTGCAAAACCAAACGGCCCGACCAGCATCCCGATAACGAGAAAACTCACGATGCTGGGCATCTTAAAACGCTGGCCAAGGTACAGCAGGAAAATGGACAAAATAATGACAACGACGAGGGCAAGCATTATGTCCATGAAAAACACCCCTCACAGGTAAATACAGTATACAATTACCGGCGTGAGAATAATTATATGTTACGGGAGGGACGATCGTCCTGCAGGCAAAAAAAGCATAGGGGGTCTCCTGTCGGAGTCCCGCCGGTTTTTTTTACGTGCATCTGTTTACTGCATCGGGAGGATGCCTTCCTTCCTCAAACTGTCAATGGAAAGATCCTGTGAATTGCCCGACTTGAAATTCCCGTTCGTAATTTCAGCCTGATATTCCTGATTCGCGGATTCGACCGCTTCTTCGAACGTTGATGAACCGGTCATCGTTGTCTCAAGGCAGGAGAACTGTCCCGGGGAATCAGGTTTCGTATCATAGCAGACGAACGCGTGGGTGGGCAGGATGATGATATGGGGGTTCATGCCAATGGATTCAAGGGCTGATGCATACAGGACTGTGCCGTCAATACAGTTGGCCGATTTTGATGCCAGGGATTCTTTTGGCAGCCGGACGCGCTGGGCGGCGTCGCTCTCCCTTCCGTAGGCAAGGGGTGAGTTGATATAGGTGATCTGGTAATCGTTCTTGAGCGCCGTAAAGATCGCTTTGACCTGGGCATTCGTGTCAGATTCCCACTCTTTATCCGTGCAGCTATCTCCGCACTGGTACCCGTTCATCGACTTCTCTGGATTGTACTCGGCAGCCGTACGCACGAGGGGGTCGATCTCTGCTGCATGCGGGGTCACCCACGCGGCGATGTACGGTGTCATATCATTCCATTGATCGCCATCAAAAACTGACCAGACCATCGTGTCTTTCGCGTAGATTTTTATAGGTTTGGTCTGCTCATCGATGCGTGTCCCGTCTGCAAGGGCGACCTTGTAGTGGAGCGTTGCGGATGTCATCTCCTGGGGGATTGCACTGGAGCGGAGTGATGGAGTCTGCCCGACCGTTAGGTTCCCGTGAGCAGGAACCTCGACGGTGTTGATTGACTTCTCGGTATAGCCCGGGATCTCCGATTCTACGGTGACCGTCTGGGGGCTGCCCGTGGGGTTCGTGATATCGAAATCGATAAATGTCATATCGAGGTTGGGCATCTGGAGGTACGTAGAGGCAAGGATTGTATCCATTGCGCTGACATCCACACTGATACCGCCGGTACCCGTACCGGTAGTGGACGAGCCGGAAGAAGTCGATGAGACCGGTGAGGTTCCGGTACAGCCGGCAGACAGGATGAGGATTACAAGGAGTACGAACAGGAGTGGGGTACAGCGTTTCATTGCAGTTCTGTTATAGATGATTCATGATATGTGTTTTGTTGCGGTGTTGCTGTGTTGTACAAAGGGAGGCCATTTCCCGGAGCGTTGTTATACTGAAGGGGTATGTTTGTGATCGGCCGGTGGACAGGTTGTGTCGTTTCCAATCTGTGGCAGGAATTTTTTCAGGTTTTCATCGGCACCGTACAGGATAAGGTAATCCCCGGGCTGCACCCGCAGATCCGGGCCGGGGGCGGTAATCGAAAACGTGTTGCGCCGGACCGCAAGTACCCCGATGCCATACGTGTTCCACGCATCCAGTTCCCGCAGGGTTTTCCCGGCAGCCTCCGAGCTTTTGGTAACCTGAAGGGTGTGGATGTGGAGATCTTCTAAAGCCGTCCCGGGATTGTTTGCCCCGGCCGACTTTCGGGAGGTTGCCCGGGTGAACATCCGGTATCCACCGCTGCGGATAATTTTTGTCAGGGTATCGATATCGTTCTCGGGCAGGGTATATTTTGCGAGCACGCGGGCAAAGATCCTCACCGAGGTCTCGAACTCCTCTGGGATCACCTCGTCTGCTCCCAGGTCCAGCAGGTTCTGCACATCGTTGACGTGGCGCGTGCGGCAATTTCCCCGGGCGGATAACCGCATTCGCTCGCCGGTAAAATTAATAAAAGATAAGTGCCCCAGCCCGGATTTGAACCGGGGACAACCAGATCTTCAGTCTGGCGCTCTCCCAGTCTGAGCTACTAGGGCAGGACACAAATATTGGCAGTTGGAATTAATAAATGATATGCTCGGTATGGTGGTATAACCCCTGACCACTCTTATTTATCCCCCGCCATGCCAGTATTAATCAGATGCCGCCTTCCGCCCCGTTCGAGGATGACTCTGGTCTTAGCCATGCCGTTGCCTCACGCACCGCCCATGTCGTTCACCTGACGCATAACGATCTCGATGCGGTCGGAGCAGATGCGATCCACCGGATGAAGTTCGGTAAGGACGGTGTGTTTACGGTTTGGAGTTCGGTGGGAAAGTTTGCCCGCCTCTTCTCCATTATCGCGTCCTGCCCCGGGAAAGGCGACCTGCTCTCGATATCTGACCTTGGCTGCCAGGGGGACATGGAAGCAGTTGTGGGCAGGGCACGGTCAAACGGCTGGGCGATTGAGTGGCGGGATCATCACCGCTAGCGCGAGGAGGAGATCACAGGAATAAAAAAACAGGTTTCCCTCCTTCATATCGATACGGATATCTGCGCAACCGGGATCGTCGCACGGGATCTTGCACCGGAGAACCCGGTAGCGCTGGAGGTTGCCCGGGTCGTCTGCGATTACGATCTCTGGAAACACAGGGATCCCCGTTCAGCCGTTCTTGGACAGGTACTCCAGAGAAAGAAAAACCGGGAGTATGTCCGCGACTGCCTTGTTGCGGGAATTTTCTCCGACGCGCTGATCGAAGCGGAGTATGCGGAGATCAAGGCCGAGATGGATGCCATGATGGAGCGGAGTCTGCGGCACACCACCATCCTTGGAAAAAAGTACCGGATCGCGTTTGCCCCGATGTACGGGTACCCAAGCGAGACAGCGCATTTCATCCGGGGCAAAAAGAACACCGATATCGAAGTGATCATCGGGAAAGACGGGAAGTTCTCGCTCCGTTCTGTGCCCCCGATCAGTCACCTGATTGCCCGTGAGTTCGGTGGCGGCGGACACCCGGGTGCAGCGGGAGGGAGTTTCTCCTTTACCGTTGTCGAACGGTTTACCTGGTGGCTTTTTAAGAAGAGCCGGCACTTTGACGAACTTGTGAAGATTGCAGAATCGGTTTAATTTGTTCGCTTCTTTAAAAAGAATACTATTAATAGAAATCTTTTCTAACGGTAATTAAATTTTTCCGGACGTGTTTTACTATGAAAAAACAGTTTACATACGGTGCGATATTTATCGTCGTGTGCCTGGCTCTTACCGCACCGGTTGCGGCTTCAAACCTCGGTGGCGGCATTTCCGTGGTATTCCAGTGCCAGAATGTTGCAAGTTCATCGTCGTGTACTGCAAATGGCGCTTCAGTCTATATCAATGGGAATAACATGGGGACAATCAGCAGCGGTGCGTTTGAAATCCCGTACGATGACTCATTCTCTACGTACAAAATCACGAAAGACGGATATTATGATTTGACGGGAAGTATTCCTGCTCCTGCAGACGGACAAACCGCTGACATCATCATTGGTGCAGATCTTACGCAGAAGCCCACCGGTAGCGGAAAAGGTTGGTTTGCGGTTCACTGCGATGTTGACGGGGCCACGGTGGCATTTAACGGGGTAACCAAAGGGACGATTGCAAATGGTGTCTACACGTTTGAAGTGAGCACCACCGGCACACCTTACACCTCGTATTCGGTAACAGCATCCGGGTATTATACCTATTCTGGTTCGATTGCGTCCATGCCGTCTGATGACCAGACAATTGATCTGTACCCGACCCTCAATCCCAAACCGGTCACTGCCATCCCGACCACCGTGTCGACCACGATCGGAGGAAGCACCGGATGGTACACTATTCACTGCAGCGTGAATGGTGCATCGGTATACTTCGATAAGACGTACAAAGGCCTCATCTCAAACGGCGAGCTCAGTGTTATGGTGTATACGACCGGGGCGCCTTACTCTGCGTATTCAGTAAGCGCAAACGGGTACGCGACAGCGACCGGCTCCCTGTCGTCAGTACCCTCTGCAGGGCAGACAAAAGACATCTATGTCTCCCTGACTCCCGTTGTGACCACGACCGTGGCACCTGTTGGTTCCGGACAGGGAACCTATGCGGTGTACTGTAATGTCGATGGCGCACGGGTATACTTTGACAACACGTACCAGGGAGTAATTTCAAACGGCGTGCTGTATGTTACCGTGTCTACCACCGCAACGCCATTTAGCACCTACCGGGTAGAAAAGACCGGCTATTCTTCGGTGTCCGGCACTATCACCCAGCATCCCGCCGGTGGGGAGACAGTCCCGATTCACGCGACGCTCACGAAATCCGCCGTGACTACCACGACAAAAACGACCGCAGTTCCCACGACACACACCCCGCTCCCGCTTTCGGTGACGCTGGGTGCGGTGATCGGAGCCGGTGCACTTGTCATGATTGCAGCGAGCCGGAATAAAAACCGGTGACCTGTTTTTTTTAATTTTTGCGGGACTGCAGTGCAGTTCACTTCCTTCGCGGATAGTTTTAGTCAGCATGGTTTTATCCCAGGTATGTCAGGTGTTCCCCGTCGCAATACGAAGGGAAGGCAACAAACAAGATTTTATACGGAAAAATGTAATGTAAACCTGACTATGAAATCCGTCTATCTTCTCATAGGATGCGTTTGCATTCTTGCATTCGCGGTCATGCCCGCACAGGCAATGACTGCAAAGTCGCTTACCATCAACCTTGATGCGAACGGTGATGCGCATGTGGATTTCCAGTATGAGCTCACGTTCGCGGAACAGGCTGCGGTGTTTGTCAATATCGCAAATCCCGGTGTTGAACTCAAAAAGGCTCTTGAGAACAATTCCGGTAAGGAGGTTACGGTGGTAAAGGCGGACAGTTCCTCTGCCGAAGTGATCATTCCGTCCTTTGCCGAGATCCGCCAGTCCAACGGCATTAAGACCATGATAACACCGGGATTCTCATTTGCCAATGCAGAAAATGTGCTCAAACAATACTGGTTTGCCGCGCTCATCTCGCCTGACTTGTCACCCGATGTGACGACCATCACCTTCCCCGACGGCTACCAGACCGCCTACAATAACCAGATCAGCGTCCCCTCAGTTTCACATACGGTTGCATAAATCCGGATTTTTCCGCCGATGGCGGGTCCGGGAATTTTTTTTACAGTTTTCTTTTTGGGTATACCCAGTCCTTGCAAGCATCCCCCGCGCCTTAAAAGAAGTGCCTGAATGTGAGACATAGGGTTTTGAGCCAGTCTCAATCGGAACTGTTTTTTTTAGATACCTGTGCTCCCACCTCCATTATTGATCTTCCAGGGTTAAGCGCTCCCGTCTTTTGTGATTGCATGAAAAGTATAATACAAATATTTATTTGTCGGCAGTCAGGAAGGGATTAGTGTTAACTATGGCTACAAATGCACTTCCTGATGAAAATGTCACCGGCGTTAAGTGGGTATCGATTGTCCTTCTTGGCGTACTCTCGGTGATATTTGGTCTCCTTGTCATACTGTTCCCGAAGATATCCGCCACGGTGCTGGTTGAACTCATCGGGATTCTTATCCTCCTTGTCTCGTTTACCGCCCTCATGCTCTCCGCACTTTCACCGGGCGGCTGGAAATCTTCCCTGCTCCTTGCCCTGCTTGCCATTATCGGTTTCTTCTTTGGCATCGCCACGATCATCCATCCCATTGTCATGGGAGAAGTGATCATCATCATCGCTGGCATTGCCCTCTTTCTGGGGGGTATTATCGGGCTCGTGCTTGCAGTCGGTGAATCTCAGATGGCGCACCGCGGACTCTTTGCCCTGCAGGGCATCCTGTCGATCATCATCGGACTTTTAATCTGCGTCCTCCCCATTTTCGGTGTTATCCTGATGGTACTCTGGGTGGGGGTAATCCTGGTAGTTTATGGTATTGTCGGTATCGCTCTTGGATATTGTATCCGTGCCCTGCCAGCAGACTGACATCAACACATCCTTTTTTTTATCCCGGTCAGACCCGGGAACATCTCCTGCTGCAAAGGTGTAATGGGGCAGATAGTGGTTTACCGGGTTGCAAGGCCGGTCTCTATGGTGCCCGGGAATGCCCGGCTTCCCGATAAAAGAGAAGACACAAAAGCCGGATGAAGAAAAAGGATTAAAGACGGATGAAAATAGCGCCAGCAGTCTAGTCCAGCGGGATTGTTTCAAGCTGGGAGACCAGTTCCCAGATACGTGTCCGTGCATGGATGGGCATGTTTGGATCGTTTGAGATTTCATCGATTTTTGAGATTGCTTCCGCAGCGCGCAGGCCCATTGCCTTGGTGTTATTGGAAAGCAGCAACCGGGTCTCGTCAGCAACGCGCCGGATATTTCTGGGAATAGTGCTGTCCTCCTGAATGTGCTGCAGCATCAGGATACAGTTTTCGATTGTTTTTTCTGGATTCGGCATGGTATCACCAACCGTGTACCTGTAGTTAATACGTTAAACTCGCATATATAGTTTGGATATTACAACAGACGGTGATGGTATGGCAGAAAGAAGAGACGACGAGATTATGGCCGAGTACCTCCTCAAAGGAGGAAAGATGCTTGAGAAGACCTGCCCCACCTGCGGGTGCCCGATGTTCGAGTACAAGAAAAAGACGTTCTGCGTGGTCTGCGCCGAAAAGAAGCCTGTGACGGCACAACCCGCGAAGAGCACAAAGGCCCCTGCAGCGCCGGCAACAGCAGCGCCCCATTCCCACGAACATGATGCAGGCTGCACCTGCGGCGAGGATCACGACGCTGAGTCCTGTACGTGTGAGGATGGGGACGGGGGCATGCTTGCTGAAGAGATCGCAATGACGATCCATGCGCTCTGCGAACGGATCAACAACGAGAAAGATCCCAACCATATCCTGACGCTTATGACCTCGGTGAAGACCGGGACAGAAGCGATTGAGATTTTGTGCCGGTTGTAAAGCCGGGCCGAACCTTTTTTTTAATCGTTTGTATCTTCGCGGTATTCCGGGGCAGGGCAGTATACCGGGTGTCTGCACACTAATTTATTGTCTGACCCCCTGCATTGAAATGAGATAATTTTTTTTGGGATATTACCTATTTTCTCTTCTGAAAAAATGGATTAACTGATCAGAATCCTGTGTCGGTGTTATCGATCTATGTAGGGGGTCTGATAAAGAATTAGTGCAGGGACCGGGCAAAATATGCGGTAACTTAACCGGCCAGAACAGAACCTGAACTACCATATATCTCCTGAATAAATTCGGTTTTGTGAAATAGTTTCGGTAAAGGATCCTCCCGCCCGCGTTGTACTATTTTTATTCCCGACCCCCTACAGAACCGGCAAGAATTTATCCGACCCGGTTCATTTCTCTTTACTGACAACCAGCCCCGCCGGACCAGGCAACGGATGCCGGATACGGCCGGGGCTGGCAGGGGCAGGAGAGAGATGGCAGAATTCAGACCCAAACCGGGAAGCAAGAGCGCGTGCCACAACCTGAAACGGCCAATTGCCACTATCGAAGAGTTTGACCGGATCGTCCAGGCCCTGCTCCTGAAAAATCCTCTGGGTTGCACATCCTACCGTTCTGCACGGAAAAACCATCGCCCGGTCGAGAAGGTCCGGGAGATGTATACAGCAAAGTTCGTGTACCTCAATGACAAGAAGAAGAGGATCGGCGCCGCAATCGACATGTACGATTCGGTCGAGGGTTACCAGACCGGGATAGCAGCGGTCATCTCGAATGTGGCAAACAACCTCTCCCACCGTGGCAAAGTCCGCCATCTCTCAGATGACGACCTCTTCTCGGTCACGATCCGGTGCTGTGATCCAGGCGGCGAGGTGTATTCCCTGAGTATTGCACGGAGCCGGGTTACGGTCTCGTCGTATACTGACAACGCTATCCGAAAGAAGGTGGCGGAGTGGGTGGATTCGGTGCCGGGGTTGGCATAACGATTTCTAATTTAAAGGAAGTCCGGGCATTCAACTTCACAACGAGGGCTCCCCGCCTCAGGGCCTCTCGCGGGGCACGGCGGGGCAGATTGCCAGATTAGTTAATGAAAAAAGAAATTTGGATCGGATAGGGACGAAAACGGATTCAAGAATGAGTTATTCAGACTTTTTCAAATTTACCATCATTTTTTCCCGCCATTTCTGATACTGTGGTAAAAATTCTTCAATGGTATCTACAATTGTGGAGGCCTTGAAAACAATACCAATGTTTAGGAATTGATTAGTAATGGGAACAGGATTCGCGTTTTCATTTTTTTGCCTAACTGCGGGCTTTGTAACATATTCGATCTTTCCTTCAACCTCTCGAAAATACGCCTCAGATACCACTCCTAGAAATTTTAATCGAGTTCCCATTCGGATTCCCCCTGATTTCGGATTATGTGATCCTTGGTTAAAAAGAAAGACTGGACTTCCGCTAGATCCGGGAAAAACCGATGCATCAATTAAAAATTTTTTCTCTCCATTAAAATCAAGTGTAATTGGAGAAGCTGTTATCCCTTTTCTAAAAATTGGCAAATTGTTCTTTTCGTCCCATAACCCCCAGGGATAACCAACAAAAATGACCTCTTCTAATGCATCAATTTCAGTTAGTGTTGTTTCGTCGGGTATCAGATCTTTATTAATAGCACGATAAAAAACAGGATCTTTTATTGTCGAAAAGAAGAGCATTAGTTCAAGAATTGGAAAAATCGCAATATCGATATTCGGATTACTATTTGTATACCACGCTTTCCCGAATTTTTCATTTTCGACAAACCGTATTTTCTCTCCAAGTCTCACCTCTTTTTCTGATTTTAGTGATGAAAATGTTAATCTTCCGGAAACACTATTTTCAACAACATGTTTGCAAGTAACAAGATATTGTGTAACCCAAGTCAGGCTGTTTTCTGACTCTCCTTTTTTTCCATATTCAAAAATAAAACCCGTTCCTACCTGAAGAACACCATTAGAGTCTTGGGTTTCGATTCTTACTGTGTTAAATAGTAATTGTTCAGCAATGCTAGAAACTTCCATGAAACAAAGTTAAAATAATGACTATTTAATATTGGGTATTTCAAATTTCATGTCTTCGATTTCGGGTAACATTTACGCAATTTTATAACAATACAATGGATCTTCACGGTAATTGAAGCCGTCGCGGGGCGCCCTTTTTGGTCGGCGGCAGGGCATCGCACATTTTTCATATGTACAGGATGTACGTGGGAGATCCCAATACGGGTGAAACGGGACTCCAAAAAAGATTTCTACAGCTACCCGTACTTTCTCCGGCACAATTCGAAGATCTTCCCGCCGGTCTTCTCCCCAATCCCCTTCACCGCCACCAGTTCCTCTAATGAAGCATCCGCAATCCCCTGGATGGAACCAAAATGGGATAACAACAGCCGGGCATTTTTCATCCCGATATCGGGAAACGCGGAGATGATATACTCCTGCTCCTCTTTTGCAGACCTGAATGACTTGTGCGGGTGGACCTTGTGCTCCCCCCGCTCGCCCTCCTCGCGTTTTGCGATCACAAAGAGCATCTGGGCGGTGTCCTGCTCGTCCCTTGTAAAGAGAAGCGTAATTCCCATATCGACGGTGAGCGCGGCAAGTACCCCCCGAAGCGCGTTCGGGTTCATGTCCCTTTGCGTGTAGATGTCGCCGCCTTCAATTACAAGGATGGGCCGGGGCACCGCGTCGGCAAGCGCCTTTGCCTGCCCGAGCAGGTCGCGGTTGATGAGGGTGTCGACAAAATCTTTGGCGGTCTTGCGCTCGACGAGGATACGGTCGCCGATCGCGTAATCTCCCTGCGGCAGGCGTTCGAGCCGGATCGCCGCTCCCATTTCAGATAATACCTCCACCACTTTTGACGAGGTCTCGCGGTCATCAACGCGGATCGCAGGGCCCTGCGGTGTGAACTCTTCGATGAGTGCCTGTTCGACCGCGACAGGTTTTTGGAGTGGGACCGAATGGCCGCTCATCTGGTGCATGCTCTTTTGCATCCGGCGTTCCTTTGACTGGCTCACGAACCGAAACACCTCATCGGACGTGCCTTTCGTCACGAGGACGACAACCCTTCCTGCGGCAGATCGCCCGGTGCGCCCTTTGCGCTGGATGGACCGGATCTCGGAGGGCACGGCCTCGTAGAAGATCACCATGTCAGTCGAGGGGACGTCAAGGCCCTCCTCCCCAACCGAAGTTGCGACAAGCACCTTAAACTCCCCTTCCCGGAACCGGGTGAGAGCAGCGATCTGTTTCTTCTGCGAGAGCCCTTTTTCCGCATCCTTTGTTGCCTGGCCCACGAACCGCTCGCAGGCGATCCCGTTTTTGGAAAGATAGTCCACGAGAAGCTGAACGGTATCCCTGAATGTGGCAAAGATAATGATCCGGCTGTCGGGGTGGAGTCCGAGCTGCTCTTTTACAAGTTCGAGAACGATGGCGGGTTTGGGGTGCAGTTCCGCGGTCCAGCCAAGTGTCCGGTCAAAGAGCCCGCGAAAAACCTGATCTTTGCTCAGCCGCTGGCTCGCCTTGCTGCCTCCCGCACTTACCCCTTCGGCGACCAGTTTTGCGATGTACCCCTTGAACACTTCACTTCCCTGGGATTCGGCAAGGGTCACGGCATGCTTGAGTTTCATGCACTCCGCGTAGACCGAGGCTGCCGAGTATGCCGCCGGGTCGCGGTTCTGGATCCTCTGCTGGATCTGGGCGTTGATACCGTTAAGTTCCTTCATCGAGAGGTGTTCCCTTTTCGGGACGGCAAAACCAAGCGAGGCAAGGAGCGCGAGCCGGTCATCGATCAGCGTGTGAATCGCATGGATCGCCTGTTTTAATTCCCCGGGGAGATCGATCTGGCGGATCTCGACGTCGCGCTCGTGGACATAGGGACTGACGTCGGGGTCGTTCTCTGTCCGGTTCTCGATCTGGACGATGCCGAGGTTTGAGCAGATATCCTGGATCTTCACCTCGGCACTTCCGGGCGATGCGGTCATGGCAAGGATCAGGGGCTTGTCGGCGGTGTCGTGATACCTGCGGGCCAGGAACACGTACGCGTAGTTGCCCGACGCCCGGTGACACTCGTCGACAATCATCAGGGTCACGTCCTTTAAGGTATAGCGTCCCGCGATGAGATCGTTTTTTATCACCTGCGGCGTTGCAAAAATTACCTGCGCCCGCTCCCAGTCGGCAGTGCGTTCCGCAGGAGGAGCTTCCCCGGTAAACATCGCAAAGGGAGAGATGTCAGGACCGGCCGGGCTCTTTGCCACAAGAAATTTCTCGAAAAACCGGAGGTGCTGCTCCACGAGCGGTTTTGTCGGGGCAAGCATCAGCACCCGTCCCTTCTCGTTGTAGAGCCGGGATGCGGCAACGATCAGGGCGACCGCGGTCTTCCCAAGACCCGTCGGGAGGATCACCATCGTATTGGCATCCAGTGCCTTCATCGCGATCGCGAGCTGGTACTCGCGGGACTCGATGCTGTCGGGCCGGATGAGGGGATGGCTGATGCAGGTCATGTAATGGTGAAAGATTTGGCGGGCTGGGGTAATATAGGAAATTGTGCGGAGAAAAAGAGTGTTAACAAGGAGAGTCTCCTCTTCCACGCTCTAATCCTAACGAGGGCTCCCCATATCAGGGCCACTCCACGTCATGGCAGGGTGGCGGCCCCCCTCATAATTTGGAGCATCAGCCCCTGTCATTATTCAGTAATATTAAAAAAAAGAAAAAGAAAATCGCTTACTCAAGCGCCGCAAACTTCATGCTTCCGTTCACGAGTGCCGGGATGATCGCGGGGAGTTTGTCGATGGCGATCCTTACCTGCTTCATACTGTCCCGGTCCCTGACGGTGACTGTGTGCGTCTCCTTTGATTCGTAATCGACCGTGATCGCAAACGGGGTGCCGATCTCGTCCTGCCGGCGGTACCGGCGGCCGATGGCACCGGAGTCGTCGTACTCCGCGAGGATGCCCTGCTTCTGGAGCGTGGTCGTGATCTCCTCTGAGAGCGTGTCAAGCCCGTCGCGGGTCATGAGTGGGAAGACCGCGACCTGCACGGGAGCGACCTGCGGGGAGAGCCGGAGAACAACGCGTTTCTCGCCGTCAGCGGTATCCTCGGCGTACGCCTGTTCGAGCACGGCATAGCACATACGGTCGATCCCGTACGAGGGTTCGATCACGTGGGGCACGACTTCCTCGCCTCTGACATCAATGACCTCGTCCCTGACCTCGAAGAGGTCTGCGGGGATGTGGATCGTCTCGCCGTCGACGGTGACATCGGCCCCTTCGGGAGTCGGTGTCGCGGTCTCAAGGGCGGCAAAGATCGCCTTTGCCTTCTGCCGGTACTGCTTGCCGAGCACGCCCATGTTCGGGATGATCCGCCGGCGTTCGACTTTCTTTGGCGTGTCGTACTGGATGAAGACCGTCATCGAAGTGCCGCTCTGCTTTGCGTGGGCGTTGAGGTCGTAGTTGGTCCGGTCGGCAATCCCGACCGTCTCGACCCAGCCGAAGCGCTCCGAGTACACCTCTGCGTCCCAGCAGTCGGTCGCATAATGAGCCCGCTCGTCGGGAAGGTGCTGGCGGAACCGGAGCCGGTCCGGCCGGATACCCACCGTGACCAGCAGGTCGTGGGTGAGAGCGACATAGTATGCGACGTACTCGTTTGCGATGATGCCCTTATCCACTGCCTCCCTCATCGACATCTCGACCGCAGGTTCGCAGTTCTGCTGGTGGGTATAGGTCAGGAGGGGCATACGATAATCCGTATATCTCTTGAATGACGGGTGATGGTTCTTCTCGTTCGGGTGGACGAAAATCTCGGCTTCTGCCTGCGTGAATTCGCGGAGCCGGATCATGCCCTGCCGGGGCGAGATCTCGTTCCGGTAGGATTTCCCGATCTGTACCGCGCCAAAGGGCAGTTTGTCCCGGTAGAACCTGAGGAGCCGGGAAAAATCGACGAACATGCCCTGTGCGGTCTCGGGCCGGAGGTAGCCGACCCGCTGGGAACCGGGGCCGATCGAGGTCTGGAACATCAGGTTGAAATTATAGACATCGACATTCCCGAGGACTTCCTCGCAGGCCGGGCACTTGCAGCTGGCAATCGCAGCGGCAAGGGTCGCGTTGTCCATCGTCGCCGCCCCGTGTACCCCGCCGCCATCGGCCACGTGGTCCGCCCGCAGGTATTCCTTACAGTGCGGGCACTGGCACATCTTGTCGGAGAATCCCTTCACATGCCCGGATGCGATAAAGACCGCTTCCTGTGCGATCGTCGGGCACTCGATCTCGTAATATCCTTCCTGGACAACGTAAAAATGCCGCCAGATATTCTCGATCCGCCGCTTCATCATCGCGCCGAGCGGACCGTAATCGATAAAACCGGCCACTGCCCCGTAACACTCCGAGGTGGGCCAGATAAACCCGCGGCGCTTGGCCAGATCCATCACATTCTCAAAAACATCGCTCATGGAGAATCACTGTCGTTTCTTCTCTTATACAGTTGCACGACTCCTGACAAAAAGGCTCGTGTCCGGTTCCCGTGGCAGCCTGTGACCGTTCCTGTCGTATGTTTTTTTTAAAGGAGCCCGGGTTACCCGGAATATCCGGGCCCGGAGACGGGCTTCCTGTAGAAAACAATGGGTGGCGGGATGTGCGATCCAGAGCCAAATAAAAGGTTTCTGGTCAAAAGAACAGTAAGATAGGATTAAATAGTTGACAAAGTATTGTATATCCTAATCCCAAGACGGGGTATGCAATGACGGAAGACAAACGGAAAACACAGCTGCTGGAACTTTTCAGCACCATGTCCGGCAAGACAAAAATTGTCGAGCCGATGAAAAATATTCATGGCACCCTCAGGGATAGCGATGCAATTGAACGCGAGGTCGCGCTGGTGATGCGGGAGATCATCGAGCAGGGAATCTTCAAGACTTCGCTCAAGCCGATCCAGCTCGCCAAGCTCGTTACCTCCTTTTACGCGGGAAAGAACGACACCGAGATCGCCCGCGAGCTCGGTGATGAGAAACTCAGTAAGACGGTTGCCCGGGCACGTGTCCGGCTCAAACTCTTCAGAGAACTTGATTTCAGGATGCCATTTGACAAGGCAAAGATGGAAACTCTGGTCGAATCGGGAAAGACGATGAAGGAAGTTTCCGATGAACTCGGTGTCAGCCCGTCAACCCTGCGCGAATACCGGCATGTAATCGAGGAACAGGAAGACCCGACCATCGATTCGTATATCTGCCGGATCCGGGACGTGATGGAAGACCGCGATCTTTCCGAGCAGATGACCCGGAGTGCCACGGCCGACAATCTGGGTGAATCCATCGATATCACCGAAGCAGAACTGATTGATGTGACGTAACGGGTATTTCCCCACACCCCGGAATTCTTTTTTTATAGAGAATATTGTCTCGGCTTGTCCGCTGTTCATGTTTAATCAACGCGATCAAATTATTGTAAAAAAATCAGAAATGTACCAGAGTTGCGGCAGCCACACGATCACGCAGCCATAAAAAATTTCATCCTCCGGCGCCTCTATCTGCATATATGCATCTTACCTGGCTTGGCCATTCCTGCGTATTACTTTCGGGCACACAAAAAGTTCTGATCGATCCTTACATACCTGAAAGCAGCGTTGCATCCACGTCCCCGGACATTGTTGCGGTCACCCACGGGCACTATGATCATCTTGGCGAAGCGGCGACACTTGGAAAAACCGTGGTCGCCATCAGCGAGATTGCTCATTATCTCCAGGCGCAGGGCGTCCCTGCCGAAGGGATGAACCTCGGGGGAACGATCACGGTGAATGGAGTTTCCTTTACCATGACACCTGCGGTGCATTCAGCCGGGATCGACTCGGCTGCAGGTAACCTCCCCGGCGGTGCCGCAGCAGGTTACGTGATCCGGATGGACGGTGTATCCGTGTACCACGCGGGAGACACCGCGCTTTTCTCGGATATGAAACTGATCGGGGAATTGTATCATCCCGATGTCGCGCTTCTCCCGATTGACGGGCGATACACGATGGGTATATCCGAAGCAATGATGGCGGCAAACTTCGTCGGCGCAAAGACCGTGATACCCATCCACTACAACCCACGGGATAAGATCCGGGTCGACCCGGTGCCGTTCAAAACTGCGCTTGAACGGACAACCGATCTCACGGTAAAGATCCTCAAACCCGGTGAGAGCATCGAGTTTTCCCCCACATCGTAAACGATCAACCCCTGATTGTGACACACCACCGTGCGGGTAGAGATCCCCCGTGAATCCGGTGTGGCTCCAGAAGATTTTATGCACCAAGAAGAGAACTACTCAAACAGTTACTATGAAAGATCACCGCCCCCCCCACCACGATATCGATCTCAAAACCATTGCATTACATGCGATGGAAAAATACGGTTTTGAACCCCGGTTCCCCCCTCATGTAATTGACGATGTTAACGCAATGCACGAGCGGGTCTTTTCTGACATCCAAAAAGACACTCACGACCTCCGCACGCTCCTGTGGTCCTCGATTGACAACTATGATTCACAGGATCTCGACCAGCTGGAGTACTGCGAGCGCAATCCTGACGGCACGATCCGGGTACAGGTTGCCATCGCCGATGTCGATTCGTACGTACAGAAACAGTCTCCCACCGATGAATATGCCGCCCACAACGGGACCACGATCTATACCGGTATCCTCACCTTTCCGATGCTGCCCGAACGGCTCTCGTACGGGATAACGTCCCTGTTGCAGGGAAAGGACCGGATGGCCGTCATCATTGAGTTTACCGTCAGACCCGACGGGAGTTTCTCTCCCGGCGAGGTGCACCGGGCGCTGGTCTGCAACAAGGCAAAACTCGTGTACACCGATGTGGGCAACTGGCTCGAAGGGACAGGGCCCCTCCCGAATGGTGTGCGGGAGGTAGCAGGGCTTGAAGAGCAGCTCCGCCTCCAGAACGAGGCGGCACAACTCCTGCGGAAATACCGCCGCGAGCAGGGGGCACTTGAGCTCGATACCGTAGAGCCCGAAGTGGTTATGGAAAACGGCGAGGTCCGGGGGCTCGTTGCCCTGATACCGAATCCGGCCCGGGCCTTGATCGAGGAGTTCATGGTCGCGGCAAACGGGACGATGGTCGCTAGGCTTGGTGCTGCCGGTGTGCCGATGATCCAGAGAGTCGTAAAGACCCCCCGGAACTGGGCCGGAATCATCCTTGCCGCTGCCACCCTTGGTGAGACCCTCCCGGAGACGCCGGATGCAAAAGCGCTTGCAAAGTTTCTCCTCAAAGAGAAGGCCGCCGATCCCCTTCATTTCCCCGACCTGTCCCTTGCCGTGGTAAAACTGCTGGGGCCCGGCGAGTACATGATGCTTGCACCGGGCGCCACGCCGGCCGGCCACTTTGCCCTTGCGGTCATCGATTACACCCATGCAACGGCTCCGAACCGGCGCTACGTGGATATCATCAACCAGCGCCTGGTAAAAGCAATCCTGTTGGGAAAAACCTGTCCTTATTCTCCCGCAGAACTCTCTGACCAGGCCCTGTGGCTGACCGATCGGGAGAAGGCGTCAAAGAAGGTCAAACGGTTCATGAGAAAGTCCGTTGCTGCCATGCTGCTCCAGGACAGTATCGGCAAAAGCTTCGACGCCCTGGTAACCGGTGCCTCTGACAAGGGAACGTATGTCCGGCTCCTTGCACCCCCGGCCGAAGGCCGGGTCGTGAAGGGCGAACGGGGGCTTCTTGTCGGCCAGAAAGTGCGTGTACGGCTTTTAAAAACCGATCCCTATAACGGGTTTATCGATTTTGAATGCGTCGGCCGGGAAAAAATGGTATAATGGCAAGGGAATTTCCCGTACCTTTTTTTGGCAACCTGAACCGGTTATCATCTTTTATTTTTAAGAAAAAGAGGGGAATTTTGTGACAGCAACGCAAACTGCCTTACAGGTCCCTGCCCCGGATTCTCCTTTTTCCACCCCCGGACCGTCCTTTTGCACGAAGAACAAGTGCACTGATGACAAGTACCAGTATCACAACTCCTATCAGGGGTAGTGTCCACGACGGTAATGCTTGCGATCCTGTTGGGGCTGTGGTCCTGGTTGCGTTCTGTGTCGCTGTCGGTTGTATTGTGGCAGTGGTCTGAGTCGGGGAGACTGTTGTGGAAAGTTGAGTCGGAGTCGCCGTGGTAACCGGTGCAGAAACGGTGATATACCCCGACTGGGTGCTGGTGGTGTAGCCTCCTGAGTTTTCTGCCATCAGAATGACAGTATAGGTGCCGCTTTTTGTATAGGTATGCGAGGGGTTCGGCCCGGTATACTGTATCCCGTCACCAAACGACCACTGCCATCCTGTCGGAGAATTTGTTGAGGTATCCGTGAACTTGACGGTGAGCGGAGCGGACCCGGATCGTTTGTCAGAGGTAAACGAGGCGATCGGGGCGGATGCGACATTCGTGACGGTGATGTACCCTGACGAGGTAGTACTGTTGCTGCCTGCAGAGTTCGAGACACCCAGTGAAACGGCATACGATCCAACAGAGGTAAACGTATACACCGGGTTCTGGAGTGTAGAAGTCCCCCCATCCCCAAAGGACCAGTACCATCCTGTCGGGGCATTTGTTGAGGTATCGGTAAACTGGACGGTCAGGGGTTTAACGCCGGAAGTCACGTTTGCCGTAAAAGAGGTGATGGGAATCGCAGCTTGTACTGTGACGTATCCGGCCTGGGAAAAGGTATTGCTTCCCGCAGAGTTGGTGGCAGTGAGGGTGACCGTATATGAACCGACCGTTGTGTAGGTATGTGCCGGGTTCTGGAGCGTAGAAGTCCCCCCATCCCCGAATGACCATACCCATGCCGTCGGGGAGTTGCTTGAACCATCCACAAACTGGACAGTTAAGGGTGCATAACCCGAAGTTGCCGTCGATTTGAATAAGGGGTTGGGAGAGTCTGTTACCCTGTTTGCGGTGATGTATCCATTCTGGGAAAAAGTATTGCTTCCCGCAGAGTTGGTGGCAGTGAGGGTGACCGTGTACATCCCTTCTGTTGTGTAGGTGTGTGCCGGGTTTGAAAGTGTAGAAGTTCCCCCATCTCCAAATGACCATAACCATGCCGTTGGGGAGTTGGTTGAGGAATCAAGGAATTGTACTGAAAGCGGCAGGGATCCTGATGTCACATTAGCAACAAATGATACGGAGGGAACTGATGCCCCTTTCGTTGCGGTTATGTACCCGGTTTTAGTGAGGGTATCACTGCCTGCTGAGTTTGTGGCGATAAGTGTGACGGTATAAGTACCGGCAGTTGTATAGGTATGCGTCGGGTTCTGGCTGGTGGAGGTTCCGCTGTCACCGAACAGCCATGTCCATGAAGTCGGCGAATTTAAGGAAGAGTCCATGAACTGCACCGACAGCGGGATGGGTCCTTGAGTTTCATTCGATATGTATGAGGCCACAGGTTTATCTGCGGATACCGGGCTTACAAGAAATACCAGCGTGACAAGAACAATGAATCCTAAAAATACAGGTATGGGTTTCATGCTGAACCGTCCGATGCTTTTTTTTCCGGGGATGCGATGAGACCAGAGAACTGCATATTATCCATCTCTTTTAATGTAACATTGATATTTCCTGTTGTTATTAGTGTTTGCTCCAGAATCCCCCGGTACACCTCAAAAAACCAGCAGTTGTAGAAAGACGGGGGTAATCAGGGAATACAAAAGGTGAAAAGGGGTCTATAAAAATGCATCATCCGGTGTATACCGGGATTCTTTAAAAAGTCGTACTGGCAAAATATCTGACCTGGCCCCCCGGGAAAAGAGCCTCTCATTTCCGATATACAGCCGACTCCACGAGTTTTCCCCAGTACGTGTCGCACGCATCTGCGCAGTAGCCCCCGGCCATAACCTGGTCCGGATCAAGGTTCGACAACGCGAGCCGGATGGCCTCGTCATCCGGATCCATCACGATCAGCTGGTGGAGATCGTACTCGTTTGCAAGATCGAATACGGTCTCTAGCATTTTTTTTCCCACCGCGACCCTGCGCTGGTACTCCATAAGGATCTGGAGACTTTCCTTGTCCGGGGCAGTTGGGAAAAAGAAAACATTCTCCCGGGACAAAAGTGAGATCCCGGCTTCGTTCATCTTCCCGCAAAGGAGTATGTGCCCCCCGATCCCTGCGTCCCGCATCGCCCGCATAACCGTGCGGTATGCTCCGGCAAGAGCATCGTTCCACTCATCCTCATCGTGGTAGTACCCATCTGTGATCCCCAGGTCGTGTGGGGCAGGGATCGCACACCAGACGCCCTTTTTCTGCGAAACGATACGAACTGCGTCCTCGCTTACCGTGCCGGTTTCCACACATATTTCATCAGTGATTGTATTCCCTGAAATACCACAGAGACTCTCGCGTAATCTCTCCCCGCAGAAGAGGCCACCGGCGCAGGGCCGGGTAATGCCCGCTGCAATCTGCGGTGCAAGAGACCGGTCGAGCCGGTACGCGTGCAGGTCTGCGGCGATCCCCCGGTGGTCCGCGACCCAGTCGGCAAGCGCGGGGATATCCGGCACCCCGGGTTCCGCACCAAATGCCCGTGTCTCCAGTGGTATGATCTTTGCCATGGTACAGGAATTATTACGTATCAGATGCTAAAAAGTACCTTCAATGACAAAAGCTCCGCTGCTGGTTACCTGCGGGCTCCCGTATACGAACGGGCCCTGCCATCTCGGTCATCTGCGAACGTATGTCCCTGCCGACTGCTACGTCCGCTACATGCGGCGGACGGGCGAAGAAGTCGTGTTTGTCTCGGGTTCGGATAACCACGGGACACCGATCGTGGTCTCGGCAGAAGAGCAGGGGACCTCTCCCCGGGCGCTTTCCGAACGGTATCACAAGCACTTCGATGAGACCTTCAGGAGGATCGGGGTCAACTTCGACTATTTCGGCATGACTGACGACCCCGCGAACCATCACCGGACGCAGGAAATCATGAGCCGGCTCGTGAAAAACGGCTATGTCTACAAGCAGGTCGTCCACCAGGCATACTGCCCGAAATGCAAACGGTTCCTCCCGGACAGGTACGTGGAAGGCACCTGTCCTTACTGCGGCAAGCAGGCACGGGGAGACGAGTGCGACCAGGGCTGCGGCAAGCATCTTGAACCGGGTGAGATTAAGGATCCGGTCTGCAAGGTCTGCGGGACAAAGGCAGAGTTCCGCGACCAGGAACATTATTTCTTCAAACTTTCTGCGTTCAAGGATTACCTCCTGCCGTTCCTCGACCAGCTCAAAGGCACGAGCAACGCGAAGAACTATGCGATTGGCTGGATCAAGGACGAATTGCACGACTGGTGTATCACCCGCACGCTCGAATGGGGTGTAAAATTCCCCGGCCGCAATGATCTTGTGGTATATGTCTGGGTCGATGCGCCGATCGGTTATATCGCGTTTACCGAAGAGTGGGCCGCAAAAGCCAAAAAAGACTGGAAGCGGTACTGGTGCGGGGAAAACCGGGTCACGCATTTCATTGGCGGGGATATCATCTACCACCACTGCATCTTCTGGCCGGCCCTCTTAAAAGGCGCCGGGTATGGCGAGCCGTATGCCGTTGTTGCAAGCGGGATGGTAAAAGTCGACGACCACAAGTTCTCGAAGTCCCGGGGCTACGTGGTCTGGACAAACGAGGATTATCTCGATAAGGGTCTCCCTGCCGATTACCTGCGTTACTACCTGCTTGCGTACACAAGCCACACAAAGGAACTCAACTTTTCGTGGAAAGTCTTTGGCGAACGGATCAACAATGAAGTGGTCAACATCCTGGGGAACTTCGTGCACCGTACGCTCTTCTTTGCACATAAAGAGTATGGCGGGGTGCCAGCCGGGGTAGTTGACCCGGCGATCACCGCTGAAATCGGGAAATGCCTGGCAAGTGTGGATAAGCAGATGCAGGAATACGAATTCAAGGGCGCTGTAGATACAATCCTGGCACTTGCCGCGTTCGGGAATACCTATATCCAGACCAATGCACCGTGGAAACTGATCAAAACCGATCGTGCCGCTGCCGCGCAGGTGATAAAAAACGGTATCCAGATCGCAAAAGCCCTTGCATTATTGATCGAGCCTGTGATGCCGGGAAAGGCACAGGAGTGCTGGGCACAGCTCGGGTATGATGATATGGTGGCAGCCCACCGGATAGACGAGGCGATGGGGATAGTCCCTGAGCGGGCTCTTAAGGCTCCGGCTCCCCTCTTTAGCAAGCTCGAAGAAAAACAGATTGCAGGACTGGACGCAGTGCTCCAGCAGCGCGTCAAAGAAGCGAATAAAAAAATGGAGAAGACACCGATGATTTCAATCGATGATTTCAGTAAAGTTGAGATGAAGACCGGAAAAGTGCTTGCGGCTGAGGCGATCCCAAAGTCAAGCAAGCTCTTAAAACTCCAGGTGGATGTCGGGGGAGAAACACGGCAGATCGTGAGCGGGATCGCACAGTTCTACAAACCGGAAGAACTGGTGGGAAAAAACGTTGTTGTGCTCACAAACCTGGCGCCGGCAAAGATATTCGGTGTGGAAAGCAACGGTATGATCCTCGCAGCCGGGGATGCGGCATCGCTCCTCGCACCGGAGAAACCCGTTGAGCCGGGCACAAAGATCCGATAATTTTTTTGGATCTTCGCTTTTTTTTGCAATGGAATCCCTGAAGGGTGGTTTATGAAAATGCTGCTGCTTTCCAATGGGAGCCCTGTTTTATTGAGGGGCGCATACAACGTGTGCGAATGAATCACGTAGTCTCGACCGACCAGTCCCTGCCCGAATTAATATTTTGGATAATTTCACCGGGATCCCAGTTCCCGTTTTTATGAGATAAACCCGTCCGATAGTACCCGTGGACAGGGTATCTTTCCGGCCTCAGTACTTCTCTATTTTCAAGTTGAATAAACATCCCCCAAAAATTCGTATAAGCAGATCTGGAAGCAGAAGTGCCCTTTTTTGACAGCCCCCCCTCCCGGGCCACAAGAGGGGGATGGGGGATCATACTTTAAAAAAATTGGTCGGGGGGTGGGGGTACCTCTCTTTTTTGGGAGCGGGGGGTACCCCCTTGCAAGAAAAGAGGCCCCTACCCCACTAAGCCATCGGCCGGCGAAACAAGCCTTCAAACGATAACTCCACGCGAAGCACAGGTTTTGGAAATGCCGAAAAAAGGGGGCAGGGGCCCTCTTATGCCCGGACAGGGGGGGTACCTCTCTTTTTTGGGAGTGGGGGGTGCCACCCCGGGCTGGCATGGAGGGGGTACCCCCAGTGGACCGGGAATCGCTTCGGCAAATCCTGTTAAAAAATTCTGATATTTGCAAAGGAAAAGTTAGAGAAGTACTGGGCCTCAGGAATTATGATCGTACGGATAAAAGCCAAATCCAGTAATCCTGGTAAAAGGCCGGGGGAGACTTGTCTTGATCTACTTCCCCGATCTAAACCGTCCCTTTGGTACCACAATCTCAAAACGCATACCTTTTCCCGGTTCACTTGTCTCAGTGATGGTGATGCCCGTAAAACCGAGCAGTTCGCGGGTCAAAAAGAGGCTGACGATATTTTCGTGGCTGTACCCGAATTCGAAAATCCGCTCTTTTTCGCCAGCGGGGATCCCCTCTACGTTGTCCTCGTAGACCAGTATGAGGGATTCCCCGCTTCTGTGGGCAGTCATTTGTATATTCGAGAGTTTCGATCCACCGCGCCGGAATGACTGGGACAGAATGGTGAAAAAGATCCGGGGAAGTAACGGATCAGCAAAGAGCTCGGTATTCCCTGCATCGACCCTGATATCAACGCTGTTCTTTGGTAGCATCCGGACCGCTTCGGCAAATGCCTCATTTACTGATTGCCATCTTGGTGTGATGAAACCGGGGTTCTGGAGAGTTCCCTCATATGCGATCTGATTCTTAATTGATTCCACGGATCCAATGGTCTTGTCAAAGAACATCTGCATGTCCTCATGAGTGGTCTTGAGCTGGGCCCTCTCAAGATAGGTCATGATGAGGGCAAGCTGATCGAGAATATCACTTCGGGTGATGCTGAATATCAGGTCTTTTTTAAGGTTCGTGACCTCCTCGGTTACATCTTCTGTGATGCCGAGCATGTATCTCACTGATTTCTTCGAGTCATAGATCGGCACGATAATCATATGGATAACACGCTCTCCGTGTGTCCGGGTCGTGACCTTCTTACACTTGATCTCCAGCCGGGAGGTAAGCGCTTCAGCGTCCTCTCCCTTTATCTGTGCCGCCATTGCTGCGGGGAATATTTCCTCATCCGACTTTCCAATTATTTCCGATGCCGGCCGCTCAAAGATTTCCTCGTTTTTACGGTTCCAGAAAACATACCGGCGGGTATCCATTTTTTTAATGAAGATTCCCATGGGCATCTGGTCGATCAGGTCCCTGTGGAAGATCTCTTCATCTTTGAGTGTCTGGGTTGTGGCCTTGAGCGAATCCACCATCGTATTAATGCTCTTTTCAAGGATCACAAATTCCCGGGCCTGGGTCGTACCGATCCGGTGTTCAAAATCCCCACTGGCGATAATATCAGCATCACGGGCAATTTTTACAATCGGACGGTTCATCTGGCGGGAGAATGCGTAGGCAAGGGCACACCCGATAAGGAGGGCAAAACCTCCAAACAGGAGGTGGATAAAAACGAGATGGTTAAGGGCATCCTGAACACGGCCGGTATTGTAGGTGATCTCTACGATCCTGCTCATATCAGAACCATACTGAGGGTCTTTGAGATCGACAAAAAGGGCCCGGATCTTCTGGTGGTTTGCCGGGTCATCGATTTCCATGGTCTGCCGGCTGGCAATCACTTGTGTGATAAACTCTTCCGTGCGGTTGTCCGGCAGGCTGTTGTCATCAGTATTCCGTCCCATCATATCAAAAATGCGGAACTGATCGATATAGGGATTGACAGAAACAGACTCCGCAATATTATGCTTATCATCCAGTTTGAGGTTGATATCCTTAAAAGAGGGTGTGGAATAGCCAAGCTCCATGACGTACTTGTGATCCGGGGTGGCCTCGTAAGCATATTTACGGTACTTGCCGGTGTCCAGCATCTCGTGTACTACGCGATCGGGAAAGAAACCCTGCGACATCCTGACCTTTGTCAGGTATTCATAAAAATAGGGAATTTTCCGGAAATCCTCCCCCTGTTCCGGGGGATAGGTGGTATATACGATTACGCCGGACTCGTTGATGATATAGATATCATACCCTTCACCCAAAGCTTCTTTGACTTTTACAAGGTTCATGGCCGCCGGATTTTCACCGGAACGATTATACTCGGCAGAGAGTATGTCAAACCCGCCCCTCATCTGCCGGTTGAGCTGGTTATCCATAATGGTGGTGGTAGTGTCCGTCAGCCGTAATGCTGCCGTGATACTCAGTTCCGTCTGGTCCTGGAGAGTAGAAAATTCATTTTCGATACTACTTTTCAGATTGATATAATCATAGGCGGTCATGAGACCGACCAGGCAGATGACAAGAACCACCATCACGATTAAAAGTGAATGGGAGAAAGAACGGTTATTTCCAGAAGGAGGTTCATGAGGTCCCAAGTGTCATCACCATGCCGGTACACGGGTTGTTAATGGCTTTCAAATATTGTATTCACTCCTGCGACGCCATAAAGATACGCAATTGATCCTGCACGACTGTAGGATGGTATCAAAAAAGGTGATTCTTTAATCCGGCATTGACAATTCTGCGGGAGGGACCATGATTCCCGGCAAACGGCTTACCGTACACCGTTTCCCCTCAGTTCATCATTGTAGCGGCGGGGTGTCGGGGTTTTACCCGGCCGGGTTATTTCAACGCCTCGTTCATTGCTCCTTTAACCGTCTCATCGGTCTCGGTGGCTAGCGCCTCCCTGAGGGCAGCCTGGACCCTGTTTCCGCCAATTGCAGTGAGTGCCCGCACGGTCATCAGTCTCACGATCCGGTTCTCATCTTTTAAAAGAATGATCAGCGGATCGATTGTGGTGGAATCTCCCAGATCCTTGAGCCCTTTTGCCGCCATATATCGTACATGATCGCGGTTGTCCTTGAGTCCCTGAACGAGCGGCTTTACTGCTTTTTCATCGGCAAGTATCCCAAGTGCCTCAGCCGCACGGTACCTTGTCTCCCATCTGGGGTCTTTCATCGCCGCAGCAAGTGGTTCAGTTGCGGCCTTACCTGTGGCCACCAGCGCGAGCATCGCCTGCTCCCGTACGGATTTGTCCAGATCCCCAAGCGCTTCGATTAATGGCCGTATGGCCTGCGTGGTTCTTGCATTGCCGAGCAGGTATGCGGCGTGTCTCCGTATGGTCGGGTCGGCATTGTTGTGCAGGGTATCGATCAGGACATCTATCCCCTGCTTCGTAAGATCCTCCGCCCCATCAGGAACGGGGGGCACATTTGTATCCGCCATGATATTCCTCATGAACTATTACGGTCTTGAAAATATTAAGGTAAGGTGATTAGGTAACATTCCATACCAACACGATTTTTGCGGTCGTCTGCATTGGAAAATACGGAAGTTGTCTTATCAGGAACTTTTTTGCCGGAAGGATATATCAGACCGTCTTAAAAAAAAGTGAGAACCCTCAAACCCCGTTGAGATTATTTGAGATAATGACTGAGTGGTTCGATAGTCATCTTCTCGCGTTTGATCGCATCGATCGCAAGTGCCGCTGCACGCGCTGCCTGAAGGGTCGTGATGTAGGGGATACCGAAATCGACTGCCGCCCGCATGATCTGGTAATGGTCCTGCCGGGACTGACGGTCCTGGGGGGTGTTGATGATAAGCTGGATCTCCCCGTGGTGCATCATGTCGAGCACGTTCGGGGAACCTTCCTGCACCTTCCACACGAGATGGGCTTCCACTCCCGCTTCGTGAAGATAATCCACGGTGCCCGCTGTGCCGTACAGGGTAAGGCCGTGATCGCGCAGGCTTCGGGCAATGGGGATCACTTCATCTTTCTGCTCGATATTGACCGAGACAAAGACATTTCCCTTGAGCGGGAGCTCGTTATCCGCTGATATGCAGGCCTTGTAAAAGGCAAGCCCGAAGTCATAATCGATTCCCATTACTTCCCCGGTACTTTTCATTTCAGGCCCGAGCATCGTGTCGACGCCAACCAGTTTGTTGAACGGCAGGAGCACCTCTTTTACTGCCACGTGCTCGATCTTCTTTTCACAGAACCCCAGATCGCGCAGTTTCTTTCCGATCATCACCTTTGCGGCGATCTTTGCGATGGGGAGCCCGGTCGCTTTCGAGACAAACGGGACCGTGCGGCTCGCACGGGGATTGGCCTCAATGATATAGACCACATTGTCCTTTACAGCCATCTGGAGGTTGACAAGGCCTACAACGCCAAGGCCGAGCGCGATCTTTTTGGTATATTCCCGAACCGTGGCAACGATCTCTGGCGAGAGGGACTGGGTCGGGATGACGCAGGCAGAGTCCCCGGAATGAATGCCGGCCTGCTCGATGTGCTCCATGATACCTCCGATGAGAACCTCTTCGCCATCGCAGACCGCATCGATATCGAGTTCGATCGCGTTTCTTAAGTATGAATCAATCAGCACCGGGTGATGCTGGCTCACCCTTACTGCCTCCTTCATGTAGGTTTCAAGTTCTGCCGTATCGTGGACAATTTCCATTGCCCGGCCACCAAGAACGTAGGATGGCCGGACAAGCACCGGGTAGCCGATCTTCTCCGCTTTATCCTTTGCTTCGGCCTCGGAATAGGCAGAGCTGTTGGCAGGACTCGGGATCTGCAACCTGGTCAGCATGACGCTGAACCGGTCGCGATCCTCGGCAATATCCATCGCATCCGGGGAGGTGCCGAGGATCTTCGTAGGAAGGCCCAACCGTTTCATCTCTTTTTCAAGGGGAACGGCGAGGTTTACTGCGTTCTGGCCGCCGAACTGTACCATCACCCCGCAATACTCATCTGTCCTGATAATGTTGGTGATGTCCTCGAGTTGCATCGGCTCAAAGAAGAGACGGTCAGAAGTATCAAAATCCGTGGATACGGTTTCAGGGTTGTTATTGACGATATGGACTTCCACGCCCTCTTCCCGCAACGCTTTTACTGCGTGTACCGTACAATAATCAAATTCTATGCCCTGGCCGATCCGGATTGGTCCTGAACCAAGGATGAGAACTTTCTTCCGGTTGTCCCGGACAATCTCACTTGTTGAATCCCATGTCGAGTAGAAATAGGGTGTGCTCGCTGGAAACTCTGCAGCACAGGTATCCACCATCTTGTAAACCGGGGCGCCCACCAGTTTTTCGATCGCACCTGCTTCTTTTCCGGTGAGTGCTGCAATTTCAGTATTCGTGAATCCGTAGGTCTTTGCAAGGAAGATATCAGCGTCACTGCCCCCAGCGGCAAGACATTTTTCCAGGTCAACAATATTTTTAATTTTCTCAAGGAAAAACGGCACGATGGTGGTGAGGTTTGCGATCTCATCGACAGTAAATCCCTGGCGGAATGCATCGAAGAGGCAGTGGAACCGCTCATCGGTCGGGCGTGAGAGGATCATACGGATCTCGCTCTGGCTCGTGTGGGACCGGACGTCAGTATCGATCGAACGCTTGGCCTTCATGAACGCCTCCTCAAGCGTTCTCCCGATCCCCATCACTTCCCCGGTGCTTTTCATGGAGGTTGAGAGCGTCCGGTCTGCACCCTTGAACTTGTCAAACGGCCAGCGGGGTACCTTTACCACGACATAGTCGATGGTCGGTTCAAACGACGCCGCGGTACACCCGGTGACCGAGTTCTTGATCTCGTCCAGGTGCAGGCCGATCGCAATCTTTGCGGCCACCCGCGCGATGGGGTATCCGGTTGCTTTCGAGGCGAGAGCTGAAGACCGCGAAACACGGGGGTTGACCTCGATAACCCGGTACTCGCCGTCTTTGAAGGCGAACTGGATGTTGCAGCCTCCCTGGACATCAAGGGCACGGATAATATGGATGGCGGCGCTGCGCATCATCTGATATTCATCATCGCGGAGGGTAAGGATGGGTGCAACAACCACGCTCTCCCCGGTATGGATCCCCATCGGATCGACATTTTCCATGCTGCAGACGATGACGCAGGTGTCCGTCGAGTCCCGCATGACCTCGAACTCCAGTTCCTTCCAGCCCATCACGCTCTGCTCGATGAGTACCTGGTGAATGCGGGACCGGGAGAGCCCGAGTTCGACGATCCGGGTCAGTTCTTCCCGGGTTCTGCCGATACCCCCGCCGGCACCGCCCAGGGTATAAGCGGGGCGCACGACTGCGGGCAGGCCGATCTGTGCAATCGCATCGTCAATCTGGCTTAAACTGTTGATCACCGTGCTTTTCGGCACCGGCTCGCCGATCTCATTCATGAGATCCCGGAATTTCTCTCGGTCCTCTCCTTTGTAGATCGCCTCAAGCGGAGTGCCGAGGATCTCGACACCTTTGAGGGCACCCATCTCGGCAAGCTCAGCCGTGAGGTTGAGACCGGTCTGGCCGCCCATGCCCGAGAGGATACCGTCCGGGCGCTCTTTCTCGATGATCTTTGCAATGATGTTCGCCCGTAACGGTTCGATATAGATCTCGTCTGCCATCTCCGGGTCAGTCATGATCGTCGCCGGGTTGGAGTTGACGAGCACAATCTCGATACCCTCTTCGCGGAGGGAACGGCAGGCCTGGGATCCGGAGAAATCGAACTCCGCTGCCTGGCCGATCTGGATTGGGCCCGATCCGATAATCAGCACTTTTTTAAGATCTGTCCGCCTGGGCATTTACGCCAGCCTCCGGAAGAGTGCGTCAAAGAAATGTGCCTCGGTATCTTGGGGTCCCCCGTGGGCTTCAGGATGGAACTGCACGGTGGTCAGACGCAAATCTTCGTTCTCGAAGCCTTCCACCGTGCCGTCATTGACATTCGTGTAGGAAACATGGCATCCTTCCGGCAGGGATCCGGCATCCACCGCAAACCCGTGATTCTGGGTAGTGATGAAAATCCGGCCGTCCTTAAACCGCACCGGCTGGTTTGCCCCCCGGTGGCCGAACTTGAGTTTGTAGGTATCACCGCCAAGCGCAAGTGCGGAGACTTGGTTACCCATGCAGATGCCAAAAATCGGGAGATCCCCGAGGAGATCCTGGATGCAGCGGATCGCGTCCGGGGCCTGCTTGGGGTCTCCGGGGCCATTACTCACAAAGAGGGCGTCGGGCTTGCAGGCCATAATCTGGTCGGATGTGACATTATACGGGAAAACATACAGATCCCCGTTCCGTTTCGAAAGGCTGGTAAGCATGTTCTTTTTGATCCCGAGATCGATAACCGCGATCCGTTTCCCGGTACCGGGGATATGGTAAGGTTCTTTGCACGAGACTTCGGGAATGGGGATAATATCACTGATCGACGGCGTCTTTTTTGCAAGTGCTACCGCATAGGCGCCGTCATCGCTTCCCACGACAAGGGCGGCCCGCATCGTGCCGTGCACCCGGGCCTTGATAGTCAGCGCACGGGTGTCGACACCGGTCATCCCGAGAAGGTTATTTTCTACAAAAAAAGTTCTGATTGAAGGCTCATGTTCGGGTTTCTCGCAGATCTCTTTTGCGATACACCCGAGAGCACAAACGTGCGGGTTCTGGAAATTCTGGGGGTCGACACCGTAGTTGCCAATCTGGGGGAAGGTGAACATCAGGATCTGCCCGAAATAACTTGGATCGGTGAGAGATTCCATGTAACCGGTCATCTGGGTGTTAAAGACCAGTTCTCCTGCACATTCACCCTTCACCCCGAATCCTTCGCCGACAACAAAGTCCCCGTCTTCGAATCCCAGAACTGCCTTCATGATGTCCATAGCTTATGTGCCGGATTAGTTATTAACGCTGATGCCAAGGACAGAAAGAACCCGTCGGGAAACAATTACACAGGGCTCAATTGACAGTTCAGAACTCTGCCACAATGAGCGAACGAATAATTCCGATACAAAATCCCAACCCTTCCTGTCAACCCGGCAGTCTGGTCAGGGCACGACGAAATACTTAAAACTCCCTCTTCTGAAATACGTGTGGCCCGTATCCCCATTTTTAAATAGTACAGGCCGCAATTTCATTTCATTGAAGGTGTTTTATAACGTCAACCCATGTCAACGGAAAAAACCGGGGCACGATTATGCTGTACGCGCTCTCGACCTGCCAGTGGTGCCACAGAACAAAGGTGCTGCTGGAGGAACTCGGGCTTGCATTCGATTACGATTACGTCGATTTACTTGAAGGGAATGAACAGAATAAGGCACTGGATGAGATAGAACGGTGGAACCGCAGTGGATCATTTCCTACACTTGTGATCGATAACAAACGTGTAATCATTGGATTCCGTGAGCAGGAGATCCGGGAGGCGTTAGCGGTATGAATGTCCCGGAGATTCCAGAGATATCGATCGACGTTGAATACGAGAGGATCAAGACAAATGCCGAAAAAAACGGGTACCGGTTGAATCCTGATATCGATTTTGTAAAAAATCTCATACGGGGCCTGTTAAAAAACGAGCAGCGGTACGGGTACCGTGCCTGCCCCTGCCGCCTTGCTTCCGGTATAAAAGACCAGGACCTCGATATTATCTGCCCCTGCGATTACAGGGATACAGATGTCGAAGAGCACGGCGCCTGTTACTGCGCCCTGTATGTGAACGAATTGATTGCCACCGGCAAGCAAAATGTCGCCCCGGTGCCGGAGCGTCGTCCGCCACGCTCTGAACGAAGGAAGGCCCTTGTTGTCAAGACTGTCTCGACAACCACACGGCCTGTTTTTCCGCTGCCGGTCTGGCGCTGCAAGGTCTGTGGGTACCTCTGCGCACGTGAGCAGCCGCCGGGCATCTGCCCGATCTGCAAGGCCACAAAGGAACGGTTTGAGCGGTTTGTCTGATCCTTTTTTCCCGGATAACCGGTAACATTTTTCCCGGTTACGACAGAACTGACACTAATTTTTCGGGAAATACTGCATTATCCGGGGAGTATTGCAGGTCTGTATTTTCGGCCCGGCAGGAACGCAGATGAACGGGGGTTCCCCCAGAATCATGAACATCGAATACCCGGTCTTTGTTTTGGTGAGACTGGTTCACTCAAACATGGTTGATTTTTGAGGGAAATGCCTGACTAAAAACCGGGTTGTACCGCCGACTAAAAAGATCTCAAGATAATTCTGTTTTACTATCTAAAACGATGCACGGTGAATGCCTGGGATTTTAGGGTTTAACAGCATTCGGTCTGGTCATCTGGCTCTGCCGGCCGGATATGCCATGGGTCAATTGCGTTTGAAAAAAACAAGTCCCAACTGAGTTGTCTGATAGAGAGAACGGATGAGTACGTGTTCTCAGTTCAACGGTGTTTATCTCATTTTTTATTGAGTGGACAAAGATAACTTCGGAAGATATATGTCATCCCGGAAAAAAAGGAAATGGTTACTGGATGCCTGAACAAAGGCATTCCGTCATTGGGCAGCCCGGTGAAGAGAACATGGCTCATGTAACGGGAAAAGTACGACTATACTTGTATTTCTGTCGCATGAGTCTGGTCAGAACGGTCACTACAACAAGGGAATGTGCCAACAGTCAAGTTTTGAGGAAGTGAGAATAAATGATTAAATCATTCAGGCAATTTACGAACAGGACTGTATTTATCCTGTGCATTGTTATGGTCGTGGCTATCGCTGCCGGTATCGGTGTACCGGTCTGTGCAGGAACAACCGGGAGTAATTCCGTGGCGACCGCTGCGGATCAGGGAACATATACCGTCATGCATTTTACAAAAGACCAGCTGGATGAGATGCAGGGCCAGATCAACGCAGCGCCAAAGTATTCTGCACCCCAGCGGTATCTTACAGTAAAACAATCCTCGGGTTCTACAAACCTGCTTCCTTATCTCCCCTATATCCCATCAGAAAGAAACCAGGGGAATTGCGGAAACTGCTGGGTCTGGGCATCAAACGGGGCCCTTGAGATCGAACATAATGTTAACAATTCGATAAGCGACCGGCTTTCCATCCAGTACTTCAACTCAAAATATGAATATGACACGGGTAAATATGCATGCAGCGGGGGATGGCTGTACACCTTTACAGGCTGGTATAATACGGACAAGTCTCCCATTCCCCTGACAAATACGAATGCATCGTATGGCGATTATTATACCAACGATGGTGAACCAACTGCAGTACCTATCAGTTCCATTGCGACTTCGCCATCCTACTCGCTGAATTCCATGTCTTATTCCACTATTCAAACATATGAGGTGGGAAACACCACCGCCATCACGAATATCGAGTCCGCTCTGGATTCAAACAAAGCCGTTTGGTATTCGTTCTTTTTACCTTCTGCCGGTTGGACAGATTTCAGGACTTTCTGGAGATCAGGATCCAATACGTCCATGTTTGATCCGTCACTCTACAATGCTCAGACTCAGACCGGTGGGCACGCAGTTCTCATTGTCGGCTATGACACCACGGATCCGGCCAACCCGTACTGGATTGTTCTGAACAGCTGGGGCACAACCGCAAACCGGACCGATGGCACGTACCGGCTCAATATGAGTATGAATTACGATGCGGTATATTACTCCAAAGAAGGGACTTCCTATCAGCAGAACACGTTCCAGATCCTGAATACGGAATTCACGGGAACCCCGGCGGCCCCGACCGTCAGCAAAATCTCACCGGCATACGGCCCGATTGCCGGCGGCACTTCAGTTACTATCAACGGGATCGGCTTTACCGGAGCGACCGCAGTAAAGTTTGGCAGCACACCGGCAACCTCGTTTACTGCCGGCACGGCTGACGCCGATTCACAGATCATCGCGGTTGCCCCGGCCGGGACAGCCGGAACCGTTGACATCACAGTTACCACACCCGTTGGCACATCTGCGATATCAGCAGCCGACAAATTTACCTACGAAGGAGGGCCGACGGTAACTACCGAAATTGGTACATTCCGTCCCTCGACCGGGTACTGGTACCTGGGAGCCAAAAGCGATGGAACCGTTGAAAAACCAGTAAAGTTCGGCAAGAATGGCGACATACCCGTCGTGGGAGACTGGAACAATGCCGGTCGCTCCGAGATCGGTGTATTCCGTCCCTCGACGAGTACCTGGTACCTGGACTACAACAATGATGGAACGGCCGATATATCGGTAAAGTTCGGCAAGAGTGGCGACATACCTGTCGTGGGGAACTGGAGCAGCGCCGGGCACACCGGGATCGGCGTATTCCGTCCCTCGACCGGATACTGGTACCTTAATTATAACTTCGATGGAACGGCCGACAAAACGGTGAAATTCGGCTCGAATGGCGATACCCCGGTAGTGCCAGCCATGGGAGACTGGGCGTAAAGGTACCCGGTCAGAATCACTTTTTTTTATTCCGGAAAACCGTGGAGACGTATCGGGGGATTTTTAAACCGGGGTCCTCCGGGTTTTCAGGTCTTCTCCTTCTCGCGGGAACAGCCTTCTCAAACTTGATACGGGTTAAATTATCCACGTGGGAGAGGGGATGTCCATCAATCTTGTTCTTTTTTTATCACGGCAGGACCCCCAGATATACAATGGTACTTATCTCATTTTTTATTGAGTGGACAAAGATAACTTCGGAAGATATATGTCATCCCGAAAAAAAGAAAAAGATAACTGAATGCCTGGACAAAGGCATTCCGTCATTGAGCCGCCCGGTGAAGAGAACATGGCTCATGTAACGGGAAAAGTACGACTATACTTGTATTTCTGTTGTCTGAGTCTGGTCAGAACTGTCACTACAACAAGGGAATGTGCCAACAGTCGAGTTTTGAGGAAGTGAGAATAAATGATTAAACCATTCAGGCAATTTACGAACAGGACTGTATTTATCCTGTGCATTGTTATGGTCGTGGCTATCGCTGCCGGTATCGGTGTGCCGGTCTGCGCAGGAACAAACGGGAGTAATTCCGTGGCGACCTCTGCGGATCCGGGAACATATACCATCATGCATTTCACAAAAAACCAGCTGGATGAGATGCAGCGCCAGATCAACGCAGCACCAAAATATTCTGCACCGCAAGGGTATCTTACATCAAAACAATCCTCGCGTTCAACAAACCTGCTTTCTTATCTTCCCTATATTCCGTCAGAAAGAAACCAGGGCCAGTGCGGAAACTGCTGGGTCTGGGCATCAACCGGGGTCCTTGAGATCGAACATAATGTAAACACTTCAATAAGTGACCGGCTTTCCATTCAGTACCTTAACTCGAAATATCAAAATGACACGGGTCACTATGCATGCAGCGGGGGATCGGCGTCGGGATTTGCAGACTGGTATAATACGGACAAGTCTCCCATTCCCTGGACAAATACGAATGCATCGTATGGCGATTTTTATACCAAAGAAGGTAAACCAACTGCAGTACCCATCAGTTCCATTGCGACTTCGCCATCATACACATTGAATTCCGTGTCTTATTCCGTTGTTTCAACATTTGGAGTGGAGAACTCCACCGCCATCACGAATATCGAGTCCGCTCTGGATTCAAAACGACCCATGTATTATTCTCTCCATTTACCTGATGCCGGATGGACCGGTTTTGATAATTTCTGGGGTTCAGAATCAAATGAGTCCATGTTTGATCCGTCACTCTACAGTGGTCAGGATGACGGAGGACATGCCATGCTCCTTGTTGGCTATGACACCACGGATCCGGACAACCCGTACTGGATTGTTCTGAACAGCTGGGGCACAAACGCAAACCGGACTGATGGCACGTTCCGGCTTAATATGAACATGAATTACAATGCGGTACTTTCTGACGGCAACTCATCATATCAGGAGAACACGTTTTATCTCCTGAATCCGGAGTTCACGGGAACCCCCGAGGCCCCGACAGTCAGCAAAATCTCACCGGCATCCGGCCCAATTGCCGGTGGCACTTCGGTTACTATCAACGGGATCGGCTTTACCGGAGCAACCGCAGTAACGTTTGGCAGCACACCGGCAACCTCGTTTACTGCCGGCACGGCTGCCACCGATTCACAGATCATCGCGATTGCCCCGGCCGGGACAGCCGGAACTGTTGACATCACGGTTACCACACCTGTTGGCACATCTGCGATATCAGCAGCCGACAAATTTACCTACGAAGGAGGGCCGACGGTAACTACAGAAATTGGTACATTCCGTCCCTCGACCGGGTACTGGTACCTGGGAGCCAAAAGCGATGGAACCGTTGAAAAAACAGTAAAGTTCGGCAAGAATGGCGACATACCCGTCGTGGGAGACTGGAACAATGCCGGTCGCTCTGAGATCGGTGTATTCCGACCCTCGACGAGTACCTGGTACCTGGACTACAACAATGATGGAACGGCCGATATATCGGTAAAGTTCGGCAAGAGTGGCGACATACCCGTCGTGGGGAACTGGAGCAGCGCCGGGCATACCGGGATCGGCGTATTCCGTCCCTCGACCGGATACTGGTACCTTAATTATAACTTCGATGGAACGGCCGACAAAACGGTAAAATTCGGCCTGAATGGCGACACCCCGGTAGTGCCAGCCATGGGAGACTGGGCATAAAGGTACCGGTTAAACCAATTTTTTTATCACGGTAACGTGGGCACAGCGCTTGATTATTATTCATGAGGCCGTTTGCATGCCTCAAAATGAGTACCCTGTCTGATAATTATTCACTGCTTTTGAATATTCTGTACAGGCAAATGTTGCACGGGCGATGTTGCACAAACGACCATCATTTATATTCAAAGATTTTATTATGTGTCATAGGTTAGCGTAAAAAAGGAGGCTCAACAATGAAGTTGTTAAAACCAGAGGTCATTCTCGTTGTCGCATTACTTCTAACGATCATGTTTGTTCCGATTGCGGGGGCAACGGGTGATGAATTACATGCAGCCCCTCTCAACCCTGATTTTATCAGTTTTGTGAAGGAAAAATCATATGACTCACAGGTGCAGGGGGACACGCAGGGTCTGGGTCTGGTACCTTCCCCGATATATCGTCCAGATGTCAGTGACGTTCAGATGTTTGCACCAAACGCGGGATACGGCTCTACCAGTTATCCGTCAACATATGACTTACGGAATTACAACAAGGTAAGTCCGGTCAGAGATCAGAATCCATTCGGAACCTGCTGGGCCTTTGCGACATTTGCGTCACTTGAATCCACACAGATGCCCGCCACGCCCACACCTGTTTTTTCCGAGAAAAACCTCGTAAACCTTGCCGGATTTTCCTTGCCGGGTACCCTGCAAGAGGCTGGGGGCAATACGGCGATGTCAGCCGCGTATCTGACGCGATGGAACGGTCCGGTGAATGAAGCAACAGATCCGTATCCTTCGAGCGTATGGACGAGCTCAAGTACCTATTCCCCGGTGATACATGTTCAGAACGTTGTATTTTTCCCCGGTCGCACGAGCCGGACAGATAACGACAACATCAAAGGTGCGCTGACCCGGTGGGGTGCGGTATCCTCATCATTATACTGGCATGCTTCATTCTATAATGCGACCTATACTTCGTTTTATCAGCCTGCTTCAGCTTCGGATACACTGGGTGGTGGTGGGCATGCGGTAACGATTGTCGGGTGGGATGATACCTATGCGGCAACAAACTTCACCACTCCCGCCGATGGTCCCGGAGCATGGATTGTCAAAAACAGTTGGGGTAACACCACATTTGGTATTAAAGGCTACTTCTATGTATCGTATTATGACAAATATTTCGGTTCAGCAATACCCCCAAACCCAAAGGATCCTAAAAAAGATAGTGCGGTGTTTTTAGGAGAAAGCACTACTGTCTCGTCAACTTTCAAGTGTCGGATAAAGGCGGCGTAATTTTACCCTGGCATCTTCAGTCGTAAATTGCCAATTAACCGTTGCAATTTTGTTATTTCTGAATTTCTGCCACGCTGCCACCT
>Ga0172381_10000291_pt1 | contig 61470 bp, 55 predicted proteins | sample Leawel6488metaG_FD_119754 | JGI IMG/M metagenome (GOLD analysis project Ga0172381, IMG submission 119754) | Leachate microbial communities from a municipal landfill in Southern Ontario, Canada - Leachate well 64-88 metaG | ecosystem: Engineered > Solid waste > Landfill > Unclassified | place... | reverse complement strand
TTTTCCGGGTGTTTTGGCAGTATTTTCTCTATGCGCTTGCATACTTTCAATTGGCATTTGGTTCTTTTGCCTGCGCATATGCGATCTCACTCGCTTCTCTTCTGGTCCGCGAAGTAATTATGGCAGGGGTGGTTTTTAATGGTTTGCCCCACACTACCACAGCTTACGACTGTTTCTTTTCGGCAAGGGAAGGCGCATTTTCGTTGTTTTTCCATTTCCCACGCCTAAAAACTTCCATAAAGCCTTATTAATCAGCATGAACCAAGGAAAAACATGGAAATCGCAATCCTGGGCACAGGCAAGATGGGGAGCGCGCTGGCGGTAGGCATCGCCTGCGGAAGCGGGCGAGATTTTGCGCAAGAGCGCAAAACGGGGGCTGAGGCAGAACCGAAGCCTCCGGAGATCGCCTGCGGAAGCGGGCGAGATTTTGCGCAAGAGCGCAAAACGGGGGCTGAGGCAGAACCGAAGCCTCCGACGATTTCTAGCAAGGGAGCAAGGCTCACCCTGTGCGACCATTCCCATGCAAAGGCCGCCGCGCTTGCGAGGAAAATCGGCGCAAAGGCGGCAAGGACGGCAAAAGAGGCTACGGAAGGCGCAGACGCAATAATAATCGCGGTGAAGCCCGATGCGGTTTCCGCGCTTCTGGAGGAGATAAAAAAGGAGCTTGGCGAGACGCTCCTAATCTCCGTCGTTGCGGGCCTTCCCCTCTCGTACTTCAGGAAGCGCGTGCCAAAGAGCTGCCGAATCGCGCTCATAATGCCGAACCTCGCCGTCCAGGTGGGCAAGGGCGCCACGCTGTATTATGCAGAGTCCCATATTGACGCGAGGGAAATAGAGGCGTTGCTTGCGCCCACCGGCATGGTGATAAGGGCGAAGAAGGAGGGGGACATGGACTTTGCCTTCCTTACAAGCTCGGGCATCGCGTTCTTCCTTGCCGCAATCGAGGGCATGGCAAAGGCAGGCGAGGAAAACGGGCTTTCCTATTCCCAGTCGCTTGCGCTTTCAGCAAAGGCCGCCGAAGGCTCGTGCGCGCTGGTGCTGGAAAAAGGCATAAGGCCCCTTGACCTGGAAAGGATGGTGGCGACTGAAAAGGGAATCACCATGCGCGGCCTGTCCGTATTAAAGAAGGCAAAGGTGCAGCAGCGCTTCCACAACGCCGCCAATGCCGTGATAATGGAAGCGAAACGCAGGAGAAGGAAGAATGCCTGATTCTAGATGCCTGCTGCAAACTTCCAAAGCGAGCAGGATTTTATTGCCTTCAGGCGCGGCTCAGAGAAACGAAGCACGCTGTCCCTGCCAATGATGGCATATCTTTTGGTTATTCCGAGTTTTTCCGCCTGCGCGGAAAAAAGCCCGCGCACATCCGATTTGTCCAAGTGCCTGCCGCTTTTCACCTCAAACGCATACAGCCCCTTGCCACTAGGGACCAAAAAGTCAATTTCAGACGAGCGCGAGTTGTGGAAGTATTGCGCCGAAAGCTGGAATGCGGCATCGCATTCTGCGATTTTCCCGGCTTCCGCGCCATTTGAATAGGCAAGGAGAGTGGTGCAGAACGGATAGAATTTTTTGGAGGCAATCTCCATTTTGCGCGCATTTTTCATATAATTGTAAACCTTTCTCACAAGCCTGCTCCTCACCAAAAAATCCATGCACGCGGAAACGGATTTCCTCTCTGCGCCAAAATCCTTGGCAAGGTCTGTATAGTCAATAATCTGGCCCGGGTCCCTCACAACCACGCGGAAAATTCCGGACAGGAGCTCGGTGTCCAGCCCCTCATATCGGCTGTCCTCAAAAATCACCTTGCCCGCCACACTATTCACATATTCCGACGGTTCAATGCCAGAATCAAGCGCAAGATCCGGGTACTGCCTGGAAAGGTAACGGCGGTATTCATCACAGTAGGCATCTTCATCCCCCGAGGCAAGCCCCTCCTTTTTCCTGAAAAGAAGGTATTCCGGGAAGGAAAGCGGCAGGATGAGGAACGAGAGCATCCTCCCGGCAAGGCTTTCCTTCCTGCTTGTGCAAAGCGTGGAACCGCTTATCACCATCTTGATGTTTGGATAGCCGTCATACACCATCTTGATGAACGACTGCCATTCCGAAAGCCGCTCTATCTCGTCAAAAAACAAATAGGGTTTTCCAGTCCCAAGCGGCTCGCCACGCAGCGCTTCGTAGTCCTTAAGCACCTTCAATGGCTCAAGGGGCTTCTCGTCAAAAGAATGGAAAAGGATATCCTTGGGGTTCGCCCCATTCTCAATCAGCCTGTTTATGAGCTGCTTCATGAGCACAGTCTTGCCCGTCCTTCTCGGGCCCTCAAGGGAAAGCACGAGCCGGTTCCCCATCCGGGCCCATAGCTGTGGGAACGCGTGCCGCGTCTGGGGGTAATCGTAGCGTTCCGCCCTCCAATGGCGGTTCTCAAACCGAAGCATCTCTTCCACGTATCCTGTTTTCATCTAAAAGTTTATAAATAAGCTGCCAATAATGTAACAAAGTTGGCAATATTTAATGCCAACAATGTCGTTTTCCAAAAATCAGGATGGCGGGGGGATATTTATCGTCGTGGTATATATCCCTCTGAGGGTTTTCCCTTGAGCTTTACAAGCTCCTTTTCACCCATGCTTTCAAGGTGCAGCTCAAGCGCCTCTTTCAAGTTATCCAAAGCATCACCAATTGTCTTGCCTTGCGAAGCGGCATCCAGCTTAGGGCACCACGAAGTGTATCCTTTGCCTTCAGGGAAAACGACCGCCGAAGCCAATAAACTTTTCATGCGCCTCTCCTCAGCCCGCCCTTCTCAGGAGCGCCTGCCTGCCTTTCTGCGTGAGCTTGTAGAACACAAACTTCTTTCCCGGCGTGGCAACGCGCTCCACAAGCCCGGCCCCGGACAATGCCTGCAAATGTTCCACGACTGCAGCCTTGCTCTTGCCAAGCCTGGTGGAGATGTCCGTCGGTATCTTGTCCGATGAGGCCAATTCCTCCATTATGCCCGCGCGCGTGGGGTGGGAAAGCAGCTTTTCAGTGGCTGCATCAATCGCCGGCTCCTGCCTGCCCTGGAGTATCAGGTAAGACGCCACCAAAACCGCGAGGAAGGCGCCAAGGAGCTGCAGCATCTGGGTAATGCCAATCCCTTCCTGCGGCGCATGCTGCGCCAAGGATGCATCCGCTGCTTTTTCAGACGGCGCGCCCGATATTCCTGTTGCGGCTATTCCCATCCCGTTGTCCTGCATAATCGCGGATCTCGGGCTGGGCGCCTTTGCGCCCTCGCCAGCCCAGGTCCCATTCGCATCGCAATATGCCTCCTGCCCGTATGCCAAGGCAGGCATGGCATCAATATCGCAAACCGTGTAGAATTTCTCATTTGCAGCAAGCCATTCTATTTCCGAGGCAAGGGCGGATGGGCTCTCGCCCGCGCCATAGATGGCAACCGTTACCTTGCCTGCCGAAGAGAATGCAACGAGCGTATAATCGCCGAAATGCCCGTCCATCCCGATGTTTTCGGGCAGGCTTGCCGCGCCCGTGGAAAAAGAGGCAGAGCTTGTAGGGTAGGCAAGCGGAAGCGCGAGCAGCAATAGCACGAGCGGCAATGCATTTTTCATGGTGAAATCAGTGAAAAAACGCATTTAAATCGTTCGGTTTTTGTTTGGCTCGCCGCCAAACAAAAATCTGATGCATTTTGCCCTGGCAAAATGGCACATCGGTTTTCGTCCGGGCGCAAGAACAGGCTACGGCTTTGCAAGCTTTATGTCCGCCGCGGTGACGGTCTTCCTCCCGGCGTGCTTTGCCAGCCTGAGCGCGCGCGCCGAGATGTCGCCGCCGATTTTCTCAAGCATCTCCGCAAGCTCCATTGCCGCGCCGTCGCTCACCCTGCGCGCTCCGGCCTCGCGTATCAGCTTCTCAACAGGCGCTTTTGGAAGTATCACATAATCACTTTGGTAACATCATTGAAATTGAGTTTGGGCTTGAAAGACACCGCGCCACCTAGAGAATGACATTGAACTTTATCTTGGAAGCCCGCTCAACTGCCTGCTTGCCAAGCTTTTCGCTTTCGGGGCTGGCGAAATTGTCCAGAAATTCCCTTGTTTGTTTCTTTGTAAGCTCTATTACAGCTTTTATTTCCCGTGCCATATCAACCATCTGGAAGAATATGCATATTTCAAGACTTAAAGCTTTGCTTTGCCGCCCACACTGGCAAGCCTGCGCACGGGTTTGGCATGGCAGGCCGTTGCTCCACTGGCATGCTACTCCCCTCAAGTAAATAAACCCTGCGCCCCATTTTCCTGCCATGGCACCATTCCTGCGCGAGGGCATCACCCCCCGCGCCTACCAGTCGGCGATTGCCGCCTCCGCGCTCGCGCGCGGGAACACCCTGGTGGTGCTTCCCACGGGGCTGGGGAAGACGCTCGTGGCATTCCTGGTGATGGAAGGCTGCGTCGGCAAGGGGCGCGCGGTATTCCTCGCCCCCACAAAGCCGCTGGTGCGCCAGCACCACAGGACGTTCCTTGAGATGACCAATTTCCCGGAGGCGGACACGGCGCTGATAACCGGCGAAATCTCTCCGAAAAACCGCGAGGGGATGTGGAAGCGGAAAGTGTGCTTTTCCACCCCTCAGACGCTCCAGAACGATTTGAAAAAAGGCAGGGCAACTGCTGGCTTCGCGCTTTGCGTCGTGGACGAGGCGCACCGCGCAGTGGGGAGCTACGCATACACGTACGTTTCATCGGAATGCGCGAAAACCGGCGCGCTCATGCTCGGGCTCACCGCCTCGCCAGGCGGCAACAAGGCCCGGATTGAGGAAATCGTCGAGGCGCTTGGCATAAAGAACATCGAGATACGCACCTCCGAAGACGCGGACGTGCTGCCCTACATGATGCCCCTTGACGTTACATACGTGCGCGTGCCTCTGGGGAAAAGCTTCACGCAGGCGCGGCTTCTCCTCGAGGAAATGCTCCACGAGCTTGCGGACAGGCTCTCGTCGTTCGGCATGCACGTGCCTTTCCGCTCCAAGCGCGCCCTTGTGGAGCTTCGCGCAAGGATACTCCGCATGCCTGAAAAAAGCCGCTACACCGCGCTTTCCTTCTATGCATCCGTATTCAACCTCTCGCACATGCTGGAGCTTATCGAGACGCAGGGGCCAGGCCCCTTCCTTTCCTATGTGGGCAAGATGGAGGCAAGGGAAGACACGAAGGCGCGCCATCGGATATTCGCGGACAGGCGCTTTGCCGAGGCGGTGCAAATCTGCCAGTCCGCCGAGGCGCACCCCAAGCTTGTGAAGCTCTCCGAGCTTCTATCTGCCCCGGCGGCAAAGGGCGAGAAAACGCTGGTGTTCGCGCAATACCGCGACTCGGTGAAGGCGATAGTGGAATACCTCCGCGCAAAGGGGTTTTCCGCCGAGCGCTTCGTGGGCAAGAAGGAAGGCGTGACCGCCGAGGAGCAGAGAAAGACCATCGAGCGCTTCTCGCGCGGGGAATTTTCCGTGATGGCGGCAACGTCCATCGGCGAGGAGGGGCTGGACATCCCGTCCGTCGACACCGTGGTGTTCTTCGAGCCAATACCTTCCGAAATCCGCTCCATACAGAGGAGGGGCAGGGCGGGAAGGCTGCGCGCAGGCAAGGTGGTCGTATTGGTCGCGGAAGGCACGCGCGACGAGGGGCATTTGCAATCGTCAAGGAAGAAAGAGGAGAACATGAAGAAAATCGTGGGGAGGATGAAGCGGCAGTTTGCACATTCAACCGGGCAGGCGTTGGCCCCTTCCGGCGCTTTGCAAACCGCGGCCCCGCCTGCCAGGAAAAAGAGGAAAGGGGAGGCGCAGAGCAAAATCACCGATTTCTGATTGCGCGCCCCAGCACCTTTTAATTCTATTTTGCCTTTTTCCTGCCATGGAAACGCAAAAATGGCACTCGCTTGCGCTTGAGGACGTGTTCCGCGCGCTTGGCTCTGAGCACTCCGGCCTGTCCGGGGCCGAAGCGGAAGCCCGCCTGGGCAAGTTCGGGCAGAACAAGTTCGCGGAAATAAAGCGCGACCCATGGTATGCCATGCTCCTGAAGCAGTTTTCCTCCCTCCCGATAATAATGCTCATAGCCGCGGCTGCAATCTCGTTCGCAATCGGCTTCACCCTCGACAGCAACAAGCTCCTTGACGGCGCGGCAATCACCGTCGCCATATTGCTCTCGGTCTTCTTCGGCTTTTTCCAGGAGTACAAGGCGGAAAAGGCGATGGAGGCCCTCAAGCGCATGGTGACGCAGCGCTGCGTGGTGGTGCGCGCGGGCAAGGACGTGATGATAGACTCCACCATGCTTGTGCCCGGCGACGTGGTGGTGCTTGAGGAAGGCAGCCGCGTGCCTGCCGACATCCGCCTGATAGAGTCCACCAATCTCGCATCCAACCAGTCCATGCTCACGGGCGAGTCGCGCCCGAGCGCCAAGGAGCCCTGCGCGCTTCCCCAATCCGCTGTGCTTTCCGAGAGGAGGAACCTGCTGTTCTCCGGCACCACGCTGGTGCGCGGGCACTGCCGGGGCATCGTGGTGGAGACCGGGATGCACACCGAGTTCGGGAAGATTGTGGGCTTTGTGGCGCAATCCGCGGACAAGGAGACCAACCTGCAAAAGAGCCTGGCAGAGCTTTCAAAGGTATTGGGCTACGCAGGCCTTGGGTTCGCCCTGGTGTTTTTCGTGATAGGCATGATGCGCGGCGAATCAGCCGTGGACATGTTCGTGGTGGCGGTCACATTGGCCGTCGCGGTAATCCCCGAGGGGCTTCCCACCGTGCTTGCAATCACGCTTGCAATAGGCGTGCAGAAAATGGCGCACAAGAACGCCATAGTGCGCAAGATGCCCTCTGTGGAGACATTGGGCTCGGCGACGGTAATCTGCACGGACAAGACCGGCACAATCACCCAGAACAGGATGATGGTGCAGGAAATCGCGCTTGCTGAAAAGGCGTATGAGCTTGGCGGGGGCAGCCGCCTGCATTCGGCATTCGAGCGCGATGCCGTTTTCCGCCGCGCAATCGAAGTGATGTCATTCTGCAACAACGCGATAATCGTGGAGGAGGACGGGGAGAAAAAGCCGTCCGGCGACCCCACGGAAACCGCGCTCCTTTCTGCGGTCTTCTCCTGCTGCGGCAATGCAAGGCCTGCAAGGTCGTCCCACGCGCAGCTTGCCGAGATTCCATTCGATTCCGAGCGCAAGATGATGAGCTCGGTCAGGCAATACGGCGGCAAGCGCATTGCGTTCGTGAAGGGCGCGCCCGAGCGCGTGTTCTCCCGCTGCAAAAAAATAATGCTCCAGGCGGGCGAAGCCGACCTCTCGCCAAAGTGGCGCAAGAAAATGGCTGGCGACGCGCAGTCCATGTGCGAGGACGGCATGCGCGTGCTTGCGCTCGCCTACAGGCCCGTCGGGAAAAAGGGGAAGTACACCGCGCAGAACACCGAGCGCGACCTGGTGCTTGTGGGGCTTGTGGCTATGGAAGACCCGCCCCGCCCCGAAGTGCCAAACGCCATCGCGCTTTGCAAGTCCGCAGGCATCCGCGTGGTGATGCTCAGCGGCGACTCATTGCCCACCGCGCGCGCGATAGCGTCCCGCGTCGGGCTGCTTTCGCCGGGGCAGAACGCTTACGACAGCAGCGAGATTGACGGCATGTCCGACTCGGAGCTCAAGGAGGCAATCTATTCCGCAGGCGTGTTCGCGCGCGTAACGCCTGAGCAGAAGTACAGGATAGTCGAGGCATTCATGAAATGCGGCGAGGTGGTGGCGGTCACCGGGGACGGGGTGAACGACGCGCCTGCAATACGCAAGGCGGACATAGGCATTTCCATGGGCATCACGGGCACGGACGTCACAAAGGAAGTCTCCGACATCGTGCTTACCGACGACAACTTCGCATCCATCATGCACGCGGTGCGCTACGGCAGGACGACCTACAACAACATAAAGTCGTTCGCGCGCTACCAGATTTCCACCAACGTCGCCGCGCTCCTCCTAATGTTCGGCACGCCCGCGCTCGGGCTCCCGACCCCGCTCCTTCCCCTCCAAATACTGTGGATAAACATCATGGTGGACGGCCCGCCGGCTCTCGCGCTCGGCGCGGAGCCGCCCAAGCACACCGAGATGGACGTGCCCCCGCGCAGCCCGAAGGAGAGGTTCCTGAGCAGGAACCTTCTCATATCCATTTTCTTCCTTGGCTCCACGATGGCGCTGCTTGCATTCATTGTGTTCTCCTACTACCAGGCGTTCATGCCTGAAAAGTCGTTCACCGCCGTGTTCACGCTGTTTGTCTTCCTTCAGCTTGCAAACGCCATGAACTGCCGCTCTGGCAAGCACTCGGTGTTCACGCGCTTTTTCGGCAACCCATACCTTCTTGGCGCCATCGCGCTCTCCGTCGCGCTCCAGCTCCTCATAATCTATTATGCGCCGCTCGAGGCGGTTTTCAAGACCGTGCCGCTCGAGGCATCCGACCTTGCCCTGCTAGTGCTCGCCTCCATGGCGCTGGTAGGCGTTGAAGAGATGAAAAAGAAGTTCCTTCCCAAGACCACGGCATATTAGGCGCGCAGAGCCACGGCTGCGTTTCCTGCCTTTCGCATGTGCCCTGGCGCGCCGGCATTTCCTGCCTAGTGCCGCAACCGCGCTGCCTGTGCCTGCCTCCTTATGCAAGCCTCGCCCGCTCTTCAGGCAAGCCGCCACGTTACACGCGGGCGCTGGCCCTGCGCCTGCGGGAACGCCTGCGCCAGCTTGCTGCGCCCTGTCAAATAAGCAAAAGATGTCTCCTTCCCAAGGGGGCTGAAAGCCATCTTCGCCTCAATGTCAGTTCTGCTCGGCACCCTCTTTTGCTCAAGCGCGAATGCCGCCGACTCGCGGACCGCCGCGCAGAGCCTCCTGTTCCCGGCAATCTTCCCAAGCGTGCTCAAGTCGTCATGCTCCACGCACTTCTTGATTATCTCCATGCAAACCGGTATGAGCGCCTTCTCAACCCGCGAGAGCGGCTTGAGCTCATAAACATTGAGCCCTGTTTTCTCCTTGAGAAGCACGTACTTCTTCCCGTCATAGCCAAGGAATTTCTCCTCCGCCTTCCCATTTTCCAAAAACGAGCTTACCACGCAGGAATCGATGATTTTTGCCTGCCTTGATATTTCCTCCGGGGTTCCGCCGACACTGAAGGCAAACTTCGGCCCTGCCATGTAAGCCACCAGGTCATATGCAACCCTCGCGTTCCCATACTGCTTGATGAGCGATTCGCTGCCCCTCACAATCGTTGCAGCCACCTGCCGCCTCAACTTGCCTGACGTGGCGCAGAGCATGTCGGCCAGCGCCTTCTGCGCCTCCATTTTCGCCTCAAGCGGGAAAACAAGGCGCTCCCCCAAATATTCCTGTTCGAAGTTCATTTTGCCGAACGGGGCGCGGTGCGCCTGCGCGCTGTAAATCTCTGCCGTGAAAATGAAGCCGTTCCCCACGCTTGGCCATCCGTATCCCTCGCTGGAAACCGCCCTGCAGCACACGATGTCCGAAAGGTTCTGCGCAATCCGCGCCACTTCAGCCTTGCCCGGGCTTTGCAGCATCGGCATAATCCCTGAATAGCCCCTGACAAATTTCATGCCTTCGCTAACAAGCATCCCATACGCCTCAGCGGGCTCGCGGGGTCCATCGGTATCTTTGCTGGTTGTTTCAATAATCATATTGCGTCACCTGCAGCACCAATTGTGGTAATAAGGGTTTATATTTGTTAGTGTTTGCCCGGGCGCGGGCGGTTTGCAGCCTCCGCCGTCCTCCATCCAAAAGCAAGGGCTACTCTTCCCTTTTCATTTTCGCAAGCACTGCCTTTGCGCGCTTCTGCGCCTCTCCCTCGCCCAGTTGCACCAGCACCGCGCCCTCGTTGGGCTGGCCGTAGATGAGCGTGCCCTGCTTCGCGCGAGCCATCACCAAAAGCGCGGACAGGTCGTCCTCGCCGAAAACAAGCACCGCGCCCTTCCCGTCGTCAAGCACGCGCTTCACCGCGATTTCAAGCTCCTCGCTTATCGCGCCGGCGCCCGAGAGCACCACGAACGCCGCCTTGGCGTGGGGCGCGAGCTTCTTCTTCATCTCGACGGGGATTTCCTCGCGCTTTATCTTGAAGTCGAAAATCAGGATGTCCGGCGCTATCCCCGCGTCGATGAGGTCTATTGCGCACTGGTCGCCCACGCTTACGAGCGGGCGCGCAGCCTTCCTCGCAGCCTCAATAACGGCACTGCCGCTGAGCAATTTTCCAAAAGGCTTCCTTACCTCGCCGCGCATCCCTTCAGGAAGGATAAGCATGGGATTACTCCAGCACCTTGCTCGTGCCGTCTTGCTTCCCAACTATGGCGGCGACATTCCTCGAGGTGAAAATTCCGCTGTCCACCACGCCTGGCATCTTCACGATGTCCTGCTCCAGCTTCTCAGGGTCAGGAATATTCTGGAAATCAGCATGCAATATGAAATTCCCGTTGTCCGAGACGAACTTCCTCCCATTGTCCATCCTCGTGGGGGCGGACTTTGCGCCCAGGCCCACAAGCTCGCGGCGCACCGGCTCCTCGGCAATCGGCATCACCTCGACAGGCACGATGCCGGACAGCCGCTTCACCAGCTTGCCCTCGCCCACCATCACGTAGAACCTGCGCGCGCGGTAGTCCACTATCTTTTCGCGCACCAGCGCCCCGCCCAGCCCCTTGATGAGGTTGAGTTTCGGGTCCACCTGGTCTGCGCCGTCAAATGCGGCGTCCAGATTGTCTATGGTGTCAAAGCCGGCAAGCGTCAAGCCGAGCTTTTTTGCCTGCTCTTCGGACGCGCGCGAGGTGGCGATGCACGCCAAATCCATGTCTTCCTCGCTGTTTGCCTTTCCGAGCAAATCTATGAAAACCTCGGCGGTGGAGCCTGTGCCAAGCCCTATGCACATTCCCTTCTTCACGAATGAGAGCGCCTTTTGCGCCGCTGCCTGCTTTGATTTGTCTGCCATGCTGGAAAATAAGCCGCGAGCATTTTTATTCCTGCTTCCCATCAGATGGAGCGGAGGATGTCCGCCTTGGTTATTATGCCGGCAATCCTGCCCTTGTCGCTCACCAGCACCGCAGGATGGTGGCGCAGGAGCGCTGCGACAGCCGATACCGGGGTTGCGGGGAGCACTGACGGGAAAGGCTCGCCCATGGCATCCTCCACGCGCATCCTCTTGATGTCATCCCCGCGTGAAAAGCAGGAAAGCAGCCCCTCCTCGGTCAGGCTGCCCACGACCTGCCCGCCGCGCACGACGGGCAGCTGCGAAATCGCCTTTTTCCCCATCGCCGATGCGGCAAGGTGCAGCGCGTCGCCGGGCGCCACCGACTCCACACCAGCATGCATTATGTCGCGCGCCCTGCCCTCGCTGCCGGAAGCGGCCAGCTCCAGCGCCTCGACTATCCTTTTCACTTTGGAATAGGCGGCATCCACGCTGCCAGCCTCTATCTTCGCCACAAGCGACTGGGAAACCCCCGCCGCGCGCGCAAGGGCGTGCTGCGTCAGGCCGAGCTTCCTCCTTTGCGCGCCAATCCACATTGATTCTTCCATGGCAGGAATATTCCAGAACAGTTTTTATTCCTATGTGACCTACTTCAGCAGCTCGCCGACCAACGGATACTTTTCGGGGATGTCCTTCCTCTCGTGGACGTACAGCGCGGTTCCCGGGCTCTTTCCAATAAGGATGGCGAGCTTCTCCGCGTCCCCGCCTGAGCGGGCGACCAGCCCCTGCAGTATCCTGTCTGCCCTGGGCTCGTACTTCTCAAGGTATCTGTAAGCATCCAACGGGCCGCGCACATTGCCCCCGACTGAAAAAATGCCTGCCTTGCCCCTTGCGTTGTCTGACTGCGACTGGATTGCGAGCCAGAGCCTCTTCTGCCACGTGTTCCCGACCCTCACCCTCTGCAAGTCCTGATTGAAAAGCGTGTCTATCTTCGGCGGGGAGTTTTTCGTGGCCGGCCCGCACCTACAAACTACGTCAAACACAAACATCACCTGCCATTTTCCACTCCTTACTGTTTTTATAACTATCTGCAACATTTATTCCGATGGGAATCGTCGTGTAAAAAGAAGCAAAAAGTGCCAAGGGTGTGATTTGAACACACGACTTCCAGATTTCTCCGGTTGCTGGTTTCAGGGAACAGTTTCCCCGCGTTGCCTTTGTATATCATCGTGCGCGGGCGCGCACTCATCACTCATCGATTTCCCGCCTGCAATGCGCAGTTGGGTTCTATGAGTCTGGCACTCTAACCAAATTACCCTGCGGAAGTGCCTGCACTTCCACATCTGAGTTACCTTGGCACAATTCGGGTATTTGAGAAGGAAGGATTAAAAATGGGGTTCAGCAGCCTTCGGGCTAGGGGCGGTTGGTTGGGAGCGGCAGGTAGTAGCCTGCCTTCTGTTTCAGACGGCATTGGACTGAGCGGCACAAAGGCCTTGCACCGCGCACGGCATCGCTGCACGGGCCGTTTCAACCCGCGTTGCGCATCTCCTTGCGTCATCTTCATCTGCGCAGGCGGTTCTGTCGTTTCTGTTCCCGATGTCCCCTTAAGGGACAGCGACTCTTGCGGTGGGCAGAACTTCCTCCGTCGGCGCTTGCGCGCCTTGGTAAGCCGTCCTTCCGCCGCTCCCGCTACCGTTCCTGTTGTGATTGGATAAAAAGCTTTGCCTCAGTCGCCGCTTCCCTTGTTGAGCCTGGAAAGCAGGACAAATACCATGACTGCCGAAATGAGGCCTGCGGCGTACGGCACCCACATCTCATCGAGCCCGGCGCGCGTGTCGTTCCACACGTACGCTATCGCATAGCCTACTCCCAGCGCCACCAGTACCTTGGCGAAGCTTATCAGCGCCCTCATCTTGTCAGATGCCATACTGCGCTTTTTCCATTAAGGGTTAAAAGCCTGCCTTCGAACACACAAGAGGGGGATGAAATGGGATTCCATTACGTGAGTGTAGCAGGGCTTGCGCTTATCGCAGCCGCATGGTGGCTGCAGTACAGGAAAATGTCGCAAGGCAGATTGGAAGTCACGCGCGAGTTTGCCATTTTCCAGGCGGCAGGCGTCGCCCTTCTCGTAATGGACGGCTTCCTGGGCGGCGCGTACGACCTTGCAGCAATGAACCTTGTCACGTGCGGCGGCGCGCTCCTCGTCCTTTCCAAGGCTAAGGGGTAAGGAAAAAGAAAACGGGCTTTTTGCCCTGCAAAAAATGTTTCCACTTTTTCTTCTGAAAAAATGAAAATGGACTCGGGGGGATAATCGGACCTTTTCCGTTGACGCTTTTCGAAGCGTCGAAAAGGGTCATTCGAACCCCCAGCCTCCTGCACTCCGGAGACTGCTGTCTCCGTCGCGCCTTTTCGCCGCGCGAAAAGGCTGTGCCATGCAGGCGCGCTACCGTTGCGCCATTCGCGCCATTGGAAGCCATTTCCGGAAAGAACGCGCGCCCTCCCACGCCAGAAACAGAACACAAGGTTCGCGTAAACGTGTCCTTGGGTAAAAGTGTGTATAATAACGCCAAAAGGCATGGTCTGAACCTAAGCCACCTGTGTAACTCCTTTCTAGCGTTCCACGTCGGCAATAAAGAGAATCTTGAGTGGACTCGGGGGGATTCGAACCCCCAGCCTCCTGCATGCCATGCAGGCGCGCTACCGTTGCGCCACAAGCCCAAAAACGAAAGAAAAAAACTTTAGGCAGGCGAGATGTAGACGACAGAGTCGCCGCGCAGGAGCACGGTCCCGATGCCGCGCTTTACCTCGCCATTGGCAAGCTCTTCCGCCTTCTCAAGCACGATGTTCATGTGCACGTCGTATGAGACCATGAGCCCGCGGATGTCGCGTCCTCCCTTGAGCCCCACCACAACGTTGTTGTTGAGCGCTGCATTCAATATGTCAAACGGCCTTTTTTCAGTCATTAACCCCACCTCCTTATGAAAAATTCCTAAAAGGGAATCTTTCAGCAGCGGAGCCTCTCGGGCCCCGCTCAAAAAACCAAATAGGGTGCGTCTTTTCAGTTGGGAAACGTTTTAAACCTGCACCGTCATCTTTCAAGCGGTGGGATGGTGGACTCTTTCACTCAAAGCGAGCAAAACATCCTTTCTCAGTTCTGCACCAGCACCACGTCTGACGTTTTCTGCCTCATGAACCTTCCCGAGGCGGTAAAGGGCGCGCTTTTCTCCCGCTACTCCCGCTCATCAAAGTCGCTTCGCCGCGTGTTGCTTGACGAATTCATACTGAACCCGGAATCCGGCTTTGACGCCATCGTCGGAGAGGTGAAAAGCCGCGGGGAGTCGCAAATCGTGGCCACGAAAAAGGCGGAAGATTTCTATGACAGGGTGCTTGTGGGCTATGGCGACGACTCGGTTGCGGAGCTTGGCGGCGCGCACCTCGCCGCGGAGAGCATCTCCATGCTCGCCGCAAAATTCATGCAGGACTCGCGAATCGGCATCTCCCCGCTTGAAAAGTCCACGCGCTATGTCTATTTCGACCAGAAAATCGGCGGGAAATACCGCTACCTGCGCGAGGAAAAAATAATGTCGTCCCGCTTTGCGGAGCGCTACGCCGAGGCATGCGACCTCCTCTTCGATGCCTACGCCATGCTCATCCCCAGGCTCGCAAAAATGGAGGAGGAAAAGAACCCGCGCGCGCCGGACGTGAGCGAGCGCGCGTACGCCGCCACCATCCGGGCAAAGGTGTGCGACCTGCTGCGCGGCATCCTTCCAGCCGCAACACTCACCAACGCCGGCTTTTTCGGCAACGGGCGCGCGTTCGAATACCTTCTTGCAAAGATGTATGCTTCCCCCCTGTCCGAAATGCGCGCAATCGCGCCGCAGGCGCAGTCCGAGCTCGGCAAGGTCATCCCCTCGTTCGTGAAGCGCGCGAACGACAGGTACGGCAGGGAAATGCAGGCGTATTTCATCGAGAACCGCAGGCAGCTCGCCGCCCTCGCTTCCAAGCACGCAGCGGCGGCTTCACCCGACTCTTCAAGCACCGCGCTCGTGGAATTCGATTTCGACGCCGAGGACAAGGTGCTGTCCGCCATCATCTTCCCGCAGCTGCACTGCTCCTACGAGGAGGCGCAGGCAATCGCCAAGCGCCTGCCGCCTCAGGAGCGCGCCGCGCTCCTGCGCGCCTACATCGGCACGCGCGCGAATCGGCGCCAAAAGCCAGGCAGGGCATTCGAGAACACGTTCTATACTTTCGCAGTCACCGGCAACTTCGGCATGTACCGCGACCTCCACAGGCACAGGATGATGAGCCAAGAGCGCCAGCTTCTCACCACCGCGCATGGCTTTGACATGCCGCAGGAACTGGTTGACGCAGGCTTTGACAAGCAAGTTTCTGACGCGCTTGCGCCTGCCGAGGCGCTTTTCCGCGAGATGGAAAAGGAAATGCCCTATGAAGCGCAGTACGTCGTGCCGCTGGGCTTCCGCATGCGCTGGTACATGAAAATGAACCTGCGCGAGGCATACCATTTCTGCGAGCTTCGCTCCATGCGCCAGGGGCACCCGGATTATCGGAAGGTCGCGCAGGACATGCACGCGCTCCTCCAGAAAACGCATCCGCTCCTTGCATCGGGCATGAAATTCGTTGACCACGAAAGCTACGCGCTCGAGCGGCTTGAGGCCGAGAAGAAAATAGACAGGAAGCTTGAGCAGCTGGGGCAAAAGAAAAATTAGGCAGGCGGCAGACAGTATTTCATCCTGGTTTATCCTCCCGCCATATTGCTAAAAAACAGTCTCAAATAGTCTCCTCAGAAGTGCTTCAAAATCCGCTCTCTTACCAGCAGTTTTCAATGAATTCTGCTGCCACACCAGCAGTTTTTTAATATTAAGCCCCCCATCACTCTCATGGCAGTGCCAACCACGAAGGAAATAATGGATTATTCGCCTTTCAACACGGGCGGATTTGAGGAAACGCCAAAATTCAGGCGCAACATCTATGCCTCGCTTGAAAAGGCGGCTGCCGGCAAATACATCACGGCACTGAGCGGGCTGCGCAGGGTGGGGAAGACGGTGCTTCTCAAGCAGCTTCTCCAAAAAAAGGGCGGTGCGTATTTCTCATTTGACGAGCAGAAATACTGGAACACGGAAAGCCTATCCGCCGTGATTGAAACTTTTTTGGACCATGGGTTTTCCACAATCGTGCTTGACGAGATTGGCAATGTGGAGGATTGGGCTGGGACTCTCAAGAAGCATTATGACAGAGGCAATGCGAAATTCCTCATAAGCGGCTCGGCGTCATTGAAGATAAAGAAGGGCAGGGAAAGCCTTGCAGGAAGGATGTTTGAGTACCATGTGCCGCCTTTCCAGTTTGACGAATACTTGGCAAAGAATGGGCGGGCACAGGCAGTTTCATCAATATGGAAAATGCGCGCGCATCCCGGCGAGCTGCCGCAATTTTTGATGGCCGGCTCGTTCCCCGAAATCCACAACGAAGCGCCCGAGGCGGCAAGAAAATACGTCTCCACGCTTGCCGACAAGGCGGTTTTTGAGGATATCCCAAACAGGTTTGGCATAGAGCACCGCGCAAAGCTGGCCGACCTCCTGAAATATTGCGCGACTTTCTCGGCGTCCCTGTATTCCGAGTCAGGCATATCTTCCACACTGGGCATTGGCAGGAGCGCGGTTTCGGATTACATTTCCTACCTGGGCCAAAGCTACCTTGCCGGCGTGCTTTTGGAGGAAGGCTCGCTTGCCAGCGCGCTTAAGAAGACAAAAAAACTGTTCATTTCATGCCCATCCCTTTACTGGGCTCTTTCCGACTCATACTCCGAAGGCGCATCTGCCGAAGTGGCGGTTTATGACCGGCTTTGCGCATGGGGCGAGATGCCAAAGTTTTACCGCGATTACCAGAAGCGCGAAGTGGACTTTATTGTGCGTGGCGTGCCGATGGAAGTCAAGTTCAGGAACCAGATAGGCGCGCAGGACTATTCAACGCTTCTCTATTACATGGAAAAGAAAAAGGCCGCTTTTGGCATAATGGTGACGAAAAGCGCTTTTGATGAGAAAAAGATTGAAGGCAGGCGCATACTGCAAATCCCGCTTTCGGTATTCCTTTGTGCAAAAGACTTTAGCGCGCTTCTTGTTGCCTGATTTCCTAGCCAGCCGGCATTCCTTTCAGCCCGAACCAGTCGCCAAGCACTTTTCCCACGAGATAGCCCACAAGCGCGGCGAGCATGCCGACAGCCGCCATCTCAATGCCGCTTTTCAGCCCGTTGCCAACAGTGATGCGCGCCTTGTACACGCCGGCTCCGAACAGCACGAGCGTGGAAAGCAGGAGCGAGGGGACGAGCGCGTCTGACACGGATAGGAAAATGAACGGGATAAGCGGCAGGAGCGAGCCGATAAGCGCCGCGCCGCCCACTATCGCGGCGGAGCGCAATGGCGCGGCAGGCTCCGGGGGCGTGAGCCCAAGCTCCTCAGCCATCATCATGGACAGCCACATCTCCGGGTTGGAGCATGTGTTCTCCACCATCTGCGAAAGCTTCTTGCCCCGGTATCCCTTCCGCATGTAAATTAGCCGTATTTCCTCGGTTTCGATGTCGGGCAGGTGCTCCATCTCCCATTTCTCGTTCTCAAGCTCGCGCTTGTAGTGGTCCTCATCCGCGCGCGCGGAGGCATAGGCAACCGCCGCCATGGAGACTGACTCCGCAAAAGTGGCGACAAGCCCTGCGATGAGCACCACGAACCTGTCGTTTGTCGCCGATGCCACTCCCAGAACTATGCCCAATACGTTGACAAGCCCGTCCTGCCCGCCCAGTATGACGTCCGAGAGTAGCGCGCCCGCGCCGCCCTTCATTTTCCTTTCCTTGTCAAGGTGCGCCTGCGCCTTGGCGGAAAGCCTGGCAACGTCCGAGTCTTTGTCTTCCATCGCTTCACTTCAGGACGGAAAGCTTCTTCCCGACCTTCTCGAATATCGCGAGCGCGTCGTCCAAGTCCTGCTTGCTGTGCGCGGCAGTGACCATGAGCCTGATTCTCGCCTTGCCCTGCGCAACCATGGGGAAGACAATCGGGAGCGCGAACACGCCCTCGTTGAAAATCCCCGTGGCAAAGTCCTGCGCAAGCTTGGATTCCCCGAGCATGATGGGCGTAATCGGGGTTTCGGACTCGCCAGTGTTGAAGCCCATCCTCTTCAGCTGGCGCTTGAAGTATTTTGTGTTCCTCCAAAGCTTCCTCACCAGCCTGTCGTCAGCCTCCAGAAGCTCGATGGACGCCTTGCATGCCGCAACCGTTGCAGGCGGGGCGGAGCCGGAGAGCAGGAAGGTGCGCGCCTTGTTCTGCAGGAAATCGTAAAGCGCCTGCGAGCCTGACACGTAGCCGCCAACCACGCCGAAGCCCTTGGAGAACGTGCCCATCTCGCACTCTATCTTCCCCTCAAGCTTGAAGTGCGAGACAATCCCCCTGCCGTGCTCGCCCAGCACGCCGTCGCCGTGCGCGTCGTCCACGTAGGTGAACGCGCCGTACTGCTGCGCCAGCTCGTGTATCCTGTCCAGGGGCGCGATGTCGCCGTCCATGGAGAACACGCCGTCGGTTATGATGAATATCTTCTTGTACGTGCCCTTTGCCTTGGCCTCGCGGAGCACGCGCTCAAGGTCTTCCATGTCCTTGTGCTTGAAAATCGCGCGCTCGCACTTTGACAGCCTCACGCCGTCAATGATGCTGCCGTGGTTGAGCGAGTCGGATATCGCCAGGTCGCCCTCGACGACAAGCTGCGGGAGCGCGCCCGAGTTTGCGGCAAAGCCCGTCTGGAAGTAAAGCGCCGCCTCGGTGTTCTTGAAGCGCGCGATTGCCTTCTCCAGCGAGATATGGAGGTCCTGCGTGCCTGCGATGGTGCGCACCGAGCCCGAGCCGACCCCGTACGCGCGCACCGCGTCAATCGCCGCCTTTTTCAGCTTCTTGTTGTTGGAAAGCCCGAGGTAATTATTCGAGCAGAACATGATGACGTCCTTGCCCTCGACCTTCGCGCGCGGGATGGACGGGCCCTGCAATTGGCGCAGCTTCCAGTCCAGGCTCTTCTCGCGCAGGGCATTGACCTCTGTTGTCAGGTACTCGTCAAGTTTGGATGCCATATTTTCACCTTTTTTTGTAGTGGAATTTCTATAATTCCACTGCTGAAAAACTTCTCTGGAAGTTTTTCATCCGGGAAAACAGGCAGACTCCCCGAAGGGCTTCTGCCCGTTTGGCCTTGGCTGGAATTCAGAGTTAGGCATTAAAAGGCTGCTTTTATTTCCAACGACTATTGCCGAACCATCTCCACCGGCATGCCGCCCTGCGAACAGTTATAAGCAGAATACGGCGCAATTTTTCCGGTTTTCATGCGCCACTTCATACGCTTCTACTCCGGCGAGGGCAAGCCCACGATATTCTTCCGCGCGCCCACTTCCGGGTTTGGCACGCTCGTGCTCTCCGGCGCGCAGGACATAAATTTCTCCGACCAGCCCTCATGCATAGGCTACAAGGCGCCGGACGGCTACCACGAATGCAGGAACGGCGCGATACACACGCGCCAGTGCCCCACATGCGCGGCGCTTGACATGTCCCGCGCGTACACCAAGGGGGATTTTTCCGGCTATCCCGGCGTCTACGAGGCAGCCAAGAAGGAGGAATACATCCTCTACTTGGCGGGATTTGGCGAAAAGATACTCAAGTGCGGCGTCACGCGCCTTGAGCGCTTCGAGTCGCGCATGCGCGAGCAGGGAGCGGACTTTGGCTGCATAATCGCGCAATTCACCGGCCCTGACAGGGTGTATGCGGCGGAATCGTCGGTCCAGTCCCGCTTCATGTTCTCGAACTCGGTGAGGATTTCGCAGAAGCTCCGCCTGCTGGAATTCGACAAGGGGGAGGCGCGCGAGAACTTCGCAAGCGCAATCGAGCTTGTGAGGAACTCCGGCGCGGTGCCCGACTTCACCCCCAGCATCCGCGATTTCTCCGAGTTCTACCCGCGCGCGGTGCGCGTGGAGGAGACCCACACCATAGTAGGGGAGATACTCGGCGCAAAAGGCGAGATACTGCTTTTCAAGTCGGGGCATGGCAGGCACTTTGCAGTGAACATGAGGAAGAAAGTGGGCACCTTTTTCTGACTAGCGTATCGGCGCGTACATCTTGGAAGGCGAGCGCAGGAAGTGCGTGGATATGAAGTTGCCGGTGTGGAAAGCAGCAAAGTTCCAATATCCCCACTTGCGCACGCGGCGCATCGAGATGAGCACTATCGCGTTCCCGGCATAGGCGAACTTCCCCTGGTGCATGAGCTTCATGCCCAGGTCGGTGTCTTCCGAAGTAGTGAGGCGGGGGTTGAAGCCGCCGCATTTCTTGTACGCTTCAGCGCGCGCCGCGACATTGTCGCCGTTCACGTATGCAAGCCCTATGCTGTTGAGCACTGCGGCGAGGAAATTGAGTATTCCCGCCCCGATTTCCTCCACGAACTTGCCTTCCAGGGGCTTTACGCTCCCCACCGCCCATGCCACTTTCTTGTCCTCGAAAGCATCGTAGATATTCTGCAGCCAGCCTTGGCAGGGCTGGACATCGGAACTCATGAAAGCATAAATCCTGCCGCGCGCCACCTTTGCAGCGGAATACCTGCCGCCTGATGCGGTGCCGAATTTTTCCTCGACAACGCGCGCGCCGTAATCGCGCGCAATCTTCTGGGTGTTGTCCGTGCTGTTGCCGTCGCCCACGATTATCTCATACGTGCCTGAGAATTTTTGCCGCCTTATTGCGGCAAGGCATGCGCCGATGTATCTCTCCTCGTTGTAGGATGGCACTATCACAGACACGTCTATTTTTTTCACCATAAAAGCACCTACAGCAATCCTGCCCCGTCCTGTGCCGTCTTTGCCTTGAGAAGCATAAAAGGCTTGCGGGGAAGGCTCAGCGCGGCATCCGAGAACAGCGTGTGCCCGAGCATTGCCATGCTTGCGCGCGGGTTCGACTCCATCTCCGGCGTGCACCATGCCGCCAGGCCCGATTTCTGCGCAAACTGCCTTGACGCCATCACAAGCCCGTTCCAGCTTTTGTCCCCGAAAAGCGCGTCAAGCGCCTCCTCGCCGGCGGCATTCACGATTTTTTTCCACTCGGGGGACCTTATCACGCTCGATGTCTTTATCGGCGTGTAGAATGCGATTTCAAGCTCCTTTTCCTCGAAAGGCAGGGCAAACGGCTTCTCGGACGGGCTTCTCCGCGCAATCATGCCGCCCATCGCCTCGGCATCCACGCCCGACAGGCCAGTGCCGCACTCCACGTCGGCATCGTGCGCGATTTTTATGCACTCCTCCCGCGAGAAGCCGGTGCCCAAAAGCCCGTTGAGCGCAAGGGACAGCGAAAGCGCGCCAGCCGCGCTCATGCCCAGGCCAAACCCCACCGGGATTTCGGTGGCGTGCCGTATGTCAAGAAGCCCAAGCCTGCAGCCCTTTTCAGTATAGATGCGCAGCACGGTTTTCGACACGGGAAGCGCGCCTTCCACGCCATTCACCGTTATCGTCGTCCTTCCGCTTTTCCTCTCGGAAACAGTGGTGGCAAGCCCCTTGTCAATGCTGAACCCCGCGCCCACGGCGTCCTTGTCCCCAATCAAGAATAAGCCTGTCAGGTACGCGGGGCAAGACGCTGTTACTGCCATGCTCCAACGTGCGCGCTAAACGTTCTTAAAGCTTCATTCTCAGAAAACAGTTGCTGGGCCTATAGTCGAATGGTAAGACGTCTGCTTGACGTGCAGAAGACTCGGGGTTCGATTCCTCGTGGGCCCATTTCCCGTTTCCGAGGTATATCTGGAGGCTGCTGTTGCAGAAACGGGACACGTTCAAACCCTGTTTTTGGGCGTTTTCGTATATACTTTTATCAAGCGAGACGCACACGCGCACCCTGTGCTGGCTTGCTGGTTTTTTTGGACGTACCATCGTAATCACCACCTTTTTGATTCAGCATAACATCTGTAAAGCTCCGGTGTAATTGCCCTATTTGGGGAAGACCGAGCAAAAACAAAAAGCTCAGTCGGATAAAGGTCAAGATTCTCTTCAATCAGAGCATTGAGAAATTCTGCAACCTCTTCCCTCAAAGGAATATCATTTTTGAGCCTATCTATCAATCTCACGTCAGTAATCCTATAACCGCGATAAAAAACAAGACTCGGATTCAACATCGATAATAGCTCTTTGATTGTATCTATATTGTGGTCTCCATGATTAACAATTGAAAGCAAAGTTGCCTTATGTTTTAATACAAAGGACTTCGCGCGCCCCGCCTTTTTACCTTTGACACACCTATCGAAGCTTGTTTCTAGTGCTTTGTGGCGGCACTCTAACTTTGCATCGACTATCAAATCAAGAATTTTCTCAAGTGCTGGAACTAACCCGATAGGGCGTCCATCTGGAAACAAGTCATTTGGTTTTACTCCGCTAGATTTGAGTTTGAAATATTCTTTTGTAAAGTGCGAAATCGACCTCCCATTGGCATCTGTTGGGCAAAACACACTGGAATTCAGACCATATATGCTGACGCGTGAGCTTGCCGCCGTGATACTATTCGATTCGCAGTATTTTATCCCATATAAATCACTAAATCTAAGCATCTCATTTCGCACTTTGCCTGAAAACTCACGTGCATTTATCGAGTAGTAGCCCTTGGATTTAGAGAGAATACCGAAAAGTACAAGTTCCTGTAGTCTTTCAGCCAAAACCTTGTCTTGAAAAAGTTTACCATTATCTGGAGATGTTAGTTTTTTCCTTAACTCTGCCCACTTGAATCTTGGTAACAGTAGCTCTTTGTTTTTTCGAACGTAACCTACTCTATTCTCAGATATCGAATAAATGGCATTTACAATCTGAATGTGTTGGGGGGTCAGTGTTAACTCGCCGTTTGCGATTCTGGCTAGTTTCTTCCACCTAGACAAGAGACTTTTCAAGTAGCTGTCCTTTATGCTGTATTTTTTTGAAAGTTCTTTTCGCTCCTCTGGAGTTACATCTAACCCCCGTTTCTTGAATTCTTCTTCCAAAGCCTTAATCGAGGACATAAACTCACTAACTAACTGTTAGTTAGTGAATGTTTTTAAGCCTGCCCATTAAGTCCCATCATGGTGATATGAATGGTACAGCGGCTACACGTCTGCCTTCCAGACAAACTCAGTGGAATTGCAAGGAAATATGCGCACTCAAGCGGGCGAACTTTTTCCGGGCTCGTGAAGGTTGCGCTCGATGAACACCTTTCAATGAAGGGAAAAGGAGGTAGAATATGAAAGAAGACAGGTATGATTGTGACACAGAACTCAGAAGGGACTATCATCCCGAAAGAGAATTCTTGGAAATTCACTTCAAGAGTCGGTTTGTGAAGGAAACTGTTGATGTTGGACAGTTGTATGATGAAAGTAAGTCAACAGTTGTTTTGCTCAAAATTAATCCGCAGTCTCGCGAAAGAACATACTGTCACCTTCCCAAGAAATTCATAATCTTGCGAAAAACAATTCCGCGCCCAGATGATAAGGACGTGGGCTCTTGGCTAGCCGAAGATAGAGGCGAGTAGATGGTCGATTCTCTGTGTTGTCCCTACTGCTCTAAGGAGTATGTGGGCAGATTCAACGACCACCTGAAGCGTTGCCCGAAGAACCCATATATCAGCTATTCCGAGCCGGCAGCGCCCGCGTCCGACACAGCAGACATTCTCCTCAATCCCCTACTACAGCAAGACCGCTTCGGTGTTGGATTGAAGAACGGCAAGCTCTATTATGGCGTGGTTGCCGCAAATAAGAAGGGCGAAGTCGTGCCGGCAGTCTATGATGGACACCTTATCTACGGTGAGGAAAGCCTAGAAGCCGCCGGGTTTAACTTCTCCAACCTGAGCCTTTCAGTCTCATCCACTTGGAACCGCCAGAAGCTGCACGCGCATATCCAGCAGGCGCAGCGCGCGCCAACAACCAAGGAGCTCATTGACGAGCTGGTGGAACTGAACCGCAGCCACATTTACCATTACGATGAAGTTGCGCACCTAATCATGGCGTCAGAGACGCTACATAGTTACATTTATGTGGAATTCAAGCAAAGCCCGCGAATAGTGATAACTGGCTTGCCCGGCTCGGGTAAGTCAACGCAAACAGACCTTCTAGGCATGGTTGCCCTCAACCCGCTGCAAACCGGAGACGCCTCGAAATCAAGCATCTTTCGGAGTGTGGAGTCGCTTGCCGGGTTGGTCTGCATCGACAACTTTGACAATCTGAGCGATGAGGCTAAGTCCGACTTCGTTCAGCTTTACGATACTTCATTTGAGGACAACAGGCCAGTTATGCGCACCGAGGATGGCAACCGGCGGGGCAAGGTGCCCACCAGCTACAGGACTTATTGTCCCATGGTCGTAAACTGCGTCAATGAGGCTTGGCTTAAGGGCAGCAGCCGAAGCAGAAGCATATTCATCCGCATGATAATCAACAACAACGCGCGCTTGCAGAAACTTAAGGATATTGATGCTGAAAAGATTGAGACATTCAAGCATCGCGCGCGCCTCTGGGCGCTGGAAAACCACGCGCGCATACGTGAAATGGCAAACAGCCTTACACCCTTCCAAAACCGCGACGCAGACATCTCAAAGCCCATACTTGCAATCCTCAAGGACGCGGACGAGGGCTACTACGCAAGCGCGCTTGAATACCTGGAAAAGAACTTCCAGGACAACCACTGCGAAGACGAGTACAGCGACAGTGAAATTAGCCTAAGAAGCGTCTGGGAAGCCGCCTGCGAGCTCCATAATAGCGCAAAGGAGCCTGAAATTGCTCTTACTGTCAAAGACGTGGCTGAAAGGAACCTGGCGGCAAAGGGCACAGCAAGGAGCAATGAAAACGGGTACAACAACCCAAGATTCGACTATCTTCTGCATTTAGAGCTCATATCTGCTGGCAGCTTTCTGAAAAGCCTGCCATACAAGAAGGTGGAAAGACCGCAAAACAGAAGGAGATACGTTTTCAACTTCATCCAGCTTGCCGAGTTTATGGAAGCGCGCGGATTCAAGGTGAATGATGACAACAAACAATATGGAAGATTGGACGAAAATGAGCCTTCGGTTAGGTCAGTGAGGTCGGTTGGGTCGGAATCGGGAGCACAGTGAATTAGAAAAAGAGACTTAACTGACCTAACCGACTTAACCTACTTAACCGACCTAACTGGTGTTCTTATGGAGTCTCAGGAAAGTGAGGAACGAACTGAGCCGGACGCGCGCACACCCAAAAAAATAGCGGGTCAACTCATTCCTTTCAAGGCAAACGACGCGCGCTCGCGGGAGTTGGCGCGCCTCGGCGGGTCGGTGCGCTCACCCGAGAAGCGCATCCAAGCCATGCTAAGCCGCGCGCGCAGGCGGAACGCGGTTGCCTATGCCAAATACGCAGATATATCGCCAAAAGCCGCTCTAGCGTTAATGCGTGTGTTTCTTGATGAAGGGCGCTACCGCGACTTCTTGCGCGAGGAGATGTTTGAGCTTCTTGGTGCCGTGCAGGGCGACTACCATAAAGTCATGGAAAGGTCGCGGCTTACTGACTGTAATGGTGTGGTTTGGGTTGACCATAACAGCGAGGAGCGAAAGGAGGCAATCCGCACGAAAATGAAGGTGATTGAGCTTCTCTTGAAGGCAGGGCGCGCGTTCTTTCCTGAAATGCGCGAAACGGGCGTTGTCCAAGCAGTGCAGGTCAATATCAAAAAAGACTGAAACTGCTACCGTTCAAACTCTTTGTTGTATTTTCCACTGAGCCAAAACTGGTTCTGCCTTCCAACTTTCTTGTATTTCACCTTTCCACTTGCAACTAGCTTAAGGAGGTGAACCTGTGCTGTGTTCCAGCTCACATCAAGCTCTTTCATGACATTTTCAGTGGTAACGGGCCAATCCTGCTTGTCAAGAAACAACAGAATTTTCTTCGGGATGTCCTTCTTTGGCATACGGAACCTCCTTATGATATACCATAGTTTGTGCCATAGGTTTTAAAGCCATTACTACCTATCTCTATTTGGTGGTGTGGTGAGCTGGAAGAAATCATTGATAACCTTCCTAGGAGCTGGCTCAGCATTAATCAGAAGTGGAATAGCATTATTTTTGGGACTGCTGTTTTTGATATCAGTATATCTTACCTATGCCATGTTCTATTCTGTCGATGCGGAAACTGGAAAACCGAATCCATTCTCATCGGCGTTTGGTGTAATCCTATGCATCCCAATAACTCTCATAATTCTCCTTCTTTTACTGGTTTCAATCGTATGGGCATTTTCAGGGATTAAATCTTACTTGCATGATGTGGAAAGGGAAGATAAAAAGAAATAGGTGGTTGGATGACTAGGGAATTTACGACTGTATTTTCTATATTTGCCGTTTGTCTGGTTCTGGCTTTGGCAGGATGCGCAAGCAACACACCGACCACTCAACCGGCTGCATCCAATCCAGCTCCACAAGTACAAACGCCACCACCAGATGTTCAGCAACCAGCCCCAACGCAAACTTATGTATGTCCTGACGGAACGGTTGTCATTGATTTGTCCAAATGTCAAAAACAAAAATGCTCTGATGGAACGGAATATGGGGGCTGCTCGCTTACAAAGCCAAAGTTTTGTGAGAATGGGGTCCTCACTGAAGATGCAGCCAAATGTGGGTGTCCTGATGGTTTTAATTTGGAATACGGGGGGTGCATCAAGATAAAAACAGTCGAGGCAAAATATTGTCCCGACCTAGGTGTTCCTTCCAGGGGTCTCGTTCCTGGTAAATATTCTGATTACACATTGGATTCGGACATACTTGAGCGAGTAAATTGGGATGGCTGGGCTTGGACAAAGAGCAGTGTCATGGATGTTAGTTGGTATGATTCATTACTCTGCAATAAAGGTAAGGAAAAAGGTGAAAACATAAACTATCTCTATTGCACTAATACGCTCCACACTCTTACAAAATCCTTTGCGGATGGAAATGGAGTTGTACAAAAAACGGTCAGTTACTATATGAAGTGGGTTTATGTTCCAGCTGGCAGTGATTATACAATAAAAGAAATTCAGTATTATGACTCATGGATTAGCGATAAGCCAACCTGCACGTCAGAATATAGTTAAAGATGATGGAATGAAGTTTATTCTCGTAATTGGTTTGATGTTGGCGCTAGTGCTTGCTGGTTGTGCTAACATTTCAGTCGAGCACACCGTTCGTCCAGATGCAACAATCGTTAGTAATGTCTCAATAAGTGGTCCAATTGTTAAAAGCGGATATTTGACCTGTGGAACATTGACAAACGAGAGACCAGATTTAAACTGTAAAGAAGTTGACTCCTCTACGATTAGTGTGGAAGGTGGAGTGGATAGCGACCAACTCTATGCCACCAAAACAGACGCTGGTTCTTATTTTGAGTATAATTATTACTGGTCTCCATCAAATGAAAAATTAAGCAATTATACTGATTATATTACCATAAATGCACGTGTTACTATGCCTGGCGAGGTAACAGAAACTAACGGACAGCGATTAGATAAAAAAACAGTCTATTTTAAAGACGTACAAAAGATGTCTGAAGCCGCATATGTCAAATCTCGGGTTCAGAAAGGAGTCTGCGCCCCCGCATTGATTTTATCGCTTCTTTTGACCATCTTTGTGTTCTATCGAAAAGCATAGTATAGCTTTGGGTGCTGAGCAAAACAGCCCGTGTTTGTAAAAGGGCTCCTAGAATGCTACTGCTATTGAAACTCGATTTTGGGGTTATATTTTTCGAGACGACCCACTTGGAAGATTTGACTTTGACTTTTGGAACACCCGGGCGGGTGCCCTACTCATTGGGCACCTCTCTCATCTGCGCGCTCACACCGTCTATTCTTGAGCATATTCTGGAATACCACTCATCAGCCAGCCGCTGCGCGTCAAGGTAGTGTACGGCACCAACGCTCGTTGCAGCCCTTCCCTGTATGAAGTCAACAACTTCAGCAGGCGCGCCAATGCTTCTTGCTTGCGTGTAGAACACCTTCCTTGTGTACTTCAGCGGCATCAGTCCTCTCACCTTAAGGACTGATTTAAGCCCGTTTACTGCAAGCTTGGTGCGCTGTAACTGCGCGTACAAATCGGCTGGCAGGTAGGCAAACAGGGCGTTTTTCCTGCCTCGCCTCCAATTAAGGCTGATTTTCACGAATCCATCCGCCCTCTGGGCTTTCAAGCGCGCGTGGTTGTTCAGGAGATATTGCAGTTCCGTTGCCCTAAGACCGCTGTAAAGCAGCCCAAGGAACAGCGTTCTGCCGTCTCCTTGCAGCTTGCTTATGGTCTGCTTGACTTCCTCGTCGCCAGGCACGTAAATATCGGGATTGACGGACTTTACCTTAATCCTGTCCTTCACTGCGTTGTAATCAGTTTGGCTGATAAAACCCGCATCAAGCGCGCCTTTGATGGCAATAAGCACAGCCTTGGCATAGCCACCATTCCCGTTTATCTTCTCTCTCGTGGCTTCAATGCGGCTTAGCATCTCGCTTGGGTTTTCATACATACTTTTACTGAAAACCTTGGCTGCGCTGCCAAGCAAACTGCGCTTCCACTTGTCGCTTATCTCTCTCGTGGAAATGGCATCAAAAGGGCTGAAGGAAGTGGATGTTTTGGGGTGCCATTGACGTGCAGAAGACTCGGGGTTCGATTCCTCGTGGGCCCACTCGCTCTGGCTCGTGTGCCCACGATTTCGTGCTGCGGCACGAAATCTGTCGCAGTTGCTTCGCAACTGCTCCATTCTCGTGGGCCCACTTCGCTTCGCTCAGTGGTCCCACGTTTTGCGCTCCTTCGTCGCGCAAAAACCCGCCAACCGCTTCGCGGTTGACGGTCCTCGTGGGCCCATCGCTTCTTTTCTCCACTAGGGCAAAATAAAAAAATAAAAGAAAAAGAATGGCGCAAAAAGCGCCAAATTTACGTCTTGGTGTGTATGAGCACGGACGCGGGCTTCCTGAAGACATTGCCGAGCTTTATGCCGACCAGTATGCCGATTTTCTTGTTCTCGGCGAGGTCTGCAAGCCTCTGCGTGATGATTCCGTCAAAGACGATGGAGTAGATGTCCTTCTCGTCCTCAAGGGCCTTCATCATCTCGCGCACCGGCATCTCCTTTGTGGAGGCGAGCGCGGAGTTGTAGAAGCGCGCGCGCAGTGTGTTCTCAAGCTCGTCAAGCGAGGTGAGGAGCGCCGGGGGCACTTCCGCAGGCTTCTGCACAACCGGGGCGGCAGGCGCTGCCGGGGCCACTGGGGCCGATTGCTCCTGCGCAGGGGCGGCTGGCTGTGCCAATTCCCGCCTGGCAGTTTCAACTGGCGCAGCCTGCTGCTGCACCGGCTGCTCTGGGAGCGGCGGCATCACGTCCTGCCTGTCATCGCGCCTCGGGCGGTGGCGGTCTTCATACCTGCCCGAGCGGGTGTTGCGGTCCCGCTCGCGCCCGTAGGTGGGGTACTTGTCCTTCCTGTCCTCGCCCACCTGGCTTATGGGCTGGCTGGTTTCATACGGCACCTTCGACCTCAGGCACTTGATGAGCTCCTTTCTCGTAAGCTCCTCGACTTCCTTGCCTACCGGCGCGCGCGCCACAAAGTCTATGTCGGCCACGCGCGCAAGCTCGTTGAGGATGATGTCCCCGCCGCGGTCTCCGTCCAGGAACACGGTCACTTCCTTTTCGCGGGCAAGCTTGGCAATCGCGTTCGTCACGTTTGCGCCTCCCACTGCGACCACGTTCTGCACGTCGTTCCTAAGAAGGTTCAGGACGTCCGCCCTGCCTTCCACTATCACGATGGAATCCATTTTCTCGATGCCCGGGCCGCACGGGAGCTTCTCGGGGCCGTATTCCGAAATTTCGGCGACCTTGACTTCCTGGCGCACCATCTCCGAGATTTCCTTGCTCTCGGGTATTTCGTGCGTAAGCATGCTCTTGAGCAGCGTCTTTGCCCTGTCAACGAGAATCTTGCGCTTGGCATTCCTGGTGTCCTCCACCTTCTCGATGCCGATTTTCGCCTCGCACGGGCCGACGCGGTCCACGGTTTCCAGGGCGGCTGCAAGTATGCAGGTCTCCACCATGTCAAGCGAGGAGGGCAGCTTTATCTTGCCCACGCTCCTTCCGCCGCGCGGGTTGAGGTCCACCTCAATCCTTCCAATCCTGCCGTTCTTCTGCAGGTCGCGGAGGTCGAGCTCGTCGCCGAGCAGCCCTTCGGTCTGCCCGAAGATGGCACCCACCACGTCAGGCTTTTCCACCAACCCGTCAATCTCAAGATTAGCGTAAACCAGGTATTTCACCGTGTCAATGTACGTCTTTCCCATAAAAATTCCTCCAGTTTTTCATTGTATTGGAATTTCTATATTCCAATGCTGAAAAAGTTGTCTGCAACTTTTTCATTGTAGTGGAATTTCTATAATTCCACTGCGGACAAAATCTGTCTGCAGATTTTGCCCTTGTATTCGTAAATTTGATAATTTACGAATGCGGACAAATTTCTCTGGAAATTTGCCCTGCACTGCCCCTTGGCAATGCACATCGTTTATTCCAGATTGATTCTCTGCTGTTTCCTGTCATCTTTGTTTTCAAGCCCCTTCACGGCTTCCACGATGCAAGATGCATCGCAGTCCGCGGAAAGGGTTTTCCTTTTGCTTGTGTGCCCTGCCAGCATTTGCACGCGGCAGGCTAGCGCTTTTTCAAGCTCCAAAAGAAGGAATCGGTTGGCGCGCCCGCCCTCGGGCGCTTCAGGTATGTCTGCTTTCAGCACAAGCGGCGACTCCGACACCAGGCAGAGGCGAAGCCTCTTTGCGCCAGGGTGCGCGCGGACTGAAAATACCGTTGCCATTGCATTTTCTCCGAAATCATGCGGCGCGCGCAAAAGCGCGATACGGCATGCATTCCATCGAAAAGATTTGCCTGCTCAAGCCGGCATAGCCGGTTGTTCAGCGGCCCTTGGCCGCCCCAGGCGCGTCAATGCGCGCCGGGAAATGAGCGTGAAATCCTTATGATGCCAGCCCGCGCGAACGCGGGCAGATGATATTCCTTCTTTTGGTATTGGAAATTGCTTGCGCGATTCCCAATAGCAGCCAAAATCCGTCTTCAGATTTTGTCTTCTTGTTTGAAACCGGAAACAACGTTCCCGGAGCGTTAATGCCAATTTTCTCCTGTCTTATCTGTTTTTTTTGTGTGCGGCGCGCTGTTGACAGTTGCCTCATTGCATAAAGCTCAGTCTGCCATCCACGCGCAGCACGGGATATATGGTTTTGGGGGTATATAAAACCCGCACCCAAAAATGCCGCCCGCGCGCCCGGGCTTGTGCCGCATGCCGCTTTTTGCCCCGCGTGCCATTTCGCGCTGATGGGCGGGAAGATGGGGGCAGGATTTTATCTTTTCCCTACAATATACTATTATGCGCAGGCTGGTGGGAGCCATCGCGCTTCTATTTATCGCCTTCCTTCTCGTTTTGTCCATCCCTTTTACTGCCCCTCTTCCCCTGCAGGCGCAGGCAAACGCAAGCGCGCAGGCAGGGTTTGGCATCCGCTCGTCCGAGATTGCGGATGCTAGCGCTTCCCGGGCGGCGGTGCTGCGCATGTACCTTTACTCGGATGGCGCGCGCAACATCTCAGCCTTCTGCTCCCCGCTTCCCCTCCAGAACAACATCCTCCTGCTCTCCTTCCCTTCCGCGCCGGGCGTGGATTCCGGCCTTCCGGCGAAAATATCCGATGCGCTGGCAAAAAGCGGCTTTTCCTCGCGCAAAGCTTCTCTCCAGGACGCGCTCTCGTCTGAAAACACGCTCATAATCTCCCCAGCCGGCGCAATCCCGCTTCCGCTTCTTCAGAACGCCCCGTCGCTTGATGCAAAAAACACCCGCGTGATTGTGCTCGAGGCGCTTTCAGGAAAGACAATTGACGAAAACGGCAGCCTTGCGCAGTCAAACGGCAGCCTCCCGGCGAATTTCGGGCTGGTGCCTCTCTCACCGTCTTCGGATGGCGAAGGCGCGATGGCGGAAATCGTGGGGCGCGCGATTTTCCCCGCAACCTCGCAGCCCGTGCGCGCCTCCTCATTGCCCGGCAACGTAACGCTTGCAATCCCACTGAACCAAAGCACCGCCTACTGCCGCGCTGCCTGCCATCAGGGCAACGGCAGGTACAGGTTTTCCGACAGCGGAAAGCTCTCGGCCCCGCCTGGGGCGCTAATCGGGCCTGCAAGCCTTGCGGCTGGGCAGGCGGGCATTTACGAATTTTCACTGCCAGCCGGGGGAGAGGTGGGCAGGAATCTCCGCTTTTTTGCCGTGGCGTATTCGCCCGAAGGCGAGTCTTTCAGGCGCGAGATTGCTGGGGGCGAGATAAGGCAGGGGTGGGCAAGCAATTTTCCCCTGAACTTTTCCAGGGGCGGCAAATACGTCGTGCGCGTGATAGACCAGTTTGCGCGCGTGCACGCATCGGCTTTTGTGTCTGTGCCCGCGCTTAGCGTGGTGCCTCTCTCCGCCGAGGGCAGCAGGTACGAATTCCTGGCGCTTCTTGACGGCGTTCCCGTGGAAGGCCCAATGTCGGCAAGGCTCGACAACGGCTCCCCGAAAAACTATTCAGTGCGTGAAGGGAGGCTAATCATCTGGTCCTCCCCCTCGCCCGGCAGCCATTCCTTCGGATTTGAGTTTTCAGGCTCGCGCGCGGATTACCCGTTCGCCCCGCAGCAGTCCAGCGCCGGCGCGCTTATTGACGCCTACCTGCGCTTTGGAGTGCCCGCGGCAATTTTCGTCCTCGCGGTTTTCCTCCTATTGCGCGCAGGCAGGCGAGCAAAATACTCCATCACTTTCCCGCAAGTCGCGCCTTCAGACTCGGAGGTGATAAGCGTCAGCTCAGGCGACCTCGTTTCAGCCTACGCCTGCGCCGACAGGAAGTTCGGCGGATTCTCCCTGCCGTGCTACCCCCAGGAAATCGCGGCAGGGCTGGCGCGCGAAAAGGGCAAGCAGGGGGCATTGCCGATAAACGCGCACAGCGTGCGCCGCATCCTTTGCAGGCTGTCCTCCGAAGGCGTGTTTGCAGAGCACGAGGGCGCATTCATCCCCCGGGCAAAACTCGGCGGGTTTAGCGCGCGGGAGCTTTCCATGCTCCGCACCATCCACGAGTGCATGCTTGAGAGGGGGCTGCGCTTTTCAAGAAAGCCAATCATCACGGTGAAAAAAGGCGAGCTTGAGCTTGCGCTTTTCAGGGGGAAGAACTCCCTGCTGCCGGGAATCGGGAAGGCGTGCCGCGCAATCGTGTTTGAAAGCCGGGAAGAGCTTGAAAAATTCATGGAAGGGCTTGCCGAGCCATGCCCTGAAAACAGCAGGATACTGCTCGCGCTGGACAATGACATGCTTGTTTTCGTGGCCGCAAGCAGAAGCGGGCTCGGGGGGATTTTGCCCTAGTGGTGATATGGGAACAAAGCCATCCATGCCGGTATTCCTGCTTCTGTTTTGCCCACTGCTCTTTTCAGCAACAGCAGTGGAACAGGCATCCTCCAGGAACATTGCGCTTGCCCCTTCCCTCCTTGGCGCCAAGAATGCATGCAACGCGCCCTCCGGCCTGCCAACCCGCGACGACATTTTCTTCGTGGCTGATGCCCGCGTGGTCTCCCTCGTCCCGCAAGTCGGCAACACCACCTCCGACCTTTCCAATGCATCTGCCCTCTGGTCCTGGTCTGCCTCTTTTCCCCAAGAGGCGCGGTTTTCCATCCACGATGAGGAACGCTGCCCCGCAGGGGAAATCCGCTACTTTGCGCCATCCTCCCCCTCGATTTCCGGCGCGCTTTCCTATCTGTATGGGAACTCGACGGAAACGCTTGCGCTTTCCCAGGCAAGCGCAAACCCGCTTCCCCTGAACCTGAGCGCAGGCAAGCTAACTGATGCGGATTTCTTGCATCCCAGCGCATTGCTGTCGTTTTCCCTCAACGCCAGCATTTCAGTCTCATATTCATTTTCAAAAAGCAGCTATTCCTACCAATGCAGCACCATGGGCGGCTATACCGGCTGCGGATGCGAGAGGAATTACGCCGGAGGCTCCCGCACCTTCCGGCGCAGCGTTTCCGATGCGCGCAATTTCTCCGTGGAAGTGGGGCCGGTTTCCCTTCTCTGGCTAAACCCGCCGGGCTCTTCACGCCTGTCGGGGGATGGGGATGGCAAGCTGGCGCTGTTTGCCCGCCGCCTGCCTGCAAGCATGTCTCTTGTCTTTGGCGGAAAGGAAATCGCCTCCGCGCAGCCGTATTCATTTTCGGCAGGGGCGGGCCAGTGCGGCGAGGCAATCGCGGACAGGGCGTTCTCGCCATCAGGCACGGGCGTTTTCATCAACGCAAGCGCGCCGATTTTTCCCTCGCAGCTTGTAGACAAGGATGCATCGTACATGCCATTCTACCTTGAATTCCCCTGGCAGGCGGATGCGGGCAGGGCGAATTTCACGCTCGTTTACGAAGACGCATTCTCAAACAGGCAAAACTTCTCGCGCGAATTTTCCGTGCGCGAGCCAGCGCCGTTCTTCCCGCCTTCGGGCAGCGGGGAAGCAATGGCACGGCGGGAGGCAAGCGGCTCTGCAACCGCCGCAGCCTACCCTGCGCAGGCGCAGCAGGGGGCGTTCCCAGATTTTTCTATCCTTGCCGTTGCGTTTGCGCTCCCGCTTGCCGTGGGCGCAGCCGTGCTTTGCCGCCATCTGGAATGGCTGTAGCGCCATGTGCATGCCTGCGCGCGGGGTTGTAGCGTTTTATTCTTTGCCGCGCTCATAGCGCCATGCTTGAAATAGACGGCTCAATCGGCGAGGGCGGCGGCCAGGTGCTGCGCACCGCGCTTTCCCTCTCGTGCGTGCTGCAAAGAAGCGTGCGCATAAAAAACATCAGGGCTGGCAGGCCCAAGCCAGGCCTCGCCGCGCAGCATCTCACGGCATGCATGCTCCTGTCTGAAATCTGCGGCGCAAAAATGCAGGGCGCGTCGCTTGGCTCGACGGAGCTGGCGTTCGAGCCGGGCAAGATATCAGGCGGGGAATACAAGTTCGACATCGGCACCGCAGGCTCATGCACCCTGCTTTTGCAGTCTGCGCTTCCCGTGCTTGCGCGCGCAGAACGCCCAAGCACCCTTGAGATAATTGGCGGCACGCACGTCTCCCACTCGCCCACGCTTGAATATTTCTCAGATGTTTTCCTGCCATCCGTGCGCAGGTTCGGCGTGCGCGCAGAAGCAGGCATGCAGCGCGCGGGCTTTTACCCAAAAGGCGGCGGGAAAATTTCCCTCAAGGTCGAGCCTTCCAAGCTGCATGGCTGTGAATTCATGCCGAAAGCGCAGCCCATCAAATATTCCATCATCGCCTCCTCCCTTCCCCAGCACGTATTGCAGCGCGAGGAGGAAGAGGTGAAAAAAGCATTTCCAGGAGCAACAGGCGGCGCGCGGGCGGTTGAGGCTTCCTGCGCGGGCAACGCGCTCACAATCTGGAGCGGCGCATTCGGCGCGTCAGCGCTTGGCGAGAGGGGAAAGCCTGCGGAAAAAGTTTCGCAGGAGGCATGCGCAGAACTCATGCGCGGGATGCAGGTGGGCGCCGGCGCGGCAGCGGGCGCAGTTTTACTGCCTGCCTGCTCGGTTGATGCGCATTTGGCGGACCAGCTTCTCATCTACGCGGCGCTTGCGGATGGGAAAAGCGGGTTTTCCACACCTGCATTTTCCCCACACCTCCGGACCAACGCCGACGTCGTCCGCGCAATGACAGGAAGGAATATTATACTTGGCAACGACAGAACGGTGTCGGTTGGATAATCCGGGTGGTAACATGGCAACTAAGGCAAACATCGCACTTTTGGATTTTGCAGGCCTTGGGCTTGCCGCAGTGTTCGGCATAATCGTGGCGCTCGCCAACCCGGTTTTCCTCGCGATAATGCTGATTTTCCTCGCGCTTTCAGTGCTTGTCACGCGCTACGGGTTTGAGAAAAAGCGCGACTTGGGGCTTTACGAGCACGAGCGCAGCTGGGAAAACGTGCTGGCTAACGGGCTGGTCCCAGCGATTTGCGCAGTTGCCAATCCGTGGATTGGCTGGGGCGCATACGTGGGCTCCATCGCGGCAATCACCGCGGACAAGTTCGCCTCCGAGCTTGGCGTGCTTGGCGGCGAGCCGATTTCGCTTATGAACTTCAAGAAAACAAAGGCGGGCAGGAACGGCGCAATCACCGCATTCGGCACGCTCATGTCCCTTGACGGCGCGCTTCTCATCGGCATCGCCGCATTGTTCCTCCTTCCTGGCCTAGACCTGCGCAAGGTGGTGGCGATAGGCCTCGTCGGATTCGGCGGCAGCATGGTGGACAGCATCGTGGGCGTGCTCGAGGAAAAGGGGATAGGCACCAAGGCGACCACGAACGCAATCTGCGCAATATTCGGCGCGGTGTGCGGGCTGGCTTTCCTGTAGGCGCGTGCCAATGCGTTGCGCCTCGCCGGGCTTTTCGCGGAACGGTTATAAATGTTTATTCCAAAAGGGATAATATCATCCCTTTCAGGATTGATTGCCATGGAAGCATTCGAACTTCTCACATACAAGGGGGCGCGGCAGCTTTTCGGGACGCTGCGCGCCTTTCCGCAGCGGCAATTCACCATAAACGAGCTTGCCAAGACGGCAAGGCTCCCATTCACCACGACTTGGAAGCTTGTCCAGAAATTCGAGCGCGCAAGCATAGTCGAGGTTGCACTGGTCGGCAAAAGCAGGGCGGTGAAATACAGGAAAAGCCCGTTTTCAGGGGTCATTGAAGGCATCCTTCGACTTAGTGTTTCCCACCAGGCGCTTTCCATCCCGGCGCTTCGGCGCCTGCTTAAGGCAAAGACCGGCATATCGTCGGCATACTTGTTTGGCAGCGTTGCAAGCGGGCAGGAAAGGCTTGAAAGCGACGTGGATGTCGCGCTGCTCATCAAAAGGAAAATCGACACATCATCATTCATGTCCGGCATCTATGAAAAATACGGGGTGAAAGTGGTGCCTGTAATGTTTGACTCCAAGGACGAATTCAATGATTTTCTGGACGGCAAGAAAAAGGTGAGGCTGGTATGACCGACACGGCGGAGCGGGCAATCAACGAATCGGAGGAGTGGCTTGTTTCTGCAAAGGATAAGCTTGTGCTGTCCGAGAACGACGAAGGGGCGGCTAATGTTTGCTGCACAAGCAGAACTTCTGTTCTGCTGCGCACCAGAACGTTGCGACGTTCTGGTCGCGCGCTTGCCATCCACGCTATCATCCGCGCGAATGATGCAATCAGCCTGAAGTTCCTGCGCGTCAAGGCAACAAGGCATGACGATGCATCTGCCATGTTTTCAAATGCCATGCAGCAGGGAAAGCTTGGAAGCGAGAATGCGCGCTTTTTGCGGCTTCTTCAGAAGGCAATGTCCGACAAGAGCGGGGCAGATTACGGAAAGAAGGCGTTCCATTACGAAGATGCAAGAAAATATGTTGAAGACGCCGAGGAATTTGTCGCTGTAGTGAAGGGCATTGTGGCGTAAAATCAGTATTCCACGCCAAAAGAAGCAAACGAGCGCGCGCTTATTTTCCTTTTATCAACTTCATCCAGCCTTTCCACGCTGATGCCGGACGGGGCCCTGATGCCCCTAAGCCTGCGCGCGAACTCCGCAAGCTTTTCTTCCTCGCCCTCGGCAACGATTTCCACCGTGCCATCCGCTAAATTTTTGGCATAACCTGTCAAGCCTATGGACTGCCCTATCCTGCAAACAAAGTCCCTGAAGCCCACACCCTGCACGCGACCTGATGCGACAAAACAAGCACGAAACATTGCACTTCCTCTCTGCTCCGCGGCTCAATCCTTCTTTATCGGCAGCGGCGAGGAATAGGGCGCGAGGAGCTTCGCCGCCTGGTGGAGCGCAGCCGCGACATCAGCCTCGCATCTCCCTCCCGTGCAGATTATCTTGCCGTTCTTGAAAAGCAGGAGCGATGTCTTTGGCGTCTGGAACTTCAGTATTGCGCCCGGGAACTGTTCGGGCTCGTATTCCACGTCCGGCACTTCCGATGCAATTCCGTAAAGGTCAAGCTCCACGCCAAGCGCGGCGGATGCCACGATGTTCTGGATGACGAATTTCGGCTTGAAGTTCTTCGGGGGCGTGATTTTCGAGTATTTCTCGAGCATCTTCATCGTGATTGCAATGGCGTCCGTGACTTCCTTCTCGTTCTTCCCGCCCGCGCAGATGATTTTCCCGTTCTTGAACAGCAGGAGCGAGGTCTTGGGGTCCTTGAGCTTCAGTATTGCGCCCGGGAACTGCTCTGGCTCGTATTCCACGTCGTGAAGCTTGTATGCGATGGTGTAAAGGTCAAGCTCCAGCCCCAGCTCGGACGAGGCGACTATGTTCTCAATCTTGAATGTCGGCTTTATGGCAATCTGGGGCATGCTGCCTTTTTTAAATTTCTTCTTTTTGGTCGCGCTCTTTTTCATATAGAACCAGCCCCATACAAACATTTTTAAACCGTCTGAGGTATTTAAAAGGGCAAGGTATTTAAACTAGACGCAGGGTAATCATCCCCTGGCTGCGGGTTCCCGCCGCCAAATGCTATTAAGGTGATGAAAAATGAGACGCTCACTTGGGAAAATGTCAAAAAGGAGCCGGCTGCTCGGGATGTCGAAGCGCAAGCTTACAATCCCCGGGCTGATAAGCGGGTACTCCATCGGCGACTGTGTCGCCATTGACTCGCAGTCAAAATACTCCGGGATGCCGCACCCCCGCTACAGGGGAAGGACTGGCACGATAGTCGCCCAGCGCGGCAAGTCATACGTGGTGGAGATAAGCGACATGAGGGCCACGAAGCAGCTTATCATCCCGCCAGTGCACCTCAAGGCAGTTGGGAAGAAGTAAACGGTGGTTCAAATGATAGGAAAAGGCGCAAACGAAACCCGCCCGGCATTGCTTGCCGAGGTGGAAAAGATACTCGACAAGAGGCAGGGCACGTCCGGCGAGTTCGGCTTCGAGCAGCAGACCACCCTTGAGTACGCCAAGCGCTTTTCCCACCTGAAGTACAGCGACGCGAAGGCAATGCTCGACGAGCTTGAAAAGCTCGAGGTAAAAACCGAGGCCGCGGTGAAAATCGTGGACCTGCTCCCCAAGAACAAGAGCCAGCTCATGCTTATCCTTGTGAAAGACAAAGTAGAGCTTGCCGAGAAGAAAATGGAGAAGGTGGAAGCGCTCATTGCCGAATACTCCAAGAAGGCAAAGAAGTTCGAGCCCAAGGTAGAGGCACTGCCCGATGCGCCCGCAGCCGCGCCAGCCGAAGCGCCTGCCGAGGACGCCAAGGGAAAGGAAAAGCCGGAATAATTCGGCTTGACGCAAAGCATTTTATATTGCCTCGAAGATAACATGTGCTAGTTTAATCCATGCTGGAAGGGGTATTGGTTAGTTGATTTTATGGAAACGCAGCCGCTCCGGCGGCTTGTTTCCATATTTGGGAGTTTGTAAATATGGAAACACGGCTGTCTTCGACAGCCTATTTCCACAAAATGATGTGAATTTTATGGAAATGGAACTTTATGCAAGGGTGATTGACTTCATGCCTGACGGCAGGCCCGCCGACCGCATGCGCGAGCCCATAGCGCAGCTTGTGGGCGAGAAGTTCTTCACGCTCCTGGAAGTTTCCATCGTGCGCGGCTCTGCGTGCGCGCTTGGCCAGCGCCTGTGCATCGGCAAGGAAGGCAGGGTGGAGGTCGAGAAGATAAAGAAAAGGCTCGAGTTCCAGGACCTCTCCGCCACGTCAAGGAGCGAGCTTCCCATCGCGGCAAGGAACATAATCTCCGACCGCGAGGCGGATTTCGTTTCGTTCTTCAACAAGGCAGGCCCAATCTCCATGCGGCTGCACCAGCTTGAGCTTCTCTCAGGAATCGGCAAGAAGCACCTGCAGGAGATACTCTCGGCGCGCGACGAAAAGCCGTTCGAGAGCTTCAAGGACATCCAGTCGCGCGTGTCGCTGCTGCCCGACCCGGCAAACCTCATAGTCTCGCGCGTGAACGAGGAGCTCGGCGGAGTCTCGAAATACTACCTGTTCGTGCGGCCCCCGTCCAAGCACTACGACGAGTACTGAACAGGGCCTGCGCAGCAAGCCATCCTCATTTTATTCGTTTAGTGCGAAACAGCCCTAGCGGGGGCCCGTGTGGTAACTTGGATAGCCGACGAGGCTTCGAACCTCGGGGTAAGGGTTCAAATCCCTTCGGGCCCGTGGTGAAAATTTGGGCGGCTCCTGCCGATTCATAGTGGCGTGCCTTCTTCTTTCCCTGCCAGCACATGCGCTATTCCTCGCAGGGCAGGCGCAGCAGGGCGGGGAAATTTCCGTGCTTTGCGAAGGGCAGGCGTCCGCGTTCATCTCGTTCCCGACGGGCGAGTCTCGCGCGCTGCCCCTTGATTCCGATTTCCAGGCGTCCATCCTGCCGCCGGCGGGCGGCCCGTACACAATCCAGTGCGGCAACGAGACAAAGACAATCGCAGTGTCGCTGCCGCAGCGTTCCGACTCGCCGTCTTTCCCCGGCGGGGAAAACATCTTCCTTGCCGCTGGGGCGTCAATCGCCTTCATTGCCGCGCTTCTCGCCGCCGCAAAAGTTCTCCTTGCCCCCCGCACGATTTTTTCCAAGTCAATCCGCAACGGGCGCGTGGCGCTCTTCCTGCGCGCAGGCGAGGATTTGCGGGAGATACGGATAAGCGACCCCCAAGGCGGAGAAGGCGGGGCGCCCCTGAAGCTTTCCATCCCCTGCCTTCCGGCCAATGCTTCGTGGAGCTGGGAATACGAGCTGGAGGCTGGCGAGCCGCTGCTTGCCGCGCATCTCTCTGCCAAACGCGCAAAAGGAGGCATCTCGCTCATTTCTGGCGCGGAGGGCGGCGGCATGCCCGGGCAAAAATCAGGCGGGAAGAATACGCGGGAAACAAGGAAGCTTCCAAGGCACGCCGGTTAATGCGCCTGCTCCCCCGCGTGCCAGCCGCCCGCCACCACCATCACAAGTATGATGTCTGCGAGCGCGAACGGGAGCAGGAGTATCGGGAAACGCATCGTGAGCATTGCCTGCACGCACAGGAGCGAGATTGCAAGCACGGCGCTCGCAGCAAGCGGGCTTTTCCAGCAGAGCACCGAGCCTATGAAAAGCACCGCCAGCGCGCCGCCTGTAGCGAGCGACACCGGAAGGTCGAACTGCACGAAAAAGCCGAGCGCGGTCGCGCACACCAGCAGCACTTCCGCTATCATCGCCACCAGGACGCTGTCTGCTGCATCGTTGCGGTATGTTGCGCACATAAGTTTCACTCGCCACGCGCGGCGCAAATCTGCCGCGCAACCTCGAGCGCCTCGGAGGGCGCCAGCGAAAACACTTTCCTTCCATTGTATTTAAGCGTTTGCGCGATTTTTGCAGCCGCAGGCTTGTCGCGGCTATTGAACAAATCCTGTCTCGCATCAACAACCGCGTTCCTCACGCTCTTTTTCTTGTGGGAAAAAAGCGAGCCAACCGCCTTCTCCTCTCCATCGGACATCAAAAAGCCCGTCTTCACGAGCGAGATGATGCACGAGTCCACCTTCGGGGCGGGCGAAAATGCAGTCCTTTCCACGAGCGCAAGCGTTTCCGCGCTGTAAGTGAGCTGGGAAAAGACCGAGAGCCTCCCGTATTCGCGGCTTCCGGGCTCGGCCATCATGCGCGCGGCCACTTCCTTCTGCACGCAAAGCACAGCCTTGTCGAATTTCATGCGCGAAAGCTTGAGGAGGATGGGCGAGGTGATGTAATACGGGATGTTGCCCACAATCCTGCCGAATCGCGCCGCCTCGTCGTACTCAAGGAAGTCCCCCTCATGGACGTGCACGCGCTTGTAGGTTGCGAACCTCATCCGAAGCTGCCTTGCGAGCTTGGGGTCGAACTCGACCGCGGTGATGTGCCCCGCGCCGAACGCCAGCAGCTTTGCCGTGAGCCGCCCGTCCCCCGCGCCGATTTCCAGGACGGAGTTGCTGCGCACGTCCGCACATTCCGCCTCGTAGGCAAGGACGTTCTCATCAACAAGGAAATTCTGCCCTAGCTTGGCGTGCATGGCGGCGCCTCAAATTTTCGTAATCACTTTCGCCGAGTCGTGCTCCACAATCACGGTGTGCTCGAATTGCGACACCATCCCCTTGCCGGTATCGCGCAGCACCGGGTAGGGGTGGAGCGCGCCGGAGTTCAGAAGCTCGCGGAGCGCGGTGGAGAGCGTGAGGCGCGACTTGAACACGTTGCGCAGCCAGCGCTCAGCAAACGGGAGCGAGAAGTAATTGCCTATGACGTATTCCATCAGCTCGCGCGAGTATTTCATGCGGAGCTTGGGGGTCGCCTGGAGCGCGAATATCTCCACCTGCGAAGTGTCCGCGACATGCCCGCTTCCCGTGGATGCGAACGGCTCGATTGCGAAAATGTCCCCTTCCTGGAACTCGTACCCCCTGTGCCCGCCGACGTTCGGCACGTCCACGCCCGCATGGAGGAGGTATGGCTCGAGCTTGTGGCCCGACAGGTTCTCAATCGGCTTGTAGCCGCGCGACACTATTTCCTTCTCCACTATCGCGCCTATGTCGCCCACCGCCACGCCCGGCCTTATGCCTGCAAGCGCGGCCTCGAGAGCCGCGGAGCTTGCCTCGCAAAGCTTGCCGTGCTCGCCCGACAGGTCAACCGTGATTGCCGTGTCGCCGATGCACCCGTCAATCTGCGCGCCGATGTCTATTTTCACCAGGTCGGTCTCGCCTATCAATATGGCATTGTCCGCCTCTGGCGTGAAGTGCGCCGCAATCTCGTTGATGGATATGTTCACGGGAAAGCCCGGCTTTCCCCCGGCATCTGCAATCATCTTTTCAAGCGACTCTGCGATGTCAAAGTAGGATTCGCCCGGGACGACCAGCTTGGGCGCCTCGCGGAGGACGGACGCCGAGATTTTCCCCGCCTTTTCGAAATTCGCGTACATCTGCGCAATGTCCTCCTCAGTCGGCTCATCATGGGCGTGGGTATGCCCCTCATGCCCTTCCTCGCCCTGGGAAATGTCATCATCAGCCATAAGTATCACCAGCAATTCGAGCATGAATTGGCATCCTCAGCTTTATAAGGGCGCATGGGGAAATTGCGCCATGGCAACGCATCCTGCCAAGGAGAAACAGCCCGCGCATTCGGCAGAAAAAGGGGTCTGCATAATATGCGGCAAGGCGTGCAGCGGCACCCCCGCCTCGCCCGGGTTTCCCGTCCGCGCGGCAAGGAAGCTGCGCGCCCTTCTGCGCCTTCCTCCCAGCCACACCATCGCCTGCAGCAGGCATTTGGCTGAGGCCAGGGAAAAGCGCGCGCGCTTTGAAAAGCGGCAGCTCCATTACGGGCTGGGCGCAATCGCATTTTTCGCCCTGTTCATTTTCGGAAGCATCCATTTCGGCAGGGCCGAGCTGGGGCTGTTCGCGCCTGCATTGCTTGGCGCGCTGCTCGTCGCAGTTTTTCCCTACTTCTATTATTTCCCGAAATTTGGAAAGTAAGGCCGTTGCGCGCCCAAAAAGCATTATAAACTTCACCAGCGACGAAAACGCATGGGAGCGTGTGCGCGAGCCAAATCCAGGGTTCCAGTGTTGATGCTGCTTTTTGCCGCACTGCTTTTCATCCCCATTTCGTCCGCCGTGCACTCGTGCGAATGTTCCACTCCCAATCTTCTGACGTGCAACAGCGAAGACCCATGCACTTCCAACAGCAAGTGCTGCAGCGGCCTTTGCAACGCAGCCAGCGGCAAATGCGTGGCCTGCTTCAGCTATGGCGGGGCTTGCGCATCTGGCGATGACTGCTGCGGCGGCCTGTCCTGCCGGGGCGGCGCCTGCAAGGGCTGCACATGCGACGACAAATACAATTGTGATATTCCCTGTGGCTCCGGCAGCGAATGCTGCAGCGGGATTTGCAGCACAGCCAGCGGCAAATGCGTGGCATGCATAAGCTCCGGTGGGGACTGCACCTCTGCAAGCGACTGCTGCGGGGGGCTGTCGTGCACCGGCGGCAAATGCGCCCCTGGCGCCGCAGCCCCGGCATCCAACTGGTACGCCAACATCTACATCTGGATAGGGCTCGCAGTGGTGATGGCGTCAGCTTTCCTGGGGCTTGCATACATGGCGTCCCAGCTCTTCCAGCTGCCAATGCTTGAGGCGTGGGTGAAAATCGAGCTTGGCGAGCTTGTCAAAAGCATGGTGATTGCGGCATTCTGCATTGCATTGCTCGCAAGCGTGAACGGGGCCGCGGCGTTCCTCTCAGGAGAGGATTCCAACTCGCAGACAACTGTTGCTGGAAGCGCCGGCAGCTTCATGCGGGTTCTCTACAATGATGGCCAGACTCTTTACCTGAAGCTTGCCCTCATCTACTTCAACGTTGCCAAGGTGGCATCGTTCTCCTACAGCGCAGGCCTTTCGCTTGGCGGCTATGCCTCGGTGAGCTATTCATCCTCCCCCGCTGCAGGGCTTTCCCCGCTGCTGGGCGAAATCGGCCAGGCCATGGACACTGTAGGCAACTTCATGCTCCTTGCATCCGCGCAGGCGGCGTTCCTCCGTTTCTTCACAACGGCCTCCACTGTGATGCTGCCGGTGGGCATTTTCCTCAGGTCATTCTCCTTCACGCGCAAAGTGGGCGGCACGCTGCTCGCCGCGACCATAGCGGCTGCGGTGATATACCCGTCGTCCATACTGCTTTCGCGCGAGGTCTATCTCACGTTTGCGGATGAAATGAAGGGCGGCAACAATTTTGCCGATGTCAAGGTGCCCAATGCCAAGAACCCCCCCTCCGCGGACGTGGTGTGCAACCCTGACGTGCAGAAATTCGTGAGAAGCCCCATCCCTCTGGTGGGCGGCGAGACGGGCTGGTGGATAACGGTCTGCATACCTGTCTGCCTTATCGTGGCGGCAGCGTCCACAGTCGGCTTTGCAGCGGCATTCGCCACCTGCTTCATGGAAACTTGCAAGAATGTCATCAACATCGTTTTCATGATACTAAAGGCGCTGTTCCCGGTGCTATTGTGGCTGTCGGTGTTCATGCCCTTTGAGAACCATCTCTCGCCAACGCAGCTCATCAAGGAATTCTATGAGCCGCTCCAGCAGTTTGTCCTGCCAGCAGTGGTAAAGTTCTCAGTGCTCTCCCTGGTAACCTTCATCATCCCGATAATAATCACCCTGTCACTTCTGCGCAACCTTGCGACGGCATTCGGGGGCGAGGCACAGCTTTACGGGCTGTCCAAGCTGGTCTGATGAAAAACAACGATTAATGCAATATGTAGGATATGTGCATATGGTGCGTCAAAAATGAAAGCAAAGTTTGCATTGATTTTCCTTATGTTTGCCATTTCGGCTGTAGTGGCAGAGGACCCTGTCAAAAACTACACGCAAATATGCGGCGTGGAAAGCTTCACCCAATCCGGGGGCGGCGAGGCGCTATCCTTCATCACGATAACGTTCGCAATCGTGTCGCTTGCAATAGGGCTCACCTATATGTATTCCAAGTTCCGCGAGGACCCGGCCACCGGCACATGGGCGAAGGACGAGGCGTACAACCTGATAATCTCCGTGCTTCTTTTTGCAGGCATACTGGTGTTCTTCACGGGCGCATGCACAATCGCCCAGGGGTATGCAGGGCAAAGCCCGATAGTCGCTTCGCAGAACTACATAAACTCGCTTGCGCGCGCCAACGGGCTCAACCTGCTGCGCACGCTCACGATGGACAGCATAAGCGACCAGCTTGATGCAACCAAATATCTCTACACCGGCCTCACGCCGTTCTGGGGCAACGGAGTCGCCATGAGGGGCGACCGCAAGGCGCACTCCGCGCACCGCGAGTACCTCATTGACCTGTACCTTCCGATAATTGCCAGCCTCACCGCGCAGGGATACGTGCTGCAGGGCATTGCGTGGATAGGCGCGTCCGTGCTCCTGCCATTCGCATTCGTGCTGAGGCTCTTGCCGTTCACGCGCGAATTCGGCAACATGCTGATTGCGCTTTTCTTCGCGCTTTACATCGTGGTGCCTACGATGTATGCCATGAGCGGGCAGGTGTTTGATGAAAAAATCAACAAGCTAAACGCCCCCTACACTGTGGATGTCAGGCTCGAGAAATTCTGCTCGTACGGGCTGGACAACACGCAGGCATGCACCTCGCCCACAACGACAGTCCTTTACAGGATAGGCTCCACAATCCCGCAGGCGATATTCCTCCCGAACCTGGTGATAATCGTGGCGGTGACATGCATAATGGCAATGTCAAAGGCGCTTCGCGCAATCGCGGTATAGGTGTACTCATGTCATATAGCAACAAACGCATTGCCTGTCTTATGCTCTTCCTCAGCATTGCCATGGCTTCGCTAGTGGCAGGATGCGGTTCTGGATATACTCAATGTGGGGCGTCGCTCTGTTGTAAAGATGGCACTGAAACGTGCATCAATGAGCTGTGCGCTAGACCGGACTATAAGCCTATCACACTTACGGTGCCAACTAATTCAGTACCTGCCGGAACGTCATTTGATGTAACTATAAACATAACAAACATCGGCACCGGTCCGGCATTGCAATCGTCATACGCGGCAGCCTGGCAGGGGTCCTCAGTGTACGGCACCATCATCAGCATGCCGCACCCTTTGTCACCCGGTGAGTCTCTTATATGGAACGGCCAGCTTAACTGCACGACTTTCACAGATGACATGCCCGTCTCCGTGGAAGTAGACTATGATGAAGACATAAACGAATCAAACGAGTTCAACAACGTCAAAGCGACGACAGTGCATTGTGTAGACCAGTCATCTCCGAGGCAGCCGGACTATATACCTCTCGTTACAGTGGTGCCTTCCACGCCATTAAATCTTGGGCAGCCCTATGCAGTGTATGTAACAACGAAAAATATCGGCCTTGGAGATGCCCATCTCAACACGATCAGTAGTATTCATCTCCCAGACGAAGGCGGTACAATGTGGGGGGGCTTCGATGATATTTGGCAGGTGTATCCTCCTCTTAAAGCCACCGAGACTCAAGTCGTCTCATATCAATTTACGTGCCAAACAGCGGGCGACAAGAATTTCACCGTAGTTGTTGATCTCAATAATGACCTGGGCGAAGCAAACGAGAGCAACAACGTAATAAACATAACTGTGACTTGTGGCACGCCTACAGCCTGCGGTATCCCTGTAGAATACGTTGCGCCCTCATCGTCTTCAAATCCTGAAGAGACTGGGGTTTCTCCTATGGGTGCAATTCAAAATCTTGAGGCGGGCACCAGCATAAGCGGCGGCAGGGGCGGCGCGGTGGTGGGCGCAACATCCGGCTTTTACAAGGCAGGCTGGTTCTCGGACTGGAAGGCGATGGGTTTTATCGGCGTGGCGATAGTCTGCGCCATAATCGCGCTTGCGGCGATGATTGGCCGCGCCTTCAACCTGCCGGAAGTGAAGGCGTTTGCGAACACCGAGCTCCGCCAGGCGGTGATATCTGTGCTTCTCATCGTCTCGCTTCTTGCCATCGTCTCGTTCCTGGATGAAATAGCCAGGCAGGCGATATACGGTGCAGACCTGCCGATCAGCTGCTCCGGCAGCGAGCCATGCTACATCACATCCGCAAAATATTACCTCTCGACGCTTTACAACACATCCAACGAATACGCCGAGAACGAGCTTTCGGAGTCAATCAGCATAATGAAGCGGGCGAGCTATGGCTACAACCTCAACTTCAACAAGATATACTTCCTTTTCGCAGGCATCTCCATCAGGACGAGCGCAGGCGACTCGCTGATTGCGGAGCGGCACGGCGCGCTGTTCTCGCAGGTGGCGAAGATAATGGCCAGCATCTATGCGCAGAAATACTTCATAGACGTGATAACGTTCGGCATAGCCCCGCTTTTCATATTGCTGGGCGTGGTGCTCCGCACATTCTTCTTCACGCGCAAGCTCGGCGGGCTGTTCCTTGCGATGGCCATTTCGCTTTTCATAGTCTATCCGCTCACATTCGCATTCGCCTGGTACACCCTCAACGTCACGGTGTATGGCGAGCGCACGCTTGCCGTCTCCGACCCTGCCTGCCCAAGCGAGTGCACAGGCACATACCCGGTGGCGTTCTTCGCGAACTCTAGCGGTCAGCTTATACAATTTTCCACCATCCAGGACATAGTCGATGCGGGGATAACCCGGGATAATTGGAGAAATAACGGTCCAGGTGGCACGTTTATCGGGCTTGTGGCGTGCCAGAATCTCACCACCATTGGCATCAATAGCGTCATAGCGCCAAATTCATGTTCCGAATGCCCTGTCTACTGCCGTGACGTTCCCTTCCCCACTAGCATGCCCGGCTGCAACATAACCAAATGCGCAGCATGCAATCCTGGCTGCAAGATAACGCGCCAAAGGTCAGATTGCGAGACGACATGCAGCGGCAAATGCCCCATCAACTGCAGGATAAGGGTGCCCACTGAAAACAAATGTTTCAATGATGAACTCGGCGGCTCTATCCCTGCCAACCTATCTGTAAACTGCGGCGGCTGCTCGAAATATCCTGTCTGGTGCAGGTACCTGAAGATAAAAACCGTGGACGGGATAGAACATTTAGAGCCGTTCTACAACAACACGATGTGCAAGAACGGCACGGTGGACATTGCAAACGATACCACCTGCCCCTCGCAGTGCTCCTACATCACGCGGCTGGGCTCTGACGCGGCATGCGACTCGCTCTGCAGCGTGGGCGGCGTGGTCTGCCCCGAGGAATGCAGGGTCACCAACCTCTACGACCCAGCCTGGGCTGCAATATATGATGTTTCATCATTATCTGGTGCAGCAGCTAACTTCACGTCTCTGTGCAACCTGACACCTGAGATGGGCAACGCGTGCGCGCAGTGCCGAAACAACTACCCTGAATGCATGATGACTGTCCCAGCTGCCCCATCAAATTGCGCGCCCTATCCGACAAACGGCTATTCCTCGCAGAAATGCCTTGACTGCCCGGAATATTGCCGGTACAGTTCAGGCGAATTCACCTCCATGTTCGCATCTAACTATTCAAACGTGATACGGGACATCTCCAGCCTGCCCAATGTGTGCAACCCGTCCCTCACAAGCGGGCTGAACTGCTCGGCATCTGGGAGTTCTCCTGCCTGCTCTGCATCGTGCCAGGCAACGGCATTGCCCCTCATATGCCGCGCCTTCAATTCCTCGGACACGAATACAACCTATTGCCGCAAATGCCCCGAGGAGGCGCGTGTCATGCTGCACTTTAAGAGCGGTTCCATAGACGAATTGACAATCCCTCTCCTGAAAAACTCCTACCAATGCAGCAACGCCAACTGCAGCGCAGGCTGCAAGAGCACCATCATAGAGCTTCCGAACGAAGACACCGACCCCACGTGCGTGCCTGAAGGCGTGGTTGGCGGTTCCTGCCCCTATGGCTGCCGCGTGCGCGGAATAGACACGTATTTCGATTCATCCTATTGCAGCAACCACGTCAGCGGGCTTAATTGCTCTGCCATGAGCCCCCTATGCTTCGTGACGCTGAGCGGAGAGCCGCAGGGTCAGATATGCAGCGAGTACCTTGGCAACGGCGCCGCGCCTGCAAATGCCATTCCGATAGACGAGCGTGCCTCGCCTTATGAAGACCGCACCGGCTGCCGCCAATGCCCCGAGCAGTGCAGGCTTGACGGGTACTATGGCGACTGCGGGGTGGAAAACAACGGCAACAATGTCTATGTGGACTGCAGCGACGCAAGCTGCCCATCGTCATGCAGGGCGCCGGCTCTGCCCGCCGCCACTAAAAACATGGAATGCCTGGCGCCCCAGAGCGACAGCACAGGCACCTCTTGCAAGGACTGCCCGGCACTTTGCAGGCGCAGCACCGGCATTTACGTGGAGGGGTGCCCAACTGCCTCATGCATGCTCTCCTCTGACCCTGCCACGGGATGCAGCGACTCGTGCAGGCTGGAGGACCCGCCAACCAAAGCGTGCGCAGGATGCTTTGACTGCGACCTTGACTGCAGCTATTATCCAGCAATAAGGTCTGACTGCGCGGACATATGCACTGACGAGGCGCTTGCAGGGCCCGTGAACATCGCGCCTGACGATTTCATCAAGGCGCTGCCAGGCGCAAAAACCGCCTTCCCTGAAGAAAGGAACATCGGCGTGCTCTATATCCCGGCGGTGCTATTACCCCTGTTCTGCATAGTCATCGTGGTGGCATTCATAAGGGTGTTCTCGCCGATACTGGGCGGCGACATAGAAATACCCGGATTGGGCAAGATAATATGAGGAACATGGAAAAGACCGCAATTCCGCGCATGCTCGTCTTCGCCAGCTTTGCCCTTGCCATCCTCGCCTCCCTTGGCAATGCCGCGCTTCCCGGCAATGCCCCGTCCTCCCTCTTCCCGCATTACCTCCTTGCGCTTGATTTCCAGTATGCCTCGCTTGCGCTCCTCATCCCGTTCGCGATAGTGGCAATCGCCTACATGGCAAGCTATGCCTTCAACGTGCCGCACATCCGTGCAATATTGCAGGACGAGGCGCTCCAGATAATCGCAACCGGCGCGGTGGCGCTCACGCTGGCGGGCACGCAGCTTGTGGTGGATGAATACACCGTGGCAGTGCTTAACGGCGCAAACGCTACTGGAAACAACATAACCAGCACCATGGATGCCGCATCATCCGTCCTCACCTTCCTTGAAACAAAAACAATCGAAGTGCAAGACAACCTGGCAACCGTGAGCATAGCCTTGGGCAAGGAGGCGTCAAAATCAGTGTTCTGCAACTTCATGGGCGTGGGCTTCACAATAGGCAACTGCGGCCCGTTCAACGCCTACCGCGGGAGCCTCACCGCAGCAATGTTCACGACATCCACCGCGCTTGCCGACACGTACGCGCAGGAATACCTGCTCTCGCTTGCGCGCAACTATGCGTTCTCCATCCTCATCCCGCTCGGGCTTTTCCTGCGCTGCTTCAAGGTGAGCAGGGCGGCGGGCGGCTCGCTCATCGCAATAGGCTTTGGCTTCTACACGGTCTTCCCGGCCGTAATCCTCGCCACCGACAACCTTCTCCAAGACAGTTCGGTAGCCCTGCCTTCCGCCCTTCCACTTGTGGGCACGTGCGACCCAATGGAGACCAACGCCGCGGCAGCGCGCGGGGATTTCATTGACTACGGCACCAGCCTGGTGGCATATGACCAGGCTGAAAGCATAGAGTATTTCGTGCTCGTCAGGGTTCTTTTCATGTCCATACTCAACCTCATAATAACGCTCTCGTTCATCCGCGCCTTCGCGCACATGATAGGGAGCGACATAGATGTTTCATCGCTTGCGAGGATATCCTGATGGCAACACAAGACAGCGTCAAATCGGCATTCCGCCTCGCGCTTTTCGCCAGCATGTTCCTTGTCCTTGCATTCTCGCACCCGGTCTTTGCAGCCACGCCTTTCACCTGCGAGCAGACCCAGTTCAACAGCACCATGGAGCTGTGCGGAATCGCCGCGCTTGCAATGTTCGCTCTCATCGCCCTTGTCTATATCGGCGGGGAAGCCACGCAGAATCCCCGCATGCTGACCTGGGCGAAGACCGAGGCGATGCAGGCGTTCGCCTCGCTGGTCATCGTTTCCATCGTGCTCTTCGTGGTCTCCACAATGTGCGATTTCCGGGTGGGCGAGATATCGTCGCTGGTAAACTCCACGTCCTCGATGCCGCAAATCTACAAGCTTGCCCCGGGCACTGCCGCAAACGGGAACGACACGCTCTATAACGGGGCGATGCGCTATGTCGAGAACCTCGCCGCAGTCTCGCTTTCAAATGTGAACTCGCTGCGCTATGACCTGGGCGCATACGAGATACGGACTTCATACAGCAAATTCGTCTGCCATGGCAGCTGCGTGTATTCCCTTTCCAGCACCTCAGTCTCCATGTTCGGAGGCGAGAGCGCCAACCTCGCAATCACCAACAACCTTCTCGGCGTGGGAACGGTGACTTACCTCTCGGCAGTCTTCCAGTACTTCATCCTTGTCTACATATACGGCGGGCTTTTCACGGTCTTCCTCCCGCTTGCCATAGTCATCCGCTCGGTGCCGTTCATGCGGCACTTCGGCGGGTCGCTCATCGCGATATTTGTCGCGCTTTACATCCTCTATCCGCTCATGCTGGTGGCCGATGCCTACATCGCGCCGGGCTTTGCCGCAAGCTCCTCTCCCGTGAAGATGTGCGACCGCGATGGCAGGAACTGCGCAGGCGCAGGCATTTTCAGCACGGCAACCACACATGGCGTAACATGCATAAATGAAACAGCCGATTCCCAATGCACATTGCGGAAGGAATGGGACATGGAAGGCGTAGGCATAACCCAGCACGACATGGACAAGCTCCAGCCAAACTCGCTCCCGGCCGCCATCAGGTTGAATGTATTATTATTCCTGGCTGCAGTATTCCTCTCGTCATTGAACTTCATAGTGATTGCCGCATTCGGCAGGGAGCTTTCGCGCTTCCTGGGCGAAGAGGCTGACATGTCAAGGCTCGGGCAGATGATTTGATGGCACGAGGCAACAATTGCAAACCTGCGCCATTCGGCGGCAAGCCATCAGGCAACTCCACACACGCGCGCCATGCCGGAAAAACAGCTCCCGGTAGCCCGCATCAGATGCGCAGCACGCACTACTGCGAAAGCAGGCACTCATCCAGCGGCTGCTCGCGCAACGCAATCGGAAGCGCGCCACACAGACAGCAGCCTGGCGACGCGGCGCAGAATCCCTGCGTGCCTCGCGGTCTCTCCGCAATCGTCCTGCTGGCAGCATTCGTGTTCCTTTTCCTTGCGCAGTTCGCCTTTGCTGAAAGCGATTTTGACGGCTATGCCTCAAAGCAGCGGGCATATTTCCAGAACCGGGTGGACAGCTGGTGGTCAATGGCAATAACCGCGATACTGATATGCATCGCCTTCAACACGCTTGTCTACATGCTCGGCACCACGCTTGAGTCCCAGGAGATAAAGAATTATGCCAAAGCAGAGTTTTTGCAGGTGAGCGCAAGCTCGCTGATGATATTTTTCGCGGTGGCGCTCCTGTTCCAGGTCACCGACGGCGGCAGCAACGACGTTTCGGCATTCGGATTCATGGGCGACTTGCTCGGCAACGGCGCGAGCAGCATAAGCTGCACTGCCGCGAACGGAGGGCGGTTCTATCTCTGGAAGGGCGATTCCCAGTTCGGCCAGGGGCCGCTGGCGGCGTTCAAGTGCAAGCTGCAGGAGAAAATCTCCGCGCTTGACGACGCATATGCCAAGATTGCGAAAAACAACCAGAAGACGGAGCGGCTAGCATCTACTACATATTACCTACTGGGCGTGCCTGTGTGGTGCGGGGACTGGGACCTTTCCATCCACAAAGAGGTGGAGCAGGCGCACCTCATAGCGTCAAAAATCGTGGACCTGTCCGTGTCGCTGCACGCGCAGTTCGTGCTCGCCGAATACGTGCAGAAGAACATGCTCACTGTTTTCCTGCCATTGGGCCTGGTGCTGCGCATATTCCCGCTCACGCGCGGGGTAGGCGGGCTTTTCATCGCGCTGGGCGTGGGCTTTTACTTTGTCTGGCCCGCATTCTTCCTGCTGTCTGACCCGACGTTCGTGAAGGCGAGCAATCCTGCCAGCCAGCCGCTGCAGGAAGGCATATGCTTTTCCGGCTTCCGCGGAAGCGCGGTGCTGCTTGCGGGCATTGTCACAACAACCGTGGACGGCGAGCCTTCGGATCTTTCCGTGGTGGAGGGCAAGGAGCTTGTGTACACCATGACGATAGCCACCATGTTCTACCCGTTCGTAGCCCTCGTGCTCACGCTGATATTCGTGCGCGCGATGACGCCGCTGCTCGGCGGGGACATGGGCGAGCTCATGAAGATGGTGTCGAAATTGGGTTGATGGTTTTGCGATGATATAGAGGTTATGATGATGGGACAAGATGCATTTGCATTGGCGTGCGTTGCGCTTCTCCTAGCCGCGGCGTTTTCCATGCCCGGCTGCACGAGCAACAAGTACGTGCCTTGCTGCGTGCGCACCGGAATATACGCGGATGACGGCTCGCCCCAATCCAACCCCCAATGCACTTTCCAGAACGGGACGCTCTTCGGCAGCTGCATGCTTGACGAGAACTTCAGCGGGGTGGCAAGCTGCGGCGATGGCACGAGCTGCGGCAGCATAAAATCCGAGGACCTGTGTACCAAGACGTCCTCCTGCGTGTGGAACGAGTCGCTCTCCCCGAAATGCTCGGGCGCACAGGCGCGCTGGCTGCTGCCTGTCTGCGCAGACCGCGTGCCTGCAAGCTGCGTGAACGAGCGGTGCACCGCCATGATATGCGGCTATGCCAACACCCGCCCCTCCCCACCGCCTGCGTCGCAGGACTGGGACGCAAACAAATCCGAGGATGAAATGAACAGGAGCGCGAAATCATCAGTGATACCTGTCCAGGACATGGTGTCTACCCCCGCAATCGGCCTGCAGCACGTGACCTGCGACTTTAACAAGATGAGCCAGAAGCTTTACGACAAGGTAAAAGCCGCGCGCGGCAACCTGTGGGTGAACTCCTTCCGCTTCGGCGTAGGGCAGAGCTTTGCTGATTTCGAGCAGGCAAGGAACTTCTTCCCGGCAACGGACATCGGGTGCGCGGCAAACCCAGACGCTACGATAGACCGCTATACGGCGTACCTCAACGTCTCGACAACATACTGTGTAGCAGGCCAGCTCTTCCAATGCTACAAGGGCAGTTCACCCGTAGCATTGCCTAACTTCAGCAATATTGATACCTGCAAGCTTTACTGCGGCAACGGCACGGCACCCTACAGTTGCAATCAAATATCTGGTGGCGGCTATGCATGCAAGTCGGATGGCTTCTCGTATAGCACCCGAGCAACCTGCGAGCAAAAATGCAGCCGGATAGACGACACGCGTGCTTGCGCAAACGACACAACCAAGTTTCCGTTCCTTGACAGCGACGGCAGCGGCGCCGCGCGCTTCAGGATGAAATACGTGTCTGACTACATGGTGGACACGGACGACCCATACGCGGATTTTTCACACAACAGCAACGGGCCAGCCTGCTACATGTATGGTGGGCCGACTGGAGATGTGCCATTCGGCGACTGGGTAGCCAAGACTGAAAACGGGTGGGTGTGCAATGACTATGCCGACTGGGGCGACGGTCCATGGTTCTGGACACAAAATGTAAGTTCCGATAACAGTATTCACTACGACGATGTCCCCGGTCAGAGTAGCGCGGACAACATTTACCTTGGCGAGCTCCGCACCTATTTTGACAATCACGCCTACTCCACTATTGACTATGACTATGAATACTATGAGAAGAACCTCATGGCCCAATACAGCAGCGCTGACCAGTCGCATCTCCTGCCTTTCGAGTGCGAAAGCGGCGCGGACTGCAAATCTGGCACTTGCGACAAAACATATCACTCTCGCGCATTGTGCGTGAACAAAACGACTAACCTGCCCATGGCATGCAGCTGCTCATCAAAATTCAAGGTTGTGACAGACGGCGCCAATCCTTACCAGGGGTATTATCCATACTGCGACTTCAGCAGCAGTTTTCCCATCTATTACGCAATCGGCTTGACCGACGGCTGGCCTCTTGACTGGCCGCTTGTTGGCTTAATAAACAATAGTGACTGGTTCATGACACCTGAACAATCAGTCCACTACATTGATGGAGACAATTTCTATCCAAGCGGCATATTCCACTTTTATTCCAAAGAGCAAATTCCCCTATTTAGCACGTGTGGCGTGCCACCAGTCTATGACTACAAAGTAAGCAAATGCTTCGTGACATGCTCATACGACGATTCAGTTTATCACATAATAACAGAGCCTATAAACGGTGGCTGTTCCCTTAATAATGTCGGTTATGGTAGTTGTTCTCTCGATCAATCTTTGCCGCAGGACTTTTACGAATATTATTTTGATTACGCCTGGGGCAATCAGTATGTCCAAGGCGGGTCGGGCCAATGGATCCCGGGCCAGTTCGGCACGCAATGCGTCGGGACAGGCGTGTGTGAGAATGGCGACTGCGACTGGGCGTCGCAAAAGCCGCCATATGTCAAGATAAATGACTATGGCTGGTGCGCGGGCTGCACCTATACCACGCTCGCAGTGCAGAAGGTGGACTGGGGGCTGCCAAACCCGGGCGGGAACGGCTCCCCACGCGCCTCCAGCTGCTATGAGTACCGCGGCGACTTCAACTACATTCCCAACGGAACGTATCCCTACGGCGGAGTTGTGGGCGAAACCCCGATGCCAAGCCATGATGGCATCGGCAGATGGCAGGATGGTTTTGCCACTCCTTCCACTGAGCCGGTACGAATGACGAGCAATCCAAGCAGCTATGAGCATGATAATAACGGAAATATCGAGGAAATATGGGACCAACCGATATTCTGGTGCAGGGACAAATGGAACTCAAAAGGCTGGTGGTCTCCCGAGAACATTCCCACTCCTTCCGCGCCCTACATGAAGGAAAAGCTCACCTCTTATCTCCAGTCCAACGTGATGCCCATCCTCGACGAGATAGATGAAAAGACAACAATTCCTATGTGGTCTCTGCCATGTACTGAGTATGGCTCCATATCCAAGACATACGACTGTAAAAAGGATAATACAACCTATATTGACCTGGGGTTTTGCCAGCTGTACTGTAGCGATGGTCTTTGTTCCAGTCAGGAGCATGATGATGGCAAATTGAGCGGGCTGGTGTGCCCCTACACCAATCAATTTTTTGACGACCAGATTCATGGTTATTCAGGCGTTTGCGCGGCTATGTGCTCTGACCCAGCCAACCAGAAGGTATATGCCCCCCTTTCCATCTGCAATGAATTGCAAGGCGACGGCGCAGTGGTGCATGCAATAGGGAATTCCACCATGCTCGGCGCCCTGCCAGAAGATGGCAATTATGGCAACATCTCGCCATACATCCTCTCAAATGACATTAAGGAATACACAGGTATCATGAGCGACACGGATTTCACATTCAACATCAGCAATGGCACCGGCGGCAAAAATGCCATCCTCATCCGCACCTATCTTCTCAAGAACAAGTGCGATGCCTCTCCCCTCGTGGGGATTGAGATAATGCCGGATGAAACCGAAACCACGCTCATAGGCACGCCGGGATGCGACCTTACAGACCCGTCCTCGACATGCAGGGGCAAGCTGCACAAGTTCTTCTACAGCGACACGACAATCAACTACGCACAAATGGTGGTGCGCGGGCTTCCCGACAAATATCCCGACCAAGTTGATATGCTCTTGCAAGACTGGTATCCCATGTGCAACCTTGGCGGAAGGAACGTGTCTGAAAACGAGATAGCTGAGTTTGAGCGCAGGCTGGATTTCTCGCGCGCGCTGCTTTCCAACTTCTCCAAACCCTCCCTCATCTGGAGCTTCGCATTCCCGGTGGATTCCAACTGCAACCAAACGATTTTCCTGGACTATATGTTCAACCACACCGCAGACATGGTGGATGCAGGCATAATCGGTGTAATCTACAGCGGCTGGGAAACACAAGACGGAAAGGGCTACGGGCCTGAGAGCAGGTTCTATAATGACACATTCGCCTACCCGGCGCATGGAGGTGGTTCATATTGGCCCAACTCAGTAATCCGAGAGCACAATTTCACCGGCAGCCTGTCCACGGGCCTCACAATGTCCCCCGCGCTGTCCCGCACAGGCAAACCCATACAGACCCTCGAAGAGCTGGGGACGTCGAAAAAGGGCGATCTCTTCTGTGCCCTTGAAGACTATTCCATACGCACGGTGGGCTACATGAAGATGACATACGGCCAGAAAGTCTATGCCGAGAACCACACCTGCTATTGCGAGCCTTGCAGCAGCTATGATTATGCCACGGGCGTGTGCGACAATACAGTTGGCGCAAGCAGCGCTAACATGCCCCAGCATTACTGCAATGACGGGGCGCCCTGTGCCATGCCTATAAACAATGATGGAAGCTCCATAGAAATCAAAGACTACTACTTGTATAAGTGCCCGTCCACCTGCATGAACGCCAGCGCCTGCACGCTTTGCAACGACAGCTCGCTTGCGGGCTCAGCATCGTTCTGCAGGATTTCCATTTCCGGAGGCCCGACTCGGGGCTATAGCTGGAACTTCAAGAACATATCCGACGATTATTGGGAATTCCTGACCGGGCTTTCCCCGAACGAGAAATGCTGCCTGACCGTCAACACGTCCGGAAGCGACGTGAAATACACCTATGTCGCCCTGACTGGCACGAAGCAGCAGGCTGAGTTCCTGCAGTACCCGACGCGCGGAGAGTATGACATAGACTGCGGCAGGGCGCCCGACACCTCGGTGCTTACATACTGCAACATACGCGTGCACATTTCGCAGAAGGAGATAGCGTGCATGAAGATAAGCAAAAGCGACGGGGGCAGCACGTGCGGCCTCACGGTTACGGGCAGCGGGACTTGCAATGGCGGCGGCCTCCTGACCGACTGCAATGCGTTGGGAAGCAACCAAGGGTGTTGCGAAGCCGCGTCTTCCTGCCACTGGGACGGCGCCACCTGCCATTCAATACAGGGCAGCAGTTCATTTGTCATCTGCAGCAATTACAACGACAACCAGCTGGGCTGCGAGGCGTTCAGCCTTACCAGTCCGGGGTGCGTGTGGGTGCCATCTGGAGGAAGCAGCGTGTGCGGCGCCCCGAATTCAGGCGCGGGAACCTGCAGCGGGGCTGGCAGCGTGACCTGCAGCAACATCGGCAGCCAGGGCTGCTGCGAAGCCATTTCCGGCTGCCAATGGGGTGCATCTGGATGCACCGACAAGGCTGGGTCTTCGCGCTACGTAATCTGCAGCAGCTATGACAACAACCAGCCTGGCTGCAATGCGTTCTCGCCTTGCACATGGCACGGCGGCATGGCGTCTCCTCCGGGTGAGACTGAGGGCGATAAAACGACATCCAAAAAATGAAGTTTTTAGCAATTGGTTCGTATAATGCGGTGTAAGCATATGGCTGGAAGGAAAAGGATGCAATTGGTTTCCATGCTGCTCTTCTTCAGCCTTGCCCTTGTTATTTTCTCCAATACTGCGTGGGCAGGTTGCCCTGTTTGCAATCCTAATCAGATTTGCTGCGGTTCTTCAGTGTGCTGCGGCGTAGACGAATGCCCCGACTCTCCAATGTCGTGTGTTTTCCAATCCGTGCCAGACTTGGGGCAGTGCTGCGCCAATGGCCAATCCGGATGCCAGAACACCGCCTTTTTCTGCAGCAGCATAACCGACTCCGATTGCTGCTCTAAGATACCAGGCTGCAGTTTCGATTACTGCTCTGGTGATTGCAAGGGAACGCCAACCAGCAACCACAACAAGTGCAGGGGCTATGACAACAACAAGTCGGCATGCGACCTGCTAGGCGACTGCGAATGGCAGGCTGCGGCCGGCACAGCAGACTACACACCCACTCTCGAGGTACCTTCCGACGTAAACGTAGGGGACACATTCCAGGCAACCATAAAAACTACCAACATCGGCAGCAGCACGCCATCCAAATCCTCAACGACAAACCTGTCATGGGGGCCTGGCACGCTTGATTGGAAATCCCGTGTCGTGCCTCCGCTTGCACCCGGCGTGATTGATGCCTGGGTATGGTCCATAAGCTGCCCTGCCGTTGCAACTGACTTGGCCATCAATGTAACAGTGGATTCCAGGAACAATATAAGCGAATCAAACGAGGGCAACAATTTCATAAGCAAGACCGTGCACTGTGGCGGAAACGTGCTTTGCCCCCTTTCCCATGACATTGGCAGCTGCTGTGCATTTGGCAGCTCAAGCGGGAACTGCCTTGACGGCCCGGTTGCTGAGTGCGGGGAAATAGATGCCGGTGCATGTTGCGAAGCGATTGGGTGCTACCCCGCCCACAACGGCTTCACATGCGACGGGCAGTCTCCTTTTGGCGGCGACCACTGCAATTCATACCACAACAACAAAACAGTGTGCACCAAGGTCGGCTGCATGTGGATGCCTTCAGGTGTGGACTACGTGCCAGCGCTTGAAGTGCCTGCGCGGGTGGAGCTTGGCGATGTCTTTAATGTAATCATAAACACGACAAATGCGGGCGATACAGATGCCTCTTCAGGTTCATTGACGTATGTCAGCGGAGCTCTCTCTTTGGGGGTGAGCGTGTCACCCCTCAAGTCCGGTCAATCAAACATCACAGTAAGAAGCGTAACTTGCCCGCTTGTCGACGCATCACGGTTCTTCTCCATGGAGGTGGACGAGAACAAAAACATAGTCGAATTCAACGAGACCAACAACATCATAAGCAAAGTCGTGTACTGTGGCTGCTCGGCCAGCCAGCGTTGCACCCATGATTCCGACTGCTGCAGCGCGATGGTGTGCGGCTCGCCGGAAGCCATCCCGGACAAGCGTTGTTGCATACCTACGGGCAGCAACAGGAGCTGCACCTTTGCCTCGGACTGCTGCGAGGGCATCTGCGAGCGCCACGTGTGCAAGCCAGCGGCCTGCCCTTTCACGCCCACCATCCCGACCTACGTGGACATCACCCCCGACCCTGCGAACGGCGTGATAAGCGTGTCCCTCTTCAACCAATCGATGGAAACATATGAAAAAAGCCCAATTGGCAACGGGCTTATCTTCATAGTGAACATGTCCGACAAGGAGAACATGAAAATCTACTATGATGTCACCGGCAGCAACGGGCACATGCCCTTCCCATACGACCCCAACGTGTCTGGCTGCATTGACTACTGGTTTATCTTCTGCCCGCTTGGCAACGCGATCTGGAACCTCACTGAGCGAGAAATGTGCCTCAACAGCACCAAGCTCAATTACGACATGTTCATCAAGAACAACCCTGCCCGCTTCTCTGAAGGCGAGCCGGCAACCCCCATCGAATCCCACGACTTCATCCTCTCGCACAACGAGCTGTACCTCTGCAACAAGGTGCCCTCGGACTATGCGCGGCTCTGCTGGCCGCTCATGCTCATCCTCGGATTGCTTCTTGGCGCGAACTTCGCAGCCGGCAAGAACCCGTTCCACTCGTTCGATTTCTCCTCGCCGCGCATGGGCAGGGGCAGGCAGTATTCTATGCGCGTGCAGAACAAGAGCTTCGACTACCTCAGCTACATCATGGGCGCGGTGACTGCGGTGTCGAGCGCGAAAGGCGCGATGAAGAAGAAAGATGGCAAAACCAAGGAGCCGAAAGAGAAGAAACCAGAAAAAGAGCACAAGACCGCCGTAGGGAAATTCATCCACAAAGTGGGCGAAACAGTGAAAAAGACAGTGAACAAGCTCACTGGCAAGGACAAGAAGGATGGGGGAGAAAAAGGCGACTCGGGAAAATCCCCTGCTTCTGGCGGCGCGGGAAAGGCATCTGAAGGCGGGGCAGACGCAAGAACATCCCCTGGCAGAATGACTCCGCTTTCCGGCGGCGTGGGCAAGGTCAACCTGGTGGAGCGGAGCAGCGGGCCTGTTGTTCTGGGAAAGAGAACTGCCGCAGGCAAGGCGCTGCGTGTGGCTGCCAAAGTCGGCATGTTCTTTTCCGGCACCCCTGACGCAGGCTTTGG
>Ga0172381_10000289_pt1 | contig 61637 bp, 76 predicted proteins | sample Leawel6488metaG_FD_119754 | JGI IMG/M metagenome (GOLD analysis project Ga0172381, IMG submission 119754) | Leachate microbial communities from a municipal landfill in Southern Ontario, Canada - Leachate well 64-88 metaG | ecosystem: Engineered > Solid waste > Landfill > Unclassified | place... | reverse complement strand
CTCGGACGGGGGATCCTCAGCAACTACTGGGGCGCTACCTTCAGGAACAGCGAAGGCTCCGACTTTGAGCTGCAATCAATAGAACTGATCAGCAAAGCCGGAAACCGGTTTTAAGGAGTAGATATACAGATGGCCAATGCTGGCACCCTTATTCTTCCTGGTTACGACATCACCGCCTATGGACCCAATGATGTCGAGATTGAGTTGCTCTTTGATGTCGAGGGATCGGGTTTCGCTCCTGCGCACATTGCAGGTGACTGCAGCCTTTCCTTTGATATGTCGGCCGATCTCACTCAAGGGACGGTTGGGACTGCCGGCCTTTCTTTGTCTTTGGTGTCGGTTGTGGCTACGGGGATACCGGGTAATACCGCTGAAGGAGATCTCGACCTTTCGCTGTCGGTAGCGGCAGGCCACCGCTCGGAGATCACCTATCAGGCGTCTCTTGCCCTCTTGCCTTTCGTGCTGGATGCTTACGCGACGCAATCATTCGAAGAAAATTACCGGGGGGTAGTGCTCAACCTCGCTCATCAAGGGGTCTCTGAATACGCAGGTCTTTCCTTCAACAGCATGTGCCGATTCAACGGGGTCTATTTGGCAGCCGATAGCAACGGCATTCATGCCCTCGACGCCGAAAGAGACGAAGACGAAGCCATTGAAGCGGAGTTGCATACCGGTATAACCAATATGGGCACCAACCTCTTGAAGCGGGTGACTGATGCCTATCTTGGGGTGAAGTCCGATGGTAACTATGAATTCCTGACCTTTTCCGATGACAACTATCAGGCAGATTACATCATTGTCGATGGCGAGACGGCGCCACACATCAAGAAACAGAATCTTGCCCGGGGCATCAAAAGCAAATACTGGGGGTTTGGGTTCAGGAACAGCGAAGGAAGTGATTTCGAACTGCAGTCGGTTCGGGCTATCCCTCAAGTCTCACCACGGAGGAAGTAGATATGCCTTGGGATGGAAAGAAAGCTACCAAGATGCAGGTCAGCAATCCCAGCGACATGCAGTACGCGAAATACGGTCTCCACCTCATGGGGCAGTTTCAAAACCTCTGTGACATGCGCGGCCAGGTCGTAGGATCGAGTACAGTAGCCTTTCCTGGTGGGCCTACCTTCACCCTCTATGTCAATCCTGCTTACAACGTGCTGACGATTCAAGCGCCCAGTGGCGGGCTTGTTGTCCCGAAGCGCCACATTGAAGTAATCGAGGAAAAGAAGGAAGAACAGCCACAGAAGGGTTTTGTTTGGCGCGGCTTTATGGACCCGACCGCTGGCTCATGGGATACCCCTTACTCCTACGCGGTCACGGCAGGTCTGAAGACCCTCGATGTGCAGAGCATACAGCCGGTCATTTCCTTCTATCCCTATTGGGCGAACGGTACCCCTGGCACTACTCAAATGGTTGATTCGGAAACCATCACCACCGGGACGACGACATGGGATGGAGAGTACAACTATTACGCCGAGGATAACGGCGGCACTGCGAAATGGCTTTATTACTGGCAGACAGGTACCGGTGGGTACCGGCGCCAGGAAATCACGAAGACATATTATTTTAACGGGTCGATCCTTGTGCAGGGAAGCGTTGTTTACTATTCCTCCGATCCGGTAAGAATTGTTGGGGACTACTGGATTTTGGAAGACGGCGTGTGGAAGCTGCATATCTCAAAGACACCGATAGTGTCTGGCTATAACACCGTAGTCGGCACGTTTACGAACTACCCCGACGACCTTTCGTATTACTTCGTTGATTCGGATACCTACGTTGTCTCGATGGAAATAAAGAATGGAACCAACCGCCAACAATCTAATGGCCTTTGTCTGATGGTTCGCAACCAAGGCCCTTACACCTCTGAGGTCACAGGAATCGCTGACTGGACAGACTCGGTAGACTACACTGTCTCAGTTGGCGCCCACTTCAGTAGCGGCGAGTACAGAGAAATTATCTCAGAACACAATTATTGGTCCCGGTCTGTCAGCGTCGACAACGATCCAGGCACTTACGATACCTATCATATCGTTGACTATGATAACGGCGCCTGCCGCATGTTCCCGTCTGAATGGCCGACGCCGGGAGGAATGGCCCCTTATTCTACCCCTTACGTCGAGGGCGCTGGATACACGCCTTTATATACGCTTTGCTGGCAACGGTCGGAGACAAATGGTGGGTTTGGGGAAACCGACCAGCGGACGTGGGTATACGCCACGAAGGAAGGTGCGGGAGACGTGATTACCAAAGCGTATGAGTATTACGGCCCTCAGACGGCGATTGTTGGAGGACTATACGCGGAAAACGTGTTGTATGTCGGTATGCCCGGGAAGCCGGAAGACACCAAACGGGTCACCAAGGAGGAATAACCATGCCTGAAGGATTAACCGTATCAGGACCGTTCGACATTGCGTATACGGAGGTCGTAGATGATCTACCCGTGTTTACGGCCAATGGCGATGCGATCTTTGACGATGCCAAGGATTATGCGAGCGACGCAATAGCCGAGATCCATAGCTGCACCGATAGGATCGCCGATATCGCCATGACTGAGTTTGATGTCCCCATTCCGGACAACGTATCTCAAGGGGTTGACTTTGACATGTCACGCCAGGCCCTCGCCGAGGTCATGGGAAGGGCGCCCGTAGCTCCAACCGTCAACGATATCCCTGTTGATCTCCCCCCGGAACCGGCCTTCGAGGTCCCTACCGTGCCGGAGGTTGCTACCTTTGCAGCGGATATCCTGGAGGCGGTCTTCGATAAGCTTCTCTCTGATATCCTGAACGGTTCGTATGGCATAGATCCGGCTGACGAACAAGCCCTTTGGGAACGAGCGAGAGATAGGGAAATGACGGGGTTGAGGGATGCGGTTGATGCGAGCAAAGAGGAACTTACGGCCTGTGGGTTCTCGATGCCTCCCGGAGCGCTCAAGAAGAGCATGGACAAGGCAAGAAAGATCGCTTACGATAACCTCGGAGAGCTTAACAGGGAAATTACCATCAAGCGTGCCGATCTGTACCGGGACGCCCGTAAGTTCGCCATCGAGCAGATCCTTAAGCTGCAGGAAGTTTTACTCGCCAATATTCAGGCGAAGCTTGAAGCGGTCAAGGCGATCGTCGCCATTTACACGGCACAGTGCGAGGCATGGAAGTCACGGCTTGAGATTCTAAAGATCGAAAAGACCATTGAAGTGGAGGTTTACAAGGGCCAGGTGCAAGGTTACGAGGCGGAGATCAAGGGTATTGTGGCAACCTTCGAGTTGGGCCAAAAAGCACGAGAGGATGAGTACCGGGCGATCCTGAATGCCATGACAGCCAACAGTGAAGTGTCTCGTCTTACCCTCTCGGAACTGGTTGAGCAGGCAAAGCTAAGAATGCAGGGCGCCACGGCAACGGCTGATGTCTACAAGAACATTGCAGCCTCAGCGATCGGGCAAACGCATCTCAGCGTTGGTTTGAGCCAGTCGTCAGCCTACAACAGGTCCTTTACTAAGTCGCAGACTGCCTCTGTGAGCGCGGATATCAAGAACAACTACAGTGAATCGAAGCAGCTCACGGACGAGTACAAAAAGAATGACAGTTACAACTACACCAGCTAAGGAGGTGAACCATGGCGGACAAAAATTTACTCGATAATGTAGGCGACATCCTTAAGGGTGGGTACGGTGTCTCGAAGGCAGGACTTGGGATAGCCGGCGCTATGGTGAAGGATGCAGTGAGAAACGCTGTCCTTGCCCCTGAAAAGGCAGCCTATGGGGTGATGAGTGCGGCCACCGGCCTTGAAGCGCCTAAGACGCCTGACCGTGGTATGCCGAATATGTCTCAGGCCGGAGCGGCCCTCTATGATCCTTCCGAGCAGATGAGACAAGGAGTCAAGAACATCCTCATTGATGCCTTCGGCTTTCGTCCTGAAGGATATGGAAGGGGCGTAGCCAAGATGCTTCCGGCGAAGGCTCCTACGACGGCAGCAGTAACGGACCCAACTGTTACCGCTACAGGACAGGTGCCAGGCTCCTCCGTGACACTCCCCACCACAGCTACCGCATCGGGGGGTAAGGGGGTGGGTGGATTCACCGGCAAAGTCCTTGGGCCGACGGGCAGCAACACGATAACCGTCTCGGGTGAGGACGGCAGCCAGCGTGTCGTTTCGGTTGGAGGGAACTACGGGGTAGAGGGCGGATCTCCCAACATGAGTCCTATCGAATACCGGAAAAGCATCGGTATGGGAGTGGACAGCATCAACCCATACGATACGCAGTTTCAGGATATGATTACGGCTGCAGCCCGGTCCATAGCTGACCGCGCGAACACGACAACCGGCAACCCAAGCCACGATCGTTGGTTGAAGGCAAGCATACCTAAGGCTCTCCAGGGCCTTGCTGCCCTTGTCGGACCCATGACTTCCCAGGGACAGTACGGCATTTCCCAGAATGTCCTGGAAGAAACCAGTCGCCACAATATGGCAGGTGAAGGAATAGAGGGCGGGAAACTGGGCGTACAGGCTGGTGCTCTTGACATAGCCCGTCAGAAACTTCCCGTAGAGATGGAGCACCTCAAAACGCAAACGGGCGAGGCTAAGGCTAAGGGTGGACTTGATGTCCTGACTAAGCTCCTACCGAAAAAATACACCTACGACGAGATGGGCCAGAAGACAGGCGAGACCCCTGATCTTTCGGGACTTGATGTCATAGCCCCTATCGTTCGTGAGCTTCAATTGACGGGTACGATGTCTGACGAATCGAGGAAGAACCTTGCAGGTCTGAGCAGACCACAGCTCACAAGCGAACAGGCCAGGGCAGAAATAAAGAGACGACAGCAGGAGGCAAAGAAGAATGGATAGCCCTTTTGCAGGCTACAGCGACGAGGAACTGCAGGCGATAGCGGAAGGGAAGTCTCTGCCCTCTCGCGGGGCGGAGGCGTACTCTGACGATGAACTGAAGGCGATCGCGGGACTGGAGCCTTCCCCTGCCAAGAGGAATCCGGTTACTGACTTAGTGAAAGGGCTCTATGAAGGCTTCGCACGGAGGATCCCGGAGCAGATCGGTCAGACCATGCAGTTTACGGGGATCGCACCAGAGGCCGGGAAGCGTCTTGCAGACTGGGCAACGGAAGGCGAATCGCAGGAAGAGAAGGGGGCTTTCAGGGAAGCCGGAGAGATGATCCCTTCCTCAGCCGGTATCCCTATGGCGCTGGCTGGCGCCGGCAAGCTCGTCAGTCTGATCCCTCATCCCTTGGCAAAAGCGGTAGGCATAGGCCTTCAGCTTCTTCCTGTTGGACTTACGCCCATGATGTTTGGTGCCTCTCAAGCGCAGCAAACCCTCGATGTGGGCAATGAAAGGCTGAAGACCCTCGAGGATCAAGCCAAGGCTGCGACAGATCCGGACCAGAAGGCCGCACTCGAAACCGAAGCAGCTACCCTTAAAGAGAACCTTAAGACGGCCCCATGGATGACAGGGGGCATTGAGGCCCTTGGTGAAACCCTTGGGACCTTGGCCTTTGAAAGGGCGTTGGGTCCTTTTGCCCCTGCCGTGCCTATCATGAAGCAGGGTGCGAAACAGATTGCGAAGGGTACCCTTGGAGCCTGGTTGAAGGAAATGGCCTTCGTTACCATGCCAACAGAACTTGGGACGGAAGTAGGCCAGGGCTTAGGTGAAGCGGCGGTCGAGAAAGAAATGGGAATACGACCAGACGCTAACCCTCTCGCGGAAGGTTTAGGCGCCATTCCTCCTACGCTGATCATGACTGCCCTTATGGGTGGGGCAGGCAAGGCCTTCTCCAACCACCACGCCAACCGGTACACGAAGACCCTCACGAGCCCGGAAGCAGATCCGAAAGCCCGCGCGGAGGCAGCCGATAACATCAGCCGGCTCATCCGGGAGAACGAGGAAAACACCAAGATTGCGGACGCATGGGATAGCTATGCCAAATCGCGCATTTCTTCGGGTCTCGACATACCACTTGATACACCCATGGATGAACTTGGTTTACGTATCGAGGGGATGGAGGAGCAACTCAAGGGTGGTCTTGGTATCGGTGATGATGTGGTTGGTGAGGACACCCGGACCAAGACAGTGATAGCCGATAGAGTGGCAGAGGAGAGAAGAAAAGCCCTTCTTGAGGAGGGGCAGAATAAACCAGAGCGTGAGCCAGCCGCCCCTCTGAACCCACTCGAAGGGGGTGAGGCTACTCTTACCCCTCAACACACACAAAGCGTGCCAGAAACAACCTCTGTGGATGATATTTTAACAGGAGAGACAGACCAGCCGAAGGCCCCTACTGTGCCGGAGCAAACAATAGAAACAGCTCCCCCTGTCTCTCCTACTATCAAAACCCCTGCCGCTTTCCTTGGTCTCCAGGAAACGCCCAACAACGGGAAGCCTCTTCCTCTCGTGGACGTGGTAATGCCCAATGGCCTCCATACACAGGCGACCTTTAACCCTGAGATACATGATCTGACCAACCCGGAGGCGTATAAGACGGCGATCGACAAAGCAGCGCACGAGGCGGCTACTTCTCCGATCAACGACCTTCCGGAGCCAACCGAAGCACAGAAAAAGGCTGGCGTCTACAAAATGGGCCACATCCAGCTTCACGGCATGGACATCAGTATAGAGAACCCCAAAGGATCAACCCGGTCAGGAACGGCTGAAAACGGCAAAGAATGGCAAACCACGATGCAGGCCCACTATGGTTACATCAAACGCACTGAGGGCAAGGACGGCGATCATGTCGATGTCTTCATTGGAGAGCATCCGGAGAGCGACCAGGTCTTTGTCGTTGACCAGGTGAACCCGAAGACCGGAAAGTTTGACGAACACAAAGTAATGCTCGGATACAACGATCTTGAAAGCGCATGGAAGGGCTATCACGACAACTACGAGAAGGGATGGACGGGCGCCAAAAACATCGAATACATGACGATGGACCAGTTCAAGACCTGGCTGAAGGAAGGGGATACGACCAAGCCGGCGAACTCGCAAAAAACAGGTCGAAATTTTCCTGAAAATTTTCCTGCCATAGTCAGAGATGACTCACGCTATGCAGACGAGAACCTCCATGACCTTATCGAAGGTGCTAAAGGCGAACAGATAGCACGATGGCGAAACATAACGGCCCTTCGAAATGCCATTACGGAAGGCAAAGGAACGGCGAAGCAGATCGCCCGGATGAAAGATGAGGTTGCTCACTTGGAACACATCTATGAGGGCACTTACGTAGAAATGAACTCTGCCGGCGCCGATGCGGAAGTAATACGAAATGAGGTTGAAACTAAAAGAACGAAGGAGGTGATTCCAAATGAAGGCAAGCAAAAAGAAGGCAAAGGAGAAACCGAAGCCTCAACCAAAGCCCAAGAGCAAGAAGTAACTCGGAAACCGAAAATCACCCTGCGCGATCGCATCGCTGCCATGTATGAGACCGTAGCCCCAGGCCGAGGGTTAGAAGACCTGTCCGCCAACCTCGACCACATTCAGAAGGCGATCGAGACGGGCGTGTTCAACGATCTGATGCACCCCATGAACAAGGCTTCGCGGAAGGTCTTCTCGAGACTGACCGGCATTCCACTTCCTAAAAGCCTCAAGGCCACAGAGGCGCTCTTCACGGGCAAGCCCTTCTCACTCAGAAAGACGGCTGAAAAACCCGCTAATAATATTAGCAAGAAAAGCAGCGCGTCTTCGCAACAACCCGCAACCATTACAAAACAAAGTGAAAGCGCCTCGATGCTTGACCTGTCCAAGAAGTCCAACACCGAGCTTGTTGCGGATATGTTCGCCATTATTAAGGAGCACCTGGGGGAACGCGGGAGCTTCAGCAACGAACTGACGGAGCCTCTTTACGAGAAGCTGAAACCCTACTTCTTGGAATTTGTGACCAGGGCGAAGGCGAAAGCGGCGGAGACTATCAAAGAGATCAGGATGTATGTCTTGGGGGCTATCGACAACATACCTGCCGGAAAGGAGAGGGACCTTTGGGAGACCGCGGCCGAGCGATACGTCAAGGAGATGGAAGGGCCAAGAAGCATCGATAACGCTGAAACCGGGGAACCATTCGAACAAGAGCTATGGAGGAGCCCCAATGTTGGCGGCAAGATTAATGAGCCCGGGGCATTCTACGCATTGACTGAGGAAGGCGCAGCCAGATACAGCAGGGGGCCTGGAATTAATGTCAGCTTGACTGACAAGATACGTCTTGAAAACCCGCTGGTGGCATATTCCAAGGAAGACGCAATCAGCGAATTGGGGGCGACGGATGAATATCGTAAACTTCCTCAGCCGACCGACCGGGATCCTGACTATTACATAGACATACTGGTCAAGGATAAGGCTGAGGCTGCAGGGTATGACGGTGTTATATACAAATCAAATAGCCAGGACGATGTAGAGGTTCAAGTCTTTAATCCTCCTAAGTTAGAAGAAGGAACTCTTCCTAAGTCATCTGTTCAAGGCAAACAGCAGCTCTCAAATGAAGCGGCAAAACCGGAAGAGGAGAAGCCGACAGAGCAGGTAAAGACCGACAATGCAGTCTTAGGCGAAAAGCTCTCGAAACTCCGCGATGAGATTGACAGGAAGGGGTCCGGCTTTGTTGATGGAATGACCTTCTCGATTCAACAGCGGGAGAACGCCAGAGGCACCGCATACGGCTACTTCTGGCAGAAAGTTGTTGACGGAGCACGGGTACAGAAGGGGCCGGGAGGGCATGACACATGGTCCAGAGACAAGGCCATTGACAAACTCATGGAAGAAGCCAGGTGGGACATCGAAGCTCACGCTAAAGAAAAGCAGATTGCACAACCCGAGAAATCTGGTACGCTTATAGAAGGAGGTAAAACGAATGAACCTTCAGCAAATGGCAGCGCAGGCCAGGGACCACTGGAAGCAGGTAAACCCGAAGGTCTATCGGAAAATGGTCAAAAGGAACGACCTGATAGCGTGCAGCGAGGCAGCGGCCAAGCTGACAATGAGCGAGATGCAGACGTTGATGAAAGCGGGACTCTCCGAACAGGAGGCCTGGCAGGAGAGCCGACACCTATTCATCTTCAGGACGGAGGAAGCCCTGGAGAAGGCCTATCAACCGGATCAGTAGACGATAACTCTGCTCCAGCCAGTGAACCACGAACCATAAAGCTATCGGGTATCAATCCCGGTAACTATCGCATCTCCGAAGAAGACGACATCGGCAGCGGAACACGAGGCCAGAAGATTGATGGAAACCTCGCCGCTATCCGTCTCGTCAAGCAGTTAGACCAGGAAAAACGATACCCCACCAAAGAAGAACAGGCCGTCCTTGCCAAGTATGTCGGATGGGGCGGACTCAAAAACGTCTTCGATACAGAAAGCACAAAACCGCAGGACCGGAAGGCCCGGGAAGAACTTGAATCTTTACTCACGAAAGAGGAGTACCTCGAGGCTTTTGTCTCCATAAGAAACGCACATTACACCAGCCCGCAAGTGGTCCAATCCATTTACAAGATCATGCGGCACTTCGGCTTCACTGGCGGAAATGTCCTTGAACCTACCTACGGCGTTGGAAACTTCATAGGGCTTATGCCTGACGACCTGACGGCATCCTCGAAGTGGTACGGCTCGGAGATGGATATCGTCACGGCAAAGATCGGGCAATACCTCTACCCCGATTCCCAACTGATCCAGAGCCCATTCCAGAGGGCCGAATTTCCTTACGGGAAGTTTGACGTTGCGATAGGTAATCCTCCTTTCGGCGATGATCGCGTTGCAGATACACGAAAGACCAGGGCAGAGATCAACCGGATGAAGATTCACAACTATGTCGTTTCGAAAAGCGGTCTGCACCTGAAGCCAGGCGGTATCATGGGCATGGTCATCACCAACCGCTTTCTGGATACGGCAGATCCTGAAGCGCGTGATTTCCTCGCCAAGCAGTTTCGATTCTTGGGCGCTATCCGCCTGCCGAATGATGCCTTTGCGAAGAACGCAGGAACGGAAGTCACAACCGATCTTGTCTTCCTTCAAAGGCTGATGCCTGATGAAAAGGCCGATCTAAAGGCTACCTGGCTGGAGACAGGTGCAACCATGACCAACCGGGACGGGGAAGAGATAACCCTCAACCGGTACTTCGCAGACAATCCGGATCTGATGTTGGGTGAGCCCTCTATGAAAGGGACCATGTACGGCGGGCATTGGAAGGAAGGAGGGAAAGGCGAGTTTACCCTCAACAAGCGAGAGGGTCAACCGGAAACCGGCGAACTGATAGACAAGATTCTGGAAACCCACTTCGCCGATCTGAAGGACGTCATGCGGGAGCGGGCGAACGACAAGCTGGACGCGGAAGCCCTTTCACTGGTTCCAAACAAAGAGGACGTTGGAATCGGTGGCTTCTTCATGGACAGTGACAGGGTTTATATGCGCGGGGATAACGACGAGTACGACAATCCGACCTATACGCAGCTTACCCCACATACTTTATGGTCGACTTCCTTAACACCCGACGAGAACGGCGGCTACACCCATGTCGCTACAAAAGATGGGAAAAAGATAACGGTCCACTATCAGAACGCCTCAGAAATCCCGGAGCGGTTGAAGCTTGGCAAGACGCGGCTATCTCGTATCAAGGGCATGTTGAAACTCAGGGTAAAGGCCTACGAGCTCGTGACTGCAGAGCGGTTTGATCTTTCGAACATCGAGGGATTACGCAAGGAGCTGAACAAACTCTATGATGGTTTCGTTGCCGAGCACGGCTTTCTAAGCGAACCCGCGAACTTCTCCTTGATGGCTGATGATGTGAAGATCGAATTCGGTCTTGAGATGGGATTCAAGAAGGAGATCACCAGGGCCCGGGCGAAGACGTTAGGTATTGAACCGGCGCCGGCCAGTGCGGAGAAGGCAACCATCCTGAAGGAAAGGATGTTCTTCCCTGAAAAAGAGATCCTCTACGCCAAAGATGCGCTTGATGGCTACAACATTTCGCTTTCTCAAAAGGGCAAACTCGACCTTGATTATGTCGCCTCGCTGACCGGTCAACCACGGGAAGAGGTTATAAAGGATCTGGCTGACCAGGGCATGATCTACCAGGACCCTGAATCGGATGAGTGGATCCAGGAAGACGAGTATCTGTCGGGCAACGTCAAAGCAAAGCACAAACTGGCAGAAGGAAAGGAGGGCTTCGAGAAGAACGCCGAGGCATTAAAGAATGTTTTCCCTCCGGACGTAGCAACCGATGGCATTTTCGCCAATCCTGGCGCCTCGTGGATACCGACCAAGGTGTATGAACAGTTCGGGGCGTTTATCGGGCTGCAAGACGCTCACGCCTCCATCTACAATACTGGTCAATTCAATATGAGGGCCGCGGGAACCATTCAGAACGAGATCAACATCGAATGGAAGAACGACTACTTTACCCTCGATCAGATATTCAACGCCGTCTCAAACAACAAGGTCCTCATCGCTTATGACGGTTCGGGGGATGATCGCGTCCAGAATAAGGAGCAGACCAAAATACTGGCCACGATCGTCAAGTCCATGAGAAGCACCTTCTTCGACTGGATATTCGCCGATGAGACACGGGCCAGGGAACTAACCAAGATCTACAACGATACACAGAACACCCACGCAGAGCGGAAGCACGCCGGGGAGCACATGAAGACCGTTGGGGCTTCGCCTGCAGTCATTCTACGAAACACGCAGAGAAACGCGGCATGGCGGATGATCCAAGCGTCTCATGTCCTGTTGGATCATTGCGTGGGCGCCGGCAAAACCTTCACGATCATTACAGGCGTCCAAGAACGGGTCCGGATGGGCTTAACCAATAAGGCTATGATCGTTGTCCCTAACCACCTTGTGGGACAGTGGGCGGCAGACTACATGAAGCTCTACCCAGGAGCCCGGATACTGGCAGCCACCAAGAAGGACTTTCAGAAGGCCAACCGTCGAAGGCTATTCGCCCGCATCGCTACAGGGAAGTATGACGCCGTGATTACAGGGCATTCTTCCTTCGGATTTATCCCTATTGAGAGGGAGACGGTAAAAAATCTGATCATGGAGGAGATAGCTCACCTTGAACGCGCCCACAACCAGGCCAAGGCTGATGGTAACAAAAGGCTTATCAGAACCCTTGCGAACCGGATCCAGAAGAAGCGCGAGAAGATAGCCGAGCTTCTCAACAAGCCCAAGGATGACGTAACCTCCTTTGAGGCCATGGGCGTTGATCACCTGGTCGTTGATGAATCCCACGAGTTTAAGAACCTCGAGTATTCCAGCGGTATGCAAAACATTACCGGCATGGGTAACCCAATGGGATCCCACAGGGCCTTTGATCTCTACTCGAAGATTCGCTGGCTTAGCTCACAGAAGGATCATGCCCTGACGTTTGCAACAGGCACGCCGATAAGCAACTCCCTTGTCGAAATGTACGCCTTGCTCCGATACATGAACCGGCAGGCTCTTATTGACCGGGGCATCGATGCGTTTGACGCTTGGGCGAACAACTACGCCAGTGTCGAAACCAGGGTTGAATACACATCCTCGCAACGGCTCAAAGAACGCACGATCATGGCGACTTTCAACAATATGCCCGAGCTACTGCAGCTCTATAAGGAATTCGCCGACACGGTAACAATGGAGGACCTGAAGCGTATTTACGCCGAGCAGATAAGAGAGCAGAACGCCAAAACAGGAGGGCATGAGAGAGAGGAATTCCCGATACCAAAGGTCAAGGACGGCGGGCGGGTACTCGATGCGGCAGATGCGACACCTAGACAGATAGAATACGTCGATTATCTGGTGGCAAGGGCCGAGCGGCTGGAAGAAGAGGGAGGGAAGAATGATCCCAGGATAGACAACCACTTGTGGCTCATGGGTGATGCCAGAAAGATGGCCCTCGACATTCGCCTGGTCGACCCGACTGCAGGCGACAGCCCGAACAATAAAGTCAATCGGGCATCAAAGCGGATCAAGGAGATCTACGACAGAACAGAAGCGGATAAGGGCGCGCAGCTCGTCTTTTGCGACCTCTCCACTCCTTCAAAGGCAGCGCGGAAGAATGCCGATGGCTTCATCAAGGCCGCATTAAAGAAAGCGCGGCTTAACGATGACGCAGCAGTAAAGGCGATCCTGTCAGCCTTAAGTTCCTATCAAGAGAAATGGGGATATATCCGGAACAGGCTTGAGGACGAAGTAGACGCGATCACCAATCATCCATTGGCCGAGACCGAACAGTATATGAAGCGGCGGGAAGAGATCGACGAATTCCTCCAGGCTACAACCGATGATGTTGTGGCGGATCTGACAACCGCAGATACCGGGTTCTCTGTTTACGATGAGATGAGATCAAAACTCGTTGACATGGGGATACCTGAAGGCGAGATCCGATTTATCCATGAGGCCAATACGGACCCGCAGAAGCAGGAGATGTTCGATCTGGTCAATGCCGGGAAGGTACGTATTCTGTTTGGCTCAAGTCAGAAGATGGGCGCCGGGATGAATGTCCAGGAACGTCTTGTTGCAGAGCACCACATGGATGCACCGTGGAGGCCTTCCGACGTTGAACAGCGCGAAGGTCGCATTATTCGTCAAGGGAACAGCCTTTATGAAAGGGATCCGGACGGTTTCGAAGTTGAGGTGATAGCCTATTCAACAAAGAATACCTTCGATGCGGTAATGTGGCAGATCCTCACACGTAAGGGCGCGATGCTCGATGACTTCAGAAGCGGGAGCCGTAGCGTTGAAGACAGCTCAACTGATTCCGCGAGCTACTCTGATTTCATGGCCGAGACAACCGGCAACCCGGCCTTCAAGAAGAAGTTCAGGCTTGAGAATGAGATAGAAATACTGGAAGCCCTCAGAAGCAAGACGCAGACTCGCCTCCGTTCGGCAAAGCAAAGTCTCGAGTACAACAAGGGAGAGAGGGAGAGGAGGCAGCAATCCGCAGAAAAGAGGGAAGGGACTGCCGAGAAATTAAATGGGCAGGCAACCTTTACCTATGGTGGTGAGGAATTCAGGGGTGATGTCGATGCCCTGATGGACGCAGAGAGGGAGTCTTTCCGCCAATACAATCTGAAGGTCAACAAGGGATATAACGATGAGATCGACGCGGCGATAGAAGCCGCATTTAAGAAGGAGAAGTTAAAAGCGCCCGAGAAGCCTGTAACGCCGGGGTATGACGTTGCCGCTAACAGTAAGGAATGGGACGACTATAAAGAGGCCAGGGTACATTATGATGCCTTTTGGGGAGGCAAGAAAGTTAAAAGAATTGTCGAAGAAGTCACGAAGGGAATAAAGAAACCTCAGAATAGGCACTTCCATGCCGAGAAGTTCGCCAAAGAAGAAAAGAGCGGTTCGGTTGCTGCCTGCCTGAAACTATTCAACGAAGTAAACGATATGAGTGCGGGAGAAAGAGCTTCCTTCCATATCGGTCCCGTCGAGATCGCTATTGAGAAAAATGAATATGGATCTACGACGAATAACAACGGTGAAGCGGAGACAAGATACGACTACGTTGTTACCGCAGACGGCTCTTTTGTCCATAGATTTACGAACCAGGGCTCATTCTACGAACACCAGGCATCATCAATAATCAATGCCGACTACATCAGCGTCAAGGTGCAGGGCAATACTGCAAATGACAAGCTTGCCGTTAGAATGATGGACGAATCCGACACGGTTTCTCGACTGACCTTGGAGAAGCTGTCATTTAAGGATGAAGACAAGCTGAAGGCCATGAAGGCGCGGTACGGGGAGGTAATAGGGGAGGTCCGCCAGGCAGAACACGAGATAGCGCTACGCCGGGCTGATACGATCAACAAATACATTGAGCGCGACAAGGGGAGATTCCCGAACGGTTACCAGCCGCGTCCCGTTCAGGAACAGGCATCTGTCGAGGCTGAAGAATCCAAATCAGAAACGTCACCGGTCTTTAAACTCTCCGACGTCTCTACTCCTTCCTTCAAGTACGCCTATCCTGAAGAGCGGAAATATTCGGCCACTTCAGTACGATTAATGATTGCTCCTGCCCGGGCGAAGCTCAGCCAATCGGTACGGATTCAGGTTGTGGAGAATCAGGACGATATTCCTATCAGCGCGGAGAGACTCAGAGAAGGGAAGATCGTAGGTGCGTATGACGGGGAAAGTGACACCGTCTATATCGTTGCACGGGCGATCGGTAAAAGAGAGGATGCGCTTTCAACCCTTGCCCACGAGCTTGTTCATCGCGGTTTGAATGGCATCTTGACCGTTGAAGAAGGAAAGGCGATCTTCCGAGACATCTTCCACGCCTACAAGGATACCGATTTGGGCAGGCAGATACTCGAGAGCTATGGAATCGATGTCTCTACCATGGAAGGGAAGTGGAGGTTCTCCCATGAGCTGATCGCACACATGGCGGAGACCGGGGAGCATGCTTCTCTCTTTAAGCGAATCGTCGGTATGATCAAGGCGGCCTTGCGAAAGATGGGGATCAGCCTTAATTACACCGACGCGGACATTGTTCATATCATCAATAAGGCACTCGCGTATGAGGGCAGGCCTGACGCGAAGCAGGGCGCCTCCTACAAGTTGGATCTCAACACTGATCGCGCAGCACATCCCGAACTCGCCTATCACGACAGCCGGCCGTTCAAGGAACGCCTCAAGGAATCTTTGGGCAATGACATTAATCTGTTTACGAAATACTTCTATAATCCCTTCTTCAAGGGCGAGAAGATTCCGGAATGGAAGCGGGCTATTGATATCTCCGAGAACAGGCGGGAGACCAGGAACGAGGCCAACCACCGCTACTTCTCGACGATCAAAGACTTCTTCTCTCTTCAAGGAGATTCCCTTCACAGGGTTGAGAAGGTCCTCATCGAGGGGGACGCAACCCTGCCATACATCCACGCTGATCTTTTAAAGGAAGCCGTGATACTCGCCAAGGGAGGGAATACAGAAGCAGCCAACCGTTTGAGGGCCAAGGCCAAGGAGATTCAAACCCTCAACCGGTACAGTGATGAGGAGTTGAGGGAAGGGCTCAAGCTTGCAAACGGAGAGACGGTAACCCTGAATCCCAAAGAGATCGAGACCTACAAAACAGTTAGGGATATGTTCGATACCATCCACGAGGATTGGTACCGCAATCAGATGAACCTCTTGCTGAAGCCCTATCGTAACCAGCCTTGGCATACACCCTTCCAAAACATCTTTGATGGCAGAGACGGTAATCCGGAGATGAAGGCTCTCTGGAAAACCTTGCAGCGTTTCACAGATGATAAGTACCGAGGGAAGAAGGAGGAGACCAAGCAGAGGAAGAGGGATGCTGACGCCGAGGGCTTAAAGAACTACATCGCAGATACCTCAGGGATCACAGATAGCGAGAAGATTGATCAGGCTTTCAAGGGCATGGTCGATGTCTTTCGGACCATCAGAACGGATGCCAACGCCATCAGGAAGGCGAGAAACCGCATGGGGCAGTGGATAGGCTACTTCCCGAGGACGAGAGGGCAGGGCAAATACTTCCTCAATGTCTACGAGGTATCCGAGAACGAGAATGGCGAAAAAACGCGAACTCTCGTTTACAATACGGCCTTCAATTCTGTCGCTGAGGGAGAGAAGAAGGAACGGGAGATCATAGCCGACTCCAGGGACCGCAACATTGAAACCGAACTTGGCAAGGTCACCAGGGAAAGCGAACAGTCCTTTGTCGGAGCAACCGATACCAACCTGCAACGTCTTCTTGATAATGCGATCGGAAGGGTGAAGTCTACGAGGGGGGTAGATCCGGACACCCTGAAGAAGATCAAGGGCACCATGACGCAGGCGATTGCAAACGAGTTGAAGAGCAGAGGATTCGGCAAGGCAGCTATTCGAAGAAAGTGGGCACTTATCCGGGGTTACGAGACGACAGGTCTGCAATCAGTCGTCAGGGACTACGTGACGGGGTTTACCGGGATGAGCACCAAACAGGAGGCCTCTTTCGATTTTCTTGATCTACTCAAGGGAGTTGATCGTAAATCTGTAAACCTCTTCGAGGATCTGTCAAAGTACAGTAAAGACATGCTCCGCAACCAGGAACCAATGGACAGAATTTCCGGAAAGGCCAGAAGCTTCGCATTCATGTGGTACCTGGGCGCCAACATTAGGCCTGTGCTCCTACAGATCACACAGAACTACGTGACGGGAATGCCCTTCCTCGCAGAGCAAATGAGGAAGTGGGGAGTTAAGGGATCGGCTGAGGCTGCTTACCACAAGGCCATGTTTGACGCGGCCAAGATCCGGATCGACCAGAAGACCGGTGAAGTACGGGGCAAGAACCTTAACTCCTGGGAGAACAAACTCATCCACGAGATGCTTGCGAAGGGTATCGCCGAAGATCAATACGTCCAGGAGATTACCGGGCAGATGAGAAATAGACTGGGCAAAGTTTACGATCGCGCCCTCAAGGTCATGTCCTATCCCTTTTCCCGGCTGGAGATCTTTAACCGAGAATCAGCAGCGCTCGCCATGTTCAGGACGGCATGGAAGCACTTTGGAGATGTCGCTGACGAGACCGAACGGTACCAAAAGGCCTTTGATGCGGCGAAAGATTACGTCTACAAGACTCATTACGCCTACGGGAAAGAGAACCTGCCAAGGATTGCATCAGGCGGAGACCTCATGAGCATCGCCGCACGGACAGGGTTGACCTTCCGGTCCTTCACACATAATTACGTTCTCTCTCTGATCAATAGTAAAGACTGGAAGACCATCGCTCATTCCCTGGCCTATGTCGCTCTGTTTGGAGGCCTCGCGGGACTCCCCTGGATTAAAGACATCTTCGATCTCATTGAGAAATGGACAGGCTATAGCCCCATGAAATCAGCAAGGGAGACAATGAGGAAGTACGGCGGAAGGACCCTTGAGACGATGGGTATGCACGGTCTTCCTGCTTTGGCCGGCGCCAACATATCCGGGTCCATGGCAATCGGGATTCCTTTCATAGGAGAGACGCCGATGGATACCGTCTATGGAGTTATGGGCGGGATGGTTCAGAAAGGCAAGATGGGCGTCGCATCCTTAGAAAGAGGCGACTATTACCGGGCGGTCGAGAACATGGGACCTGAGTTTATCGCCAATGCCATGAGGGCTCTGAGGATGTCAGAAGAGGGAAAGGCCTTGGGTCTGCCGGGCGTGGCCACCACCCAGAAGGGAAAGTCTATCTTCGATGAGGCGGGCAAGCCCTTACAGCTTTCCTCGTGGGAAGCCACCTTAAAGTCCATGGGCATCAATCCGGAAGAATATTCCGTCCAGACCGAGGCGCAGCGCGTGGTGATGGGTGTCAAGGAATACTTCCAGGACTGGCATGACGAGATTTACGAAGGGTACAGAATTGCCCGGAGCAACAAGGACCAGAAGGCCGTTGCCAAGACGCTCCGAGATCTCCACGAGTACAACCAGGCTATCAGGGACAAGGGGGTGCAATTGCTCGTACAACCAATCAAACTCTCCAACGTGGTTCATGCCTCAACAACCAGGATGACACCACAACAGAGGCGGGAAGCAGGGTATAAGAGGGAATACGTATCAGGGGCCTTATCCGGCACGTAGACATGACATAAATTGATGTTGACTTTGCATGAATAATTGTTAAAATCAAGCCTAAAGATTATAGATGGCGAGAGCACCAAAGGAGACAACATGAAATTAATAGCCTACGCTTACGTTATTTGGGTTACCTTGGCCTCAATTCCAAGTCTCTTTTAGACGAGGGAACTGCCATGGGAAACGGATTCCTCGTAGTCGATGATAAGGATTGGGCCGACGCAACGTCGGATCAACGTAGTTGGATGACATACAAAACTCTTAAGTCTCTCCATGATCGTCAGAAGGAAATGGAAACCTCCATCGAGGGCCTAAAAAGACGCCCATGGGCCGACAAAGCATGTGCAGTTCTTGGTGGTATCATCGGCGGCATACTCACGGCCGTAGGCATTAAGATAGGAGGGTAGAATTATGGCCAGCAGAAACATAGATGATCTCGTTCTGGAGCTCCAGAAGCTGTACTGGAAATTCTCTTTTGCCATGGCGAAGGTAGGCCTTACGTTCATGGTGACGTGTACCGAGCGCAGCCAAGAAGAACAGGATGAGCTTTACGCTCAGGGAAGAACCAAGCCCGGAAGGAAAGTCACGTGGACGAGGAAGTCACGACACATCCGAGGCGAGGCCTTTGACATAGCGATCGTGAAGGGCGGTAAACCCTGTTGGGATCCCAAGGTTGATGTGAACAATGACGATATTCCCGATTATGACCAGGCCGGGAAGATCGGCGAAAGCGTGGGGCTCGCCTGGGGCGGTCTGTTTGGTACTCCCGACAGACCACACTTCGAACTAAAGCGTAAGGAGGCTTAGCTATGTGGTTACTTCTGATCGGTCTTTTGATTGGCGTTGGCGGGTGTGTGTATCTCTATGTACGCAGAAGGTATGCAAAGAGGGTGCTTGAACGGGGCAGGATGGCCGCCGTATTCACTGCTTATGATGTGGCCGACAAGATCAAGGACCAGGCGGGGAGGCTGTGAAGCAAATGAACTTCTTGCGGTCAATGTTTACAGAGGGAGAGGACAATATCTCGGTCGGCTCTGTCTGCGTCTTCCTGGTTCTTGTCGTTTATGCGGTCTGCATCGGTTATGCCCAATATACGGGTAAGCCTGTTGTCGTAAGCCCTGGAGAGATGGCGGCTCTTGCGGGGGCGATCTACGCGCTCAAGAAGATCCCGCCTATCCTTAAGGGTAGCTCTAATGCAGACTAAGGTCGTCATTGCCCTTCTGATCGTGCTCTGTTGCGTCATGGGCGTTTCAATGCTGCATTCGTGGTTTAACCCGGCGTCTACTCCAAACACAACCCAGTATACAGTTGCCCCTTCTATCAAGGAGGTTGAGCGCATTAAGGTTGTGACTGTCCCGGGGCCAACCCAGATAATCACGATAGAGAAAGAGAAGGTCGTCGAGAAGCTGAAGCTCCCTGACGAGATAGCCAAGAACCCCGATAAGCAGGTTGTGGCGACCGCTACGATTGCACCTTACGAGGGCGATACCCATGCGGTTGCCGTTATGGATACGAAGACGGGCCAGGGCTCAATCCTTGTTGAACCTCAGCCTCTCTCTTTATTCGCTTTCGAGAACAGGAAGGAAATCGGAATCAGGGGAGGAATCGGAACCGAAGGAAAGCAGGGCGACCTTTACGGCCGGTATACATTTCTGAGGGTAGGGCACTTCCATGCCTCAGCCTACGGCGAGATCGCGGCCAGCGAGAAGGGGAGTGGGAACGGAAAGGCCATGATCGAACTGGGGTATAGATTCTGATTTCTTTGGCCCCGGGCACGTCTCAGGGTCCAGGCACAGCCGGCAGAAGAGATCCTTGTCTATCGCATCCCACACCCAACAGCATGGACCACACTTTTTGGGATCGCAGCTCATATTCTCCTCAGTGATAGCGCCCAAACCCATGGGTTGCCTATCACGTGCCAAGGTTTGCCGCGGTAGATGCGCGTTTCGCGGATCTCTTCCCAGGGATACGAGACGTAATGGCTGATTGTTCCATCCTCGCCTTTGACCGGCTTCGGCTTTGCGTTGATGGAGTCCCAAAGCGTTTCAAATGCCCTTCGCCCGTTCCATCCAAGAGACGGCCCGTCAGTTTCTGTTCCATATCCATCCTCGTCGGGACCGGTCCATAGTTTTTTGATTCCTTCCCGTTTTGCATCTTCTTCCGTGATCTCCTGCAACCTCTCAGCCCTTACCACTGTTATCTCAAGGGTGATTCTCGAGGCCCAACGGGGCATAAAGATGGAGGGACGCCAATGGATAGGAAAGTCAGGATCAATTTTAGCTGTTGCCCGGTACGGTAGGCCGTATCCATCTTCCAGGCCTACGATATCGCCATGAGCCGTACAGGCCTCATACTCAAAGGTGGGCATCTTTTCAGGGTTAATGCTGCCAGGTTTATGAATACCCCACGTTTCCCGCACCCACAGCCTGTCTCCCGGTTTACCGTAAGGGCACCTTATGAAGTTTCCTCCAATCTCATTACCGCATCGCCATCCATAGTCTTTGTCAAAAGTGATAGACTCACAACGCTCACTATTGGGTTGCTTCTTAATTATCCGCCTGGTCATTGTCTTTCGACTCTCAAGAATAGCTCTTACCATCTCACCCTTGAAGATCAGACTATGTTCTGACCATTCGCGAGTACCCGTCTTCTTTTTAATAGACATCTTCACCCCCCAATCTTTTGTGCAGTTGTTTGCCCGCGACGATTCCGAGAGGTAGCTGTATGACGAGCCATACCCCCAAGATCAAGAAAACTATGTGCATGAGCACCCCCTTGCGATTAATGAAATGGGGGTGTGTTTTTGGGGGAGAAGATCATTAGGCTTGTTTACGCCCGGTCTACCATTCGATCTACCAGGAATTTTCTGAAACCCGGAAACATTGGTGGGCCGTGAAGGATTTGAACCTTCGACCTCATGACTAAAGGTCAGCGCTGTGAACCCCAAAAAACACCCCTTAAGCTGCTGTAATTGTTAGGTAAAACATTAATACCACCAGAAAGGACACGCAATTGCGTGGTACACCACGCTATCTTGTTGGAATCAAAAAGCAAAATAATATCGATCAAGTTCGAAACACACTCTGATTCATGCCTCTTTATATGCAAATGTATACCAATGGCCCAGTCTACCAAACAGTCTACCAAAGAAAACGCATGGGTTTTTATGGCTTCGCTTGAGTACATGCGGCAGGGCGAAAATAATTGAGGAATCATGCCACCCATTCCTCACCGTTCCATGTTTTGCTGAACTTTGTTTTCATTACGTAAGCAAGCCAAAGTTGTTCCATAGTGTCGAAATTGTCTTGGAAGTGAATAAAGAATAGGCGGAACCCCTCAAGGCAATCGATTGTTACCTTGTCAAAGGCCATCTCCTGCAACTGGTCCTGACGGGGTAGCCAAAGGTTACGAAAGTTTCGCCAGGAAGAAGTCTGAACCCCCGTTTTCCTGGATTGAACATTGTAATAGTAGTCTCCACGCTCAAGTTCTATGCCCCCATCAAAAAAACTATGAGGCTTCATGGCTTGAATCTCCTCCGCCTTCTCGCACATCTTGATGTACTCAGAACTTATGTCCATTCGTCCCCCAATATTTCACGTAGAGTTAAAGGAGCAGGTAACCCTCCCGCTTCAATGCCTGGGATTATTATCCCCTCAAGATTAAAATCAAGAAACTCTGGGTGTATGGGCAAATCTGGTAACGTGGGCATATTGGAAGCACTTGCCATTGCTCGGGTTGCGTCAATAGCTAATCTCATCTGGTCGATCCATGTTCGAATCATATCTATTTCAAACTGTATCTTCTCTCGGCAGCCCTCTGCCCACGCTTCAAGCTGAAACTGGTATACCTCTATGTCCATGATGTCCATTACCTTTTTCTCCGCTTAATCGTCCGATAATCGTCCGATGAAATTCTCTAATCGTCCGATGGAAGATACGGCAAGAATGAGTCTCTTGCTAAGAGCAGGTCTTTCACTTTTGGCCAAGGGCCAAGTGAGACGAAAGCGTCAGAATTCAGCTTAAAGCACGTGGTACGCACGATATCGCTAATATACATTGGAGTGTACCCAAACTCCTCGGCTACAACCCTTTGGCACATGCCCCGAAGTACGCAACCGGTTATCAGCTTGTTTCTCTCTGTTTTATTCATTTACCTTTTTTCTCCTGTAGCCGCTTTACGGCACTGTTGATTGCAAGAGCCGATTCGTGCAGAATTTCTAACGGGTCAGCCTCTTTCTTCTGTGCCGCTTCTCCATTAGACAAACCTTTGTTGCCTGCATTTTCAGCGAGCAGCCCCAAAATCATGTCCCGATCCGCCTCCGAGGAACAAACGAGGATAGCATTGCCATGGTCTATCTCCCCATCTTTCAGTTTGTGAATCCCCTTTTCCCCAGGTAATCATGTTATCTCCTCCCTTTATCGAATTTGTCCATCATCCTGGTCATGTGCTCGTCGTTTATGTGTCCATAGCGGGCAGTCATACTGATAGTGCTATGTCCGAGAATGCGTGAAAGGGTAGATATATCTCCACCACGAAGTAGGAAATGCGAGGCAAAGGTATGCCGCAAGTCATGGAACCGGAAGTTGTCCGTGTGCTGCTTACCGTCCCTGGCATTCTGACGAAGGCCGGCGCGTCCACAAGCTGCGTTGAACCCGAACCCGGCATCGTCACGCATGGGCCTGTTCGGATCATCAAGAGAGGGAATCACCCACCGCGACATGACAACGCAGCGGGCCCTATAGGCCTGTAGTTCCGCTTCGAGGGTAGGGGTCAAGGGGATATGCACGGTCTTGTCGCCCTTGGTATGCGCTTTGTGAATCCAGCCGTTTACGGTGTCGATATCCCTCCATTGCAGCTTAAGACAGCCGTCTCTCCTTAGACCCGTCTCTAGTGCGATCATGACGATCATTCTAAGATATGGCGTCCTGCATTCCCTGAGGAGATCTTCAATCTCGTCTTCGCTCAGGAAACGATCCCTCCCTGCCGATTCCTTCAGCTTCTTTACATTCTCAACGGGGTTGCTTTCGAGAAGCTTGGGCTTCTGCTCCGTGGCCCAGGAGCAAAGACGTTTCAGTGAAGCAATGTCACGGTTTATGGTTGCATTCGTAACCTTTCCTTTATCAAGGCGTTCCTCGATATGTTGCTCCAGATCCTCACTGGTTATTTCGTTGAGGGTTTTCCCTCGAAAGCGTCTGTCCATATTGGCAAGGCTTAAGGCATACATATCATAGGTACCGGACGCATTATGCGTCTTTACGAAGGCAAGAAACTTCTCCTTGGCAATATCCCATCTGGTTTCCGGCACTTTATTGAGAAACCGGCCTTCTATGATCTCAAGCTTCTTTTTTGCGAGTGCTGCTTCAGCGATAGCCTTCTGAGGAGCGACCGATTTCAGGTAGGTCCTCCCTCGATGGATGAAACGATAGAACCAGTTTACCATGTATCGGAGATGAGCCCCACAGTTAGGGCAGGTGCCGGGGTCTTTTTTGGGCTGGCGATCAAACCTTCGGTAGGTGCATTTCGAGGCAAAGCACTTGGCAACCTTAAAGACCATGGGCTATTCCTCCGGTTTGTCCTCTTCTGCTTCCGGACAACCACCTTTTTCGACCAGGATCAAACTCTCCAGAATGTGAGCAGCTACTTTTGGAGAGTTGAGCGCCCTCAGCTTATTAATGATGCGTCGCTCCTGAGATGTCAATGCCGTCCCGGAAGCGCTATCCTGTACGAGTTTGTACAGGTTCTTGTCTCCTCTCCTCTTGAGGAGTGAAGTCAAGGGCCTGCATGAGGCGTACAATATGTTCATGGCGGATATTCGATTTTCCCTCGTGGAGGGCACGCCTGCATGTTTCAAAAGATAGCTCAATCTTTGAATCGCGGACAAACTCAGTGACATCCTTATAGCCCAACTCGCTCATGCGTCTAAAAAGCTTTTTGCCCCACCCATCTTCTACTACTTTTTTTGCCATGTCCCTTTCCTCCTTTGTGGTACGCATTTCAATACGCAAGTATAATCACGGGCCTATCCCGTGTCAACATAAATTATGTGCATGTGCATACACTGGTATATTTTTGTTGACATCCAGAACACACACGAGTTAGTGTACATGCAACGCAATGTTACTAATTTCACCGTTTGTGAAACAAAAAAAGGGGGGGGGTGATAAGACAATGTCGGTTGAAGAATCGTATGACATAAAAGCTGTAGCTAAGACCTTGTCGATCACTGAACGACAGGCTCGGTTGTTGTGTCAGAGAGCGAGACGGAATGATCCGGGAGGGCTTCCTTCCTGGCGACTGGGAAAGAAATGGCTGGTCAAAGAATCTGACCTGCAGGCATTTGTTGATGCCAGAAGTAAAACAGGACGAAAAACCAATAAGCAGGAGGCTTAGGAGATGGCAGCAAAGATAGTTGATAATAGCACGCAGCGACACATCGAAGATGAGCACGTACAGATAGCTATTCACTGCGAGGCTATCACGTGTAGGAGCAATGTTGAGGGTACGTGTAAGCTTTTCAACCCTATCGATGGAGACAACCTGCACTCTCTGGACGAGTTTGGGCAGTGCAAGGACTTCTTCCGGCCATAGCCTAATCCTATGGATGAGATCGCTGGCTGGCATAAAAGAGCACTATTTTTATGCGCACTGATACACACAACCATATGTATGTAAACACTTATGACTTCATTCAGAAAGGTTAAGTAAATACCGCAAAAGGAGTTGAGCTTTATGAAAAACAGACAGTATTACATCGGCGGTTCTGATGTTGCCGATGTATTTTCTATAGAACCGTACGGGTGCAAACGTAAGTTATGGTACGAGAAGACTGGTGAAAGCAAAGATTATGCCGAGGACAACTATCACCTCAGACGGGGAACGATGTTGGAGCCCTTGGCAGCCTCTCTCTACGAGGAGAGAACGGGCAGAAAGATACGGAAAAACAACGCAAAACTGATCGATGAGGAATATCCGTTTATGGCCGCCCATCTTGATCGGGAGATCCTCAAAGACGAACGAGGGGTGGGCGTTCTTGAACTAAAGTGTCCATCTGCGCACATCTTCTCTGAGGTCCAGAGGGCGGGGGCACAGGAAGCTTATATCCTACAGCTACAGCACTATCTCTATGTGCGCAAGGCACAGTGGGGCTCCTACGGTTTTTTCTCCGCGGAGCTTGCTGATATTTTCTGGTTTGACGTCGACCGCGACGATGAACTGATCCAAAAGATGATCGAGGGCGAGCTCGCTTTCTGGGAGATGGTTCAGCGTAAGGAGATCCCTGATAAGCTGGCGAGCAGCAAGGATAGGCGCTGCAAGAAATGCAGCTACGGCATCACATGCCAGGGGTTGCTGCCGGATGAGGGCGTTGATGATGCCCTCCTTACCATGATTGCGGACGAGGAATTTGACCGAATCCTCGAAGGCTATTGGCAGGCGAAGGCAATCTTTGACGATGCTGAGGAGTATTACGAGGGACTCAAGGAGAGGATCAAGGCCAAGATGGAAACCTTCGATTCAGCCTACGCGATCGTGAACAACACAAAGGTTTACTATCCGACGTTGGATGGCCGGAACACGTGGGACGGGAAGAAGCTGGAGAAGGATCACCCGGAACTGATAGAGAAGTACAGGAAGCAGGGCAAACCGTATAAGCGGTTGAGCCTCTATCACACAAAATAAAGGAGGCGTGAGACGTATGCCACTACACACAACAGCAAAACAGAAGAAGCTGAAAGCCGTTTCTTTGGCGGTAGCCAAGCGGATGAAGGGGTTCAGGGAGGAACTGGACCGGTTCGAGAAGGACATTATTGCGGGGTTCGGTGAAGAGGTATCAAAAGCGGATCGTCTTTATCATGTCGACTGGCACGATCTGTCTGAGGATGAGAAGGCGGCAATCGGCGAGAAGCTTCTCAACAGGGTTGTCAACTACATCTTCACGAAGGGCGTCCCCTGGGTCGTTGAAACAATGGACCAGGGTCTTTGCTCTGACATAACTCGGCCAGGCAACGGCTTGAACCTCTCTGTGAATGTGACCATCCTGGGCGAGGATATCAAAATACTCCTAATAGAACTGGAGCGCTCAAAAGAAGAGAAGGAGGCATAACTTATGGCAGATCCAAAATCAGCAACACCGGCAACAACGGGAAAACCGGGCAGTAATCTTCCGGTCTCAGCGCAGCGCTTTAACACGGTCAAGAGCCTCGTGGAAAAAAACAAGGCGGCTCTTCTCATGGCCCTTCCAAAGCATATCGACCCTGACCGATTCGCTCGGGTGTTCTACACGACCATCCTGAAGACGCCAAAGCTCCTTGAATGCGAGCCGCGGAGTCTGGTCAGCGCCCTCATCCAGTGCGGAGAGTTGGGCCTGGAGACCAATCCCTTTCTTGGGCTTGTGTATTTATTGCCCTTCTGGAATGGGAAGACCAAACAGCTTGAGGTCCAACTCATTCCGGGATACAGGGGCTATGTCTCTCTTGCTATGAGATCGGGGCAGGTAGTTGACGTTACCGCACACGTGATCTACGAGAATGAGCCCTGCGAGATCCTCTACGGGAACGACGAGAGGATTAACCATACACCTCTGCCTCCGGACAAGAGGGGTGATAAAAAAATAGGCGCCTATGTCAGGACTAAGCTTCGGGATGGCACAGTGAAAACCACGTTTATGTGGACCGACGATATTCTGAAGAGGCGCGAGGTATCCCAAGGGGCATGGCTAAAGGAGTACAATCAGGTAAGCAAGAAGTTCGAGAACAAGCTCGACAAGGACGGCAAGAAGATCCTTGATCCGAAATCGTCATGGTGCATGTGGGAAGATGAACAATTCGAGAAGACGGCTATCCGGCATCAGGCGAGGCTGCTCCCATTGTCTCCTGAATATTCAAGGATTCAGGCTTTGGATGTAGCGGTTGAAAGCAACCAGAGCCAGAGGCAGCCTATCGACTTTGATGATGTATCAGACATTATCGACGTTACGGAGCAATCCGCATTGTCCCCTGAGGCAGCCGCCGAAGAAGTGACCCATGATAGGACTGAAGCGCTGAAGGAGCGCCTTGATGCTGCCAACAAATCCACACAAGTTGTGTGATACAAAACCTAAGCGTGAGGAGGAATAGAAAGAATGCACAGGAAAGACGCGGAAAACCAGCAAAGCGTAGTACCGATTCACCGCGAGGAAATCCTCAAACTGTGGTACAGCATCGACCAGCCCAAAGAACAGATCGCCGCCTTTGTGGCGTGGCTGATCAATAGCGATTTCTTCAAGGCGCCGTGCAGCACGGAGTTTCATTTGTGCCGGCCGGGGGGGTTGGCCGAGCATTCCCTGAATGTCTACCGGCTTCTGAAGGAGAAGGTAGATAGATACTATCTTGGGTGTACGTCTGAGAACCCGGTGACAGCATCTAACATCATCGTGTTGGGCCTTGGCCATGACCTTTGTAAGGTGCACTTCTATGTCCCTGGGTACCGGAACGTCAAAAACGATGTGACCGGGCAATGGGAGAGGAAGAGCGTGTTTAAGGTGGAAGATCAGTTCCCCATGGGCCATGGCGAGAAGTCCGTCTCGATTCTTCAAGACTACTTCCAGCTTTCAGAAATAGAGAAGCTGGCTATCCGCTGGCACATGGGGCCTTGGACCGGGGGTGTCGTTGAGGACTATGCGACCAGGGAAGCCTATCGTGCAGGTATCAAGAGACACCCTCTCGTAACCCTTCTTTCCACCGCGGACATTGAAGCATCGCAGATCCTGGAGGCAGACTGATGACGACCGAACAGAGATGGATTAAGAGAAAAGAGCTTGTGGACAAGATAAAGGAGACGCAGGAGTGCCTGGAGAAGACGAGGCGGGCGCAGAACGTGCCATGGGATCATGACCGGGTTCATATCCACGATTCACGCCGGGGCGTCAAGATCTTTCTAACTGAGACAGGTACGGCCCTCCTTTATACGCTCGTCATTGCCGAGACTGAGAAGAAGCTGAGGCTCTTAGATGAGGAATTCGCAACGCTGTAGGTCTCGCACCACAAGGAGGAAAGGGACACATGGGCGCAAATCCGCTGTACTTGAAGTTCAAGGCGTTCGCCAAATTCTATATGGAGCAGGCTGGTGCATCCGGCATCAGCCTGACGGACATTCGGAACACCACAAGACAAGACATCTACGGCCCCATCGAAACAGCCATTGTGCGGGCAGAGGAGGCCTACCGCAAGGATGACGCGCGAGGGGTGGATATAAACCTTGAGGCTGCAAAAAAAGCGTACCTCAGGGGCATACTGGGAGTGCAAAAGCTTCAGCAACATTTAGGAGGTTAACTACGCACATGAAGAGGAGGTCAAAAGACCTATGGCTAAAGGTAAACAACGCGTTTTGTACACGAGTTTCTGGGAGGATGAATATGTGGAGGAGGAGTTGAGAGAGCCCGATGAGAAGTTGCTCTACGCCTATCTCATGCTTAACCCCTACCACGAGATTTCAGGGCTCTATCAAATCTCAATCAAGAAAATCGCCAAACACACCGAGATGGAAACAACAAGAGTGGAGGAGATCCTCAAACGTCTCGAAGCCGACGAGAAGATCTGCTATGACGGGAGGGAAATACTTCTGTTGAACTATCTGAAGATCAACTGGAACGGGAGCGAAAAGAACCAGAAGCGGGTGAGGGACGATCTGAAGCTCATCCACAATAAGGCATACGTGAAGGAGTGGTTCGCCCTGGCAGCCCAGTACGACTGCAACCCGATCTTCACGTTTTCTGACGTGTGCAAGGCGCCAGGGAAGGAAGAAGGGACCAAGCGGGAGCCCGAACCCGCAAAGGAAACACCAATCAAAGACAAGCTGCCTCTTCCGCTTGCCCCAACGAAAGGGGAGAAAACGACTTCACCTTCAAAACGGGAGGCGAAAACCCAGACCGACGTCGAGGGGGAAGTTGAAGCCTTAGTCGGCCACTTCAAGGCCACAATGAGAGAGGTGGTCAACATCGATGCTCAAGTTTGCAGATCCGACGAGACGATCACCTCTGAACTGCTCAAGAAATATCCCGTCGATACATTGAAAAACCTGATCGAATTCTGCGTTGACCTTAGCCAGGAAAAGAACCTGGCGCAGACGCTGGGTGCATTCATGAAACCGTACTTCATCAACCAGTACACGAAAGCGTGGGATCAGAGAAAGGGAACCTTTGTTGACCCTCCCGAGCAACCCTACAACACCAAGTGGTGGAGGTAAGGCGTGTTAGACGGGCAGCAAAAGAAGGGAACAACGAAACCGCCAAACCCCGTCGAAGAAGCCCTTAAGCTCCTGGAATACACAGGAGAAGACAGAGTCGTATCAGCTCAGGAAATCTGGGACGAGGCAGCAAAAAAGGGGCGTAAGCCCGCTCTTGCAGCGACCGGGTTTGAGGAGATGGATAAGGCGCTCAAGGGTGGATTTTACGAAGGACAGCTTATTATCGTGTCCGGCAATACGGGAGAAGGGAAGACTACTCTGCTGCGCACATTCACGAATACGATTGTTGAGCAGGGGGTGACTCCGCTCTGGTTTAGTTATGAAGAGATCGAAGAGGATTTTTTAGAGGGGTTTCCTAGAGAGATCTTGCCGTTGTTCTTCATGCCGAAGGTGCTGGCGCGTAAAAGCATCGACTGGATACAGACCAGGATCAAGGAGGCAAAGCTCAAGCATGACGCGAGGGCCGTCTTTGTCGACCACCTCCATTATCTGATCGATCTCTACAAAATGAGAAATGCCTCGATAGAAATAGGGGCAATCGCGAGGGACCTGAAACTGGTAGCAAAAGAGAACAAGATCGCGTTGTTTCTCATTGCCCATATCCTGAAGGTAGAGAAGACGCGGGAGTTGCAGGGGGGTGATATTAGGGATTCAGGTCTGATCGAGACTGAGGCGGATACCGTTATTTACGTATGGCGCGACCATAACAAGGAAAATACCGGTCTCGCAAAAATCACCAAGAACAGGAAAGGAGGGAAGGTTAACGTCAAGATCCCGATGTCGTTCAATGAAGCAACGGGATTATTTGAACCATACACGAGACAATGGATAGAGCAGGAGGTTAATAATGATAAGCGCAAATACGATTTCAACAAAAGACGATAGGCTCTACGAAACCTGGGATCTCTATGTTGCTGCCTACCACTCACTGCAAGGGGCGGAAGTGACCTGCCGTATGATGGGCCGCAAGGCTTTGTTCTCGATCATGAAATCTCCTGATTTCGCTATTTCGCACGGGCTGTACATGAATAACGGGGAAGTCCCGGCAATGGATTACGCCCAAAAAATCAAGATGCTCCGTGTCCGAATGAACCAAACCCGGTTTGAAGGCCGGGATATAGGAGGAAAGTAATGTCCGAATATACACGCCAGTTGGGTGCGCAACAACCTATGAGCGCAGAGGAGAGGAAGGTTAGTGAGGTGGTGACCGACTTCGTCAATCAGCCGGACCTGCTTGATCAGGCCGTAGCTGATTTGATGTCCAGGGCTATTGACGAGGTACTGAATGAACTGGGGGTCTCCCTTGGCGATGTCGAGGAGACACAGCGACAGATGGAGGAGCGGGAGATTCAAATCACGGAGATGGAATGTAAGCCCTCTCCACAACTGAACGGCTACTACATCTATCAGGCGTTGAAACCCATGGCCTTTATCTCCTGGCCGTTCCTGAACCGGGAAGGGAAGCTGATGACCAGGATCATCAGGTTTGACCGGACAGACAGGGTGGATGAGGCGATTGGAAACAATATCATAAAACCATAGATAAAGGAGGACGTTATGGAACCTTTGATAGCTAAACCATTAAGAAAGACAGTATCTCAGAGATTGCTCGGCAACTGAGTGACAGACTCTCAGAGAAGTTGTCTCCGGTCATGCTCAGTTCGCGCCTTGCGCCAGCCGTCACGAAAACAGAAGAAGTGCCGCGGGAATACCCCCCTCTTTTTGCAGAATTGAGGGACCAAACGAATGAAGAAATTCTACGAGGATACGCTTGAAGCTCTCATCGATGCAAGCATTGGATGGAACCAGACAGGGCACCAGGTCTTAAAGGCAAAGATCCGGGATCTGATAGCAGAGACAGACGAGAAGTGGGCCAGGGAACAGAGGAAGGATTGTTTGATCAGTCAGAAGTGGAGGTTACAGGATGAGGTCGATATGAAAGAGGTCGCGGCCGATCTGGCACTCCGCAGAAACTGCATGGTCATGGTCCGGTATCGTCTGGAGCAGATTCAGGAGATGAAGAAGGCCGTTGAAAAGCTGGAATCGGAGATCCGTTTCTTGGCTATGGACCCGACGAGAGTCAGAGAGGACCAGATCACCGACGAAATGATCCAAAGGGCGAAGGAAGTGGACTTCAGGCAGCTTCATGAATTTGATGCGCGAGGTTGGGGATTATGCCCATTTCATCCTGATAGGAGCCCAAGCTTTCACATCCATACCGCAAGTAACAGGGCCAAGTGCTGGTCAGGAGTGTGTAACTGGCAGGGAGACACTATAGCGTTTGTTATGGAAAGGGAAGGGTTGAAGTTTCATGAGGCCGTGAGACGGCTTCAGTAGACCAATAAATATCAAAGGAGAAATTGCAGTGAAAATAGGAGAACGCACAAGAGAAAGCATCGTCGGCCTGATTGAAGGTCTCTTGGAGGACAACGAAAGTGGCATCGATGAAGCCTTTCGGAAACAAGGTTCAGAATTGAGCCTCGCTATTGCGGTAAAGCTGAAAGGAGATAACCCGTCAGTCGCAATAAGGGCGCAGCTCTCTTTCGTCAAGGAGAAGGTCACGGCAAGCGACGACGACGTGGTGAACGAGGAACAGGGGGAGCTATTCCCGAAGACCGAGCGACAGCAACAGCAGGGGATTAACCCGCCGCCGTCGATAGTGGCCATTGAGCACACCTACCCCGATAGTTGGGGATCTGGTCTTGAATGGCTGATGGGATGGGACAAGGACGCCGATAGCCCGGTGAAAGGCAGGGTCTTTGAATTGGTCGAGTATGAGCTTGACGATGAGGATGAATATCCCGATCCGGATGAAACCTACTCTGACCACTTCCGGATTCATCATTTCAGGGATGGCCTTGAGTGGCTAATAGGTAAGCCTGCCGCTTCGCAAGACCAAGAGCCTTCAAGAGTCAACGCCTATGGTGTGTTGGTCGATACAGAAACGATATCCGTGTCTTTTTCGGAAAAGGGAAAGGTTAAGGCTGGGGCGAATGTAGAAGTAGCCCTTGGGCCAGATGGCAAGTGGTATTTCGGAGAAAAAGTCAGCTATGGCCCTTTGGGTGGAGGGTGTGCTCCATCGATGAATAGACCCTGGAGACCGGGGAGAGACAGCAGGGTGGAAGTCATCCTTGAGGGGTTGGCGGTCGTAAAAGACTGGTTTGCCAGAAATGGCTTGCCTAAGAACCCCATGAAATATATAGACGACGAAATAGCCAAGTGGCAGGCAACTTGCGCAAGTTTACAAAACTAACGAGGGAGAGGTAGCGGTATGAAGATCAACCGAGTCAAGATCAACAATTTTCTCATCATTTCAGAAGCAGACGTTGCACCGGACAGCAAGCTTTCCATCTTTGCGGGCAAGAATAAGCAGGGCAAGACATCCTTCATCAAGGCCATAGAGACCGGCATACTGGGTACAACCAGTTCGTCAGTGATCAAGCACGGCGCGGATAAGGCCGAGATCATGATCGACTTGGACGAAGTAACGGTGCAGAGGACTATCACGCCGAGCGGCCAGAAGGTGACTGTCAAGAATAAGGAGGGATGGGACCGAAAGAGCCCGCAGAAGTTCCTTGATACTCTTCTCGGGGATCTTTCCTTCAATCCTATCGCCTTCATGTTGAAGAAGGACACCGAACGGGCCAAGGAGCTTCGTGACCTCTTCAAGACAAAGGCAAAAAAAGAACAGCTTGCGTTCATTCCGGATCAGGAGCTACTTGCCCGTGTGAACTGGGATGGTGATGGGCTCACCGTTTTGAAGTTCTTCGAGGACTATTATTACAAAGAAAGGAGTTTGGTCAATAAGGAGGTTGTCAGAAAAAAGGCCCTCTATGAAACCACGGCGCCGAAGGGCTACGATCCGGAGCCTTACGATGAAACCGTCTATCCGAAGCTGAAGCAGGAGGAGAATGGCATCGAGGCGGCCTACAACCAGGCCAAGGGGGTCATTGACGCCGCAGAAAAAGCCAAGCCCCTGAAGGAAAAGAGTGAAGCCCGGATAGCCGAATACAGGGAGATCCTCTCGAAGGTCAACCAGGCCGAGATCAATATGATTCCGACCTTAGAGGAGCAGATAGCGGGTCTGGAGGCTCAAATCAAGGAATTGCAGAACAAAGTTGCGTCAATGAATACACGCAAGTTGAGTGCTGCACAACTCAAGAGCGTGCAAACTGACACCATGAAGTTTCTGGCAGAGGAAGAAGAGCGCCTGCAAATGATGCAGACCACTGAGCTACCCAACCTGGAAGAGCACGAGAAAGCGCTCACGGAGATCCGCGCGAAGGTCGCCGAGGAAGAGGAGAGAGCAGGGCAGCATGAGCAATATCTCAGCTCCTTGGAAATGAAGGCTGATTGGGAAGTAGAGGACAAGCAGGCGAAAGACCTGACGGCTATTGTCGACAAGCTGAGAAACGAATTGCCAGCCGAACTGGTCAAGGAAGCCAAAATACCTATCAAGGGCTTGAGGTTCGACGGGGATGCGGTCTTCATCGGAGATGAAGCCCTGGACAACATGAGCACGTCCGAGCAGGTGCGGGTTGCCCTTGATATCGTAAGGGCCATGAACAAGGACGCCAAACTGAAGCTTCTTTGCCTCGACCGCGCTGAATCCCTGGACGATGACGCCCTCGAAGAGTTCAGGCAGCAGATCAAAGAGGACGAGTTCCAGTATTTCCTGACCGTAGTGCAGCATGGCGATTACGTCCCGGAAGGGTCCTATGTCGTCGAGAACGGGGAGGTGAAAAGATGAGATGGAAGGCGTTTCGGAGATGGTTATGGAGAAAGCTCGCTACTCTGGCTCTATGGATAAGACCCGACAGTCTGATGGATAGCGTCGGGATTTTCTCTGACAAGATATCCATCAATTATTCAACCCTTCTCCCCCCAGATGACAAGTGGCATTTGCTTGCGCTGTCAATGTCTGTCTGGGTAAGGCGAGTGAACGGTGGAAAACCCGAAAAAAGACCTGACAGCGGGCAGAAGGTCTATGTCGACGGGATGGAGGTGGAAGTGTCGTGAGCATATGCAAGCCACGTAAGAAGAAGAACCAGGAGGGGGCGGGAGCTCCGCCTCCCCTACTTAATGTTCCAGTCGTGAACGGCAGGCAGTACCCCGGCCAGATCGTTTGCCCTACTGATGGACACCGGTATTACCGCAACGGGCCTAAATGCCGCGAATGTAGACAGTGCGTGGTCGATGAAAAGGCAGAGATTGCGAAACTCAAACCGGCGCAGCTCGAGGAACGCGGCTTTTTCCAAGTCTCCAAACCGGTCAAAGAACGGAAAAGCCTGACGACATGGGTAAAGCATTTTAAGTGTAAAGGGATCAAGACAACCATCAGAGAAACGAAATACGGCTTCACCCTCTGGCGTGAGGGCGAAGAAGCTGAGAATGAGGAAGGAGAGAGATTATGAACGGAAGAAGAGCCAAGGCATTGCGAAAGGAGATTTATGGAGAGAATTCGATCAGGGAGAAGCCGCGCTATCACAGGGCGAATGGAGGGTATGGCACCTTTGTTCGTGTAGGCCTTCGGCGGAAGTATCAGGACGCGAAGAAGAAAATGAAAGGAAGGGCGTAACTATGATACGAACGTTTCTTCGTAATTGGTTAGGGATAACGGAGGAGGCGAACAGGGACTCTGTTCGGTCCCCTGAAACCGTGGAATCGAACGAGAGGGATGACCCGCCTGAAACCACAGAGGAAAACGCCGAAACCCTCGCTACGAATGTAGAAGGACAGATTACGTCACTGCGCGACGATATCTCTATCCTGCAACAACAGATGGACGTTCTCCTGGATGCGTTAGGAATGACGGCAGAGAAACTCCTTGCGCTTCAGCAGAAGGTATTCAAGAAACAGGAAAGATTGTTGGTGGAGTTGGAATGGCGGAAGAAGGACAGGGAGAGGGGGGGAGGAGGGCATGATGGAACCGGCAAATAGTCTATGGGCCAAACGGGACCAAGGATATACCCTTCGGCCCTATCAGGCTTCGGCGGTATTGGCAGCGGTCAAGTTCTTCCGTGGCCCACAGCGGTACAACGCCATCGAGGTACTACCGACCGGATCGGGCAAAAGCTTGATAATAGCAACCATCGCAAAGGAGCTTGACGCCCCGGTCCTGATATTCCAGCCAACCAAGGAGATCCTTGAGCAGAACTGCGCGAAGTATCTCTCTTATGGGTATCATTCAGGCGTTTATTCCGCTTCGGTGGGGAGGAAAGACATAAGCAAGGTTACGTTTGCGACTATCGGAAGCGTGAAGAACAAGAGCGATATGTTCAGGGGTTTCCCTTACATCATCGTGGACGAATGCCATTTTGTGAACCCGAAGGGGGGGATGTATGAGACGTTTCTGTCGCAGCTTGCATCAAGATCAAAGGTCTTGGGTCTCACAGCTACGCCTTATCGACTCGTGACTGACGGGTTCGGGGGATCTATTCTTAAATTCTTGACCAGGACCAGGCCGCGAGTGTTTGAGGAACTGATCTATTACGTCCAAAACGCTGACCTGTTTCAGCAGGGCTATCTGGCAAAACTCAAGTACGTGACGGCGGACAACTTCGATAGAGGTCGATTGCAGGTCAACAGCACCGGAGCAGATTACACTGATGAATCCGTAAAGCGGTACTACAAGGATTCTAATTTTCAGGACGGCATTGTCAGCATGGTGAGGCACGCCATTGACGACCGGGGAAGAAAGAACGCCTTGGTATTCACCCGGTTCACCGAGGAGGCCCGATATCTGGTCGAGCGGATACCCGACAGTGCCATTGTCACAGCGGAAAGCAGCAAGACAGAGCGCGAAGCGATCATGGGAGGGTTCAAGAGCGGGCGAATTAAGGTGGTTTGCAATGTGGGCGTGCTGACGACCGGCTTTGACTACCCGGAGCTTGAAACAATCGTACTGGCCCGCCCAACAATGAGCCTGGCACTGTATTACCAGATGATCGGACGAGGGATAAGGCCTCACCCGAAAAAGGTCTATGCCGAGATTATTGACCTATGCGGGAATAGAAAGCTGTTTGGGAACATAGAGGATCTAATGATCATCGACGGGCGCAATGGGAAGTGGTTTCTCACTGGAACAGGGGGCAAGCAGCTTACGAACATCTACTACGACGAAAAAGGAGGTATCGAAGAAGACCATGAGTCAATGCTTAAAAAACAGGCGGAGAGGAAAAAAAACGCAGGCAGATATGGCAAAACGGCTTGGGGCGGAAAACGTGGGTACTCTGGGAGGCGAAGATCTTAAACACAGCATCTTTTCCTATGAGATCAAGAACCGGGTCAGGTCTACCATTCACAGCTTCATGGAGCAGTGTATCAAGAATTGCCCGACCGGAAAGATACCTGTCGTGATCGTCCACAAGCACAAGGACAGCCACAACAAAGATCTGGTGTGCATGAGTCTAAAAGATTGGGAGCAGTGGAACGGATCTATAGAGTCGTGCTGAACAAGGGGAGAGGTGATGCAAACATGAACGAGGAACAAGCGGCTTACATAATGGCTCAAGCGGCATGCGCACTAATCGAGGCCATGGGAATGCAGGCGGCAAACAGCCAGTATCCTGAAAACCAGCCATACCAGAAGAAAGACTTCGATGCCGTGATTGAGCGATATGGGATTGACCACAACGCAGTGATTGGATTCTTCAGAAGATAAAAAAGGAGGAAATTAGATGGAAGCGGCTATAGATACTATACAAGCGGCGCACAATGAAGATGAATACGAGCAGTTCTTGGGCATGATTCAAACCTGTTTTGCGATGACTATATCTCGCGATTCGCATCTTTTCACCACAGATACAGTAAACCTTTTCCGGGTATTCCTGGAGGCCTTACCGCTGGAAATGCGTCAGCATTACACCTGCAACGCATGCAGGCACTTTGTCGACAGGTTCGGGGGGTTGGTCTCTCTCTCACCTGATGGCCAGACTACCCCGGTTATGTGGCCCTTGAATGTGCCAGAACCATACCGGAATTCAGTGGATGCGGTGAGAAGGGTCGTCTCGAAGGCCAGAGTGACGGGCGTCTTTTTTTCCAAAGACATGGTATGGGGGCAGCCTGTAACAGGTCCGTGGCATCACATGGCTGTGATTCCTTCGGTGGTCTGGCAGCACCCTATTCAGACACCCTTTCAGACGATGGCCGAGAAGAAGGAAGACTTCAAGACTCTGATTAATGGGCTGATGGAGTTTCCTCTTGCCGCTGTAGATGAGGCCATAAAACTTCTGAAGACCGATTCTCTTTACCGGTCCGAGAAGGTCCTTGGCGTTGCTGAATGGTTCCGGGATCTGCACGAGAAGCGCAAGGCGACCATGAACAATTACATGAGGGCTAATCTTACGTGGCTTGCGGTAGCTTCTGCCCCTGCAGGATTTTGCCATATCAAGAGCAGCATGATAGGCACGCTCCTGGAGGATATCGTTGTAGGATTGCCCTTTGGGTCTATCAGTAAACGCTTTGCCGACAAGATGCACCCGCTTCAATACCAGAGGCCACAGGCTCCGCCGTCTGCCGGAAATATTGCGCAGGCGGAGAAGATCGTTGAGCAGTTGGGCATCAAGGATTCCCTCCGTCGTAGATTTGCCCGGTTCGATGAGATTCAGACGATCTGGAAACCGACCGAGAAGCAGCCTGAAAAAGAAGGTACCGGTGTTTTCTCGCACCTCAAGACAAAAGACGAATTCCGGCCTGTTCAAGGCGTTGAGGGGCCAACGGTCACTATGACGTGGGAGAAGTTTGCAAGGACGGTTTTGCCAGAAGCCGAGCAGATTGAATTCTACATACATTCGATGTCTGACAGCTATGCCGCCTTGGTTACCGCCGTTAATCCGGATGCGCCTCCTGTCCTTCAGTGGGACCATGCCGAAAGACGCAACCCAGTTTCGTGGTACACATACCATGGGGGATCAATTCCTTCTCGATGGGGTTTAGAATCTTCATCTTGGCATAAAGTAAACGGGATTTGCGTGAGCCCCTTCTTGTGGGGGAACCCCGAGACGGTCGCTTACAGCCATCTCCCGCACATTGCTTTCTTCATTCTTCATGGGGCAAAGGACTCGCGCATACCGGGAGCCGCTCTTTTCCCGGAACTGCTACGATCAGAGCTTCATTCTATCCGGTCTACTATCGAGGCTTATTCGAAAGAAGCAAAGATGGAAGGCGCGGATGAAGCTTCTGCATGTGGGCTTATGTTGAGCAAAGGGAACAAGTGGAACGCCAGATTCAGCGTTACGTCGAAGGGTGCCCGGATTGAGTACAAGCTTGATAGGTGGGACTGATGGCGAAGTTTGTTGTGGGGATCGGTAAGTCGGACCTAGTATAACAACAAATTCACCGGCGCGGCCCGGTGGGGAGGTAGAGACGATGGAAGAGAAAAAGCAAGGTAAGGGACCGGAAGTAACGGGCGATATTACCGCGTCCGCGTGCAATGACGGGTTATGCAGCCCTTTGTCTGCTCCGGTCGTCATCGAATGGAAAGTAGTACCTGTCCCAAGCGTACAAGGCCGTGAGATAGACGAGAATGGAGTTCTTCTTCCCAGAGGGGATAAGAGTCGCTTTGTTATGGATGAAGAAGCTGCTATCAAGGAGTGCATGAAACGAGCCAAGCTGTACCTAAAAAGACATGGTTTTATGCTTGTTTCCGAGGATGCTTTAATGCACAAGGCTGCCTACCTCCACAGCCTTATAGATGAAGGTCACGAATGATGTGGTGCACAAATTCGTCCACGAGGTCGTCGAATGGCTCTTCTCCTATGCCTTGTGGCAAATTGCCAACGAAAACATTAGAAGGGTCTTTGATATCGGTAGCGGTAAAGGAACATGGCATCATATCCAGAGATAAGCTCGGGGGCCTATCCCATTCAATTCTTGCTCCTGGCACCCTTGCTTGTATGGCTGATAAAAATTCTGACTTTTGAAATGGACATGGCATGCTCCTTCAGTTTTTATTTATTTGTGCATAACAACAAGTTCACCCCGCGCCGAAGGCGTCGGGGGTGCAACGCCTCGTTATGAGGCGCAAGGGGGATTTATGAAAAGGAAAGACGAATGTTTGTTCTGCGCAAAACGAAAATGCTACGAGCGGGTAGTATCGACTGATAACGGCAAGACATATGATGAAATTTCGTGTCTCGACCATGTCTATGATCTGTACAAACACTCCGACAAAAATGCCCCCGGAATGACGAAACATTTTATATCGAGTACTGGGCAACAGGTACGGGGCAAAATTTTGGATTTATAACAAGCGGATATACAGAAGATTTTCCGTATATCCCGACCAGAAGGCAGGAATGCAGAAAGAAGGGCAGGGGGTTTATTCCCTGCCCTTCGGTCGTTTTGCTTCAGCCTCCATTCTTCGTCTGTCTCGTTCAGTCGGAACACTTCATTTTTGGTTCGCCCGTAAGCTGTTGACTTCGTTTTGCAGATCCCTAATTCGTCGGGATTCCCTGGAAGGTGTCCCTTGACCGGAAAGCACCCCTAATAGGTCAACCCTTGCTTCTACTCCAGGGGCGTAAAGTTTGCGTCCATCTGCGGTACGACCCGTCATAATCTCTGAAATTAGTTTCCCTTCCAAGGAACCCTGATTGCTACCTCCATTCGATGATTGTCCTTCTAATGCAGCAATCTGACTATATGTCGAAGGGGCTCCATAGGTTGGTTTTGGTTGTTTAGCTGTCTGTTCTTCGAGGTCGGCCATATCCAGCTTTTTCTTTAGTTGCCAGCTTCTGAGCACCTGTTCCTTTGTGTAGGTCATGCCCGGGGGAATATCAACAATCGTTTGGCTGCCGTCCGGCATGGTAAAGGTTTTGGTTTCAGCAAAAACGGGGGCAGAGATAAGCAGTGTTCCGAGGAGCAATGTTGATCCAACAATCGTCTTCATGTGGCTCGATCCTCCCTATGGCAGTCTTCTGACTTGTTCTTTTTTATCGGCAACTTTTTTGAAGATGATAAGATCAACCCAAAAGAAAATTAATCCGCCTATGAGGTTTGCTATGATGGTTGCTATCAGAGGAATCCCGGAAGGTAGAAGCAGGAGCACACCGTACAATACCGGCGTACTTGCCTGCCACCGCAAAAGATAGAGAATGTAGCGTTTGGTCAACCCAAGACCCTCCAAAATAAGGGCGCCCTTCTCCCACGGTTATAAACCTGCGAAGGGCTAAGGCCTGTCATTTCAGGCCAGCAAGGCCATATAGGAGTTACCGTACCGGAATGACACGGAGCATCGGACGGAGCCGGTACGATACACACACCGTAGATTATGCGAAAAATGGATTCCGTCCGCATTGTTAAATTCCTCATCGCGTAGAATCGCCTCTAAGCCCCTCGAAAAGGGAGGGGCTATATCTTTACCCACATGTGTGGTACACAAAACGCCTGCGTGTTAGGGCCTGACGCAAGAATGGGCCTATCCCTCGGTTTCTCGATAGGCCGGTTGCTCATCTTTCCTGACGAGGTCAAGAATGTACTCCGCAACCGCATTAAAGCCCGCCTTTTCTGCCTTCTGAATCATCATGGCGTGCTCCTGTTCCGTAACTCGCATGTTGAAGAACCGGTTTTTTAGCTGTTTTTTTGGCATGATAGTCTTTCGTCGCCTCCCCTAATAGTCTGTCGAGCTTGCGTTTCTGATCGTCTACGTGTTGCTGTGTGTTTGTGAGGGTCTGGGCCTTGACCTGGAGGGCCTCAGCTTTTTCCCTCAGTGAGTATCGTACGCGTGGATGCCTGTCCAGACAACAGCACCGACACATAGGCCGATAATAAAGCTTTTCTTGTTCTCCTCTGTCATGGCTTCTCCTTTGGTAGCGGCACCTTCTTGTAGCTGATCTCGTACGGGTCTTTGTTCTTGGCCATAAAAACCCGCAGGCCATCGACGAATGAGACAGGGTGCATGGTGTGCAGCACGATGGTGACCGTTGTGAGATAGAATTTTGTCCCGCGTTGAGGGGCTTTCTTTCTCCCTATATGCTTCCGTTGCTTGCGGTAGTAGATTACGAGCCGCCCGCAGATTTCACACCGTATGGGCGTGTCGTTTGGTCCGGAAAGCTGTTTGTCCAGGACTTCATAGGCTACCGTGCGGCTTCTGGATGTATATCTTTCCGAGAAACAGCTTTGGCAAGTCCAACGTTCCGGCTTGTATTCAGGGTGGTGAGCTGCTGCCAGCCACGGCCGGGTAGCCCGCACCAGGCGCATAGCCGCACCAGGGCAAGAACGTCGAATGCGGACGCGGTGTACGTCGTCAGTGATTGGCTGCTTACTCATCAGTATCAAGCTCCTCCTCAGATTCCTCTTGCCATGCTATAGAGCCGGGACAATCGCAATATCCATCGTCAGGCGCGAACCGGCCACCGCAGAAGGGGCAGCGTTGTGAATATCCAAAATCGCTCACGAGCGCCGCCCGTTGATTTGCTTGTAGCAAAAAGGGCACTCGCCATCTTTAATGGTCCCCGCGTGAGTGACCGTCTTACAGTGCGGGCAGGTAATCAGCCTGCCACTGACGCTTGGGGTGCCAAGCCGGATAGTTTTGCGGGGTTTGAACCGCGTGAATTCCTGATCCGCTTTTGTTTCTCGTTTTTCCAATGCTCCTCCTTTCTTTCGTGTCTCCTGGCCTTGGCACCAGGACCGGGCATTACAGGGGCTTGAAGCGTTGCCCCTGGCCTCTGCGATTTATGCGTTGCGCTCACGCGGATCTATCCAGGGCATATATTTACCGCAGGGAGCGTCTTCCACACCATTGGTGTGTGTCTTTAGACGCTCCTCTTCCTCGAGTTCCGTGAGCATAGCCACCGTGTCGGTGAGGTGTCCGTTGGCCTTTTCCAACTCGGCTATTTTGTCGTGGCAGCTATTGCAGTGGGCTTGAATGGACGATAAAAACTTGCCGTTTAGTTTTTTGGCGAATTCCTCGCTAAGATCAAGCAGTTTCTGCGCTATTTCACTATTAGGGGTGCCCTTGCGACGTTCTTCAGCTATAACATCGTAAAATCGTTGTGCGTGCTCCAGTACATCGCCAGTAAGTAGCGCTATATTGTGCTCGTCCGGTGTTGTTGCCTTGATCATCGTGATTATTGGGCTTGTTGCCGCTTCTGCATCATTTGCCATCCTGTTCTTCCTCCTCTTCTGTCTCGTTATTTTTTTGAGTGTTCAGCCACTCCCAAAAGCCAAGCCGCGTGTCGCCGTCCTTGACTGCAATAACCCAATCTTCGAATTGTTCATGGTCCGCCCAGTGATCTTCTGGAGCAGGGCCGAAACTGTCAATTGCTGTTTCCATATTGAGTAGTTCGAGGGCGGCAAGTACCTCCTCAAAGGCTTCGTCCTCGGTGTCTGCTGTAGCAATTACCCGCAGGATGTATTTAGGCATGGTTGGCCTCCTCTACGGCTTCTATGGCCGCAGCCAATTCGTTGATAGGCTCTGTTAGATTGTGCTCCCAACCCTCGATAACGCCCTTTGCAGCAGTTAAAAGGGTCTCGAACTTATCCTTTTGGGGGTATTGGCAGCCTTGGCGATCAATCGAGAACTGGCCGGAACGCCAACGGCTATTGACGTATGCGTTTTCTTCATCGTTTTCCTTGTCTTCCGCTCGGTCTCCGTGTTCGTCAACCAGATAGTAGCCGATCTCCTCGGCAAATTCGGTATCCTTGCCCTTCACGTCTAACAGTAGGTCGTAGAAGTCGATTGAATCTTCAGCCTTCTTAATTGCCTCTTCTTGAGATTCCGCCTCAACATCGGATACCTTCACCCGGATGGTGGCAAAGACATGGACATCGTACTTCATGGCCTATTCCTCCTTTCTTGTGGCATTGAACTGAATCACGGCCTGATAGATTGAGCCTTGGAACCCGGCCTGTCGCGCCTGAACTATGTGCTTGCGGGATCTAGTGACGTGATCCTTGCGGCGGCTGATCGTCTGATTTATGTTTGTCCGCGTCTTCGGGTTCTTAAAGCGGGCATACCTGTCGTTGCGGTGCCGGAAGCTGGCAAGAGCAAGGAGGGCATGAAAGAGCCCTTCCGGATATTGAACCGTTTGAGCTTTCATGAGGCGTGTCCCTCTTGTTCTTGCGTCATGTTCTCACCGTCCGGGCCGATCTGCTCCATGATGTCCTCGATATGCCCTTCCCACTCATGATCTCCGTCAACAGCGGGAGACGTGAGCTTGTACTCTAAGGCGTAGTAAATCTCTACCCAGTCCTCTTTACTGAGGGAAGGGCTTGCCTTAGATTCCCTGTCCTCCCGTGCTATCCTGACCGCCTCAGCGTAAATGCCGTTAGGCTTGAGTAATACCTTTGCGTCCTGAATCAATGGCCATGCTTTTTTGAGGCAAGAACGGGCTTGTGGCGTAAGGTCGTCGCAAATATTCATGACGGCAAAAGCCGTGTCTGCCTCGTCGATTGTCTTGAAGAGCACGGGCGAAGCCAGCATACGCATAAAGTTTAGGCGGGCTTCCTGGCTCAACGATGGAGACCCAAGCCGTTTCTCGATCTCCCAACAGTTGTTACATAGTTTCGTGCCTGTCATGAGAGTAGGTTCACCGCAAATACGGCAAGGGATAGTTTCTTCTTTGGATTCGTTTTTCATCTGTCCTTTTCCTCCTTTCACTTTAACTGATGCCCTTCTTCTTTGAATATCTCCCCAAGCAGAACATCGGCTGTGTCGTTCATGCATTGGACACACGCCCGGCAATGGTGCCCCTTATATCTGATGGGTTCGCTGTCGTCCATTTGAGCCCCACAAATTTCACATAAGGTGAGCATCCTAATTCCTATCTCCTCAACTCTCTGTCGCTGACCAGGTCAAGGCCTCTATGGGGTCCCTGCCGGTTTCGTCTTAATTTTCAAAGACTCATCAGAGCAACTCTTGTTCGTGAGCGTCTTGTAAACCGTCTATCAGGTGAATAACCCCGGAAAGCGCCTCTTTATATCTCTTCTCTTTGGCAGCCTTTACCGGGAACCCTTCGATTGCCGATCTCAGATGCTCAGATGTTCATCACCTCGGCCGCTTCCCGGAAGATCTCCCCTATGTGTCTCTCTATGGGAGAGACCTCGTAAGGCCTCCCATTCTTCACGGTCATGATCGGCATCCGGATAGGCCTGAACTGTTCAACCCTGATCTCATCACCGGGGAATCTCTCAGACAGTTTCATGGCGCCTTCAATGGCCCCAGCGAGTGAGCCGGTGTAATGGCCCTGGTTAATAGCCGTAACGGAAAATCGGAATTCTTGCTTACACATGGTTCACCTCACCGCATACCAGTTGTGTGTGTGAAGAGCGTAGCGCCATAGCCTCGCCTGCCGACAAGGGCAGTATTGCCTCTTCGGTTGGGATCTCAATATAGACCGTGTTCAACTCCGCCTCTGACCAAAACATCCAGTAGACCTGTGCGCCTGAATGCTCACACTGCGAGAACAATTCACCAAGGGTGTAACCGCTCAGCTCTTCCGTTTCACAGCCCATGTAATCCGCGATGTTTTTCACTGCCGTGGTGATGCGATCGTTCTGCATGTCCCTTTCCTCCTGTGTTGTTGTCTTGTTCATCGTCTCCCATAACATTAGAGTATGTCGTTACCCTTGTCAACACATATTTATGTCATGCATGTATGTGAGTGTGTGTGGAAGGGCAAAAAAAGCCCCCAAAAAAGGGGGCAGGCAATCAATTATTGTCCTTGTCGGGTATGTAGCTCCTGGTGGATTTCCTCGGCGGAGAAACCCATCAGGCTCATTAGTTTTATTACAGAATCAGCGGTAATTTTTTTACGGGTGTAGACGATTTGTCGGGTGGTTTCGTAGCTCACCGGCATTTTACCCTCGCCTGACAGCGCCCGCCACCAATCAATCAGTTCGGTATACCCTTGGAGTTGTATCTTGGCCAAGAATTTATTCTCCATCACTTTCCCTCCTCCTTGGTCTTCGGTCTACCGCCTTTCTTCCCATTTTCGCGGACGGCGGCGGTTTTGGCGGGGGATTTGGCGGAACCACCCTTACGGCCAAGGGCAGCAGCGGCTTGCGATACCCTTAGGGATTCTTCTGCTTCCTTTCTAGTACGGTATTCTCCCCTGCTATACTCGATGCCGTTTTCGATGTAATGTATTTTCCAAACACGCCCCCACTTTTCATTTTTGTGATCCTGTACCCACCTTCCCGCTGCGAGTTTCCATTCGATACTGTACTTTTCCATGGTTACCTCCTATTATTCGATCCGCCAAACTCGTACACCATCAAGAAGCGTGCGGATAGCATATCTGTGGCTACTGTGGCGTTGCCTAGCCCCCACCGACCTTGCTACTTTGCGCAACTTTTCTATACTGAAAGGTACAAAAAACGAATCACCTACTTCCATATCCTCCCATGGGTGCAGGTATGGTTTTTGGATGGGCGGGATCGGTATCCCTTTTTCTATTGGATATCTACCTGCGTTTTCATGGGTTAGCATGGCCGTATTGATTCGGCTAATCACAGCTTTACTCGCTCCTGTTTCCCTGCTGATTTCAATAGGCGGCATCCCGGTTGAGAGCAACTGCTGTATTCTTTGCCTATCGTATTTAGGCTTCATGGCGGCACTTCAGAATGATAGTTTTATTTTCAGCGGCAAGTCTCGCTTCCACCTCTACCGGATGGTTGTGATATTCGCTGTGGCTGCCGCCACCAGACCAAGAATAGCGCTGCTCGATATCTTGGATAGCGTGCTGAATCTCGTGGAGCAAATCAGAGAGGTTATCTTTTTCTTCTCTGATCCTCATCCGTGGTGATTCCTCTGGCCCCATACCCTTGTGGGTATCCCATTCCTTTAGGTTTATTTCGCCACCAAACATGGGAGTGTACCCGCTGTCGCCAGCCTTTCTTACGGGCAGTGCCGCTAACTGCGGAAATTCGGTGTAAAGCTCGGGGAAATACAGTAGATCGCTAAGTGCTTTATGCGTTTCATTCCCGAACCACATATATCTGGCGTTAGCGGCATTGATTTCCATCCCATTTCCTCCTTGGCTTGTTGTGTGTTGCTCATATAGTAATCATAGCAAAGCGCTTAGCTTATGTCAAGCGGTTCGTTTTAACACGAGTCAAACCGCAACAAATAAGAGCAAAATCGATGCAAATCAAACAAAGAAGGTGTTCTTTCTATATCTGTAAGCCCCTCGGCCGTGATCGTTCAGGTTAGCAGCGGGCAGGAATATGGAGTGTAGCTGAAGGGATTAAGGGAATACGACTAAAAGGCTAATCAAGATAGATACTTCAGGGTACATCGTAATAAGTTGAGTGAGGTATGAGGCGGAAGTGATGAGGATTGTTGGAGATTTGATGTAAGAGAGATAGGCTAATCCTCTAATACATACGGCTTAGTCCTATAAACAGGACAACGGCGCTCTTTCCCTTGTCTCCCAATAGTTTCAGTAGTGTCAATTAGTTGACGCGGTCTACCATTCGATCTACCAGGAATGTATGATGCATTGTAACATAGCATAATCACAGGGCTTTAGGCTGCTTGAACGCCTGACTGTGAATCAGCAGGCCCGAATTGACCAAGAAAAAAGTGCATGGGAGCGGCGGAAAAGCATTCTTTTTGCCGTGACCCCCTACCACACCCGAAGCCTCCACCAGTACCCCCTCACCTCTCTTTACCTCTCCCCCTCTCGCGTAAATCATTCCCCAACCTTTCTGAACCCTTAAGCCTTTTTTCCTTCAGAGAAAGGACCTTTGCCCAAAAAATTTTCAGTTCTCCCAACTTTTCAGATCAGATACCCTATCTATACCCTATCCCAAGTTCTAAATACAGTATGTATAGAGTATAGATACCCCTTCTCTCTTTCTGTAAGTGTGTAGATACCGTATAGATACCTCTTCTCAAACTCAGATACCCTATGGATACCCTCCTATGGAAGAAGGAAGAAGGAAGAAGGAAGAAGGAAGAGTATTTCTTTCTTTGGTTACTTTCTTTCTTTAAAAAAAATCCGAACTGTCGTTACGTCTAAACACACACCTCACGATGATGACATGAATTAAAGTAATGCAAACATCTTGACATTGATTCTCTCATGGGGTATTCGTTCAGGAGCATGACAGGTAGGAAAAAAAGATCTCAGACGACCCAACCGCCAATACTCCCAAGTTTGCCAGAGGATAAACCAAAGACACGTAAATATCCCAGGGGCAAAAAGAAGTCCATGGATGCTCTCCTCCTCGGCAAAGGAGAAAAGTTTCTCGACATGCTCTATCAGGTCTTCGAGGAAATGGGCGGTAAGGATTTAATCTCGGAGCAGATGCTTAAGGCAGGCAATGACGGGGATGCGTTCAAGCGGCAGCTTATCACGGCTCTCCTCCAGCTCAACAAGAAACAGTTCGATGTCTGGATTGCGAGGCTCAGGATCCAGGCCGACAAGGATTCTGACAAGTCAGCGTTGAATGGAGGAGTCAGACAGGCGCCGAACGTGTTTATCATCAAAGGGCTGCACGATGTTGGAGAGGTGATTGATATCACGGGACAGGTTCAGGAGATCGTCGATGGGCCGAAGAAGCTTCAGCTCAAGGGACTGGAGGAGTAAGCATAATGAACAGACACCTTGGGATTTTGAAAGTGAACGAAGACACACTTAGGCAGGCGCTCAAGCTGCCGGATAACGTCGAGATTTTTGGCGCTTTCGTCGATCCTCACATAGACCCAGTAGGAATTTCCTTGAAGCTGAGGTGCCCGGATTTTCCGGACCTTGAAATTGGCCGGGTCGTTCCCGAGGTAAAAGCTGCCTACATAACCAAGCACACCAAAGTCAACGACGAGTTGACGGTAGATACGACCAGCTTTGAAGGCTGGAGGTTTAGGGGATAAATGGCTGAAGCTGATGCACCAAATTTCAGAAGAGTTGAGTCCTGCTTCACCTGTCAAACGGGAGTCTTCGAGAACCCCAACAGAGACGACCGAGAAGTGTATTGCTACCTACACGACTTTCTTGTGGAGAAGGGCCGGTCATTTGTTTGTGACAACCACGAGGCGCAAGACTGATGCCTGAAACGGACGCCCCCAACCTAAGAGAGGTTGATAGCTGTTGTACTTGTCAATTTACGGATTGTGACTGCTCGGATGATGACGAGTGGATCTGGTGCGGCAAGCACAATTTCGATATTAACGACTGCATTGTTTGCATCTGCGATGACTACGAGGAGACATGCCTGAAGCGGCTATAGCACACCAGAATGAAGTTGTCTACGATTACACCCACGTTCCGACGATTCGGAAATTTACGCTTTCGAATGCGAGGACGAGAGTTCTGGTGGGGCCGTTCGGATCCGGAAAGAGCGTCGGAGCCTTGATGGACATAATCCGGAGAGGAGTGCACGAGCAAGAGCCTTCCCCGGCGAACGGCATCAGATATACCCGGTGGGCGATCGTGCGAAACACCTACCGCCAGCTTGAAGACACGACAATGAAGACCGTCTTCGACTGGTTCCCTCCCGACCAGTACGGCATCCACAGGGTAGCGGATCATGAGTACATCATTACAGAATTCGATGGTGCTCATATCGAGCTGATCTTTCGTGCTCTCGATCGGCCGGATCACGTCAAGAACCTTCTTTCCCTCGAGCTTACCGGGGCGTGGATCAATGAAGCGCGTGAAGTGCCAAGGCAAATATGGGAAGGCCTCGACGGCAGGGTGGGGCGTTATCCTTCGAGGAGAAACGGCGGTGCTACCTGGTATGGCGTCATCATGGACACCAACCCTCCCGATGAAGACAACTGGCTCTACAAACTCATTGAGAAAGAAAAACCACACAACTTGTGTTTGTTCAAACAGCCGGGTGGTAGATCACCGAACGCCGAGAACATACCGAACCTTCCAAAGGGGTACTATGAGGATCTTGCTATTGGGAAAACTCGTGAGTTTGTTTCGGTCTACATTGACGGAGAGTATGGATTCACTGTTGAGGGTACCCCCGTTTATGCCTCCAGCTTTTCCGATTCGTTTCATGTGGCCAAGACAATCATTGAGCCTATCCAGACCTTGAACGTCATCGCCGGCTTTGATTTTTACCGACACCCGGCATGCATCCTCTCCCAACAGACTTACCGCGGCCAGTGGCGGGTTCTTGATGAATTCTATGAGGCCGGCATGGGGATTGAGCGCTTCATGACGACAAGGGTGCTGCCCGTTCTCGATCAGAGGTACCGAGGTATGGGCGTCTTTGGTATGGGCGACCCTACTGGCATAGTCAAAAATACCACCGATGAGAAAAACGCCTATGACGTCCTGAAGAAGTATGGTCTTCGTGCTGTCAAACCGGCCTGGACGAACGCCGTTATGATGCGGATCGGAGCAGTAGAATCGATGCTCCTCAAAATGGTTGGTCCTGCAGAGCCGGCATTTCTTCTCTCACCGAACTGCACGTTACTCCGGAAAGGGTTCAACGGTGGATATCAGTACAAGAACGGTGACCCCTTAAAGAACGATTATTCTAATGTTCACGATGGGTTACAATATTCCGCTCTGTTTATCCAGAAAAGGCAGGGCGTGGCGGAGCAACAAAAACAGCGTAGGCCACATAAAGAGCACAGACCGGCCAGCAGGGCTGGGTATTAATGAAAACAGGGGAAAATATGAGCGTAGTGCGTTTTTCTACAGCCCTAAAAAAGGCCATCCTCGACGGGAAGATCCCCGACGATGAAGTCTTTGATTTTATTGTGATTGAAGGATCCAACGAGAGAATTATCCAAAAGACCGGCAGGGAGATTAAAGAGCATATCCGCACCGGTGAAATCACTCTACAGCCATAGTAAGCCATACGGAGGATAGACCATGGCGATGGAAGCAAAATGCCTCACAAAAGAAGAACAGACTGACCTTCTATGGAGGTTCAAAAAGAATGACCCAACCCTATGGTTGAATCAGCGGGTCTTTTGTTTGGAGTACAAGCTCAAGCAGTTAGAAAAGACCGTGGACGTATTAGTGGCGGCACACAGCGAACCGACAGAAACTTCAGATGGAGGATAGCCCATGGCAAATCCAACCGACTTCACCAAGGAACAAACCACGGGGGCCACGATCACCCCTGAAAATCTTCAGAGCTTTGGGTTTCGTCTCCGCAGCCGGTTCACCGTCAACGAGAGCCTGCGCTACACCAAGGAAAAGGAATGGCTGGAGTCCCTTAGACAGCATAACGGCATTTATGACCCTGAAGTCGAGGCCAGGATCGATAAAAACAGGAGTCGCGTTTACCCGAAGATCACCAGGTCAAAGAATATCTCCGTTGAAGCCAGGCTTCACGACATCTGCTATCCGGACACAGGCAAGAACTGGGGCATCGAACCGAGCCCTGATTCGACGATACCTGACCAGTCCCTACAACGGATCCTCCAGGAGGCCTTAGCCGAAGAACAGGCCAAGGTTATTGAGCAGATCAAGGCCCGGACCCCTGAAGGTCAAGAGCCCACTATCCCGCCCGATATGCCGGTTCCACAGCCTTCAGATGAGGCCATCCAATTTAAGATTGACCAGTTCGCAAAAAAGAAGTGCCGCGAGATGGAGAGGGAGATTGAGGATCAACTCCTCGACACAAAGTACGACGAGAAGACAAAGAGAGCCCTTCGCTCAGGACTTCACCTTGGCACCGGGCTCGTAAAAGGCCCTCTCGTACAATCGAAGAAGATGCAGCGGTGGGTACTCCAAGGGAACCAGTACGTTCTTGATAGTCGAGAGGTTCCAACGCCCTACCTTGAGTTTACCCGACTCTGGGACTTCTACCCCGATATGTCGGTCACTGAGCTTGACGAGGCTGAAGGTATCTTTGAGCGTCACGTGATGACGAAACATGATGTTCGAAAACTCGCCAAGCGCCCTGATTTTAACGCCGAGAACATCAACGAATATCTCAGGGCAACACCAGAAGGAGACGCCTCATTTAAGTGGTGGGAGATTGAGCTTCAACAGATTGCGACCAAAGAGACGGAAGGTACCCAGTTTTTCAAGGGCAGGAAATACGAAGTTCTTGAGTACTGGGGCTACGTAGACGCTCGGGACCTGGAAGAGGCAGGAGTAACAGTCCCCGAGGAAGACAAGGATATGGAACTGGAGGCAAACGTCTGGTTGCTTGGGCAATACGTGATTAAGGCAGTCCTTAACCCGGTTCCGAAAGAGAAGAGGCCTTATTACATCTTCCACTTCGAAAAAGACGACTCAAGTATCTTCGGCAGGGGATTGGCCCGCATCATCAGGGATACTCAGGAAACAATCTGCGCGGCAGCCCGTATGACTCTTGATAACGCGGCCATCTGCGCGGGAGACCAGCTTGAGATAAACATGGACCTCATTGACCCCAACGAGGACGTTGAAAACATATATCAGTTCAGGGTCTGGAAGCGGAACGGCATAGGAGCAGACGCTCAGTATCCTGCCGTCAGGATCATAAAGTTCGATTCACACATTCAAGAATATCTGATGATCATTAAGCAGTTCATGGAATTCGGAGATCTTGAGACTGCCTTTCCTACCTACATGCTCATTGACCCCGGAGCGGCTGGACAAGAGACGGCACGGGGCGCCTCTATCAGGCAAGGATCGATCAACACGGTTGTCAAAGATGTGGCCAAAAATTTCGACTCCTTCAATGCCGGCATTATCGAGGGCATGTATGATTGGAACATCGAGTTTTCAGGGAAGGAAGAGATCAAGGGCGATTATCGCGTCAAAGCCAAGGGATATACCAGCCTCATCGCCAAGGAGCTGAGGGCTCAGCTCCTCTCGCAGATCAACACGATTCTCAGTGAAGACGATCGCGCATGGCTTAAAACCCGTGAATGGTTGGAGGAGCTTTGGAAGGCTCATGATCTTCCCCTTGATGTCTTGCGGACCGAAGAGGAATACCGGAGATACGTGGCTGAGACAAGCGATCCAAGGGTATTGGAACTTCAGGTCCAGAAGCTGGCAGCCGAGATCGAGAAGATGCGTGCGAGCGCGTTGGGGCAGGTGGCATCAGCGAAGAAAAAGAACATAGAGGCCGCCGAGATGGCAGCCGGAGGGAAAAGGGAGGCGGCATAGTGGATCGTAAGAAACTGGAGAAAACGCTTAAGGCTGAATTCCCGAAGGAAGTAGAGACGCACGTCGAATCGATAAAAGGCGGAGAAATGTGGGAAATAGGATGGTCGACCACTATAGGCGGAAAGCGTTATTCCTACAACTACACAGCTACCCTTAAAGAGATTCAGCAACACATAGGCCTTCTGCCTTGGATAGTCTCCTTGTTTAAGGCACAGATAACAGCATGCAAAGAGAAGGCACAAAAGGCGGCATGATGAACCAGGCGGCTCGGACCCAGGAAGCCGAAATAATCTCAGAGCTGAAGCGGCTCTTAGCGGAGAATCCAGCCGTTAACTCGAAGCTAAGAAATTACCTGAACCTCCTCCAGGAAAAGGCCGCAGATCGTTACGATTCTGCCGATAATTGGGCAGAGAGCTGTCGCATCCAGGGAGAGCGGAGACTCCTCAAGCAGATAAACAGGGTGGTGCATTGCACAACATGATTCATTTTTTTCTTGACAGAAAAACCATTTTCGCGCAAGAGTGTATTTAATGAACAGAGAACAACGAAAAGCAGCCCTGAAGAAGATTTTCTCGGACGCCGTCGTAGAGGCGAAGAAGCAGGAGCTTATCGACAAGATGTATGCAGGTCATTTTACCGTCCACGTCAACAACGGCGGTACGACCGAGGTGGATTGCTTTGAACGCATAAAATAAACAATTAAACGGCGGTTAGTTTTTATTCCAGGAGGCTACATGGCAGGCGAGAACGAGCAGGCGATAGGGCAAGAAGAGGAAGTAAAAGACGAATTCGGTGACGCATTCAAGGAGGCGGCTCAGGAGAAGACACCCGAAGAACTAGAGGCCGAGGCCCGCGAAAGCGAGAGGGCCGAAAGGGAAGGGGTTGGCACTTCTGGAGGTAAGCAGCCTGAAGGGCAAGCCGACGAACGAGCAGGCGAGGAGCCCGACTACAAGAAGCTGTACGACGAGGAACACCAACGTCGCAGCACGCTTCAGGGCATGTACAACAGCTCCAGGGAGGAGCTGGACCAGCTCAAAAAAGCCCAACCACTCGAGAAGGGAGAAGCTCAGGCCAAAGGCAACGAGGGTGAAGTCAGCGCGGAAGATTTGCTGAAGACCCTCGCCTTAGAGGATGACGACGACGTGAAGTTCATACTGGACGAGTACGATTATCTCGCCAAGCCGCTTCAGAAGATCGTCGCTAAAGCTCTCACCCGCCAGCAAGCCGGCAAGCAGCAGCCATCAGCCGAGGAACTGACCAAACAGGTACTTGATATGGTGGGCCAGCAGGTTCACCAGCAAACGATCAAGACCGCGCATCCCGACTTTGATACGCTGGCTTCTTCAGGGGAACTGAAGATGTTCGTCGAAAGCCTTCCTGACGGTGAGGATAAGACCCGGCTTAACGGGTACTACCAGCATGGAACGGCCGATGACGTTATCTCTCTTATTGATTCCTACAAAGATGCCAAGGGAATCAAGACCCAGGCCGGCAACGACAAGGACAGCAAGATCCGCAACCTTACCGCAGTCAAATCGAGGCACACCCCAGTCGATGTCTCCCGGAAAACAGGGAACTCTCAGAGCTACGGGGATGCTTTTGATGAGGCAGTATCCCAAAGCGGCAGACGATGAAACGCAAATTTACCTTTCTAAAGGAGGAATAACCCATGACAGAATATGGCGACATCAGCCCAAGAACGGCAGCCTACGCGGCCGTTGAGCTTCTTAAACGCGGCATGCCGTACCTTTGCCTGGAGAAGTTCGGGCAGAGCAAACCGCAGCCCGGCAACAAAACCCTTTCCATGACCTTCAGGCGGTATGAATCCCTGGCTCTGGCCACTACGCCGCTCCAGGAAGGAGTTACCCCGTCCAGCAAGAAACTGAGTGCGACCGATATCACCATGACCCTTCAGCAGTATGGCGATCTGATTGAGATCACTGACGTCATCGCAGACACCCACGAGGATCCCGTCTTCCAGGAGGCCCAGAACGTAACCGGCGAGCAGGCGGCAAAGACCGTCGAGACCATCAGGTACGGTGTCGTAAAGGGTTGCTCCAACAAGTTCTACGCCAACGGTACGGCGAGGACTGACGTTAATACCCCGGTCACTATTGGTAAGCAGCGCAAAGTGACGAGAGCACTGAAACGGCAGAACGCGGAGATGATCACCTCTCACATCCGTTCCACGCCCAACTTCAACACAGAGAATGTCCCGCCCGGCTATATTTGCATCTGTCACACCGACTGCGAAACTGATATCAGGGGTTTAACGGGCTTCATCGACGTTAAAGACTATGGTTCACTCACTCCCTACGAGAACGAGGTGGGATCCGTCGAGAGCGTTCGATATCTCATCTCCAATCTCTACACCTCATACGCGGATGGGGGCGCTGCGAAGGGAGCGCACATCTCGACGTCAGGGACCCTTGCGGACGTCTACCCCTACATTTACATTGGCCGGAATTTTTACGCGATCTCGGCACTCAAAGGCAAATACGCCATTACGCCGATTGTCATCAATCCCGTCCCGTCCAAGAGTGACCCTCTCGGGCAGCGCGGATCCGTCTCTTGGAAGAGCTACCAGGGCGCGGCAATACTGAACGATTTATGGGGAGCAGTCCTCGAGGCTGCCGTTGTTGAACTGAGCTAAGAAGGAGGTGCTTCATGGATAGCAAAAGCAGTTACGTAAAAGACAGACGGATCAGGGATCAACTTGACGTGCTGAGGAACGTGTGTTTCGCCAAGGCCATTCTTGCTGAAGGCACGAACGACAGCACAATCAAAACAACGACAAATACCGTGTCGTATGCGATCGACGGGAAGCTCTACACCAAGGCCCCTACCGACAACATAGCGCCGACCGTGTGTGCCTCTCAGGCTGCAAGTAAGCGGTGTAGGTACCTCGTTTCCATCGATTCAGCCGGCAATGTTGCCGTGACGAAGGGCACTGAAGTGAGGTCCTGCACGACGGGAGCGCTTACTACCCTTTCTTGGGACGCCCTGCAGCAGCGCCTCTGCGATTCGGCGGAAGGCCTTGGCAGCTTTAAGGCTGGCGACAAGATCAACGTCTCCGGTTTTACTGAGGAGGAGAACAACGGCATCTTTACGGTGCGATTCGTCGCTTCTGACGGGTCCTTTATCCAGGTGGTCGAGAATTGGATGATCACCGAGGCCGCAGGAGACAGTGTAACTGTCCTTGTGGAATCGGCCCTTCCTGATCTTCCGCCTAAACAGGCGCCTTTCGGGTACATGATCGTTACGACCGGCACGACCGCGTTTATCGTTGGCACCGACGACATTACCACAGATATCGGTACCGGCTCTGTTACCTTTGTCGACGTAGGCATCATGCCAAGCGACGCCTGGTCGTAAGAGTAGGAAACAAATCAAAGCCCGGGGCCACAACGTCCCGGGCTTCTCTAAACATACACGCACGTAGCGTGCGTAGCACACCAAGGGGGTTTATATGGCAGACGAAGAGACGGGCAAAATCGATGGCGGGCTTCAGGCCTCGATAGTAGCCAAAGCGAAGAAAAAAGCCGGCGAGGGCATGGTTATCTTCCCGATTCCTGACGAACCGAGGGTAAAGATCGTCATTGACGAGCAGGAAGGCCATGAAGGCCACCAGCCCGTGAAACTTGGGATTAACGGCCATGTGCTTGTCATTAAGCGGGGGCATGAGGTTGAGATACCTGAGAGCTTCATTAATCTCCTGAAAGAACTCAAGTATACCGTCTATGGGAAAGACGACGCCGGGAACGACACCGAGCGAGATGTACCTCGGTTTGCCTGGAGGAAGGTGGCGTAAATGCTACTTCGTGCGCTGATCAATGAATGCCGGTCAGACGTCGACGACCTGGTAGAAGACTACCTGTGGACCGACGACGATTGGACGGCCTATTTCAACGATGCGGTTAATGAGGCATGCAGCCGGGCTCATCTTTTGATCGACGGGACCACGGCTTCGATCTGTCAGGTACCTATCGTAGCGGGTACGGGTCTCTATACGCTCGATTCCCGGGTCCTCGCGGTAAAGAGGGTCAAGCTCTCAGATCAGACCATTCCCTTAACGCAGTCAACCTGGGAAACCCTCGATGCGACAGTCCTGGACTGGGAGAACCTGACGGGCGATCCGAAAGTCTTTGTGAACGAAAGCAAGACTGAGCTTCTGCTTGTCCCTAAGCCGGCCGTTTCGGATACGGCTTATCTGAGAGTTGCCAGATTACCGCTTGTGGTCATGACCGACCCGGACAACCATTCCCCGGAGATCCCCGAGGAGTACCATCGAGGCCTCATGTTGTGGGCTATCAGTAGGGCCTATCTCAAAAACGATGAGGACACGCTCAATTTGAGAAAGAGCCAGATGTACGAGGCGAAGTTTACGGCGAAGTTTGGCCCTTCGGTCAGCGCGAAGGCAGAAAAGATGCGGCAGAGAACACCGCGAGACGCCCGTGTAAGATGGCGGGGTTTCGGATTCTAAAACCATAACCAAGGAGGACATCCCATGGCGATAAACGCTGTGAAAAAACTCGAAGCAAATAGAACGAAAGACAATGTTGACGATACCGCAGTAGTCGCGGCTGTCAATGAGCTTATCGCCGACCATGCGACATTCAAAACCTCAGTGGACGGGATAGAGACCGCCGTCGAAGAGTTGATGGATGATCACGCAACAACCAAGACGGCAGTAGATGAGAGCAATACCGCGATCGATGAGTTGATTGATGACCACGCCACGTTCAAAACCGTGGTCGACGATCTCAAGACTCTTACGAACGACATCAGGACGAAACTGACGGCATTCGTGGCAAGCGGCATGGTTACGTCGGCTGGCCTTGCGATAGGAAGCACAGTTCAGAACGTCTCGAACCTCATCTTCATGTATACGATTGGCGGAATCCTCTACACCAAGGCGGTAGATGCTGTCGGTGTGGCCCCGGGCAATGATGTTATTCCTTCGGGCAAATTCGGGGCTGTAGCCATCGATATCGGGGCTGACGGCACCCTCGACGTCATCGAGGCTACTGACAACGCAACTGGATACGATTCTGCCGTTCTGGCGGTCGCAGGACTCCCGGCCGTGGGTGCAAGCCATGTTCGCGTTGGATACGTCACTGCATCGAAATCGGACGGAGATTTCACCTTTGGAACGACATCGTTGGGGGCGGCCAACACCACGGTTGCATATACGAGTTCTGCCGGCGTTCTTGCAGCTCTTGGCGCAGCGGTTGGAACATCGACCCCTGCTACGCTCACAGCAACAAAGCCGACCGCAGGCCCTGCGACATTGACCGCACCAAAGCCTGCTTCTCCGCCTGCGGCCCTTACAGCTACCACGATCACTATGACGGAAACCTAAGTGAGGCCGCGTGACTGATGGCAAAACCCTTTCTGTTCGAGAAATTCAGGGGTATCAATAACATCCTACCGGAGGACTCCCTCTACTCTCCCGAGGAGGGGGTCTTCCTTCGTACTGCAACCAACATCGACATAGACAATGCCTTCAAGCTCCGAAGACGCAAGGGGCGCAGGAAGATATTTACCGGGGTACCCCACTCCCTTTGGAGCGACGTCCAAACATGCCTCTTCCGTGAGGGCACAGCGTTAAAGAGGCTCTCTGGGGATTGGACTACCGCCACACTCAGGAATGATCTCGTAGGCAATCTGCCCATGTCCTTCCTCTCATTGGATGGCCGGGTTTATTACTCTGACACCGTCCATACAGGTGTCATCAGCGAAGGCGTAAGCAGGACCTGGGGCATGTTCCCGCCTCCTGCCCCGGGTGTGGTCACTGCCCCTGGGGATGCCCCGGCAGGACGGTATCTCGTGGCCGCAACCTACATGCGGGATGATGGCCAGGAATCAGGGGCGGAAGGTCCCGCAGCAATCACCCTTACCACAGAGGCGGGCGGCATGACCGTATTCCTTACCGCATCGCAGGACCCGGGTGTAACAGCCATCAGACTCTACATTTCGGCGCCTGATGGCCAGCAGCTTTATCTATCGGGGGTATTCTCGAATGTCACCCAAACGGCTGTCTACCGGGGTGGCCCCCTTGGACGGGAGTTAAAAACCCTCTTCCTTCAACCTGCGCCGGCAGGACAACTGATCGAATATCTGCTCGGCAAGGTGTATGTGGCATCGGGGCAGTATGTCTTTCCTTCGAAGGCCTTCAGCTATGAACTGTTCGACTTTGAGGATTTCCTCCCCTTTGACGGTATTGTCACGCTTCTTGGGGCAGTCGAGGACGGAATCTACGCCTCTGACGGGAAGAAGACCTATTTCATCGAGGACGGGAAGAAACGGCACGATGGTCTTCCTCACGCCGCGATTCCGGGCACCATGGTCTATGCCGATCTCGCAACCATAGGCGACGGGAGTATATCGGGCAAGGGTCTTATTTGGGCATCAGACAAGGGCATCATTCTTGGGATGAAGGGCGGAGTCACCAAGAACCTTACGGAAGCCAACTACGTCTACGACAGCGCTTCTTGGGGCGCAGGGCTCTTCCGGCAGGCCAACGGTATCAATCAATATATTGCGTTATTACGCGACGGAGACGGCCTTACTGATCGCGTTTACAAATGGCAGAAGATCACGAGCGCTGATCTGGAGATCGGCTTCAGCGTTACAGCTACGTAAAGAGATACACACAACTTGTGCGCATACCACAAACTTAAGGAGGGTTAACCATGGCACTAAGAACTTCTCCCGGGCTGAAAAACAAACTGCTCGGCATCAACACGAACAAGCTCAGCAATGGAGCATTCGCATCCGACACAACCGGATGGACAGCCGTTACCGCGGACCTTACTGCAGCGGCGGGTGGGCAAGTAACCAACTGCTTGCAGATTGCTGAATCTGGCGGTGCAGCGGCAGGCCAGGCATACCAGGACGTCACAACCAAGATCGGGCACCTCTACCGCCTTGATGTCTACTTCAAGAAGGGCACGGCAGATGGTGGAAAAATCATGATCGGCACGACAGGCGACCCAAATGCCATTTACGAATCTGTTGCCCTAACCGATGCGGCCTGGGCACTCAAACAGATTTGGTTTCTTGCGACAGCAACCACGACCAGGATTACCTTTGAATCTACCGATGCGACAGCAGGCGAAACCTCTCTCTTTGATGAGGCGGTTCTCGTGTCGCTCTCCCGCTCTGTCCAGGACATATTCAAGGATTGTTTTATCGACATCTACACGGGATCACAGCCGGCTACGGCGAACCTTGCGCCTTCCGGTACCCTTATCGCCACAATCTTCAGCGATGGGGCGGCAGCGGGCCTTGAATTCGATGATGCGGTAGCGGGTGTGCTTTCGAAGAAGAGCACGGAGACCTGGTCTGGTCCCGGCATAGCTCCCGGTGGAACAGCCGGATGGTTCCGTCTCAGGGCCGCAGGCGACCTCGGGACACAAAACGACACCGATGAGCGTATCGATGGAGCCGTGGCAACGTCCGGCGCAGAGCTGAACATGAGTTCAACGGCAATCGTCACGGGCGCAGTTCAGACCATTAACACCTTCACTATAACGGCCAGCTAAGGCACTTAAGGGGGCCGAAAGGCCCCTTCTTCTTACCATTCAGGAGAATCAATGGCAGGGCTCGACAGTTACGTAAAGCTCCTCCTCCACATGGATGGGACGGACGGAAGCACCACGTTCACCGATTCATCCTCAGGCGCTAAAACCGTCACCGCCTACGGCAATGCCCAAATTGATACGGCTCAGAGTAAGTTCGGTGGGGCATCGGGGCTGTTTGACGGCAATGATTACCTTTTATCGTCAGACAGTGATGATTGGAATTTTGGATCTGGCGATTTTACTATCGACTGTTGGGTTAGGTTGAACAGCCTTCCATCAGTTGGAAAGTATTTTTATACAATAGCTGCTCAGAGTTCAGGTTCCACCGATGGGTGGAGATTTAGGTTCAAGTACCCGAGCGGTGCGGGAATAGAGTTTCAGGTTGCGATGAATAGCGTCGTGACTGCTAGGTATTCCTTCCCAACTGGGCAATGGTTCCATATCGCTGTTGTCAGAAACGGAACAAGTTTCACAATATATTACAACGGAACCAGCATCGGATCGGGTACTTCAAGCGATTCGATAGCCGATATGAGACAACCTCTTTACGTTGCAACCTCAAACTTTGCTGGCTACACTGCGACGGCGCTGGATGGATGGATCGATGAATTTCGTATTTCTAAAGGCATTGCACGATGGACGGAGGACTTTACCCCGCCAACGTCGGCCTATAGCAGCGACAATACCACCGGCGATGCAGCCTTAACCCTCGGGGATCTTACGCTTGCAGCCTATGGCCCCAACGTCGCAGCCCTTACCTTGCCCGCTTTTTCTCTTGAGGCAGACACTTCCGATGCAGCCCTTACCCTTTCAGCCCTCTCGATTGAGGCCTACGGACCCAACGAAGCGGCATTAACACTTCCTGCTTACACCGTAGATGCCCTAGGCCCCAATGAGGCCAATCTCACTTTGTCGGCCCTTGTGGTGGAGGGGGTAGTAGGCCAAAACCTGATCGAGCTTACCCTCGAGGCGTTAACTGCCTCGGGTACCGGGTTTGCGGGTACGATTGCCGACTCTGCCCTTACCCTTTCAGCCTACTCCGTAGAAGCATTAGGTCCCAACAAGGCAGAACTTACATTCCCTGCCCTTGTAGTTGACGGCCTGGCTCTCAATAATGGTGTTTCTGCTCTTACCTTGGCCGCCCTTTCTGCATCCGCAACAGGCCTTGCCGGAACCGCTATAACAGGCGACTGCGACCTTGCGGCCTTCGAGTGCGAGGCGGAAGAACATAACTCAGGACGATGGGACGGGGATCTTACGTTGTCTCAATATGACACTGAAGGTGCCCTTATCACCGGCACG
>Ga0172381_10000288_pt1 | contig 61700 bp, 85 predicted proteins | sample Leawel6488metaG_FD_119754 | JGI IMG/M metagenome (GOLD analysis project Ga0172381, IMG submission 119754) | Leachate microbial communities from a municipal landfill in Southern Ontario, Canada - Leachate well 64-88 metaG | ecosystem: Engineered > Solid waste > Landfill > Unclassified | place... | reverse complement strand
CCGTGGCTATGGACCGAGATCGTAAAACAGGGCCCCGTAGATGAAGTATGGGTTCCTTCTACATTCAACGTGGACACCTTTAGCAACGGAGGTATCCCAAGAGAGAAGTTATATACTGTCCCCCTGGGTGTAAATCTAAAGACTTATAACCCTGATGTAGAACCAATGCATCTAAAGAAACGACCACAGTTTGTATTCCTAAGTGTAATGGACTTAAAAGAATCCAAAGGATATGACATCCTACTACGTTCGTTCTGTAAGAACTTCAACAACAGAAGTGATGTTGTCCTACTGCTTAAGACATACGTACCAAAATACTACCATGCGCAGGGTCAGAAAGAACTTGTGGAGCGACACGAAAAAAGGATTAAGTATATCAAGGAACAATGTAATTCAAATGCTAGAGTGTGGCTGATGGCTAATGACTATAGCAAAGAAGAGATGGCTCGCCTCTATAGGGCCGCCGACTGCTATGTCATCCCTACCAAGGGTGAGGGTTGGAATCTTCCAGTCCTACAATCTATGGCTAGTGGAGTGCCTGTCATTGTCACCAACGCAACTGCTCATATGGACTTCTGTAATGAAAAGAACTCTCTCCTAATAAGATCTACTAAGAAGAAGATTGATGATGTACGCTGGTTACTCAGAGAACCCCTCCAGAGTGGTCATAGCTGGTGGGAGCCCGACGAACAACATCTCGGAGAACTGATGCTACGAGCTGTTGAAGACGGGGATCTGCTTAAAAGACTTGGAAGGCAGGCTCTACTAGATGCCTCTAAGTTTACCTGGGAACGTTCTGCCAGGTGCATTATAGATAACATGCTGAGGATAGAGAAGAAATTCCTAGGAGAGGGACAATGAAACTAATAGATAAGATCCGCAATAAGCTGATCTGCTGGCTGGTAGGCAAGAAACCTGTCATCCTAAATGTAGCAGTAGGACTTCCAGATAAGGATACTGCGGCTACAGTTGAGCCTGTTCTAAGTCCATATGGAAAGAACAAGCAAAAGCAGAAGATGCTTATCAAGAACGTGCTAGTATACAAGCCTGTCAATCCTGATCCTGCTCCTGGTGAAGGAAAGAAAAGGATGTTAACGTACGAGATTGACTACTATGAGTCAACTAATAGTGTGGGAGTTGATCCTCAATGGCTCTAAAGACTATTGATCTAGTTATGTTTAGGACAATAGGGGACGTACTCTGCGTCACTCCTATTGTTCATGCTATCCGGTTGAAGTATCCAGACGCCATTATTCGATTCCACACCGGAGAGAAGTACGCTCCACTTCTCAAAGGCAATAAGGAAATCAACCAGATAATTGCCTATAAGGCTCCCGAAGATGGTAGACATTCTTCACATACATTGGATGGATGCTACATGGACGTGTATAGATTTCTAGAAGATAATCCTACTGATCACTTATGTCCTATGGCCATGGCCAATAATATGGATACTGCTTGGCACCACAGGAAAGAAACTCAGAACGATCACTTCATCGACTACTACGCACGCCGCGCAGATATTGGTCTATCTATTCCCCTATTAGACAAGCATATACATATGTACCATACGGCTGAGGAAGAGCACCAGGCCAAAGAGATATTAGCAAAGCTAGATGGCAAAAAGTATGTAGCCATGCATACCACTGCCGGTTGGAACTCCAAGGACTGGCCCATAGAGAGCTTCAATGAGTTGGCTATAAGACTAAGGCGTACCTATGGGGTCGGGATAGTACAAGTAGGCGGGCCAAAAGACAAGCAAGTAAACAGTGCTGATGTTAAGGTATTAGGAATGGCTCCAGGAGTATGCCGAACAGTTCTATCACGTGCCTCTCTATTTATTGGCCTAGACTCTGGGCTTCTCTATGTAGCGGAGTCCTGTAATACTCCTTCTATAGCCATAATGGGCGCCACATCTGCCACCCCTGGCGACTCTAGCTGCGGCCCCCTCATGGGGCCAGTAGCAAAGAATATTACCTACATTGAACCCGATAGGCCCAAGCTTCCTAGTTGCTGGCCAGTGGCATGTGTATCAACCTGCGTGCTCAAAACCAGATGTATAGATTCTATATCTCTAGATAGAGTAATGTCTGTTATCAAGAATAGAAAAGATCTGAGTCTTAAATAAGGGGGCTATAATGAAGAAGGAAATCAAGTTGTGGTTAGAGAATGCCGTAGACAAGGTATACTACTTCCTGGCCGGATGTAGCGAGTGGACAGTCCTAGGAATAGGCTTTAGTCTTGGAGTGCTATTTGTAATCACAGTCGTAAGGTTAATCTCCTAATGGCCTACAATAAAGTTATTGTAATGGCAACCTACCGGCGCCCTGAGTATACCAAACGAGCCCTTGAAGGCCTTAAGAACTGTTATGGTATCGAAGACTATAAGATATATATCCAGGCTGAACCTGGTTTCCCTGATGTCATCGATGCCATCATGTCTGTACAAGGGGTCAACAAAGAGATAAGTGTGCATCCGCAAAGACTTGGATGTAACAGAAATATCTTCAAGGCTCTAGACTTTGGATTCAAGTTATCAGACTATGTTATTATCATAGAGGATGATATCGTGCCTGCCAAAGACTGCTTGAAGTTCTTCGAATGGGGCAGCGAGAAGTACAAGGATGATAAACAGATAATGAATATCTGCTCCTATCAGCGTGGAGATGCTAGGCCGGATGAGTACTATAATGTAGGACGTAGCCCATGGTTTACGCCCTGGGGCTGGGCGACATGGCAGGACAGATGGCAAGAGATGGTTCCCCTATGGGACCACGAGGGCAAGAGGCAATCCTGGGATACTACAGTCAACCATATTATCCGTAAAGATAGGATGGAGATCAAGCCCAAGCTAGCACGTACCCAGAACATTGGAGCCGAGAACGGCTCCTGGGTCCCTAGTGCTAAGTGGCATGCAGAGAACCACTTCAATGGCCACTGGAGTGGATCGGTTGATGATGAACTAAGACTAGTCAAATACGAGGAGAAGTAAATGTCTCACTATCAAATACCATCAATGATAGAAGAACTTCGAGGGGCTATAAAGCCATTCATCAAGAAGGATACCTTCTCAGCTATTGACTGGGGCGCTGCAGAAGGGCTAGTAGGCATCGGTCTAGCTGCTGATTTCCCCGACTCGACTATATTGCTTGTAGAGAAGGACAAAGACTTTCTATACAAAGAACTTGCACTAGCTAACAGTCTTAAGACTACAAATGCCTTTATATGTGAAAAGAACATCACGCCTGATCTCATAGATTCTTTGTACAACAACAACAACGATATATTTGATTATCAGTTCGCGCTCAACATACTACATCACATGTGGGGTTCAACAGAGTCATGGGAAGACCAAGTTCGCAAAGTCCTTAGACTAGCTATAGAGTCCTTTGTCATTCTCCCAGAAATAGGTTCTAAAGGTGGGTGCGCGAGAGAGAGTGTACTCCCCGAGACATACCGTGGTCGACCAGTAAGGGAAGTGCTCGAAGACCTATCAGGCGGAACCGTTACAAAACTTCTCGACTGGCCCTCGGGCTTCGGTCTTCGGCACCTTTACCATGTCAAGCCCGCCGACTGGATAAGAGCCACCAATGTAGCCCCTGGTGTGACATACACTCTCCAAAAGAAAGGAGAGGAGATCTATATAGAACGCCAGGAAAAAACCGAGTCAAAATCATCGCATGGATACCCCAAGAAATATAAAGTACCTGGAGTAACCCTGCGTCTACCAATAAAGATGAATTGCATTTATCCAGACAGAGAGCTACTAATAAAGAGATATCAAGAGTGCAACCCAAAGCCAGATCCATCAGAAGTCAACATACTATTCTCTGGTAAGAAATGTGTATTTATAGATGATCTCCTTCCGCCTCATCCTGACTATGATACCATGGTAAATACTTGCATAAGGAAACTAAGAGAACCTCACAAGGAGGCCCCATGGGTATCTTAGCTAGCTGGTTCTCAAAGGAAGATCTATTACTGGCAGAAGCTGAATTTAATAAGGATATGGTCTCAAGTGTTTATGGGCACTTTAGTTCCGAGGACGCCAGAGCCTACCGTGCAATAGTTCGCACTATACGCAACGGGGCTATAGCAGAACTTGGCGTATACATGGGACGCTCCGCTACCACAATAGCGCCAATATGCAAAGAGAATGAGTGCAGGCTCTATTGTGTCGACAGTTGGAACGAGGTCCCCGGCCATAAAGAATGGAGGCAAGGCTCATACGATGAGCCCATGGTCGAGTTCAATAAAAACATAGCAGCAATAGGATGCCAAGATATAGTAGAAGCTATAAGAATGAACACTAACGCCGCAGCTGAACTAGTCAAACAGCGTGGTTTGCTATTCGATCTTGTATTCATTGATGCTTCCCATGAATACGCCGACGTAAAGAAAGACATCGCGATGTGGTCTCCGCTAGTAAAACCCGGAGGCTTCATAATGGGGCACGACTACTGTGATCGCTGGGAAAGCGTTAGACAAGCTGTCGATGAGTCCTTCGATGGCAAAGCACATCTCATAAGCGGTTGGGTATGGGGAATTAAGAAGTAGGAGAGACCATAATGCGCACTGCTCTGACTATGCTTCATATTATAAACACGAGATAGGACCGGAGGCCTAAATGTCTTTACGAGCAGCTGGTATTACAGAATTAGCCAACTGGAAGATGGGACAACCTGACTTCCTAACCTGGGTTAAGTACATGGGCATTGAAGAACGGAACGCCGCACGCATGGTGACTCAGCTATTGCGCACCTCCGTCTTTGACATTTCCCAGTATATGGATCAGAGTCCCCAGGAAACTATCCATGAGATAATGCAGAACGACCATCTCATTTATGGCATCTGTGACAACTACCATGTCATCCAGCTTGAAGCTATTAAGTGGATCAAGAAATACATTGACACCCCTAAACCTGTCATCAACAACGTACTAGACTATTATGGTAAGACCGGGGAATTTGCCTTCCGAGTCGCGCGCAGCACAAAGTGCAGGGTTACCTATGTGGATCAGAACCCCTACTTTGACTTTGCTAAGTTTAGGTTCAGGGCTAAAGGTGTCCACTATACTATTAAGAGTGTACCTGCCGACCCTATTCATCCTCGCCCAGATCTTGGGGATGAGAGATATGGATTCATAATGAGCCCGGACCTCCCGCTAGAAGTCACACCCGACTGGCTAGCCTGGCTCGAAACACATATTTATCCCTATGGACTCATGGCCACAAGGGCTAAGATGCCCTGGAAGGCTGTAGCCAAAGTGGCTAATGACTGCTACATATATCAGTTCGTGCCTAAAACGCAAGCAGAATCAAGCGAATCTGCAAAGTAAGCAATAGTTGACTTTGGAATAAATCGCGTTACCAGAGATGACGTTTACACCTAGCACTGTTAAAATATGTATGGGATCAGATACCTCTGATCTTGTAAAGGAGAAACCAGATGGGCCAGTATAGAATCAGAACGTATGTGCACGGCGCTCCAATAGATACCTTGAAAGCCTGCCCATACTGTGACAGCACAGATATTACTTGGCCAGTCTACCCCAATCATGTCAACCCTAGCGGGCTCTCTCAGCCTATGGGGCCTCTAGGAAACGACGGACTTCCAGTACCAACTGGTATCGTTCGTCCGGTGTATGAACCAGGGATGGCAGAGCCAAGTGGCTACTGGCCACCAGCTCCATCGGGTCTAGCAAGAACACATGATTATGCCTGGGCAAACGAAGGATACTTCGGTAAAGATAAAGTCACTTACTATAGCGAGACTAATCTTTATGAGAACTACTGGGGTTGCAATGAATGCAGTGGTCTGTTTATGTACCCGGAAATATGGAGCAGTGGGCTACCGGCAGGTTCCCAATACGGGAACGTTCTAAACCCACACAATGTTCCTGATAATAGCCAGTTCGATTAAAGAGAGGAAGAACAATGGGTTACACCTCACTAGGCAACAACTACGCCCCTCTTCCAAGTGGTACTCCCGTGCATGTTGTGCACGCATCTGATCCCCGCTTTCCGGGTATCGCAGTGCGTCACTTCTACGAGGATCCCACAACGGGGAGCAAGGCTGTAGAGCTACCACAGGCTCAGAACGTTGTTCTGACCAGTGGCCAGCCAACAACGTTAGGGAACGGCGCCCAGTACTGGGACGCAGCTTCTCAAACCAGTTATGCATATCCAAAAGTCGTGATCGAAGGTGGAGTACAGGCATCGGGCTTGCCCGGTGTTCTATACCCTTACCTGGTCCAGTAAACGAAGGAGAACAAACAAATGCGTAAGCGTCGTGGAGTAGCTAAGCACACATTCACACCCGTAAACTGGGCTGTGGAATGCCCCCTGCACGTGGGTGAGAAGCGTATCGAATACCAAGTTGGTAACGGTGCGGCAGGTACCAAGGTAGAATATGGCGCAGCTCTATTCTATTGCCCACAAGCTGGTGGTCATACCTTCAATGCTGATGATGCAAAGGTAACCGTCTATAATGATGACGGGTCAGTTGCTTCGTCAGGTAATAGCCTTCTAGACGTGGTTGCATTCCCGTAAGAAGGACTTGAAGTTAAGTAGATTCTATGCTAGTATGGGCCCGCTGGATTGGCCCGGTCAAAAGACCGCCGGCGGGCCTTACTACTTAGAAGGAACTCAATGAGCTATAAGCGCTTGAAGCAGGAATATAGAGCGAGTGCCTCCAAGCTTCATAGGAAGCTGGGCGATATCCTCAGAGTGCACCCAACTCTTGGTGGGCTACGCATTAATCAGGAATGGCCAATCCCAGACTCTCCCTACTTCGTGGACTGGTTTATCAAGGATATCAACCTTGCTATAGAGGTCCATGGTGAACAACATGAAAGGCCTGTAGCCTTTGATGGTGACAAAGATGCTTCTGTCATACGGTTCGCAGAGCAGGTAGAACGGGATAAGAAGAAGAAGGAACTATGTAAAGAACTAGGATGGAAATTGGTAGAGTTCTGGTATGACGAACCTATAAATATTGACACTGTAAGTGCCAAGATATTGAAATGTCTAGGAGACGCCAATGGCGCAGGAACCCCTCGACAGGATGCCAGGGGACCCCGATAATGATGAGGATGATGAGGGTCCAGATCCAGAATTGCTAGCAATGAATAGTATAATAGAGCGTCTTAAAGAATATGTAGTAGAACATAGATGTCGTATTAAGGTAACCTTCCACGTAGACTTCTGCAGTCAAGACTCCCGCCACCTCAAAGAGCAATATAGCTTTGTCGCCATACCCATAGAGAAAGATAAAGAGAAGTTCAAGCAGTTGTTCCGGGATGCCAACAATATCATAGGCGAGGAAATGCGACGCTTCTTCCCTGATGATGCTGTCAAAGATGGCAATGTTCCTGTCGACCCTAAAGCTCTAGCTGATGGTGACATAACTGACATTGCTCAGTATATGGACGAGATCACAGAAGAAAGCATGAAGAAGAATGCAGCTAGTGCTGATGCGGATGGCTTTATGTCACTAGATAGACTACTGGATATCGACGATGCCAAATAAGAACTATATCAGAGGCCGAGTAAAGGAATATGAAGCTATAAAGATGCTTCAAGACTCTGGCTTTACATGTATCCGCGCCTCAGGCTCTCATGGCCTATTTGATCTCATAGGCTGGAACGAGAATGAAGTCCGCTTCATTCAATGTAAGAGAGAAAAGAAGAGGACAGCCCTAAAGGAATTCAATATAGACAGCGAGTATAAAGAGGATGCCGAACACATAAGAGGAACATTTGTTCCTTCTCAGGCATCTCGCGAGATGTGGATATGGGTTGATAGATTGGGTTGGAGCCGCTGGGCATTAAGGCAAACTAATAACACGTCATGGATGTGGGTTGAATTAGGTAAGAATGCTTAATCAGTAGAGCTGTTCGTTGCTGTATAAGTTACACTGGTACCAGTGGTAGAATCTACCCAAGTATCTCCGGCTCTAATGATATGAGGATCCTCTATAGGACGAATAGTATACGGTGATCCCGGTCCATAGATCTTCTTCCACTCATCAAATGGGTCTGGGCTATTCTGCACATCTTTGTGGATCTCTATAACAGCCTTCTGAACCATCTCGTTGATCTTTGTACCAAGACCATCCAAGGCCTTCGTAATTTCCGCCCTTACTTCTTCCTGTATACTCTCCAGCATAGGTGTAATCTGAGACCCCGGAATAGATACAGTCTTCCCGCCCAAGGAGGTTAGCGAAGAGCGCGCATGACTCTCCACGATCCTCTTGATAATCTCTTCTATCTTTATAGATTCAACCGCAGCCTTGGCAATCCCCTGGACATCTACTGTAGGGATAGAACCAAAGTGTTGAACATACATTGATTGATGCGATGGCATAGTGGCTCCTGCTATCATATGAGAAGTGTTATCAGTAGAGCCATTAACGGCATAGTAGGACACAGGTACTCTTCCGTAGTAGACAGGTTCTAATCCTGAGGCCATGGTATCTCCTTACGGAATTATGATCTTGGGCTGTTCAAGCTGGATGATCTTAGATTCAGCCTTGGCTTGAGCATCCTTGCGCTTCTTGATCTCCAACTCCCTGATCTTAACAAAGATCTGAGCTGTTTCCTTAGCTAAAGTAAGGAAGCGTTCAAGGTCAAAATCGCCGTGGGCAGTCATCTTAAGAGTCTCAAGCTCATCATGCTCTACAGCATTATCGAATTCCTTGGTAAAGTCACCGGCCTTATACCCGGCCATATACCTTGCACATGATTCTGCAAGAATCTGGGACGCTACAGATACCGAGTAGGTCCTATGGAGTCCGCCAGCTAGGTTAGTAAGGTCGTGAGATACGTCCTCGGCTAGCTTATTAAAGCCATCAGCTAACTGGTTCACAGCACTTTCTAGTTCTACAATCCTATCTTCAGTGGTTCTCTTCTTCTCAGTCATGTCTTACACTTCCTCTCTTACTGACTTTGATTTAAGCTTAAGCAGATGCCGCAGCTCCTGTACCGATCTATCAGCTAGATCAGTATATAACTGAAGCATCTGCTTTATAGTCTTTATACGATCTTCAACATTACTCGTCGTTGCTGGCAGCTTCTGCTGGCTCTGACAAAGTACCTGTTGTTGTAATTGCATCCGGGCTGAGCTTAGACGGAGCATTTCCCGATAGCAGCTTCCCATATAGTCTCTCTTCTAGCATGTCCAGGAATTCGGGATGTTCCTTGGCATACTGCTTAATTGAAGCTAAGCCTTGGCCTATCGTCTCTTCTCCGAGCTTGTACCAAGAACCTGCTTGCTTGATAATACCTTTGTCAATGGCCGACAGGATCAAGTCTGCATCTCTGCGGAACCCATCGCCATAGATCAGATTGCAAATAACCTCCCTATAGGGCGGAGCAATCTTGTTCTTCTCGATACGTATGCGAACGCGCTGGCCAATGATCTCTTCACCCTCTTTGATCTCGCCTACACGCTGCATATGCATTTCAATATTAGAGTAGTACCTAAGCGCATTACCACCAGGTACAGTATAAGCCTTCCCGTGGCCAAACTGGTTGATGTTGGCACGGAGCTGGTTGACAAACAAGATAATTGTCCCAGACTTTGAAGCTGCATTATTGAGCTTCAGCAAAGCCTGACTCATCATTCTTGCTTGGGTACCGATATGTTGCTGCTCGTTCGATGCGTCTAGAATAGAAGCTGGAGCGAGTGCGGCAACAGAATCGAATACAATCAGCTCGTACGTATTAGACCTTACAGCTTTCTCGGCAAGGTCTAAAGCAATTTCGCCACCACCTAAGTTCTTAACATGAGTGAACTTTGATGGGTCGATATTAATACCAAGTCCTTGCACATAAGGGGCATGTGCAGCTACTTCAGAATCGAAGTAGAGTACGTGACCACCTTGGGCCTGAACTGAGGCGGCAATATGGAAGGCCAGTGTAGACTTACCTGCTCCCTGAGTCCCATAGACATGAATGATCTGGCCTCTAGGGAATCCGCCCCCAAGTGCCTTGTTCAAAGATGGGATATGAAGTGGGAATAAGTCTACTGTGCGATCCGGAACAGCACCCAGCATATACTCATACTCTTTGAGAATAGAGGCACGGAGCTGGTCCCTCATAGCTTCTGAGGCAGGAACTACATCGGCTGGTTTCTTCTTTGCTACTTCAGATACTTCTGCTGCATCTGTCTTCTTAGCGTTCTTCTTAAAGCCTTTTGGTGGCATTTCTAGTACCCTCCTGGATTTCTACTACCTGGGTATTATATAGAACTAGCTAGAAATGTCAAGCCTACCGCTTCTCATCTTCTACTTGGTGATAGTTAGGCTCACAGTACTTAGGCTTAAGGATGTCTCGGATATACTCGTACGCCTTAAGGGCGCCCGCGAAATCCTTACAGACAGCTATCTCTACAGAGGCAAAGCCTTTCTCAGGATAGGTATGAATTCCTATGTGAGAAGCACTTACAATCAAGGTAACAGACTTACCCTGAGGATGGTAGTAGTGAATGTCCAAGTTCTCACATGTCATTCCTGCCATCCTGGCGGCCCCAACAACCGCCCTATGCAAGAGTAGATCATCATCAAGGGTCTCAAAATCGATACCCCGCATATGATCAAAGACCCTGTACTCTATAATAGTAGAGCGGGTCTTCGGTAACTTGATCTTCTTAGCAAGGCTCTTTGAACCTATAACTGTCAATCTAGACTCCTATTACTTCTTAGGATACCGCCTAAAGGCGGAATGCATAGGCGTAGGTAGCCCCTTGAACTCCAAGTTACTGGGGCTAAGATCAAAGCGGCGCTCAGTTGTACCTCCACAAGTAGGGCACTCAGGATTAGGATCCTTGTAGGAGTCTATTCTATAAGAGAGTAGAACTCCGTTGCACTTGTCGGGATACTTCTTACAGGAGAAGTCGTATACGGGCATTAGTTACCCCTGCACCGGACGAGGCTGGATCTTGGCATCTACGCCAAGAGACATACTAGCATTATCTACACGATCACCGGCTCGCTTGAGAGCATCCTGTAAATGTTCCCAGAAGAAACGAGAGGCATTAGCTGTTGCTAAAGCCTTAGAGACCTCGGCTACTTCAGCATGCACTTCAACCATATCGTCCAGAGTGTCGGCCGTAAGCTTGGTCTGAGCATCTCTGGCTTCCTTCTGTAGATCTAGACGAACTCTAGCTCTAACATACTTCAGCTTCTCCGAGAGCTTCTTCTCCCAGTAATGACAGCGAGCCATCTTAAAGCCAAGTACTTGTCCCACAGAGGCTATCATAGAGTCAGCCCCACGGGTACGAGCTGTACTCGTAAGTTCCATCGTCGCCCCGATAGCTAACACATCTTTATGAATCTTCTCTGTGTTTATCTTCTCGGGGTCTAGTTCAAAAGCCTTGAACTCTTCCACCATCTTCACTACTTCAGCTGTTTGTATTTCTATTGACATTTAGTACTCCTTCAGAGAACTAACAGCATTGTACCATACTTAGGAAATTAGTCAATGTTTCCAGTACCGACGCGCGCCTTATACATTACGTTAACATCCCGATGAAGTTCTTGGGCGGTCTTGGGACCTTCAGATGCAGCTTCAAGAAGTAACAGAGCCACAGTCTCACACTTGATATGGGCAGGCTTCCCTTGGAACCTAGTTAGTTGATCTATAGTTCCTACCTTCTTCTTACAAATATTACAAGTTGGCATGATCGAGTCAGTCATAACTACTCCTAGTTCCAAAGTTTGGGTCTAATTTCAACCAGCTCATGTAGGGCAGCTTGATCTGTATTAAGTAACATAGCCTCCATTGCCTTAAGGCGCTTAAGCAAGCGCTTAGAATCCTTAGAGAATGTTAGTGTGGAAGCTCGCCACGACTCTTTGCCAACAATGCGATTAGGTGCTGGACGAGACTTGACGCTCTTGTTAAACATCTTAGTAGCCAAGGCTACCTGTCCAACAAGTCTCTTCCGACCCTTCTTCCAGTAGTTATAGAGACGCATAGCCCTTTCTTTGAGTTTGCCTTGGGCGTTCATCTCGTTATCATCAATAGGAACAAGATGCCAAGGCTTCTCCTTCTCAATAAAGTCTACAAGAATCTGGAAGGGAGCGTGGAGCATAAGCTCGTCGGGATCATACCAGAACCTTGTCCTACCCTTATAGAAGTTACCAAGGCTTTTGATCTCTAGGAAGTTACCCTCCATTAATTTGGCCTCCATCGGCAGGATCAAGCTGACGTAGTAGAGAAGTCTTAGCTATTCTAGGAGGGTATATCTGCCCGAGCTTTGTAGCTAGATACTCATCTATCGCAGCTCTAATCTGAATGACCTGAGCGATAGTCAGCTCCATAGTAAGCGAAGAAGAAGATTGCTGTACAATGAAGTTGCCCGACCCAGGGTCCACACCTGTTAGCACTGTAATGGAACTGGCCATGTTATCTCCTTATCTAAATCTTAGGCCCACGGGAAACCGCGGAACCTTATTCTTACCTGTTAAACCCTGATACTGGACGGTCAATTGCTTGCCCTTCCAAAGGCTATGGTCTTCAAAGTACTCTTTAAGCTTAGAGAGTTCTCCCTTAGCCTTGGCGCCGAACTCAGTGCCATCCTTGGTCTTACAGATAAACTTGCCCGCATGACCTTGAAGCTTGCCGCGGCCCTCTTCGATACCTATGATATCAAACTCAGCATCGTCGAACTCCTTAATCTTCTGGAGGTCGTATGAACGCTTACCCTCATAGACACCACCCGCATTCCGAACAATGGCTCCCTCATAACCTAGAGAGAGGTAATGATCGAAAGCATCCATTAGTTCATCCTCGTTAGAGACTTCAATAGTCTCAACTAGAACAAATGGCTTGGTATGAGGAAGGTTCTTTTTGAGCCAGGCACAGCGCTCCGCAAACGAACCAGGCATGTTAACGTCGTAGACATGATACTCTACGACCTCATGGCCTTCAGCTGGTTCAGTCTGTTGGTTAACTAGGTGGGAGATCTTCTCAAAGCTATCGTGGTAGGCATGATTATAAAGCTCTCCGTCGAGCTGTACGCCCAATGGAATAGCCTTCTGGATATGAGGAACGCTCACATAGGGCTTACGAGTGCGGGTCCAAAGCTTGCCGGCCTTATCGCTTACACAGCGGTGGCCATCTAACTTGGGCTGTACGAAGGCAGGATATATAATCTTGTGGCCCTGCTCAGAAAACTTGTGAGCTAGCATAGGGAACCAGCCGCCATCATGATCGGTCTCGCCCTCTTTAGCCCGCACTATATTCTCAACATAGCCCTTCTTGATCTTGGCTTCCCATTGAGACTGGGCTTCGCGCTTGGCTTGTTCCTCAGAGTCTGTAGCATTCGCGCGGCCAGTATTCTTGCCCTCACGAATCATGTCCTTAGCAACCATCTCCTTGCCACCCTCTTTACCATAACGGGTGACGATGAAGTTGCCCTCTGCCTCTATCTGCCAGTATTGGATCTGTCCAGTTGAGGTCTTCTTGTAAAGCTTAGCTAATTTCATTTCTAGTTCCTATTCCTAGTAAAGCTTAGAGCGAGGCAAGAGAGCCCTACCTCGCTCCTTGCCAATATTACTTAGCCCATGTTCTAATGGCACTGTCTTCTATAAGCCTTTGAGAATCATCCCCATACTTCTTAACCATCGCTGTTATCCTGGGGATGACTATGTTCTGGAACTTCTGTTCCTTCTCAGGCTTACGCTTCTTCTCTGCGTAGTTGTAAGGCTTACCCGCTAGGTAAGTCCTTGCTAGATGCGTTGCCCTAGCTGCAAACTTAACATCGAAGCGTCGGTGAAGATTCAAGCTGTTCAGCTTTGTAGACAGAGCAGCTGTATCCTTCTCCTTCAACTTCAGATATCTAATCCTAGCCTTGAGCCTTTTCTCTTCCAGTCGGATGATCGCCGGCTCTAGGGCTAGATGCTTTGCTTTGATCTTCAGTTCGATAGTCATTGTAAGACTCCTTAGTTGTTCAGGTTAACGTTGGTTAACGGGGTAGCTAACTAAGGAATCGATTATGGTGGGCGAGCCTACTTCATCTTGCACTCCTTTCTCTTCAGAATTTATGGTGCCTCCAGTGGGAGTCGAACCCACTTAAGCCGTTTTAGAGACGGCTGCATGGCCGCTCTGCCATGGAAGCAATGGTACCCCGAGTAGGATTTGAACCTACGTTTACAGCTCCGCTACAGTTACCGAGGTAGAAGCTCGGCCTGGCTACCGGGGCATTAATCTACAAGATCCTTAAGACTACCCCTGTTCTTTACAACACGGGTAGCCAAACGGGATTTCAACAGAACTTCTTTTGCAAGGTTAACTGCTTCTTTGTGCCCCGTCTTAGCTTTAGCCCAAGTAGTATAGCGCTTCTGGTAATCATTGATCTCTTCATTATCAGAGAAGATCATAGTCTCAAAGAGAATGGGAGGGCCAGTACGCATAAAGCTGTGGTCAAGACAAAGGAAGACAGTGGAGATTCTGGTAGTACCTATAAAGGTTTCATCAACGCGACGGGTGTTAACATCAGACAGTACTGCTTCAAGGGCCTGGGCGCCCGCACTAGTATGAGGAGTGTCCACAGGGATTGTACGGTGCTTTGAGTCCAGCGTATAGTATAATGTGCGTTTCTTAGGTGGCATTTCTATTACCTCAAAATGGCGGAGAGAGTAGGGCTCGAACCTACGTGGCCCTTGCGGACCAACGGTTTAGCAAACCGTCCCGTTAACCACTCCGGCATCTCTCCTACTTGTCAAGTTTTATAGCAAGAAAACTTGACTCCTTAAATGACCTACTTGATGAGGGGCCGATTCCGCCTACACTGACTAGCGCTTGTGACACGGCTCCACTCTAGATCGGACTTGTACCGAAACATCTTGGATGCTTCCGGAGAATGTTTCTTTTCCAACTGACTCGTGCTACGGTGAGCCCCTTTGGATATCATCCGAGGAGACCTCTACCTCGTAGCTTATACAGTTCCGGTTCCCACGTAGGGCCGACGAACCTAGTTCTGCCCTACACTTACTACTGTCGAAAGTCTTTCTAGTCACCAAGTGGCTTACATGGAGCGGGATACGGAATTCGCATCCGTGCCAAGAGTTTGGAAAACTCCTATGCTACTGTTACACCAATCCCGCATTACTTCTTCTCGGGAGCCATGAACCCGATTGGTGCCGGCTCCTTTATCTTTACGAAGTTGCTAACACTATTATATATAGCATAAAGGTCGGCAATTGTACAGGTCTTTACGTCCTTTGGTAGGTCGACTTTCATCTTAGTTAGCCAAGCTTCTGCTTCACAAACAGAAAGCTTCCCGAACTCATGGAAGAATGCACAGCGTCCCGGCCTGCTTACAGCAGGATGAAGGACCTTGATCTCTTCGTTGGTAGTAACAACAACTACTAGCTTCCTGCCCTGCCCGATTAGCCCGTCAGTAATATTTAGCAGTTGGGCTAGGCCGCCGTTGCCCCGGTCCATAGCATCTGGCTTTAGGAGTTCTCCTACATCTTCTAGGATAACTACGCGCCAGCGGTTCTTACGCTCAGAGTCCGAGAGGCCTGATCTTGAGCCTAGAAGAACCTCAGTTAGATAGCCTGAGTTCTGGCCGCTGAAGAGTACGGCTGGGTCCACTACGTAGTGGAAGTCCGCCCACTTACGCCACTCGCCCATGATGGCACGTAAAGCGTGTGTCTTACCTGTACCAGGTAACCCAGAAAGAATAAGTAACTCCCCGCCCTTCTTGGGCTTATACCCAGCTAGGAACTCCATGCGCTCCTTGGCCTCTGCATTATAGTTATCTATGATATTGGGAGTCTTGTATGTATCTACATCTCGGTTGTATGAGCTGGCGCCATGCGAGCCTGCCATCCAAAAACAAACCTTGACTTGGTCTTTGTTTTCAGATTTGGAGGGCTTGAGGGCGTCCTGCACCAACTTAGATAGGGCTTCCCTGTCCTCGTCTCTAGTATAAGCCATCAGGAAACGAGCTTCGGACTCTAGGTTATCGAACGATATACAGAAGGGCAACATATCACCCTTGTCGTTTATGAACGCTCTAACTTGAGAGAATGTAGTAACTGAACCTTCAGTTCCCATGCCACTAAAGGCTGGCTCATCATAAGTATCTTCGCCTTCTAATGTCTCGTCCTTGGGCTTCCAAGAGACATCAAATATCATCTCTGACTTCTTAAAGAGCTCTGCCTCCAAGTTAGGGCCAGCCGCGGTCCAGTTCATGGAGAACATTCTTCGTAGACCCAGCTTGGTTACAGCAGCACAGAAGTGTACTTCAACGAATGGGGAGAAGCGCGAGTAGGCATCCGCTCCTATAGTCATTTGTAAGTTGATCGGGAAGTTAGTATCTATTGCGGAGGGCTGCTCTGGCATTTCTAGTTCTCCTATTTCTTTTGTTGCTGTAACCTTTAAGAAGTTAAGCCTTCTCATACTATGAAATTTGTTAACTGGGTATCCATCTGGATGCACACGCTGCTTAGCAAAGCAAATAGACTCCAGCATGTATTACCTCAATTGGTCTGAATGGCAGGAATTGAACCTGCGCCCTATGGTCCCAAACCACAGATGCTACCTCTACACCACATTCAGACTTGCCTATTAATTATTACTTACCATTTCCTTTAAGTCAACCCTATCCTTCAAACATATATCCTTTAGATTCGCCCTGAGCTTAGCTGTTATCCTCTTGTGCCACTGATGAACTCGCTGCTTAGAACACTTAAAGACTTTAGACAACTCGTTGTAGGTATGGGAATCCTTCCCATCGAGCCCATAATACATAATGACTAACTTACGTTCGTCGGGCTCTAAGGCATCTATCAGTCTACGGATTAAGGCCCTCTGACAAAGGAGATCCTCTGCATTATTCACCTGCTCTAGATGCTTAAGGATATCCATCCCTAACGATCTACTGTCAGAGTCCAAGGCTCTAGAGTGTTCTGTATTAGCTGAGTCTAGAGCATCATCTATTGAGATGTGGTTGTAGTTGTCAGGCGACTTAGCATGTAGGATATCAATGAACTTACGATAATCCCTGCCGCTAATCCGTCCCTTGTTGTAATCTAACTGAATCTTGTCAAGAAGATCTTCAATGATGTCACCGATGGTGCCATACTTCTTAACAAGCTTACTGTAGGTTGCACTAGCTGAGAACGTTACGTGAATGGTAGATGAGTATCTATCTAAGAGCCGTAGGATCTTTGCCCGTATCCAGTAGTTAGCATATGTAGAGAAGCGGGCGCCCTTCGAGGGCTTGAATTTATTGCGGGCAATAATTAGCCCAACAATACCTTCCTGCACTAGGTCGTCGTATGTAAAGGCACGCTTGTTACAGTAGCCTTTATACTGCTGGGCTACTCGGTGTACTAGACCTATGTTGTTTACTACTTCTAGGTCTTTTAGTCGTTGTAGGGAGAACTTCTTGAGCTTCTTCATCGGGGCCGCTGACCTCTTTACGGAGGAATACGAGGTCCTTGGCGAGTAAAGTCTCGCCATCTCGCTCGTCCTTGCGGCCGTCCACTACAATTGCTGCGCCCTCTTTCCAGCGTGTCTCTGGTCTAATACGTTCAAAGACTGTACCAAAGACTACTGCACGGATCTCGGTCCTTCCATCCGACAGACTCAGAAACGCCATGCGTCTCCCATGTCTGTCCGTGCACTTGCGCATCTTCGTTATAACTCCAGCAACCCTAGCTGTACTCCCTGCGCCTATCTCGGATACGTATGATGAAGTCGTGCAGTTCGCGCGCCTTCTTACCTGCTCTTCATACTCATCGAGAAGTGTCCCCGAGATAGCAAAACCTATGTGCTCAATCTCGGCCTTGATTCTTAGTGCTTTCCGTGCCAGGTCACTCTGGGTCGCGAATAGAAGATCGCGGTCGCCCATATCGAACTCCAAGTTCTCCTCATTAAAAGCTGTCTCACCGCCTAGGAAAAGATCGATAGTCTGCTGGTCAGACTTCTTCTTCTTAGACCTAGCTCTGGTGATAAGCTTCCTCGCCTTGTCAATACGTAAACTCATCGACGCAGCGACATGTACAATGTTAGGAGCCAGCTCGGAAAAGCACCCAAGTTCTGCTAGCAACTCTAACGACCTACTGTTTACTCCTGATAGTATACCCTTAACTACGCAATCGTCAAGGCTTTTGAAGGGTCGGCGGGCAATCCAGTCCTCCATTTGCTTAGGAGAGATGCCTTTAATGCCGCCTAATCCATAGTATATCACAGGCTTTCTAACTGTATCAGTCTCTGTCTTGTGGGGTTCGAACTCCCAGCCAGAGCTTACAACACTAGGACCCTTAACAGAGTAGTTATGTTTCTCTAAATCTACAACGAACTTGGTTATAAACTCTAGCGGCGATCCCTTCCGAATCTCCTTGTTTAAGCTGGAGAGTAGGAACTCCATAGGATAATGGGCCTTTAGATAGGCCGTGATATAGCCAACATGCCCGTAGGCTACGGCATGAGACTTGTTAAATCCATACCCGGCGAACTTCTTGATGTTCTCGAAGACAGTCTCAACGAACTCCTTCGGGTACTCGTTCTTGAGGGCGCCAGCTAGGAACTTCTCCCGCTGGTTCTCAATAATAGAGACATCCTTGTCACTCATGGCCTTACGGAACTTATCAGTCTCCTCGTCCGTATAGCTGGCTAGAGTCTTAGCAATAAGCATGACCTGCTCTTGGTAGATCATAAGACCATAGGTCTCTTCCAAGATGGGCTGTAGCACTGGGTGCGGGTAGACAATTGGCTCTAGATTGCGCTTACGATTGACATACGTGCCAACGAGACCGTCGGCATCTAGGGCACCAGGGCGGCCGATAGCATTAACAGCAGCGATCTCTAGGATGTTACGAGGCTTAACCTTCTTAAGAATCTCGCGCATCATGTTAGATTCAAACTGAAAGACCCCAACGGTGTCGCCTTCGCAGATTAGATCATAGGTCTGCTTGTCGTCCATAGGAATCTTATAGGGGTCAATGTCAACGCCGTGACGTTCTTTAATCATCTTGACACAGTCAGAGATGGTACGTAGAACGTCGACGTTCAGGATATCAAGCTTAACTAGCTTTAGCTTCTTAAGTTGGTCACCATCGTAGGCTGTATAGACTATGTCCTTGGTACGGTGTAGGGGAATAATGTCTGTGAGTGGAACACTTGAGACAATAACCCCACTAGCGTGGCCGCCAAGGCCAACATACACACCTTCCAGACCCCGTGCCAGTTCGAACAGCTCAGGGGTTTCCCGCTCACGAATCTGTAGCTCAGGAACCTTCGCAAAGGCTTCATCAAATGTGGGTGTTTCTCCACGGAAGGTTGGGATAAGTGCAGAAAGATCTCTCCCAAGCTGAAAGCTACCAAGGATAGTACCAACCTTGATGAGGGCAGCCTTGCTAGTAGCTGCGGTGCGGTTGATAATAGGAGCGACTTTATCTTTCCCATACTTTGTCTCCAGATAGCGAATTACTTCGTCTCTGTCTGAGACATCGACATCGATGTCAGGCATCGTAGGGCGGCCTGGAACCAGAAACCTCTCAAATAGTAGGCCGTAGAGGATAGGATCTTCTTTAGTAATCCCAATGAGGTAGGAAACGAGGCACCCAGCAGCTGATCCTCTGCCAGGTCCAACTAGTATACCAGTCTTACGAGCATGGTCAAGGTAATCTTGTACAATTAGGAAGTAATCTGTGAAGCCCATCTGGCTAATGATGCGCATCTCATAAGCTGCGCGTTGCTTATAGACCTCACGGAGAGCGGGGTCCTTAATGTTGGGAGCAATAAGCTCCTTCCACCCTACGTTGCATAAGTCCCGGAAGTGTCTCTCAGACTCTTCCTTCGTAGAATACATCTTAGGAAGTAGATAGTCTTTAGGAGCTATTTCATACTCGGTGACCTTCTCAGCAATCTCTAATGTGTTATCGAACGCTGAAGCCGGCACGTTTGAGGCCGAGAACATGGCCTCAAGCTGACGGCGAGTCTTGAAGTACATCTCTCCAGAGACTGCCATCCGCTCCGAGTCACCATAGATCTTATGCTTGCCTACACAATAGAGTGCATCTTGGAACTTGGCATCCTTCGCCGCGGCATAGTGCACATCCTGAGAGATGACAAGCTTGACATCTTGATCAGATGCACTCTTGATAGCCTTAGGAAGGAATTGAACCTGCTTCTTAAAGCCATGGTTCTGGAGTTCAATATAAAGGTCATTCCCAAAGATGCCCTTGAGCTTCTCAATTAGGAGAGGCGCCTTGGCTTGCTGAGCCACATGGTCATGCATAGTTAGCTTGAAGAAGTCGCCGAACATACAAGCAGTAGAACAGATAAGACCATTACTATGCTGGGCTAGAAGGTCGTAGTCAATACGAGGCTGGTAATAGAAGCCATCAGTATGAGCAATAGCTAGAAGACGGCAGAGGTTCTGATAGCCTTCAAAGTTCTTGGCTAGTAGGATTAGATGGCTAACGCCAAGGATATCTGACTCCCTAGCAAGAGCAGTATCGGTCTTAGCTAGCTTAGTAGCTTCCTTGTTCTGGATACCTTCGTAGGCAACATAGAACTCACAGCCCAAGATAGGCTTGATCTTGTTCTTCTTACATTCGGTATGGAAGTCTACGATATTGACCATGGAACCATGGTCTGTTAGGGCAAGCGCCGGCGACCCCAGCTTCACAACAGTTGATACCATCTTAGGAACTGTAAGCTGAGAGTCTAAGATACTACCATCGCTATGAGCATGGATATTTACAAAGGAATCCAAAGGCGTCTCCGAGAACCGTTCTTACCAACGGAGCTATCCTACTATAACTACATCTTTAATTCAAGGTCTACGTCGTGGGTCCTCATCGTGATATGGACCCTTTATAGTACACTTGTGACACCACTCGCACCACTGATCTCCAGTCCAAACAGTCTTCCCCTTCCTATGAATAGGAAGCCATGTGTAGTATGTGTCATGAATCCCTAAGTAGCACAAGGGACTAGAAAGGAGTTTCTTTATCGCTCTTAGGATCTTCTGCCACACTAGACAGCCTCCTACTCTTTATAGGCGGGAGCTGCCTATTGGGATCAGCCTTAGCTAGAGTATCATCTGTAAAGAGACCCTTGTCAAAGTGAGGGCAGCGCATGACACCATCCTGCGCAGTCTCGCAACCCTTCTTCTTAGTACATTTAAGGCAGATGGTATCTTTCATTTGGCTGACTTAACCTTCCTAGGCTTGTATAGGTTACATGAACAGCATCCAACACTAGGCTTACAATGATGGCCCCCGCAACGGTCACACCTGAAATGATCAAGCGCATAATGGCCGCAAGTACATATCGTTACAGGTCTAAAGCAAGTACACTTACATCCCTTAACACACCAACCGGATACAGTAACTAGCTTGTGGCGCTTCTCATCATGACCACATTTGCATTTACTCATTATATGGAAAGCCCACTCGTAAACGTTCCAGGTTTCCTTTATCAGCCTTGCGAATCATTCTAAAGAGGAGAGCATTAAAGTTATCCCCACCAGAATCAAAGTCTATAGACCACTCTGAAGGAACAACAAAGGGAATCGGAGGTGGAGGAGATATAAATCCCATCTTAGTCCACCAGTCTGCGAAGAGAAGATATCTTAAGGTTGACACGTTTGTGAACTCTCCCCATAGAGGGCCCACCCACCGAGTGGGGTCTTACAAACCATAGCTTCCCAGCATAGGGCTTGAGGAGATCAGTATCAAACCCAAGCTCCTTCCACTTTGTAGGAAGATGCTGAAACATAGCATCATGACCATTGAATGTAAAAGCAGGGTCGCTAAGGGCTACTAGAAGAGGGCCGCCGCCATCAAGCGGACTACGGCAAATATTAATTAGGATAGCCCGAGCTTGGACTGATGGCATGTCAGTAGCACTAATAGCTGTGCCATTGGACCATGTAATAATACGAGCCAGGTCTTCTGGATCTGCTAAAGTTGCAATCTTAATAGGTAGGTACTCCCAGGGGTGAAACTCTCCATGGGGGTCAATTGTGACTCTCTCTAGGAAGAGGCCACCATCCTGAGGACTCATTGAAGATCTCCTAAATACGGGCCTGATTAAACGTTTAACTAGGGCCCTAGGTGTGGGATCGCTTGTTCGAAATAGGCCGTGTCCTAGATCTAGAGTAGCGAGCGACCAAAGTATCTCTATGGACAAAGTCGACAAGAGGCCGGACATCATCAGCAGTAGATTTAGCAGAGACGGTATGTCCCTTACTATCTCGTCCAACTACAACACCTGACCCAGCGAATGGCTGATGGCCACCTTGGATCTCGAAGTAGTCTTCGTAGCCTATCATCAGACCTTCCTCATTAACATAGACAGTGTCTTTGTTATTAAGGTTGGTAGCAATCTCAATGGACCCACCGACGATACCCTGGAGCATCTCCAGAGTATCGCCGTGGACTTCAAGATCGCTGACCTGACGATTCTTGGCGTCTATAACAACTACATGCATGACAACCTCACTTAGGCTTAATGGTAGCCTAGTTCGTTGTAAGCAGGACGCTCGTTGGACTTGTAGGCGTCAGCGGTATCCTTGACATCGGAGACCTGTCCGATGCCCAGCATAACCTTCTGAACTTCCTTACACTCGGTGCCCACGTATCCCTTGGATTCGTAGACTACCTTACCCTTTGCGTCCACTTTGATAGTTACTGTCTTCATCTTGGAGCTCTCCTTGTTTTAGTACTTCGCCATCGTTAGTTCGATGGTGCCGTCCGCGCTGACCTTCTCGGTACCCTGGACGATGTACCCCATCGCCGTGAATTCCTTCTTGGTCTTCTTAACGGCATAGGTCTGATTGATCTTGTCAGCCAGAGCCTTCTCTTTGCCGTACCACTTCGTACGATAGAACTCACCTACTAGAGAGTAGGAGGTCCCATTCGCATCTGTGGTCGCACGGACGCCGATGTTGGTACCTTCGACCTGGGCTACAACAGCTTCGGTCTTACCATCCATCGCCTGGATGGTTCCCTGTTTGTCAACAGTTTTCATACCCATCTCGGCCAAGATTTCCTTCAGGACTGCTAAGTCCTTTAGGGCTACCTGCACTCGCGCCATGTGTGACATTTGCAAATCTCCTTTTCTATTTCACTACCTATTAGTCAAACCAGAGTACTCCAAGACCCTCTTTTATTCAAGGGTCTTGGGCTCCTCTTCATCCACTAACTGCGCTATGTCTGACCTAGTCCGCGGCGCAGCATGCATCTCGGTCCTAGGGTTGAGATCAGCGTTGAGCGACTTGTCCGAGGCAAACCTCATCCTCGAAGCGATCGTCTTCACGTGAGCGATCTCATCTTTCATTGATTCAGAAAGAGGAATAGTCTTCTTAATCTCCCTCAGAACCAGGTTAGTTGTCAGCTTCTTTTCCGGCGTGTTGAAGGCCGCATACATGGCATCCTTGACAGTATGCTCGATCTCGGCGCCCGAGAACCCTTTGCTCTCCTTGGACAACAGATCCAAGTCGAAGTTCTTGGGGTCTCCACGACGACGCGTCAAGTGAATCGTATAGATTTCCTTGCGCTCATCGTCACCCGGCAGGTCGATGAAGAAGATCTCATCGAAGCGGCCCTTACGGAGCAACTCGGGAGGCAGCTGACTGATGTTATTCGCAGTAGCGATAACGAACACGTCTGCCGTCTTCTCCTGCATCCAGGTCAGGAAGGTACCGAACACACGAGCCATGGTACCACCGTCCGAGAAGTTCGAGCTACCAGTACCCGATAGGCCCTTCTCGATCTCATCCACCCAGAGGATGCAAGGCGCAACCGACTCGGCCGTCTGTAGAGCCTGGCGCATGCGCGCTTCAGAGCTACCGACAATACCGGACATGATCTTGCCTACGTCCAGGTGAAGCAGAGGAACTCGCCAGTCATTACCTAGCGACTTAGCTGCTAGTGACTTACCTGTTCCAGGAATACCCAGGAGTAGCACACCCTTCGGGGGCTCTAGGCCGAACGCCTTGGCATCATCGCCAAAGCTGTTCTTCCTATCTACGCACCAGGCCTTGAAGTTTTCCATACCACCGATCGACTTCATGCCCGTTGTAGGATGCATGTAGTTGATGATGTCCGACTTACGGACAATCTGCTCCTTGGCTTCGATCAGGAACGCCGGGTCTAACTGGCGGCACTTCCTAATCGACTTCGGGATCTGTACCGAGATCTCATAATGAGTCAGACCCAAGAGCGAATCTGTGATTGCCTTGGTCTCTTCGTCGGTATATTCCGTCTTGATGTCAAGCTTGACACCAGCCTTCTCCTGCTCGATCCGATCCTGATGGAACTGATCAACCTGCTCGCGAACGATATTGTGAATCGTCTTGCGATCGGGAAGGTGGTAGTCAATAACTTCAACAAACGGCTTGATCTCTGCCGGAATCTCCAGCTGCGAAGCCAGGATAATGAAGGTTAGGTTGATGCTTTCGCTTACAACCGGATCCTCGATGAGATCCTTGATCTTCCGTACGGAAGTCAGGTCATGCTGGGCGATCCTATTATAGTCTGCCAGGATAATGATCCTGTTGACGATAGGGGGATAGCCATCTGTAGTCGTGGGGCGAGGCGGAACACACAAAGTCTTGGCAATGTGGTCCATAGCCGGAGACGCCATGACAGTATTCTGCATGGTTTCCTGTTCCTTCTGGCTGTACCTAGGGAAGCGAAGCATCTCAGCATCGATGTCTACCCGGTACGGCATGAAGGCATAGTGGTGCGTGACCTCACGGAGGCCATTGCCAGCCGTCCACAGCCACATTTCGTTCACCGCGTCGCGGTTAAAACGGTGGGCCGTATCGAACAGAACGGTGTGCATCTCCTTGAGGAAGCGTTCTTCTTCCTGTGTCACCACGTAGAGAATACGTGAGCGGCAACGGATGCTGTCGAACACTGCCTCGACAATGGGTGATGAGATATTGGCCCGTTCCGGCTTCAAAGACACCTTGGCGTCCTTCACTGCTTCTTTCTTCGCTGACATTTGCTAATCTCCATTTCTTGGTATTACTTCTCTCTACTTGAAACGGCTTCTTCTATCGGTTCCAGCAGCTTTCTCAACCTCACCTGCTTCTCGGCAGGTAATGACGCAATCAAATCCTTGACTTCTTTCAGCACATCTTCAAGATACGGCGTCAGCCTATGTATGTTCTTCAATAACGTTACTACTACTCGTTCTGTCTCTTGGCCCCCATTCTTTGCATAGAGCAAAGACAGATAGCCTACCTGAGCCGTTAGCGACTCCTCGTAGTCTTGTAACTGCAACCCCTGTTTAGAACTTGCCACTGAAGACCGCCTTGAACTTAGTAAACTTAGCGCTCTTCTCGATGGTCTCTTGGATGATCCTGTCTCCGAACATCGATCCAGCGGAAGTACAACGCTTAAGAACTATATCCAATGGGAGCATCGGCTCCAATATGTTCTTTATGAATGCTGGTAGTGCTCCACTAGCGGGACCAGCCCAGACACAGCTACACTGAGGAGACATCATAACTACTATCGATTCTGGACCACGAGTAATGTCAAGCATGTTGGTATACCTCGCCTCTTTCATAAGGCGTATAGGCGTCCAGAACCACAGTCCAGTAGGCTCCGAGAACATGTCTGGGACTACGGTAGTCACTAGGTTAAACTTGCCCTCTTCATCCTTGTGGTTAAGAATAGAAGCAGACTTTCCCTTAGGTAAAGTAACAAGCTCATAGACCATGCCCTGCATGGCACTTGAGTTAGTAGCATCAAATAAGAAAATGATTCGGGTCTTGGTATCTGAGGCGGTTATACCATCAAGAGGATCGCCCATGATAGGATACTGAAAGTCTGAACTCTCTAGTGCATCGTGGGCTAGTTCAGAGACAAGGTCAGATATGGCAGAGTTTTTATTGCGGGCCATTACTAGTCCAGTTCTTAAGCTAGGTCACCATCATCGAACAGCTTACCAGCATCTCGGGGAGCCGCCTTAGGCTCAATAGACTCTACCTTGGAAGCAGTAATCTTCTTGGCCTTACGGGCCTTGAGAGCCGCGTCAATTACTTCACTCTCATAGGCTTCATAGTCTGCATTATAAAGCTCATTAAGCTTCTTAACATCATGCAAACTAACAGCTGTCCTATGCAAAAAGAAACCACGGTTCATGAAGGTAGCAAGAGCATCGCCAACTTCATCAAGCTGCTGGCCCGACAGGCCACGCTTCCTGAAGATCTGCTTGGCGTCGGCCACTGCACGAACAACCTCGGTATTAAAACCAGGCTCTACAGCCTTTAGAAGATAATAAAGCTGCTCCACCTTCTCGGGTACAAAGAGATCCTTATACTTCTCAACGGCCTCCGGAGTAACAATACCCTCGATACGCTGATTGGGGTTAGGCTTGCTGGGCGGGTTTGTCATCGTCATCATCTTCCTCCGGGTTCATCTTGGGGAATGGGCTATCATCTCCCATGTTCTTCAACTCATCAGAGAACTTAGCCATCATTTCTTTAGCGTTAGTTTCCTTCCGCTTTAACTCTTCCTCTGAAGCCTCTTCAAACCTTGTCTGGAGTTTGACTCCTTGCTTTCTGACTGAGGAAGACATCAGGTAGCCGTGAAGCCAAGTAAGAATGAAGACCTGGATTACAGGCGAGGAGTTCATAAGAGCTGTGAGCTTCTTGCCGAAGACTTTGGAGAGAACCTCAACTGACATTACAAATGACATCGGAACATAGGGCTTACAGCCCTTAGAATTCTTGGCGAAGTCTTCTAGACTAGACCTAACATAGTCAAAGATGTCAGAAGACAACCCCTGTATATCATAACGTCTTTTCTCTTCGTTGAGGTACTTAGCTAGGTCTTTCTTCGTAGGGTTTTGCTCACTTAATACTGACATCCAGTGGGCAAAACCTTTCTTGGAATCCACCATCAGGGTGAATTTATACTCCCCTTCAATCTCAAGAGGGTCTACTTGTTCGATGTCAGCATCGACAAGGGTCACAACATTACGGCCCAGGCGGATCTTATAGATCCCATCTTTATGGGACTCTAATTTACCTGACAAAACTACTGCATCTCTCAAGAAGTCTAAAGATATCTTGAGCTTGTTATTCACATCAAACAACTCTACATCGTTAAGCATGTCGCATCCTCTCTGGGAGCAGTTCCTTTAGACCCCTATCTGTTACATAGCCTGCGAATTTGGGGTCCACTGACACTGCATAGTTTACCAGACCTCTTACTGTTTGTTCAAGTCTTGCTAGATCCAGGGTTCCATATTTCTCACGTATGTCCCTATCAGTAGGCATCTGTTCCTTCCGGGTTGAATACCTATAGACAACCGACCGGATCCAGTTACGGTTGTTAATCTGAGGCTTCGTAAGCCCTAAACGGATACCTAGTACAACACGTTTGCTATAATCTTTACTGGATGTGACCTGAGTCTTGAACTCAAAGCCCTGAGCAACCCAGAGATTAAGAGTCATATTCAAGCTATGGAGTAGGTTCTCCATACGAAAGGAGTCGTCAGACTTTACTACAATATATATGTTATCTGAGAAGCGCCAGTATCTACAAGTGGCTTCAGTCTCTTGAAAGAGAACATTAGTGAAGTAGACATCAATGCAGGCCCAGCCTACTAGATTAGAGATGAGGGGACTGAGGGGATTGCCCTGAGCAATACCTCTATTGTCCTTGCCCACATAGGCCTCTGCCCACACGGCTTCCCAAATATCAGGAGATAAGTGAGAGCCTAGTTCTCCAAGCTTTGTAACAGCCCTAAGGAAATGATCCTTGGTGATTGAGCCGAAGTAGTCTTTGATATCCAGAGAGATCAAAGTATAGGCACCGAACTCATGAACAAAGTTTGTGATCTCATGAGCTACTTGCTCACAAGACTTACCAGGTGCATACGAGTAGATGAGAGAACCACAGGCAGGCCACCAATGGATCCTGCCAAGCTCCTTGTTGACAACATCTAGAAGCTCTTTGCTTCTCTTCATTGTCTCTTCATCGGGAGCATGGATAGTGCGGAAGCCACCATGCGACTTAGGAATGTGATAGGTATGATAACCCAATGTAGAACCTCAATTGCTACTGAAGTACTCGGCAGTGCTGTTCCCAGCATTCCCGAGTGCTTCAGAAGTTCGTAGACATAACTAGCCACATACCCTATAACTCATACTGGAGGGACTCCAGACTTTACGAGTGAGTTATCAAATAGGTTTCAGTTAGTCCTAGTACCCTAAGCTCAACACTCGACCGTTTCATCCCCTCGTTATATGTTATATAACTGGAGATGACTGCAGTCGCGAGACGCGATCGTAGAGCTCTTCGACGGATCCAGTGCTTGGTCTCCGCGGCTAGCGCTTCAGATCTTCTCGCCGGCTGCATGTACACAGACCAGCAGTCACGCTGTAGTGTAGCGACATCATTTTATGATGGAGCGTAACGGAAGCGGTGACGAATGGTCTGTGATACTACACTGACCCACTTGAAACAAGTGGCAGTTACTAACTACCGACAGTTACCTGCACTTGCAGACAACTGTACGTAGCCCTTCCAGTGCTATACCTAGCAATGGAAGGAGAACTTCTAGAATTCAACTGAACCAGTTGATCTTGTTTGGAACACCACTTGGCTTCCAAACAACAAAGCCTTCCTCAGTAGTTCATTGTTTATGAGGAAGGCTAGCTGCTTCGCTTCAACCGAATCGATTGAGGATTAAAGTCCGGGAATATGTTTCCCGGTGTATGTCTTACCTTCCCATGTCGCCTGGCCATTGATAATATCAACGATGAATACGTTGAAGTTACCATTAGGCCTAGTGAAGACAATTGCAATCGCATGGGACCAGCTATTGGCACGGCCCCTCATGAACGGCGCCTCTAATGTTCTGAGACATCCTATGGCCCAGGCCCTACAGATACCATTCATATTAGTAATCGAATGGACTTGGACCTCATGGCAATGACCATAGATAACATTCCTACCTCTAGCAGAAATCGTCTTTGCTGCGTGGTAGGGGTTAATGTAGTCACCATGAATGATGTCCAGCTTCCCTAGCCGATAGTAGGAACTCTGTGATCCATAAGGGATCCAGCGGATGTTCCTCTCTTTGAAGTTCAAGGCCTTGGGAATCTGTAGCCATGGTGAGCCGCGTAGTGGACCAGGTATCTGGAAGTTGCGATACCACCATAACCAGTAGTCATGGTTTCCTTCTAGGATGATACGTTCCTTAGCATTGGGAGTAGCATCCATAACTCCCTCAAGGAATGTGTCGGCTACCTGATAGTCTTCTTCCAAGCGACCATCAAGTAGATTACCCTTGGCATCTACAATGGCACCCCTCTTAAGGTCCTTATTATGAGGAGAGACACTCTCTAAGTTCATAAAGTCCCCGAGTTGAATCCAGCGATCGGGTCCTCTGCCACCATTCAAGTCTTTAGTAATCTGTAGTGCTACCGAGATGGCTATTGGATCGTGGCGGTCCTTGCCCCTCTTCTGGATATGTGTATCCGGAAAGATTACTGTAGTCTCCCAGTCGTGTTTCGGCCGAGGGGTAGTTCTGGGTCTTGCTTTGCTCATCTAAAACTCCTAGTTAGGAACAACTAAGCGCAGGTTAACTACAACCTGTCGTTGCTCCACAGTTCTGGCACCTATAGCAAGTACCTGAGCTGACCATCATCGATCCACACTCAGGACAGGGAGGGGCATCCATCGCCGCTCTTAGCGCTGTGGTACCAGTGCTAGTATCTATACTACTAGATTGCGGGCTAGATTTCAAGAACTTAATCTCTAGGAATCTAGCCATATAATCCGTTAATGACTTAGCAAATCGGATCTCTGCGTTAGTCGTGAGACCCTGAGGCTCATAGGCATGACCTTTGAGCTTGTTAACAATGGTATCTAGTGGCGCCCCATACTGCAGAGCAATAGAAATCATTGTAGCTACTGCGTTAACTAGTCCAGAAACGAAGGAACCTTCCTTAGAGATAACAACGAATACTTCACCCGGCTTACCATCATCATAGAGGCCTATGATAAGGTAGCCCTCATGCCCTCCAATAGAGAACTTGTGGGTGATAGACTGCCGATCCATAGGGAGACGGACTCTCTCAGGACGTACTGCCGGCGAATTCACCATTGCTTCTGGCTCCTTATCAACCTTAGACACGCTGGACACTAGCGGCTGTGAACCTTTACAGCCATCTCTATAAATGGCTACGCACTTCAAGCCAGACTTCCAAGCCATCTCGAAAGCCTTCTTAACATCGTCGATAGTAGCTTCATGAGGCATATTAACTGTCTTGGAAATACTTCCAGAGATGAAGTCTTGAACTGCTGCCATCATCTCGATGTGAGCTTCCCATCGAATCGGGTTCTTAGAATCTAATGAGGCTGCGAAGACCTTAGTAAAGTCGCCGCGGTCCTTGAACTCTTCTCCCCAGCCAGCAATAGTTCCATGATCTAAGATATAGGCTAGTGCACTCTCAACTGCAGGACCATTGAAACCAAGGGTCTCTAAGGCCTGCTTAGTAGTCCCATTAACCATACTTAGTGTGCCACCGCCTACTAGCTTCTTAGTCTTAACTAGAGCTAGCTCGGGCTCAATGCCAGTAGTGGAACAATCCATTTGAAGACCAATGGTACCCGTCGGAGCAATGTTAGTTACGTACGAGTTACGAAGACCGTATTGCTCAACTAGATCAAGCAACTGAGCCCATTGGTTAGAAGCAAAGCTGCTGATGCGAGCACCAGCTGCACCCTTATGTTGGTTGAGAACACGCAGGACGTGCTTCTTATTCTTATGGAAGGCTTCGAAGGGAGTGAGTCTTGAAGCCATGTGCGCTGAAGCCTTGTAGGCATTCAAGGTCATTGAGTTGCTGACAGCTGAAGCGGTATCCCTACCTGCTTTAGAGTCATATGGAAGACCCATTGCCATCAGGAGGGCGCCCAGGTTTGCAAACCCAAGTCCTATCTGCCTATAGCGACGTACGTTGTTACCAATCTTCTCTGTAGGATAGGAAGCTCCACAGATAAGAATGTCTAGAGCAATTGAAATGATAGCACAGGTAGATGCAAACAGCTTGGAATCAAACTGGCCATCGGTATAGAACTTAAGCAGGTTAAGTGAGGCTAGATTGCAGGAGGTATTGTCTAGAGACATGTACTCTGAGCAGGGATTAGAGCCGTTAATACGACCATCCTCGGCTAGAGTATTCCACATGTTAGCTGCATTATCAAACTGGAGACCAGGGTCCCCAGAGGCCCATGCTGCTTGGGCTATTTTGTCTATCAGCTTGCGAGCATTGATAAGCTTTACAGGAGTACCTTCAACCCTACCTATCAAAGCCCAGTTCTCTTCGTCCTTATCGGTTGCTGTAGCACGCATGAACTCGTCCGTAACACGAACAGAGTTGTTGGCATTCTGGAAACCTATTGAAGCATAGGCTCCATTAGGGTCTCTGAAGTCATCGCTATAGCCAGCCTTGATTAAGGCAGTGGCTTTGAGTTCTTCCTTTTGCTTACAAGCAACAAAGTCCTCGATGTCAGGGTGGTCAACATTGAGTATAGCCATCTTCGCGGCACGTCTAGTAGTCCCACCAGACTTAATACTACCAGCAACAGCATCGTGAACAAGCATAAAACTGAGAACACCACTGCTGCTCCCACCATGAGAAAGAGATTCTCTAGCACCACGCAGAGGAGAGTAATTACAGCCCGAACCAGACCCATGTTTGTAGATCATCCCTTCTGTTTTACATAGCTCCAGGATAGATTCCATGGAGTCTTCGATAGAGTTAATAAAGCATGCACTGATCTGTGGGTTAGTCTTAACACCCACGTTAAACCAGACAGGAGAGTTGAAGCTGAAGTACTGCTGAACTAGTAGGTTGGTAAGTGTAATAGCAAAGTCTGTGGCTTCATCTACATCCGCGAAGTACCCATACTGTAGCCCATCTACGGAGATAACGTTAGCAACCCTCGTGCACATATCTAGTACACTAGATTCAGCCTTCTCGCCCTTCTTAATGAAGTACTTGTCTGCAGCTACAGTAACAGCTAGCGAACTCCAAGACTTAGGAGCAATGACTCCTGGCTTCTCGAAGATAGTCTTACCATCTGCTGCAGTGATAATGGCGTGAACTGGTTGGTACTGATCAGGAGTAAGCTCGTGAACCTTTGCATTGATGGTATCGAGGTTGGAATGCAGGTACTGACCGAATACTTCTTTCTTATCTTGGGAGACAGCTATATTGTCTGACATTGGGAACAAACCTCCGGGGATGTTATAGAGAGCGAAATTCCTGGTGCTTAATGGTCTTCAGCTCTACCTGATAACCCTTAGAGGTTAGCCACTCGATGAATGTTGTTGGGTTTCCGTTGCCAGAAATGATAATGACTTCGGGTTGATCTGAGGGGAGACCTGCTTGAGAGAACTGCCGTATCTGGAATTCAAAGGGGATCTCTTTCTTTCCCATTCCTAGCCGCTTAACAGTCTTGGCGCTGTAGGTACCACTCTTAACGTCGGAGAGAACCTCTATAAGTAACTGCTTGGGGTCTTCCTGCTGTTCCTTGTTAGCAAACCGAGTAACCATCCAGTCAAGGTAAGATCTAAGGAACTTCCCCCGCTTAGGTCTCTTCAGTGTAACATAGATCAGCTCGGTCTTAAAAACCCGCGTTCTCTGATCCTTTGATTTCTCCATCGAAGCCCGCCTCTTTGGGAATGAATTTCCAATTCTCAAATGATCTATTGCAAGCCAGGCATCTCCAAGAGGAGTACGATGGGAATCCAGGTTGCACTTCATAGTCGTTAGTAAATGGACGACCACTCGAATCAGCAGTTAAAGCTGACGAGGGTGGGGCCACCAAGTTAGTTGAACTACAGTGTGGACAGCCCTTATAGCCATCTATAAGGCATCGAGTTTGAATTGAAAGCTGTCTAGTTGGGAACAGTGACATTGTACACCTTCCGCTTTTGCGGACATTGGTATCATACCTCTATAGGTAATAGAAGTATCATGACAACCGGAGATTTATATCTCTCATTTATGTTGACGCTCTGGAAGCTTAATGTTAAGCAGTAGCGTCAGACACAAAGTCGTCAGGAACAAATTCCAGGTAGTAGTCGTGCTTTATGTTAGCAAGATTGAAGAGCAAAACACCACAGCGTAGCTTATCAAAGCGATGCTCTTTCATCCCCGCTCCACTAGGAAGCACAGACTTCAGTCTTATCTTAGCCTGACGCGAGCTAAGCTGAGGATCGAGAGCCTTCCATGTAACTCCTAAGTCTAATGAATAGACAGGGATATACATGATGGTAGCATAATCGGAAGGGAGCTTAGGCTCCATTGGGTTGCGGTCGAACATACCCATTACATAACTCCATCGTAGAAGCCAGCTAGCATTACGACAGATCGCTCAAGCAAGATCTTGAGAATGACCATCTGCTCGTCGCTGACTGGGACTGCAACGTTGACCTTTTTCTCGGGTCCTTTTGCGTCGGCCTTTTTGTTGTAGCGGAAGACAAGTTGGTATCCGTAGGAAGCCCCTGGCTGAATTGCCATTGCCTTCGTCTCAAAGCCCTCAGTAGCACTGCCCTTACCTGGGTCATGGAAGATCTCGCACTTCTTATCTCCTTTGAATCCTGTTCTGAATCCATTGAGGAAGATACCTAGGTCTGCTAAACCAAGCCTGATGTTGCACTTGTTTTCCCAGTCAAACTTACGTTGTCCTGGTAGAACATTAGCTGCTTCAACGAACAACCAGTAGTTCTCTTCTGATTTGTTCTCATCGATCTTGTCGACTAGCTTGCGTAGCTTGAATTGCGCTGCGGAACCTTTACTGTATAGTGCATACTCTTTATTACGTAGTATTGTTGACATCCTAATTCACTCCTAGATCTAAGATACTTATAGTTTATATTACTTGCCTACTAAAGTCAAGTTCGCAATGGCATAGTCTGCCAAGTGTCTTAACTCAGGACCCTGCTTCATCATATCAGATAGGATTAGCTTATACACTGTATCCTGTGAGAGGTTAGCATTAATTACTTTATAGATTCTACGGGGAAGAATACCCTTCTCCGCAACAGCATTATATCCCTTGAGCACCTTGGCTAGGTAATCAAGGTTCTCATATCGGTCTTTGGGTGTACCGCGGGTTACCATCCTTGCCCTGATTGTATCTAGAGAAGGAATGAGCAGGTAGACTCTGTCGGGTACTTGAAACTTCCGAATGTTGGCATTGATAGTATATAGTTGCCTGAATAGCTTAGGGTCGGCGCCGTTGGCTACTACCTGGTAAGCATAGCCAGAGATACCAGAGTGCCTGTCTTGAATTAGACAGACTCGCTTACCCTTCTGACGCATGAAATGGTACATGCCCATCAGTCTTTGGTACACAAACTCATGATGGTCGGCTGCAGTAAGAAGAAGTTGAGTAGACTTGCCGTCAATCCTAACATCTTTATCCTTTAGGAGCGACCGCAACCCTTCACCAAGTCTGGTATCACCAGGCTGGTGCATCTTAAAACTCGTGCTGATTCCAGGGCACTGAACCGAGGCAGCATAGAGTCTCTCAGAGACCGTAGACTTGCCTGAATAATCTGGACCTTCTATTACTATATGCATTACTCACCTCAATTGTAGGCCGGATAGCCCTCTGTGGGCGACCACTCATTAGACTGACCGGGAACTTGCACATCCGCCAGTCCGTCAACAGTGCATGTCGGTGCAAAAGCACTTAACCGGCCGTGTTACTTCTCCCCAGGCTTCAGGAGATGAACAGAGACAGTCTCTGTATACATATGGTACACGCGGCCGCAACATTTTGCAACCTGTACACCATCTATTTCTTTATCTAGAACCCAACGCAGGTTCTTGTCACAGAAAGCACACCCACATTCATACAGGATGGTGCCAAAGTCTCCAGTAATATCATGGACGACCTTGGCCTTAACACCCGTCTTACTGACTTGGTTCTTGTCAACTTTAGATCTTGGCATCTTAGTACCTTATTTGGGTGGACCGGTGAGGATCGAACTCGCGACTGTGGGTCCACAACCCACGGTTTTACCACTAAACTACGGCCCACATATTAAAGGCCACCCACCGTACGATGAGTGGCCTTCGGTTAGTCTTGATTAGAAGGGAGGTTCCTCTTCACCCATTTCGTCTGATGACGCTTGGGGACGAGAGTTATTCGCAGCCGCTGCTGTCTCCCGCTTCTGGTAAGGAGGCTTGCCAGAGCCCTTGTTGTCCTTCTTTACAACAGGCTTGTTGCGGAACTCGGGGTCTTCGTAGGCCACGATAACTGCATCGCGAACTGCGTCCCTGAGAGCCTGACTGAGATCGATGATCTCGAACCACTGGTTCGGATCCTTCTTCGACTGAGTGCTGGGTAGTCCACAGAAGAGACCGCGGCTACCATCTAGGATCTTTACTCCGTCGATGGAAACTACGTGCCCCTCTTCAAACTGGATGCTTACTGTCGCGAAGCCTTTCAGCTTCGAACCCGCATCCGCCCGCTTAAATATCTTAGTTACTTCTACCTTCATGGGTTTCCTCCCATTTCTCTTGGGCTACTTGCGCAGCCCTGATTCATTCCATATCTCTGATTTAGTACCAGACCGCACGGTTGTTATATATCTCAGTTACTTTCCTGAGGTATGGTTTCGACCGGCCATCCTTCCATCCGTTATCGCCCCCGTTATAGCACTGGAGGCCCTTTTCGTAAGACCCGAGTTCTCTTACCTTTGCTGCAATTATACTCGCAGATATGTTCAAATTCAAGAGGGGAAAGTCAACTAAATCCTCTTCCCTTAGACCGCGGATGCCCCTGGATATAAGGTTCCACTTAGCTGATCCAAATTGGACCTGGCCTGGCCCATAGGACCATAGGAACTTAGGCATCTTCTTTGAGTTCCTAGACCTGTCGCCAATCTTGTTGACAAACCTAGTCTCATGGTCTATCTGGGCAATGAACCAGTCGCGGTCATTCCCAAACCGAGCAGGGTATTCATTGAGCGCATAGACATACATCCTTACCCGCTCCCTAGATAGGGGTCGGTTAGGAAAGCCAAAGATCTTAAGGCCGTCTATATGTCTGATGTAGATGTACTGGTGTAACGGAGTCCACTCTCTATACAGGCTACTCTTATTACGGTAGTCTGTATATAACTTCTTGATGAAGTCAGCTAGCTCAGGACTACGTGTCCTCACAGCAGCTATCTGCTCCTTCAGAGTCGGAGTGAAGACTGGTGTTACAGAAACAGTGACTGTAGTAGGTGATGTCGGCTCACAGTTTATATCTCGTTGGGCAGGTACATTATTGCCACACCCTGTGAGTACTACAGTCAGGGCCATTAAGACCCTGGCTCTTATACTCATTGAAAGGCTCCTTCGTTCGTTTCTTGTTAAACACACCTAGGGACAGGGAAGTCCCGTTACTGAGAGTACTCGTTGGGTGTTTTACAAGGGGGAGTACGGAGGGGTCATTTAATAAGGTGTTAATCGCTATCCTTATTGTATCAACATCCCCTTATATTTCAAGGGGTGGTTTAGCCTTGTCCTTACTGGCTTTTCTGGCATCAACCTCAGCAATGCACCGAGTATACAACTTTAGCTTCTGCTCGTCAAGTACCTTCCATCCAAAAGCAACCTCGCTCCGCTTCATCTGCTTAGGCTGGTGCATCGAAATGGGCCGGCTCATATTCTCTGTGCCGTACATGGCTCGGACAGGTCCCTCCCCCGTATCAACCCAGACTAACTCATTAGGATTACTGATCTCCTTTGCCATCGTGCCCCTCGTCTATTAGGGTATGGCTGGCACTATCCATGACCTTCTTATAGTCCATATTGTCGAGGTCATTATCCGTTTCCCACTTGTCAACAATGTCTCGGCTAATAATACCCAACGAGTAGAACATATCAGTAAAGATTATAACAATACAGTCGATAAGACACTCGACAACTCTAGACTTCACATCCGTACTAAAGATATGAGCGAGGCGCTCATTTGTACATAGGGAGTTCATCATCTCTTGAAGACGTTCGTCCCTGGCTATGGCGCGCCTAAACAAGAAGCAAAGAAATGCAGCGACATGCTTAGAGGTGGTCTTGGGCGGTCCAATCCCCTGAACGTCTAGGGTATACTCGGTCTCTGATAGTTCCTTGCGTTTGATATGGCCAAAACCCTTGAAGATAACCAGGGTCTCTACCATCCGAGCATAGTAAGCAGACACTCCAAAGAAGATGTCTGTAGCTGGACAGGTACCCGGAGGGGGCTCCTCTTGCGAGTCCTCCATAGTTTGACGCTCTACGAGTAGAGCCTTCATGAAGGTAACAAAGGTCTTACGAATCTCAGAGTTCTCGGCTTGGCGCATCTCAACTGGGATAACATCCAATGCCTTAGCAATAACCTCATCAAAGGTGTTGCCAATGCCATTAGACTTGATGGCATCCATACAAGTCCTGAAGATAGGTATTAGTAGATCATCTACTAAAGCCGCTTCTACTGGATCCATGCTGGCATCCAGTACATCCTCAAGCTCGTCCCCGGAAAGGGAGAGAAGCTTATCCATTGGCATCTCTGTAGCAGACTGACTAGGAGTTGCTCTAGTCATCTTCCTAAGACTCATGAAAGGATTTTCATTAGTCATTTGTACCCTCTGACCTCTTGATCATTGACAACAACGCATCTATAGGCATGAGCAACAAATCCTGTGCCAGATTGGTAACCTTGCCATCCCTCATGGCAAATAGAACAGAGGGGTAACGCCTCTTAACTGCTTCTATAGCAAAGGACTTGCGATCCTTAATAGAATCCAGGTCCACATAGTCCCTACGAACTATCTCGGCTACCCTCTGGAGGCCAGCAGACAGGCGCTTGATGTTATCTGTGTACTCAGGATAGTACACAAGGAACTCATCGGCTGCACCAGTCCTCACTAGATCCATAAAGTTACGCTCTGTAGGAGCAGTAACCATGTGGGCTATAGCTAGGTAGGCAGGGTTCTTAACTTTAAGCCTACGATGGGAGCCTTCCTTTGAGGGGAACGCTATAACATAGCCCTCATCGGTGGGGGCCAACTTAGGAAAGGATAATAGTTCCTTCCAATCGGTTAGTTTAACAGGAAGGATCGGCCACACATTCATCGCAAGCGCAAGACGACGCATCTCCTCATGTGATACTTCATCTAGTGTGTCTAGATTACGAGCAGTTAAGAGGTGAATCTGAGGTGCTGTGTACGGAGTTACAATCCTGTTCTCGGGAGAGGTTAGCTCAAAGACATAGGTATAACGAGAGTTGAGAATCTCGTTATCCTTGTCAAGCGTAGCACCAGGAAGAGCCGTAGCATCGGCAGCTTCCCAGAATAGATCCTTGAATGTCTTGGTAGACAGAGTGCCCACCGCGCCATCAGCATAGACCATGGAACGGGTGGAAACTGTCCACTTGTTTGTAGTCCTGTCGAACCATAGAGAGCACATTGTGCCGTCAAGCTTCGGATAGACTAAGCCCTTAGATAAATCCCTTGCTCCTAGGTCTTGGTCGGGGCCTTCGCCTAGGTTGAAGAACCTCTCAAATGCCATTGAAGCAATGTCCCAAGAGCCCTCATAGAGAATCAGCCCGCGGCATTCCTTAACAATAGGATGGGCCTTGGGTGAGTCGAACATGCTATAGTTGATGACAACCTTGCCATCAACAACCTTATACTCAACTCCTAGTAACCGAGTTAAGTCCTCTAGGTTGTTCTTCGGGTTACGAAGGAAGTTTTGTATGTGCAACGGCATGGTAGACCTTACTTATGGGTTAGCGAATAGTTCAGCTTCACTTCAGCAGCAGGTGCAACAAGTGGTACATAATCAGCAGGCATCTCAATCAGGCGCCCACGAAAGACACCCTTCTCAACAACGTCTTTGAGGATCTGGCGCGCACAATCTACACAGATGTCTCCCTCGCCTTGCTTATAGATGCCTAGTTTGATGTCTAGCTTAACGCCGCCTAGCATTCCAATAAGAATATTCTCAGCAACCTCTTTGGGTTGCTTACAAATATCACAAGTACGTGAGATCATTACCTTCTCCTCTTGCTAAATATAGCGTGGTTAGGAAAGCTACCACGCACCCTCTGTTGCGTTGTACTGATATGGGCTCCAGCGGAATCACTGCTCTGAGATTCCGTTGAACTTAATCCCATCTTAACTGGGTTAGCTGAGCCAACTAGCCTAGCTTCATGTCTGGCTCTACGTAAGCTTAATTGCTTCCGTTCCGCTATTATAAGGCCTTGCCCCTTTTGCCGGAGCTTATGTCTAGCATCAGTAAGCCTAGCCTTCTCTGGGTTAATAATCCGAGACTGTCTAGCCTCGGCATACCTCTCTGTATGCAGGCGAGCATATCGACGGTAGCGTGGGCGAGAACCGCACCACATACAAAGACCATCTATCTTCTTATCGAACTCTTCACGACGTGGGAAACAACAGGCGGGTAAAAGCTTCTTGCATTTGTTACAGACCTGAGTCTTGGGCATCTTCCCAGGCAACGATCTCTTGTGAATCTCATGCTTATGTCTGTAAGCTCTCATACAGAGTAGGCAGATGCCACGCCTATTGCCGTGCCCATCCCACCCATACTCAGTGAGCTTCTTCCACTTAGCACAGTGGAAGCACATGCGGCTTCCCTTGCGCTCCCGCTGATAAACAAATAGCGGCACCTTCGGGTTGCGACGGCGCCGCTCTTGTTCGAATCCAGCATTAGGCATTACCAGTTCTCCCGCCTAAGCCTTAGTAAGAACTCGTTGACCTTATCCTGGTTAGCTATATGATTGGGATTAGCATCGTAAGCCTTCTGCATCTCACGACGCAGAGACTCGCACCAATCAACGACCATGCCCTTGCTGACAAAGCCAGCCTTAACCATCCTAAGAACCTCATCGAGTTCAAGAGGATGTTCGCCGCCGCCTATCCATTCAGGGTTTAACCAACCCTTAGGAGATAGCTTTAGCATCTCAGGGTTCTTACTCATCTTTTCTAGGCTGACTGTTAACGTGCCGTGTCGCAGTAGCTCTATGCCAAGTAGAAGAACTCTGGCATAAGCTACAGCATACTTCCACGTCTTGCCATCCTTGTCCTCGAAGAACTTCTTCTGCTGGTTACGAGAGTAGCCAGTAAAGGAATCGAGAACACGTCTGGATGTCCAGAGATCAGGTAGGAGAGTACGGAGTTCTTCACCCCACTTGTTAGACTCTTCTACAGGACCACCTAAGACTTCAAGTATAGAAGGATTGGACTGAAGGGCGAGGTGAAGGAAATGACCTATCTCGTAGGCCGTGTTATCCTGCTCGCCCTCCTTCCAATCAACAGCACTCACAGTGCCGCCAAGCTTGAGATGCTCGGAGGTAGGCAGTAGGAATACTGCCCTGTAGTCTATGTCACTAGTGGGTGTCGCCAGACCATGGGCCTGTGAGCCTACCAGTGTTCTAAGTATAACTACACTCTTGGGATCCATAACCCCTCCTTAAGCGGGGGTTACTCCCTCGCTCTTGCAGTATTGGAAGTAAGACTTCCAAATTGCAGTACGAACTTCAGCCTTATAGGGGCGCCTCTCCTCAGGAATCAGGCGTCCGGGATGAGTCCCGAGAGCCTTGGAGAGGGCAAGCTTACGCCCTACGGCTTTGTTGAACTTGCCGATGTCGTTCGGGTGAACCTTCGCCATTCCCATTGAATTGCGATCGGGCCCAGACACCCAGCAAATCGTGGTCTTGTTGCCACGAGTTCCCTCGTAAGCAAACTTAACCGTATACTCGGAACTGCCAACTGTGACCTTCATCGAAGTCCTCCTGGACTTAGTACTAGAATTCTACACCATCACCAACATCTTCACAATCTAAACCTTCCGCCCTCCACATGCGAACTATCTTTGGGCGGTCATCATAAACTTTGACTATCTTAGTCCTATCTAGATATTTGTCAAGGAACTCTTTCTTGACAATCTCATCGGGCCTGTAGTCTCGGTTCCTACGCATGATCAATCGGTCATACGGAATACCATACTTGCCTAGCCATGCAGCAGTCATGTCCCGATAGGGCTCAGGGCGTGCAGAGCAGACTATAACATCATGTCCTGCAGCCTTGGCTGCTAAAAGCTTCTCGACAACAGCCTGCCGAGGAGTGTCATCGGGGCAAGCCTTAAAGAAGGCATCCCAATCGGGCTTCTGGCCCGCAGGAAGATCACGTACGAAGTGGCGCCTATGGGTTACCTCAGCGAGGGTACCATCCATGTCAAACACAACACAAGTGTTATGCTGCTGGACTAGGCCAAACTGGAACGCCATGTTAAGGATGTTATCCTTACCCACGAACCGTTGGCCCATTGACTTGCGCACCCCATCGCGCAGGATGCACTCATCAACAGAGGTGCTCATCCTGACTACTTCAACAGTGTGCTCGGGCTCAGCAATCTCGCGGTACTTTCGCTCATGTGCAGGGTTGAGATTAGTGTCATCAACTACTACATTGTAGCCATGTGCTAGTAACTGGTGAGCCATGTCGTACTCAAACTGGACGACCCAGCGCTCATTATCACCATGGTAGCCACCAAAGTGAAGCATCTCACGAAGGAGATCCTTGTTCAAGCGCGCAGTCTTTTTGTTCTTGAGACATAGCTCCTGAGCCATAGTGCTCTTGCCACTGGCCGGCAGCCCCTTCAAGATCGTTAGCTTACCCATTGCTCTCATCCTCCCGGACGGTTAGGCACTTAGAAACTGATTCTAACACCTTCTCTATATTTGTTCTAGTCATGTGGAACTCTTTACAGTTAGGCCCGTTCCACGCACACCCAAAGCTATCTAAGAAAGCGGTCTTTGGATTAGAAGCTAGCACCCTAGAGACATAGTCCATAACATAGGCTGCTGCTTGGACATTAACCATCAGAGTCTGAGGATCTGCAAGTGCCTGCTCGGCGCAACTCAGCTCAGTATTCAGCTTGTCATTCTCGCCAGCAAAGACATCGGGATACATATAGGTTACTGGTGGAGTCATGTGTCCACGTAGGAACTTGTAGCTATTACTGATAACAAGCCCGCGGATCATCTCTGCCATCCGATGACCAGGATCCTTAAGCGGATCATAGAGCTTGATGGTATCCCTTAAGAGCTTCTCTTTTCGGGCATCCTCTACAACTCCAGTAATAGCACTACTGATAACTCCTTGTACACCACCAGGTCTAAGGTAATCAGAGTCATGAGTCAAGACTTTTGTGTAAGCTAGGATACTACCTTCAAGTTGATCCTTAGGATTCATACTACCCGGACCCTCGTTTCTCCTCTGACCAGGAGCTATTAGCCCAGGGAAGTAGTTAGTCTCAAGTAGCGCTGCAAAGAAGCTAGCCGGGGCAGTATAGTTCATACCCGCAGTAGACGAGCCTATAAGCCCAAGTGGCGAACTGCTATCACCAGTCCCAAGATTCTTATAGTCGTCATTACTATCCTGTAAGAAATGAGGGCTAGGCTCATGGAAGAAGGAGTCATAGTGAACAAAGACTTGCCCAGAGCGAGCCTCATTGCCTGAGTCAATCCACGCAAGTGAGGTAACCCGCTTAGGTGAAGTAATGTTAGCATCAAATGTATGAGAAGGATCACAACGATAGAAGGCGCCACTCTGAACAGACTTTAGATTCTGCTTCCAGATAGAGGGAACCTGCTTAGCTAAACCCAGATGTGTACTAATCAAGGAACGGGTCTTATGATTATCTACACATGAGATGATCACTACGTTGCCCGGAGTCTCCGAGTAGCCATGATATGAAACTACTTCTTCCTTAGTGATCAAAGCTGGCTTATGGGCTTCAACAAGCATCTGGAACCCACGAAGAGATAGCAGTGTACCAATGTTGTCCTTCGTTAGGTGTTCAGGAATGCTAACAGCAGTAACACCAAAGGCCTGACCATACCTCTGAGCAAGGACGGCAGCCTTATTCTTACCAAGATCCCTCTCAACAAAGTTCTGTCTTGTTAGGTTCTTCTTCTCTACTGTATCTCCATCGATAAGGACAATCATAGTCCTATCAGCATAGGGGAGAGTAGAAATGTATCTGGTAAGTTCTCGGATAACGAACCCACCCGTGCCACCGCAGCCAATAACATAGACAATGTTAATAGCCGGAGCCCATAGCTCATCGTCGTTTGTACTTCCAACTGCAAAGGATAAGTAATAGGGAGCAGTAGGAATAGAATGAACAGTCTCAATAGTAAGAGCGGGAGTAACCTTAGTCACAACAGTAGCAGGTGCTACAACAGGAGCGACAGTAGGCGCCGAGACTACAGGAGAACTTCCTATGTAAGCCCTCATGACTTGGGTCCCTTCTTAAACTTCTTGGACGCTTTAGCGTCCCGAGCAGCAGCTAGCATCTGAGAGGCAACCATCTTAGCCTCTGCGCCATATGCTTCATGGTTAAACAGATCCTTCATCAGTCGGCGAAGCATCGCTGGCCTGAGGTTCATGACGTACAAAGTATCAAGAACGTCAATGAAATCTTCTTTGTCGTCCTCGCCCAGTCCGCTTAGGCCGGCCCGTTCAGCGATACGTTCGGGATCATACCGATGTACTCCAGAGAAATCATCCTCGCCCCAGAGCTTGCCATATCCCTTACGATCCCACTGGGCCATCTGCATGCCCCAGCGATCTTCCTTGGGTGAGTACTTATCCATATCCATGGAGATATTATCACGCCACTCTTTAGGATAGGCTTCAGCACTCACCTCATAGGAAGCTAAGTCAATCACTTCTTCCGGTTCAATATCAGTAAAGACACCATCGATACCAAAGCGGAATGAGTGCTCACTTCTGTCGTCGTTAAGATGGCCTACGACACCAAAGAAATATGAGCCTTGCTCATCCGTGTCATCTGTGCCACTGAAGAAAGCCGACATAGTATTATGGCTATGAATATCAAAGACATGGAAGACGCCTAGTTCCTTAGTGCGTACATCCTGCTTCGAGAAGTCATAGTGAACAGCGGCCCCATTAACAACCTGGATAGGTATGTTAACAAAGTACTCCTGCTTGTTAGAGTCCCAAAAGATTTGGGTCAGAGCTTCTGAGGCTCCCGAATAGCCCTCGGCAACATAACTACGAAAGAGTTCAACGATCTTAGCGTAGTCCTTGCCAGAGAACTTAGGGATCTTAAGCCTGAAGCCTGCCTTAAAGTTAGCTGGCAAAGCGGGATAGGAAACATCAGAGAGCTTCGCGACGAACCTTGCAAAGGGTCTATCAAAGATACACCATAGTCCATCGCCACGAAGAACAAAGGTCTTGGGCTTCTTCACCTCAACCGTATAGGGGTCTCCTTCGAAGTCAACTACATAGTCAATCATCCCACGCTGGACAGCCAGGACAGCTGGGCTAATAGGAGTAACTACTTGAGGCTCACGCTTCTTAAGGCCCAACTCCATCTGGTTAATGTCACTCATTTGATACGCCCTCCAGCAGCTTGGATAACGATCCGGCTGCATAGAAATAACTTCCACGACGCCCAGACTCGGTACTAAGGGCCTCTTTAATCTCTCTAAAGGCCGCTTCATCCACTTTGTCCCGCTCAAGGAGTAGAGGTAGGAACTCTCTATACCACTCAAGACCACATAGGTCTGAGTTAAAGGCAGAGTTGTAAAACATAGGAGCTAATGTTCCCACATTGGCCAGCGTCATATTGTGGTCCTCTCCAAAGACTGTGCCCCAACAGATGTTAGATCCCGGCCCACCATGAGGAGTATGGAGATTGGGAAGAGAGCCTACATAAACTCGCTGGTCAAAGGAAGCGAAGGGTAGGTCAGAGAAGCAGATGGTACACTTACCTAGAGTTGAGACTCCAGGCTGAGCAGCATGTACAAGCTCAGTAACCAATAGCATATAAGGTAGATTCAGAGTGAACTTAAGTTCAACATAGCCAGTAGCAGGACCTGGATCAAGAGTAACCTTGCTAGGAAACTTGATGGCCAAGGCCTTTAGTGAGGCCAGCATAGTCCCTTCAATATTGCCACGATGCAACTTAGTGGTTAAGGTCCGCGGTCCTGCCGACCCCTCTGAGATTACCGTCGTCTTATGGGTGATCTGTGAGGAAGACCAGAAGCGCACAGCTGTATAATCCTTACCTGTAACAGGCAGGATAGGAGTTGAGTCGACTCTGAATGGCTTATAAGCTTCAGAGATAGTCTCAAATAGCTGCTTAGGGGATACAATCTCTACACGAGAAGACCCCGAGGCCTGATGCTTGGTAGTGATAGTCGCTGAGGTTGTAGTGAGTTCGATCTGAACGACAGGTGCAGTATCTTCAGCCATCTTTACCCTCAATGCACTAGCATTATATGTAGTCATCAGCATCTAAAGATCTCATAAGCGACAAAGCATTTATGATGAGGGCCACGCCCTCGCTCGACTTGTCCTTCTCGGCAATATCTTCCAAGAACTTAAGCTCGCCAGTGCCCTGCGCATTGGGTGCTAGCCTGCTGTCCGCGTCAAGAAGATCAACTAACTCCTTGGCCTTAGTGGCCAACAGGGAATAAAGCCGAGCTCTATGTGCTGGCTCAAGTAGCTGCTCAAGAGTCAGTGCTCGTATAGAATCCTCGGCTGTAAGCTTCACATCACCAAAGATGTTAGTGAGCAGGTTCTCTAGAAGCCTACTAGAGATATTAGGATCTAGCTGTTGTAACAGTTGCGGCATCGGGAGCCACCATGGATGTTATCCCAGAGTTAACAGCATCTATCTTCAGATCAAGAAGGGAATTGATTACCTTAACCACATGCTCATTAGAAAGATACGGAGCCATCTGTAGAAGAGCATTGAGGAAGTAACCATCTGACTTGTGGTTGTCGAACATTAGCATTGATGTAGCTACACTACCCATAAGTGACGTAAACCTATGTCTCTCAATGCTACTACTAGCTGGGTCCTTAAGAAGACCAGCGTGATCGATAGCCGGCTGAGACCAGCTTATAACCATGCTGCAGTTATGCATTAACCATTCCTCAATGGCAGGAATGTCAGCAACACCAACGGTGCCACTGGACACATCGACAACCTCAGCGATGGCTCTATCTCCGAAGAGTAGGTCTCGAAAGAGGTTGCCAGGCATTAAGATCTGCCCTAGATGGTCATCGACAGAACGCCTCTTAAGCTCTGACATATCCCTTATCTCGGTCTTCATATTAGGACCAGCAACATAGAAGAGGCAGTGCCCAGCACCAGCTCCATTCAGAGTATCAGCGCCGTCATAAACAGCCTTAAGATTGTTGTTAGTTAGGTGTGAAAAACCAGTAGCTGCATAGTCCTTATTAAATAAGTTGCTTGAGGAAACCCAAAGAGCACCCAGCATACCTCGATCTAGAGTTGGGAGGATAGCCGGTTGCTTCTTACCGAAGCTCCTAACAAAAGCAGGATGCCTTTGAAGGGCATGCTTACGATGGTAGGTCTCTTGGATACGCTGACCCTCAGCAGAGCGCAAGGAAAATACCCTAGCAAATTCGGCTACGGCTTCCTCAGGCTGTATGTCCTTACAGTTACGATTAATGTAGTCCACATAGGCGGGACTAGGAGAATAGAGAGCTGCTGTAAGGGTACTTAGAGTGGAGTCAGATCGATGAGAGCTACGTACTGATAGGAACTCTGGCGATCCATAGCCAGAAGCTAGTCCCAACCCCTGAAAGATAGGAACCATAGCTAAGTCTGAAAGGATAGCATTGTTAATACACCCTGGCATATTACTAGTACCAGAAGTAGAGCGGTGGCCGCCCGGAACATCTGCAGCTACTATATTACGAAGAAGTAGACCCGCGAAGTTCGAACACCATTCACCATAAGGGACCTTGGAACCAGAATATCCAGGACTATTGACTTGGCGATAAGCCATCCGGCAACTAAAGGCATGTCCTTCACGCGGAACAAAAGCCTCAAAGTAGGTAGCACAATGAGACTCTAGATTATGATTAAGCTTGTACATCTGGCGGCGGCGCCAGCCACGGTACTGCTTGGCAAAAGGACCACGCTGCTTAAAGAGACTATGGTCCCTATCATAGAATCTATCTACTCTACCCTGTAGGCGAGAAGATAACATGCTAGCTATAAGTACAATAACTCTGGCATAAATGCTAGCTAACTGTCTTGTGATGGGGGCAGTTGCATAGTGCGCTTTATAAAGGCCACCAAGATCAGAGGAGAGAGTATATACTCTTTCCTTAGCTTGGCCCGTGATTGAGCTTAGTACATTGGCATAACGTTCTGCATACAAATAATAGAGCTTGTCTGCGAAGAACCCACGGATCTTATTCTCCTCAGTTGGAAGAGGAGAGAGCTTGACCTTAGTCTGAAAGCTAAGTATCTCATTAAGCTTTGCAGCCTTAGCCACCGACATGCGCATAGCCTCTACTGATAAGCGATCAACACTAGATGTGACACGCTCAAGACTATTCACAGGTATCTCCTAAAATAGAAAGGGGACCCCGTAGTATACTTACAGGATCCCCGAAAGACACAAACATATAGGCGAAAGTTATTCGCCCTTGTGACCTGAGCCACGCTCAAGATGCCATGCCTGAGTGGTTTCATCCACTCGAATGGATCCATTTGCGTACTCAGGACGATTGACCGACAGAGCGCTGACTACTTCCGTCTCCGACATACCGTCGGGAAGGTTGTAGTTCTCGCCATCGACGATCACTGTGCGTAAGCCGTCCATGATCCTACCTCCAGATTTACTAGCTAGCTAGAGCATCCATGGGAATACCACGGACATCTCGTCTTGCCTATAGCAGAGACATCTGAGAGTCTACTGCTGGCTTCTGCTTGCCTACTACTTCTGCCTTAACTTCCGGCTGCTTGCCGGCTCTTACTTCATCAATATACTTCTTTACGGCCTTGATGCTAGCCCACACAGACTTCTTATACTCCATATATCTATCAGGATTCAGGTCCTTATTACGTAGTATAGCAGCTGGATGGTAGATTGCAATGGCAGGAATGCCATTAATGTTGGTAAACTTCCCAGCGATACTACCCATCGAAGATGTAGTGCCCATAAGGGTGCGAGCAGCTGTCTGCCCAGCCATAATAATTACCTTAGGTTTGATGATCTCAATCTCAGCAAGCAAAAGAGGACGGCAGGCATCTAGCTCCGGTTGTAGAGGCGCCCGGTTACCATATGGATGACAGCGAATAGCATTAGTCCAATAGCATTCTTGGCGGCTGATACCAGCACACCTAAGAATCTCATTGAACAACTCGCCTGATACTCCACAGAAGGGAATGCCCTTAGCATCCTCTGTAGCACCTGGCCCCTCGCCTACTATCATAATGTCAGCAGTCTCGGGACCATCAGAGAACACCACCCGTGTGCGGCTTACATGAAGCCCACACTTCTGGCATCCAATCCAGGACTCCTTAACATCAGATAGCCTGCTCAAACGATTTCTCCTAGCCTTGACCGCGGCTTCTTAACAGTAGACTTAACCACCTTAGCAACAGTAGTCTTTATCTCTAACAGCCCGCTCATAATAACAGGGATCTCACGAGCTACCTCTGCTTGCACAGTCTCCCATACATCCATATCAATTTGGTGGGCATGCATAGTATACTGAGCCATAATGTCAGATAGACTACACATAAAGCGAACCCGCTTTGCCCCTAAAAGCGGTAGGGCCTGACGCACCATTGACGTATAGAACTGAGCAATCTCACTTGATGTTGCTAGCCTTATAGTACCACGTGCATCATCAGAATCTGGTAAGTCATCCCCTATAGATAAATTAGGACGCATAGCCTGAAACTCGCCACCCTCCTCTTCATCTCTTTCATCACAACTACAAACTAGTACTGGAGTTCCCATCGCATAGTGATGGTCATTAGAATTACCATTCACAGGAACAACAACTGATCCTAACTTGTAGATAGCAACTACAGCTGAAGAATAAATAGGACTATTAGATGAGCGAGAGGCACTCCTAAAGCGAGCTAGCAACCCACTGCCAGTGTCTCGCGGCATAGCCCGACTAATCTCTCGTATCAGATCCTCGACCTCATCGGTATCGATATCTTGCTCGAAAGATACAAGTCGACTAATAAGAGGATCTAATGGATCCATATTAGTGGGGCCCGCCCCATGGAAGCCATACTTGGCAGAGATATACCTTGAGTAAGTATAAATCTGAGGGAGAAGACTACCTAAAAAGCTATTAGTAGGAGGCATTTTAATCCACCAGTCTCGAAAGACTACTGCTCCCAGGCGGAGGCGGAGCGGGTGTTCCACTAGGCTCAGGAGGAGTTATAGGCAGCACTATTGGAGGAGGCATAGGAAGCGGAGGGTAAGTCTGAGGGTTATATGCAGTCCGGCGGCGCCTAGACTGAACCCTACGGTAAGTAGTTCCACCTGCTGCCACTGATCCAGGCACCGCGATAACATTCAGAGCATCAATGGTGGTCCTGCCAGAGTTAACGGCATTGATCTGCTCAAGAACATTAGGGGGAATAGATGAGAGTATCGTAGCCAGCCCAGATACTAGTAGCGGGTTAGCTAGAAGAGTAGCTCTCAAAGATGCAAAGTACATGTCGATGGCTGTATCTGTAACACTAGTTACCCAGTTCGCTGTGTTATACCCTCGGCCCATTGGCAACTGGTTCCCGGTCGAACCATCAGTCTTAATCGCATAAGCATGCCCATCTGAATTCACTGTCGCAATAAGACAAGGAGTGTTCGTCGCATAGTTATGACCATTAGGGTTACTAGTGGGAACTACTATCTGCCCGACGCGTACAAGGGCTGTGGTAATACGTGGGATATCTTCGCCGATAACTGCTGAGAACAAAGCAGTCCAGTTCGAGCGGTCCTGGCTAGCTAAAGCACCGGCAGTAAACAATGCTGAGAGAGCAGCGGTTACAGCCTGAACCCTGGGGCTAATACCAGCCTGAGTTGGATCTCCACGACGCAAGATCTTGGCATTCGTCTGTAGACAGCGAATAACAGGATCAATCGTAGCAGAGAAGTCGGGCATCCCTACTGGAACATTTGCAGGCGGCATTACAAACTCCTTTGGATCGAGGACTGTAGTTGTTTATTAATCTTCATGTCTATACCTTTAGGTCAACTACTTGACCAATGAAGTCGCTATCCCTTACCATCGTCGCCCAGTTCCTCTTGTACCTTAGGTACTGTTGGATCTGTTGGTCGTTGTGCTTCTGCAATGTGTCCTCTAGCTGAGAGGTTTCCAGTTCCTTCTTCTCCACAGTCGTAAGCCTTGGCGAGATCTCCAATCTCATAGGTCGTGGAGTAACGTTCAACAAAACGATGGGATACATCGGCAACCCTCCGAGCCTGATGGTACAACAAGATCAACTTTAATGCCCTAGCATCGGAGCTATCATCCAATGCATTCTTAATTAGATTATCCATCTTACGCTTCAATGCCCAAATGGCAAAGTAAAGACCTATAAACTCCTTGGATCCACCAAGAAGATAGGGTGGCTTAATACTTCTATCCTTTGGAAGTTCGGGAGTCATTCAGTACCTCAATAAACTTCCCAACAATTCTAGGATAGGCGAATTGTTTAGCATGGAAGCGTATGAAAGCACGGTCCTGACACTGCTGCTCTCTCATGTCCTCTTCGCTAGCCTCTTTTAACCTAGCTCTAAAGGCATCCCAATCTGGCTCAGCCCACACACCCCATTCTCTGTAGGGTTTGAACCAACGGTTATCTTGCATAGGTACTAACTTCTTCACTGGGATGGACCAGTGCGGCGCCCACTGCTTAAGAACATCAGGAAGAAGCTGTATCTCTGTCATCCCACTATACTCTGTATAGATAGGAGTACAACCGCGAGCGATGGCCTCTAGAATAGGGAGCTCTGTGCCACCAGCCTTAGACGGCATAAGCAGGAACTCGTGATCATCATAGAGATTAACCATTCCGCCCACACCTATCGGCGGACTGATTAGATCTATCGGCGCATCTTGGCTAATGCCATAGCTAGAAAGCAAAGCACGAGCATTGAAGCTGGGGTCATGAGGATCGGAGATGAGAGCTGTAAGACGCTGTCCATACTTAGGTAACTCCTCTGCGCAGATAGTCAAAACTTCTTTGACTGACTTGCGCACCTCATTCTTTGCAACGAAGAGAAACTTCTTGGTGGCATCCTTGCCAGCAGGAATACCAAGATAACCATTACTAACACCAGCTGGTAAAACCACAACCTTGTCTTCCGAGAAGCCATGGGCAATGATAACGGCGCGTGCCCACTTGGATGAGACAGCAATCAAATCAACAAGCTTAAGACCAGCTATCCATTCTGGAGAAAGGTTAGTCCATTCGAAGATAGGGTAACCAATTACGAAGGACTTAGACCTATCTAGTCTCTGTATTACCTGAGCATAGATATCAGGCGTCCAGAATATGAAGGTGTCACCTGTAAGTTTAGTACCATCTGTTGGCCAACCGGTTATAGCACCAGCTAAGGGAGCAGAGGTGACAAAGTTGCCACCTGAGTGGGTAGGATAAACTTTTGATCCTGGGATTTGGACTAAGAGTTCAGAGAATAAGTCCCTTGTATGGTTAGGAATACCCATATTCCCATAGATCTGACCGATAAGATTCATTAGTTAGCTCGGGTGTTCCAGAGTTAAGATGTCTCGGGATAGGCGATGCTCGCCCTCCGGACCAGTGTACTTCTCACGTGTCTTGTGAGCGCACTCGGCATTGCTACGGAGAATAGCCTTAGCTATTGCCTCGGCCGCTACCCTAGAACCAACTACAAGCTTCTCAATGTTCTTATTGATAAGAACTCGGTAAGGGACACCCTCATCGCTAAAGATAAAGATCCAGACTGTACCCTCTGCTTCCCAATATGCATCCTCATCATATTCCCAAAGAACATTCACTGGAATAATAGAGGTATTACGATCATGGAGAAGCGGAATCAGTTCATCGACACTAGCTGACAGGTGTGACACGTTTGTCTTCCTTATGTACAGCTACCAGATGAATCTCGAAGCCACATGCATCAGCAACTTCATCTAGTAGACGAAGGGATGGCAGGACGGGCCCCTGCTCAAGACGATGAACCTTCTTGACATGGGACTTCATCTTAGCAGCAAGCTGCATAGTAGTTAAGCCGGATAGCTTACGCATCTCAGCAACAAGCTTAGTGGTTTCCTGTATCCGAATGTCCATTACTCTGACCTCTTAATGCATTGTCAAGGCTAATAAGCGCAGCTAAAGCTGAAGCCCACCAGGTTTTGTTAGCTACTAGAGCACCTGACTCTAGGCTGTTAAGCTCAGTAGCTGTTATCCCTAGATGACTAGCAAGAGTTTCAACAGGGACGTTGCAAGCCAGCCGGCGGTTATGAAATAAGTGAGCTACGCTTGGCACTTCATGAACAACAGACTCTTCCTTACCAAAGAGGTGTAGCTGGTGGCCAATAAGTTTGCCAGAACTAAACTCTGACTTGGACTTACTTGGCTTTCTTTTGGGAACGCTGGATGAGGCCATGAACGTAAGACTCCAGATGATACACAAGGATGCATGGAATCAAGAAGATCCATGTCAGGAAGTACTTAGCTGTCAGTGCTTTGATATGCACCAGGAGTAAAGCATCATCAAGGTCAAGGTCCTTAATGACACGGCCCACCAACCACGAACTAAACTTGTTCGTGATCCTATCTACAGATTCCTTACACTTCTCGAAGAGCTTCATTCTCCCTCTCCCTCTTCATCCTCATCTTCATCACGGAACTTGCGCTCGTCAGCACTCATTGAACGCTTTGCCATGTGCGTTTGGGTAACAGTAACCAACGTCTGAAAGTACCCTAGGTTATCGATTACCTCAACGATTTCCCGCACGAAATTCACCTTGGCTACTGTCTTAGCCTGACCTACACGGGCTAGGATAGAACCAAGGAATCGTTTGAGATAACCCATGGTTGAGGACCATACTTCAATGTGTGTAGCATCATCTGTATCTGGCCAAGCAAGTTGGATATTGTAGTCCTTGATACCGTACTTAACAAGGACCGAGCCTATCTCGTTCGTGATGATAGTCTTCATCAACTTACGAACATCATCAGTCGGGATAGCTCCTGCTGTTATCGGAAGCTTAACTTCGATAGGCTGAATGGTCTTTGCCATGTTACTTTCTCCCTGCAAGGAAGATCCTTGAGACAATGAACAAGAAGCTGACTAGACCAATGATGCTGAGGAATACACCAACCCCATACATCATTGACCAAACTGCTGAGGCAACGAGCAAGATGACAAAGATGCCACCTAGGATTGCCATGACTCCAACTCCCATGGTAGCAGCTGACTTGGCATACTGCGAAACACCAGGCTTAGCTAAACCCTCTTGGTCGGCCCGCCTCCAAGCGGCACCGCTTGCGCCAGCCCCAGCGATCGCTAGCACAGCTATGATGGCACAGATGATAAGAGCCCAGCTCGACATGTCTAATCCAAACATTACCATGACAACTCCTTATCTAGATATCAGATCTGAATGCCTTTTACAATACCAGCTATCTCACTACATAAGCTACGTATGTAGGGATCGTTCTTCACGGGGCCTCTATTTACATCAGGAGGAGTTAGCTTTGTCTCCTCTAGGGCTGCCCAAGTGGTACTAGACTTCCTAGCCGCTGTGATTAGTTGGATAAGGCTATAGATATTAGCACTATCAAACATCACCATTAGGAAGTGAGAGAACTCTTCGCTAGTAAACTTGCTAGCAAAGAAGCGCATCGTTGCCTCTGCCTCTTCCCTGGCAGTGGGTCTAGAGTTAAAGAGGATGTTAAGTGTACTGTTAAAGATGTCACCCGATGTTAGACGGTTCTTAACAAGCTTGGTAAGACTAGGTGCATTGGGGACGAACTTACATAGAGAACCCAGATGGGATAGAGATAGCGTCCTCGCGTCTTTGAGTGCGAGAGCTAACTCCTTACAACCTTCTAGCTTATAACCAGTAAGAATGCTAAGGAAATGAGCCGCCTGCTCTTCGTCCGGTAGCTCAGCACAACTAGCAAACTGATCACGCGCAGTGAAGATCTTGTCAGCCATCTCTTTAGTAGGCAAGTCTTGAGCCGACTCAGCTCTTAGCATTGCAACAATCAAATCAGGAAGTTTCATAGATGGGAAACATAGCGCATAAAAGAGAGCGCTGTAATGAAACTTATACACCATACCCGAGGGAGTAAGCATAGGACCAAGATGTATGTGTTTGTGAACTAAGTTACCAGAGACCGCAGCGCATAACCCCTCATAGTCAGTAGTCCTATGAGCATTAAACTTATAGGTAATGTCTCTAACAAAGTCCTTCTCACTGCCCTTGGCCCAGAAGTATACAGCAGGGCGCCTATCCGGAAGAGCCTTAAAGGTTATGCCAGAGGACTTACTCTTAGCATCAACTTGCATCTTCTCCAGATTTATCTCAATAACATCCGTGATACTAAGGGAAGATACTGCATGCTCGCTGACAGGCATAGCACTACGCATGCCAGGAGTCACTAGAACATGGGCAGTAACTTTCTCAACAGAAGTATAGTAGACATCAGGAAGAGTAGAATCATCACGCTTACCACATGAACATGGGGGAGCAAAGCCTGCAGTTAGTTGACTCAAAGGAATAGGGGCCTCTATGTTACGCGTCCGTCTACCAAACATAATAGAGGATCGCTGCGGCCTCAGGATAAAAGCATTCTCATCGCCAGCAATTCCACCCCACGCAGCCTTACGCTTACAGGCCGGGCACAGGTAGACCAGCATGTCTTTGTCTTTTATATATACTAGACAACCAGGAGTGTGCATCATGCCCTCAGTGTACAGAAAAACCCACGCATATGGCAAGTGGGATAACCCCAAAAATGCCTATGTATGGAAATTCCCTATATGGTTGTCAAGATCTTTATCGTACAACGAGAGGGGAATTAAGATAGGGGATGGTCATCTTGTCTTCGCAGAAGAGAACCCATCCGCCAGCAGTATCGAACTGGGCGTACAGATCTTCTTGTCCTATATTCGTCTTGTTATTACGAGTTACATAAATAATACTGCTTCCTTGCCGAGTGCCATCAGTGTCCCAGCTAAACTTTGTAGAGTCAAAGCTTAGTAGTATATGACCAGCGGGATGCCATAGGAAGAAGAAGATTAACATGAACAGGTACTTACGCATGATAGCTCCTTAAACATTAAAGGGGCAGCCCCTAACGCGGGGCCACCCCTTGGTCCTATCAGCCTACTATTTGCTGATGGGCTCCGTAAAAGAGACTGCTTCGATCCGATGGATCAAGGCGTCCTTATCCTCTTCCAGCATCTTGAAGATATCAAACAGCCTGTCGCTGAAGCCAGCGAGACAGTAGATATCCTTCTCAGGGAACTGGAGAGTACCATAACCCTGAACATCCACAGTAAAGATCTTCGGGTTGGAACCGGGATGTGCCTTCTTCCACTCCTTGAAGACCTGTGCTGCAGTACGTGTAGCCTGGTTATATATACTGAATGAATTATCCATCCAGGTCTGCATATCTGACAGGATTACAACCCTGTCGCAAGCAGGCAACACATTGAACACTGCTGGCATATTAGTGCCACCGCCGTCGCCGTTATCACGAAGCTTCTTCGTGATCGACAACAGTGAATCACGCTGAGTGATTGGAAGCACCCGAGCATTGTCGGCAAAGAGGATCACTGTAACCTCTTCGCTAGCCTTGGCTAGAGCAGCTGCCATTACAGCAGCCTTGTCAATAGGGGCACCCCACTCGGTACGAGTGGAACCCCAACCGCGTCCACTACAACCCATGGAGCCAGAGACATCCACCACAACAGCAGTGTGTCCCTTGAACTTGGGCACGTTATCCATGGCGATTTCAGCTGCATCCATGATGGCATTCGAGATCTTCTGGTTCACAGAAGTCTTCTCGGGCTCGTCCTCCTTGGAGAACTGAGCCAGTGCTGTCATGTAACGGAACGGTAACACCAAAGACTTCTTGATGTTCTCCGCAACACGTAGCTGGGCTAAGGCCACGTCCAAAGTCTCCGGAGAGACATTGTCACGTAGGTTACGCAGGTTGCGTAGCAGGGCAAAGTACTTGAGCTTGCCTTCGGTTACCAGCTTGGTCCAAGCATCAGCCTTTAGACCAACCAGATCATCCTCGGTCTCAGCAGCCTGACCAGCCTGAGTCAACTTGGTTTCCCAAGTCTCAGCAGCAGGCAGGGTGCCCTTGATAAGCTTCTCGATACCCGGAGTGTGCTTCGGATGGAGCAGATTCACTGCATCCACCATTGATAACTCCTTGGCACCTGACTTGTACTTAGCGAGGCTGTACTCGTTAAGTGAGGACAGAGCTGAACCTAGTCCCTTCTTCATGCAGTTAGGGATGGGTTTCTTGTGGATGGCGATGTAGTAGGAGAGGATCTCAAGGATGTCGTCGGGACGCCTGATTACAGCGCGGAGGAAGTCCCGAGTCCAGGACTCACCCTTAACAAGCCGGGCAATCTCAGCGGCGACGACGTGTGTTACAGAGCGAAGGCCGAACTCGCGGCGTGCAAACACAGCAGCCTTAGCTGCGAATTCAGGACCAGCCTTAGGGATTAGACCGATGAGACGATTGCGAGTCTCGTCCGCTGAGCTGTAGTACTGGTCGCCCATAAACGAGGTCAGAAGGATAGAGGCAAGGTGAAGCTTATCCGTTTCTGAGTAGGCTGAACCTCCAGCGAGGTTCACGATAGTGCGCTGGACTGCAGGCTTCTTAGTCGAATTGAACTTAGACACTGTTGTCCCTCCAGGAACAAAGATTAGAATTCCATATCATTTACTGGTGGATCCTATGAGACTCGAACTCACCTCTCACCGATTTAGCAGTGTGTCAGTTCCCGGCTGACCGCGGACCCAGCTACCTCAAATACCAGGAGAAAATCGAGCGGTCCTAAACTCTACTTGCATAGAGGTGTGGGATTAGAACCCACTCTTGCTAGCCCGAAGGCCAGCAATTAAACCAGAAGGAATACCACTCTCACTACCTGGTAACTACCCTAATAAATGGGGAGAAAGTCACCCAGAGTTGCTCACCTTGCGGTGAAGGCTTGTGCTCTACCAACTAAGCTATTACCGGAGCGCGTCCGATAAGTGGGATTCGAACCCACGACCTCTAGCATGAAGTAACTCCGAATTCACTACCCCAAATGCCGAGAGAAACTAAGAGGACTTTAGAGTCCTGAGTCTGATCCGAATCCCAGGAATCGGGAGGCTCTTTAGCCCAGCACCTTCACTCGTCTCTGTTACGAGTCTTATGCTGGAGAACCACCCTGCGAATAGGCCCCGCCCACTCGGGAAGGTACCCCTATTCAAGGATAGGAAGTATGTCCGCTCTCACTGCTCGGCGTAAAAACTACCTGAGAGAAAATCGGAGTCGGTTCTTGTGGCTACTTGCTGGAATCTTAGACGGCAATCTCAATCTTTGGATTGATGCCGTTTGTTCCAACTGCTCCACACATCCGTCGGTTGCCCGACTATGCTTTGCCTCTGAGAGGCGTCGTGGTCGCTACCCCACGATCTTCTATAATAGAAGTAACCGCTTCCTCACTACTCAGTACTACCTAAAAACAGGGAGTAAATTGACCGGGCCTTATTCGCTTATGAAGGATTCCCAATCTCACTACCCTGAACTACCTTAATACCGGGAGAAAACTAGAGAGAGCAAAGGGCCGGCAGAGCCGGACCCTCTTCTTAACAGGAAGTAGCTCACTCCTCACTACCCGGATCATATATACTAGGAGAAACTGAAGAGAGATTTGCCAAGTGTTACCAAGGCTCCCTAAGTATTGCTACTTAGGTCTTTGGGCTCATCGCCCAGCGGATTCCCTACCCTCTAAGAGGGCTACCTACCGCCAACGAGTTTGTCATGTAGAAGTAACTCTCTTCTCACTACCTAGCATCAGGATGTTACCATCCTAGAACATCTATGTCAAGGACTCTTGAACTATTTCTTAGGTAGTGGTACTATCTCTACCTAGAGGCCCCAAAAGTGACCAAAAGACCTTATATTTTAAGGGATCCTACCACCCACGAAGCCATGTACATTGGCTTCTCAAAGCATCCAATCAAATATTCCCGGCGCCTTGTATGGGACCGGAAACAGTTGAGGAATAAGAAGCTAGGTCTGTGGATAGATAGCCTGGTATCTAAAGGCCTTATACCTGAGGTCGATCTCCTGGGCCGTGGTCCTACTCGTAATCTCCTTCGCCTCCTTAAGAGAGAGCTGGAGAAGATGGATAGCAAGCAAAGGATGCTTCTTTGCAACGCCCTGCGTGATCGGACTAGTCTTGGCCAGAAAATGAAAGCCCTTTGGACTCAGTCTGAATTCAGAAGCAAGGTTAGCCGCGGTTGGGAGAACCAGAGGGTGAAACGGACTCATTCCCGCCTTGACCAGCTGGCTTCCCTTTCTGCTTACGACGATACCTCTTCGCCGTCGGGAAGACCGAGATAACTTTGAACTCCTGTTCTTTACCCGACTTGTAGAGGCCATACGTCCACCTAAAGTTTCTATACACAACATGATAGTTGCGTCCGTCATTCCCCTGAGCTTGAGTAGTCCTCCCTGTATCGAGAGCCTTCCTAAACAGAGCCTTCATGACAGTAGTGACACCAACACCAAAGACCTGATGAGATACTATCTGAACACGCTTCACAAGTCCGGGGAAGAACTGGGTGAATCGCTCATAGGCATGCTCAGTAAAGTGGATGAAGTCCGACGAGGTTATGAACGCTCGGCGCTTCATCTCTGCTTTCGCTACACTATACAGATGATTGTGCCACGGGCCAGGAGGTTTGGAAGTGAACTTCCTTAAGTAATTGAGCGGTACTACAACTAGTCTTGTGTTCTTCCAGGGGGCCAAGGGCCAGATAAACTTATGTAGGTAATCATCTGATACACCTACTCGTCTACCTGCCTGCTCTCTTGCTCCCTGATCTTGTCCAACTTGCTCCTGCGACCGTGGACTACCACCCGTGTTATCGGGTTGATCTGCCACACGCGCCTCTTTCTATCCTGAGGTTTGATCGTGAACTTCTGCTTAGACTTTAGGTCTTTCTTCACCTTGTGGCTCCGTAGTAACAGGCTCAACACTGAGCCATTTATCCCGGACAGTCTCCATAGAGATGCTGCCGATGAATTCAGGGTTCTTCTTAAAGTCATTGTTATCAATTGCAGCCTGAGCTGCCTTGAGATCTGTAGCTTCAATCTCATAGAGCTTGATCTGCTGAACAACCTTCTTAGCTATGAATTTCATTACTAACCTCTCTCGTGTTTATGCCCGCACTGGCCGGCACAAGACCCATCTACAAGGCTTATGAGCTTCTTCAAAGACTCATCTGAAAGTGTCTCTGCAATCAGCTCTGCTGTTTTCTCTGCCTTTACCCGCTCCAGCTCCTGATGAACTGCACGGAGATGACGAGTTACATCATCATAAAGGTGGAACCTAAACTCCTTATGCGCTTCCTTATAGTTGAAATAGGATAGCACATTAGAAGCTAGGAGCGTAAGGCACCCACCTACAAGACCACCGGCTACCATAAGATTATGAGCACCAGTCATATACAGATAGACAACAGTAAGAGCAAGGACTATAAGGCTAGCGGACATAGTCCTATCAAAAGCCTTACTAGCTGCTACCATCATAGCAGAGTAGGCAAGGTTCTCACTATCTGTAAAGCGGTCAACAAAACTGTTGAACCGATTAGTGTTGTCACTTAACTTCTTCAGATCCATGATTCTCTCCTACTCTAACTGACACACGATAGCATTAGGAACATGCTTCCGAATGATGGCAGAGTACTTAGTCCAGTCACCACCGCCTAGGCCACATCCCATATTATAAGGCACGTAGATCTGATATGGCACAGGTACCATCAGATCCTTGGCCGAATGGGCCACACGAGCGAAGGCCTTATCTACAGCCTCATAGTCTGTATATATCTCGCGGCGCCTACCATAGTGTAGCTGACCAAATACATTGGCTACCATTATGCCTGCTGCTCCATGCGTAAGCTGAGCAGTTCCTAGTAAGGTCTGAGGAGTCATGGCACTACAGTATCTCTGATACTCAGAGTAAACATGAGGCCACTTGTCTCGGATAGCCTTAGCAATACCCGAGCCCATTACGCCCTGGCAGTTGACCTGATGACAGATAATACCCTCTTTGATCTTGAGGATATCCTGCTTGATGACTTTGAGCACAAGTGCCTCTTCACAAAGTAGTGTAGCTGCTTAGCTAGTTCCCACTTATAGGTAGAAGGGTTCCAGCATACAGCTTCAGGGGTAAGCTTATCAAAGAAGGTGGGAATGCCGCGCTTCTTGCCATGCTCTACTTCCCGATCTCCACCAGGAGACTTCCCGTCCATACGGAAGATGAAGTCACAACGCTCAACCCAGGCCAGGTCTTGGGTCATCCAGCTCTCATAGCTACGAGGCTTGGCAATGTTCCCTAAGACACTAAGGTGTGGGTTGAATACAATAAACCCAAAGCTCATCAAGATATCAGCTATCTCGATGGCCTTAGATGTGTTGACCATTAGATCCCCGGCAGTAAGGGGCCCCGACAGATAGACATAGACCTTGTCTGGAAACTTAGTCAGGTCTGCGGGTACGCTTTTCCTTGACAGCTTCCGGCTTCTTGTCACTGACGGCATCTTTAGGTTCCTCCTTCTTTTCAGGAGCAGGACTATCTGTGCCACGCTCGGCCATCTTACGAAGCAACATCTCCTTCAGCATAGGAGGAAGCCCTCCGCCTTGCTCGTCCATTCCCTCAAGCCCATCCATGTGATTCTGAGGGTTGGACATGGGAGCCCAAGGATAGATAAAGATGAAGTCAAAGATCAGCCAATGCCAGATAGGATACCGACGCAGGGAATCCATTGTACGCCCACGCTGGTTCACACCCTTCCATTCAGGGAAGAGAGCAAACTCAAAGCCACCATGCTGACGGCTAGCAGTTGACATCATGATCAGCAAGTTGAAACCCAGAAGACCATTCATCATTACAGCTCCTTAATCTACTTCATCAGATCGGTCTGGTCCACTTGGAGGTTCAGGCTCCGAAGCCCAGTCACCGTGTTCTTCAAACTGCTTCTCAATAGCATTGAAGAGATCAGTCTTCTGCTCTTCAGTAAGAGCAAAGTCTAACTGAGTCTCTACCTCTGCTACTACTTCATCCTTATTGGTGATTGCCATATCATTAAGAAAGGGCGTACGCTCACCACGTCGGCCATCGCGGTCAGCACCATAGTTTCGATCGACCACAGTATCATAGTCAATCTCAACTACAACACTAACCTCTTCACCAATAGAGGCAACATGAAGAACGTACTCTTCAGAGATACTAGAATTCCATCGAGGGGAATGAAGGCGGGGCATTACTTATTACCTCAAGGGATTAATCAACATCACCATTCTGCTTGATCTTCTCATCTTCGTAGGGGGCCACAATCCTACGGTTAAACTCCAGCTTTGCAGCCTCCAAAACCCCAAGGATCTCATTCATTGTAGTATAGCTGACACCCTTGGCATAAAGGTGAGCATGTAAGATTCGGGTGAGCAGGTAGTTAAGATCACCTGCAGTCAGAGGAGTTCGTTCAGTAATCAGGTCCGCGACAGCGAACTCGATCACCTGAAACTTCTTGCGTTCGTCCGGCTTGATATACGGCATCTACTTCTCCTCGACT